>Ga0315901_10006056_pt1 | contig 14552 bp, 17 predicted proteins | sample LakEriMetagenome_10_FD_203761 | JGI IMG/M metagenome (GOLD analysis project Ga0315901, IMG submission 203761) | Freshwater fungal communities from buoy surface, Lake Erie, Ohio, United States - Buoy 2 MA116 | ecosystem: Environmental > Aquatic > Freshwater > Lake | place: USA: Lake Erie, Ohio... | reverse complement strand
TCATGTGGTGAGATTAGCTGGGGTGAGCAGTGACGTGGACTAGGGGCTTTGCTCAAAAACGTGTCTGGCTGACAAAGAATGTGCCCGCCAGACTCATGCTGCGCAAAACCAGTATTGAAGGGGACTAGAAAGCTTAGAAAGAGGTGCCTCCAAAGAACTGGATGTGTACAGTCCTTGAACCCGCAGACGTATTGGTCACACGGATCACCCCATTTGTGGGAGTTGTCACGGTGAAACTTGCACCAGATGTTGTGCCGTTATCTGTGGCAATCTGTTGAATTGAAGAATCGGTGCCACGTCCAAACACTGAGAACGTCGTGTGTGTACGAACAGACCCGTTGCTGGCATCTGTATTACTAACAACCAGGAAACCTTGATAGCCGCCTCCGCCAGTATTGATGTTTATATCAACAGTGCCGCTAGTGGCCACGCCCGAAGCACTTTTTGAAATAATTCCAATGTTTGGACCGATGGCAACAACCGTGTCGCCTGACATTGTGCCTTCGGTTGAAGTCCCGATGCAAGTAGCGCCATTGGCTTTGATCCTCATCCGCTCCGTCGGAGTGCTCGCCCCATCCGCAGTAGTGGAGAACACTAGGCGGCCTGGGTAGTCATTAGTTCCCCACGCTGCATCCGCTTCGGCAAGTATTTGGGCGCCAACTCCACCATCCTGGTTACCAAAGTCAACAAATCCCAGGTCAATACCAGCGGCGTTGATGGAAGCATTCGATAGCGAACGCCTAAGGAATACTTCGCCATCTTGGACTTGAAGTTTGGCGCCGCCTTGCGCAGTAGACGTACCAACTAAGAACCTGCCGCTGAAGTCGATGCGGGCGCGTTCGGTTGTGGCTCCGTTGGTAAAAAACTTAATTGCTGCAAGAGAAGTTCCACCTGCAATTTCAATAGCGCTACCACCACCAGATGTGTTTACGATTGCCAAATCTGAGGCTGTGTTTGCCTGATCAGCGCCCTGGATATACATAGCCGTCAGGGATGTTCCAGTCTGCCTTTGTAAATATATGCGACCGAACGTATTAGAGTTATCAACAGCAAACTTGTCAGATACCTGAAGTAAATACCCAGGGCTCGTAGTCCCTATGCCTACGAGGCCAGCCGAGGTGATGCGCAGGCGTTCATTCGAGGCTGTACCGATTGCAAAGACATTGTCAGTGTGCGTATATTGCAAATAACCGGCATAACTTCCTGGGCTACCGCCATCTCCAAACTGAATCTGTGAGTTTCCGGCTGTTGTTGCCGCAAACTGAAGTGTTGATTGAGCGTCGGAAGTATTGCCGATTTGCAGTACGCGACCGCCAGCACCACTAAGGACTGATGTTGTCCCGAGGATGACATTCCCACTCGCATCCACGAACAACCTACCAGACCCACCAGTGCTGATGGCTACTTGGTCTGCGCCGGGGGAGTACAGTCCAGAATTTGCGTCCCCGTTGATGGTCAGTGATGGCGCTGCAGCACTACCCAGGGGGATGCTGAATCGTTCGCTACTGGTCCACGCATCGGTGGCGTCTATCCAGTTAATCGTCTTGTCGGTGGCGCCTTTCAGCGTGATGCCACCACCATCGGCGGTTGTATCAGTCGGCGTGGCAACATCGCCGATGATGATGTTCTTGTCTTCCACCAGCAGGTTCTGAGTGCTGATGGTGGTGGTCGTACCGTTGACGGTCAGATCGCCAGTAACCGTTACGGTGGCATCAAATGTTGCCGCCCCGGTTACGTCGAGCGTACCAGGGATGTCGATATTGCTAGCCCACTCCACGCCAGTGCCGGCGGCGTCGGTCTGCAGTATTTGCCTAGCTGCACCATCAGCCAGCTTGCTGACGGCAATTTCAGCCGTGGCGCTGATGTCGTCATTGGTGATCAGCGCACCAAACGGCTGGTAGGTAAGACTGTTCCAGGCCGTGCTGCCATCGCCGATTTTGATTTTGCCGGTATTGGATTCTCTTCCCAGTTCTCCTACTAAAAGGATTGGGTTGACGGCGCTCCATCCGCTAGATGTGTCTTGCCGCAGCTTGAGTTGAACCTTGACAGTAGTCGGGGTTGTCACAGCTTGGCGCCTCCGCCTTCAAGTATCAGTGCAGGAGCAGGGCCCGCGTCCTCGCAGTCTAAGATGAACGGCGCTGTACCAACAAAAGGTATCGACGAGAACGCAAATGCCACTGGCAATGTTGCATCATCGCAATCCAGAATAAAGTAAATAACAGAACCTTCAAGAATTTTTAGGCTGATCGTAATGTTGTAGTACAAGCCTAAATGTTCTTCTTGTGGCGGCTCTAAATATCTGTACTCAGCGGTTTCCGGCACGACAGTAAGGCCGCCCCACAGATCGGACGGCACGCCAAAGCGACGCAGCACACCATCGGATGCAACGTAGTGATTGCGGATTGCCTCGATTTGCGTTTGTGACAACCCACGGTATGTCAGCTGCAGCGTGTGGCCATTAATGCGGTTGGAATGACGGAACCGTATTGGACCCGCAAACGTAGATACCTCGCTGATGTTTGACACACCAGCATCAAAGTTGATCTCGTTTGGCGCAATGCGGGGAAAATCTGCCATGGCTATATCGTATAGGGCGGCAACAGTTGCAGCTCTACTGTGACGTCAACAACACCTGGCGTGTAAATGGTCTGAGGGCTGCTGGCATAGATCCATTGGTAATTCGCAGGGAATGTCAGGTTTGAATTTGTTAGCAGCAAAGCCGGAATATCAAACGGCTGAAATCTTCCGTGGATGTTGTAGTGGCCAATAATCGATGCGTGTTGCGCTGGTGTCAAGCCGCGAAAGCCTAAGCGCAACACATGCCCCACTGATGCGTTGGTGTGACGCACCGCAAACTCATCGCCAGTCAAAACGCCAATTGGCGTGACAGGATTTGCGCCTGGAATGTAGGTACGGGTTTGCGGTGATAGCGAAGGAAAAGTCGTCATGATGGTGGAATTAAGGGTACCTCCTGCGCGGATCCACCCGTTGGAATAAAATAGTAGTTAACCGAAGACAGATTTAGCACTACGCCCGAAGGGACTGGGCCATCAAATAGTGCATAGCCAGCAGCACTACCTTGTACGATTGCATAATCTTGAATCAATGCTCCAGTGCTATTGAAGCCGCTCACTATATACGCCCAACCCGTAACTCCAGGCCATGGATTATCGCTAAAGTACTCTCTCCTTGGAGACACAGTTACAACATTTGCATTAAACTCAAACGAATTTGTGTTTGGAGAGAACTGGGGACATGTCCAACTGAAGAGGAAAGTGCCTGCTCCGGGTGGGCGTGTCACTGTGCCTAACTGAGTTACATCATTTTCTGGCGGTAAAACAACAGGCGGTGTTGGTTCTGAAATTATCTCGGCTCCGTATCCATCCGGTGAAGACGGATCCGGGCATCTGCCAACGCCAACGATTGTTTTGCCTACAGCGTTTGCGTTAAAGGCAACCATGTAAGTGGCGGCAACGCCAGCGCTAACAACTTGATATGAGCCTGTTGCATTGTCCACCAGTCGCCATTCAATGTACGCACCAGGGCATTGCGGGTCATAACTGAGCACGTCGCCCGCTTGTGGATTATCTGTGTAGCCGGTAACTTGGCCGTAATTTTCCGGGTATTCTGGATTTTGATCCGTTCCTGATGGATTCGTCTCTGTGCCTGGCGGGATGTTGTAGCCAAAATCTCCGCCACCATCTGGCCCTGGTCCCGGATCGTCCGGATCTCCCGGGTCTGGCAGGTCAGGCAGGTTTCCGCCTTCATCGGGCACTGGATCAGTGTCGTTATTGATGTTGCAGCTGAAGTCATTGCGGCCGGTAGGCAACACATAACCAGCGCCTGTTGCGGCGGCAACGGCTAATGCAACAAGGCTGCGGTTTTGACTGTCCACTGGACAGTGCATGAGGTCCAGCTCAACAATGCCGCTAATGGATTTGTTGATGCGCTCAACCTCGTAGTAGAAATCATGAGATGCAATAGAGCCTGTTACTGTTTCGCGCTGCAGTCGCACGCGGACGATATCGCCAAGCACCAATGTACTGTTGTACGTATCGGGCCTGGCTTTTAATCGCAACGTATGTGTGATGTATTTGCGGCGTGCCACGTAATACGTGCCGACCTTAATTGCGTGATTTTCGGTAGTGCAGAACTGGCTTAAATCGTACTGCTCATATGGACCAGTTACGGCTTCTCCCGCAAAGCGCACCTCAGCAGTGCGGACAATGCCGACGTCGCTATCCGGCTGCTGGCGCCACAGGATCAACGCGCAGATGGGCTTGCGCTCGCTGAGCGGAATGTATTCAATTTGAAATCCATCAGGCAACACGTGCTCTTCGGTGAATGTAAAACCTGGCGTAATTGCTGTTGTCTTAATTGTGTAGTCATTATTGATCGGCAGCAATGGCCGCATTCCTTTTTTACCGAGATTATCGCTAACGCGCAGCAGAAACTTGCTGCTGATTTCCTGCAGCCAATCCTCTAGGTTGGTAGATTGCTTAAACTCACCGTTGTAGAAAAAGCTGTTTACATTGGTGAAGTTGGCGGCAGTGGTAAATGCCGCTGTATCCAGCATGGAATCTGGCAGCCTGCTGCTTTGCTTGATCAGATAAAGAGCTAGATCAACAATATTATTGCTTGGCCCTAGCGTGCTATCGAGGATGCGCGTTACTTTGATCCCTTGACGCACAAAAGCATGAACCTGCTTATCCCATGTGCCGTCACGATCTTGGTGCGTGTTGGTATAGCTGAGCGTGGTCAGATTGGCGTAGTTGCCACTAGTGCCGCAGTACTGCGGACAAGCCCATGGATCCTTGCCGGCCACCGCAACGATAAAGTTTCCCGGCGTCCACGTGCCAGCGCGGCGATTGTAGGTTTGTGCCCATGTACCGACGCGGCAGTTGCGTTGATATAAATCGCGTTCTTGCAGCTGTGGCAACTCGCCTTCACTGAGCACAAGTTGCAGGTTGACAGTTAGGGCGTTGGTTGTCGGATCGTTCGCGTAGCGTCCTTCGGTCGCGCCAGGGCTTACAAAGACACCGCCATTGCCGCTAACTCGACGGCAAAAGACAATCGGTACTGGCTCGCCCAGCACAATGGATCGTTGCGCTGTGGTCAGCAGGTTTTGGCCTTGTGCAGCGCCATCCTCAAGCGGTGGCGCCAGTAGTCCAATTTGATATGGCAGCAGCTGCAGCGGATCGCTGATTTGGATGCTCATAGCCGCAGCGGCGCTCCAATCAATATAGAGGTGAAGTTTCGAGGAGGCGCCTGCGCGCCGACTGGCGCCAAGCTGGATCCAAGTTCAATAGTCAGTTCTGTAAAGCTGCCGCCGATGCCAATGATTTCACCAACAAACGAAGCAATTAGCGATTGACTAGATTGCGGCGTCGATTGAGTTAACAGAGCGTCAAACTCATAGGCCCGCACTTCGCATAGACGGTTTGCGGTTAATGCTTGGCTGAATACATCAACAGCAAGCGTGGTTGCAGGAATAGTGACGGTGATACCAGCGCCGCTGCCGGCACTGCCAGCCACGAGGCCATTCACTACAAACGGCTGATAAGACCAGCTAGCTGACTGCCATGTAACGGTTTGATTGACGTAGTACGACTGCCAGCGATAGTAGGTACTTGCCTCATCAAAGATGCGCAAGTACTGCGATTGGCCGCGATTGGTAATCATCGAACTCCTGCGTAACGCCTGCCGCCTGTGGAGCGGTTGTTACCCAACAGCGAAGCGGCGACGGATTGAAGCCCTTGCTCAAAGTCCTTGACGGTGACGTAGTTGGTGCCGCCTTGCTGCATCACGGGGCCTGTTTGAATGTTGATTGCAGGTGCTGCGCCACCACCACCACTTGGAATTGCAGCTGAACCACGGGCGCCTGATAGATAATTTGCAGCAAACCCTGCCGCTTTTGACTGCGGCACAATATATTCAGCCTCGCCACCTTCACCGATCAGCCCCATGGTTGGCTTAGTGACGATGCCGCCTTTCGCAAATGCTTTAAAGCCACCAGGCCAGTAGGCGCCTTGTGCGGCTTGCTGAACAGAAGCGTCACCGGCAGCAGTACCGCCAGTGGCAGCGGGTCGCAGTGCATTAAGTCGCGCTTGCTGATTAACGACATTGCTAATTGCTGCTGCGGCTTGGTTGGCGTTGCTTGTAACCTGTATGAACATATAAGCGCTTTGTTGCGCATTGCTCGCTACCTGGCCAGTAGCCGATCCCAATTTTTGAGCACTGCTTTGGCTTCTTGCAAGCCCATCAGATAATCGCACGGCTTCGACTTGGCTAAGGCCGATATTGTCGCTAACCAGCTTTTGCTCCAATGCAGTCTGTGCAGCTAGCGTTTTCGATTCAAGTTGTAAAGCAGCCGTTTGCTCTTGATATTTGGCAATTTCTTGTTGAGCAACTGCGTTTTCATTAGCAGCTTCAACGACGCTATTTTGCGCTTTTAAAGAAGCTTTAAGTTGAGCACGCTTTTTGACTTCTTCCTCGGCACTGCCAGCCTTGAGGATTTGAAGTTGACCTTCGGCTTCAATTTCTTTGTACTTAAGCTGCGCTGCTTCAATTTGCAGTTGTTGCTTGCGTTGCTCTAGAGCAATGTTTTCTAGTGCTTGCTTGTATTCAATCTGCGCCGCTTGTGCCTGTTGTCGAAAAATGGCAACAGCAATATCAAGCCGCTGCTGTGCAGTTTGCGCTAAGCCATATTGCCGCTCAAGTTGTTGACCTTGCAAATCATTGATGGCTTTTTCAGCTTCGTAGCGTGCAGAGTTAACGGATGCACCGCGTTCTAGGCTGGCAATTTGACCGTCGATTGCGGCTTTTTGCTCTTGAAACTTGCCAAGAACTTCTTGCGCTTTGTCAACCTGCGCTTGCTGTTTAGGCGGGATTTGATCCAAGCCTTCAATTTGCTTATCGATTTCGCCGTTGATTCTTGCGGTTTCATCGGCAACACCACCCTGCTTGCCCTTGGCTTCTTCTGCTTTGACGCCAGCATCGCCCATAGCATTGCCAAGCGTCACGGCGGCGGCCGTGGCGGCACCGAGCGCTAATGCAGTGGTAGCCAAGGTTGCCGGGTTCATTACCGCTTGAAGGAACGCAGCAGCAACGCCTGCCGCTTTCTTGGCAGCTGCTAAACCGGCAGTGGCAAGTGCCCATGCTTTAGTGGCAAGTGCGGCGCCGTGGAGAACACCGACAAACGTGCCGATAAACGTTGCAGTTACTGCCAGCGCTTTAATGTTCTCGCTAACAAGATTTATCGCTCCTGCTAGCACCTTAAACGGCACAATAATAGCAGGAATAACAGGCTTAAACGCGACAACGAGATTTTTAAATGCAGTGTCAACCTCCTTTAGCGCGCCTTCGATAGTGGCTGACATATCCTTAAATGCTTTTGTTGCAACACCAGTCGCTTTGTCCTGCTTAATGATATTTTCGACAAACTTTTGCATGTCGCCGCTAAGTAGCGGCAAAATTGACTTCAATGCGTCAACAGAGCCAAACAGTGTAGTTAGCTTGGATGCACTGCCCCCGGTTGCTGTTGCGACTTGCTCCAAGAATCCAGCAAGTCCCTTGCTGCGCAATCCGGCTTCATTGAAGTCAATGCCAAGCTGGCGAGATAAATTTGTAGCCTCAGCTGTTGGTTTAAGAATTGAAATTAGCGCTTGATTGAGTCCGGTAACAGCGGTTTCTGGTGCCACGCCTTGCGCTGTAATTGTTGCTACCGCAGCGTTTAATTCTTTAATCCCAACGCCAGCAGCAGCAGCAGTTGGCGCTAAGCTGCCAATTAACGCCGCATATTCACCCAAGACAATCTTGCCATCATTCTGAGTTTGAATGAACCCATCTACCAGTCCGGCAGCTTGGTCAGCAGACATGCCATAGGCGTTAAGAACACTTGTAACAGCATTTCCAACGGTGTTAATGTCACTCAAGCCGCCAACAGCACCCTTAGTTGCGGCTTCTAGGATGTTTGTTTGATCTGCAACATTTGCAAATCCAGCTGAAGCAACGTCATATGCGGCAGTCGTCAGCTCAACAGTTGAAGCTTGCCCTTGCAGCTCTTTTGACAGTTGCGCAAACTGTTGGCTAGCGACACTAGCATCAACGCCAAGCGTGCGTAGTGCGGCTTCAGCTTTCGACTGATTGGAAAGCGTTGTAAATGCCTGTTGAAGCGTAAACGCAGCGCCACCAACTGCTGCAAGTTGCCCAACGACGGAAGTTGCCGCACTTTTTAACTTATCAAATATCCCGCCAGTCTTTTTAGGGATCTGGTCAAAGGAGCCGTTTAGCTTTTCGACTTCACCTTGAATTGCCTTAAGCAGTGACTGTGCCTGCTTGCCGTCAATATTAATCGCTACATTGGCGACAACAGACACGGTGGCATCCCCTATGCCCTAAGTCTACCGCCGCCGTGCTTTACGCATAGCGTCTTCTTGCTCTTTGCCTTCGATTTCGTACAGCATCGCCCACAGCCGCAGCTCTTCGATCGTGATGCGCTGGCTTAGTTCCAGGACTGTATAGCCAAGGTCACGCGCCAATCGCATCATCAGCCGCATGTAGATGTCGCGCTTTAGTTCTTTTTTGCTTCTTCCTCTTTCACGTCATTTTTGTCGGTGATAACTGCAAGCATCAGTGCTTGCAAATCTTCATCGCGCACTTCATTTTTTAGCTCGGCTACTTCGCCATGACGAAACAGTGGCTGTCCTGCATCATCCTTGGCCTTCTGGATCAGTAACTGCAGCGCAAATGCCGTGGCCTCTTCGCTGCCAGCATCTTTTTGCGCCTTTTCGCGTTCCGCCATGGTCAGCGGTGTGCAGTAAAAATCAAACTCGGTGCCATCACTAAGGGTGACGCACTTTTTAATCGGCACCAGGTGGGCAGCTTTTTTGAGCTTATCAAGCGCACGCATGAATGTTCTTTGTGTGGTCACGGAATAACTTTAGACGCAAAAAAGCCCCAGCGCAAGCCGGGGCCAGGTTTTGACATCTATCAGCTCTTGCTGAAGTCAAAGGTGGGAGTGCCTGCAGGGCGGAAGGAGATCTCTACCGTCTGCGCATCGTCAGGGTTGACGGTGAGGCTGGCAGAAGTCAGCACCGCATCGAACTCAACACTGCGGCTTAGTGCTGCGCTTGGGGAGCCAGCGCTAAGAACGCGGTCGATGTAGAGCTTGAACGATGCGCCAGCTTGCTGGCGCTGAAGCACGTCTTGGATCATGCGGTTAGACAGGTTGCTGTCATCGTCTGTGGTGTAGACGGTGCAGCTGCCTTCGCCATCGGCAAAGCCGGTGATGTAACGGCGGAAGGGTGCATACTGCCCAAGCGCCTGGCCGATGGTGGTTACGTCGATCTCTTCACGGGTGATCTCAAACGACCACTCGCGTACGTCGCCCACTGCCGCATAGGCCGCGTAATCCACCTGGAAGGCGTTAGGCGTTACAGCCGTGCCATCGTCGGTAATCGCAACGCTGGAACCGCCAGCAGTAGCGGATACCTTCAGCACGCCAGTCGAGGCAGTGTAGGCGATCACGTAATAGGTGGTTGCTGCGCTGATGCCGCCAGGCAGGGTGCCGGTGCCGGTGGCTCCGGTTTCAGTGTTGACAACGCTGAACACCACGGGATCGCCGACCTTGAAGTTCAGGAAGGTAGCCACTGTGATTTCATCATCAGTGGCATCCACGGCGGCTTCGCCGAACGTGGCCTTGGTGCCAGCGGGTTTGTAGTAAAGGGCGCCGGACGTACCGGACAGAACAGTAGCCATGTTGTGAACGGTATGTGGCTGTCTCTAGTCTAAGTAGGCCTCAAAAGTAACCGTAACCTGAGTTTGGTAGTAAGACTCAGGTGATGCGGGCGTTACCTGCGCAGGACCGGAAGCTGCATCAAAGATGATACCGGATAGGTTCAAGCGGTCAAACTTATCCTTGATGCGCTCTGCGATTGTGAAATTGGCGGCAGTGCCTTGGCCTTGGGGGGTAAAGACATTGATCACCAGCGTGCCCGTCTGGCGGTTGTAACTAGTCAACGTGGCGTAGTTGTTATCGCCAAAGCGGATGAACGCCTGCACCCATGGTGTGTTGTTGGGCGGCGTGAACGGTACGTTCTGATAGCTGACGGGGTAGGCAGGCGATAGCGCCATCTCCGTGCCAATGCGTCCTTCAATGGCGGCGCGAACGTCGTTGTAGGTGCTGCTCATGATCTATTCCTGGTGTAAGTTTTGCCAATTCGCGCGGCGTTTACCTCTACAAATTGCTGCATGTCTTTAGCAATGCCTTGCACCCAGCCAGGCCCATCAGTTTGGATGCTGCTGCCACCGCCGGGGCTTGCCCAGTTGGTCACCGTGCGGCGCGGGTTGTATCGCACTTCAGTTTTACTGCCTGAACCTGCTGCGCCAGTTGCCAGCTGTTCAGCGTATGGCAGGTTGTTGTGAACGCTGTAGATATTGCCGATGCGTTCGCGGTTGTAGCCAAGGCGCTCAATCGGCAATTGGCTTGGGTATATGCCTTCAGGCTTTTGCCCGCCAGGTGCTGCATTTTCTCCTACCTGCCAACTTGCGCGAAAGCGGCCAAGATCAACCGGGCTGAGCATCTTGACTCGATTGTCAGTTTCAAGAACCGTAACTCGCATCAATTGCTCGATCCGGTCTTGCACGTAATCACCAATTTGATCAATCCTGATTTTGCCGCGTGCCATTATGCCCTCAAGATCAGCTCGTAGGTGATCGGGGTGTTGTCCTGTTCAATCGTACGCACCTGCACGGCTTGATAAGTAGTGCCATCAATTAGCACTTCATCGGCCGTAGTGGGCGCATTAGCAATATCAGCGGCAGCAATCAACAGCCGCTTGTCGCCGGCCTGGATTAAATCGTTGACCTCACGCAGGCTGACATCTTCCAGCACGCCACGCACTGCAGTATCGGTCGTGGTCTCACTGACGGTGCCAGTGGTTGGGTTGTAGGCGCCAGTCGTCACACGGCGGATGGTGGCAACGCCGCCAAACTTGCTCATCAGCTTGCTGGCGATTTTTTGTAGCGATCCAGCGAGTGCCATCAGGTTTCAAGGGCTGTAACGCGTGCTTCTAATAGCGTAAGCCTGTCGGATGGTTGCCAACGTCCAGCGGTTGAGTCGTACTCAAGAACATCACCGTCAGACTTGCCGCCGTTCGCTTCTACGTCATGCAAATCCTGCAGGCGTGATCCAGTCGTCCAGCGGACAAAGATGGTGCCGTTATTGGTTGAGCTGACAACAGCAGCGACAGCAAGCTTCAGGTTTGGCGCCTGCGGTTCAGTCGTCGTAAATCCACCGGCAACAGCAGGGTCGCACCATAGGATGCTGCCTTCGTTGTAGGCGCTGGTATTGACGCCACGGACCTTGCCGAACACCGTGACGTAGCCATCACTGGCGCCTGCAATGGCCTGATCGGTCACACCGAAAAAGACGTAGCCAGGGAAGCTGCCGTCTGCGATCATCGGCGCAACCTTCAGCCTGCCGCTAGCGCCTAGCGTGCCAGCAAACCTAACAGCAGCGCCTTTGGGGATCGTGACGCTGTTGCTGGCATTGCGGCACAACACCATCGTTTCAGCGCCAACGTAGTTGCTGATGCCGTTGGCTTTGCCTAGCTCAAGTGTGCCCTCGTCGGCATTCCACGCAAGCTGACCAGTGCCCGGATCAATGCCAACAGCTAAATCAAAATGCAGCGCGTCTACCTCAGGACGTGCTGTCCATTCGCTGTGATAATCCGTTGCGCTGGACTTAACCAGCAGATCCTTAGGATTGCCGCCAGGCGGAACACCGGCTTGATTAACCTCAACCGCTGTAGTGCTAACAGTTGGCACCACGGTCGTAGCACTGTTTTCCGTTACTTCAACGGTTGCCTGCGTTGTGGTGGCGGTTACAACTGTCATGCTGGCGGCGCTGTATAGCCCTCGGAAACGTAGACGATGCCTTCGAGGTAATAGTTCAGCAAGCCTGCCGTATCCTGTAGCAGCACGTCATAGAACGCTTCGTTCGGGAACGTAGCAGTCTGCGTATCGGTCAGGGCAATCTTGATTTGCCCCGTTGCGCGGTCCGTGTAGGTAACGGCAAAGTCTGCGTATTTGGTAACGCGACCTTCGTTCCACACTTGTGCGTAGGCAGTCCACCCGGTCAGGTTGATTCCAACACCGGCAGAGTCTTTGAACTGCAGCTGCAGGTCATAATCTGCCCGCCGCTGCACCGTGATGTTGTGTTGACCGGGTTGAACAGACATCAGAGGCGGTAGGCAACAACGGTGCCGCTGGTCAGCGTGATGCTAGTGAAGACGCCCTCGATCTCAGTGCTTGCCTTGAATGGGATGGCACTAAGCGTGTTGCCGGTCCAATCTATTGCAGTCAAGCTGGCAATCACCGAATCCTCAAGGGCAACAATCTTGCCGAAGCGTCCGGTATGCGCTGCGGTGTCGTCGATGAACTCGGCACCGGGGTACTTGTAGCCCATTGATCAGCTCCGGCGAATGGAAAAATTACCTGGTCCACTGATTCTAATCCCTGTCAAATACCGCTCATATAAGGGCGGTACGCGATCAGCGCCTGTAGCACTGGAGCTAGCGCCGGCAGTTGTAACGCTCAAGCTGCCGATGCTAACGGACTTGTAATCCTCCAATCCGCTCAGCGCCATACCGTCCTTGTTGTTGTTCAGGTAAACAGCAAGGACGCACTGAGCGAACTCGATCCGGTCAGGGATCTCGCTGTCAGTGTAGTAGTCGGTGGTGATGCGGAAGGGGAAGCCTACGGCGTAGGTGTTGATATAGGTGTCGGGCTTGCGCACGCCGGTACGCGGCCACTGCAAGGCTTGCGTATCAGTAGCGCGAGCACCAAGGAATCGCTCGCGGTCGATCCGTTGCGTTGCTGTAAACAGCGCACGGTTCTTTTGATCTGTTGTAGCCGATGCCCAAGCTACAACGTCATCATCCTGAACGAAGCCTTCAATAATCAGCTCCGCTGCTGCCAGCGTCAGGTAGGAGTTTGCGTCTGCCGCGCCTGGCGTGGCCACGATTGTTATTGCCATCAGCCGGTGGCTCTGTTACTTCAAGTTTAGGTGCAAGCTCTGCAATAGAAAGAGAGGCCGCCGCGTTAGCAGCAGCCTCCAGTTCACGCAGTCGCCGGAAGGCGAACATGCCCATCAGGCAACAGCAGCAGCAGTGCTGCCAAGGCCGTAAAGGGTGATCGCTTCAGATCCGCTGGTAACAGCAGTCACGCGGCCAAGAAATACCTTGGAAGCATTCTGGGCAACAGTTGCTACACCGCTCACGGTCACGTCAGTACCACCAGCAATGGTGATGGTGTTGGCGCCAGCCGATGCGTTGAGCACAACCACCATGAAGGTGGTGCCCACAGCGCAGTCACCGCCAATGGCAGCAACAATCTCAGCAGCGGTAGCAGTGGTGTAGGTGGCAGCAGCAGCAGGCACGCCACGGATGATGGTGTTGTAGCTGTTGGCTGCACTCAGGGTTGCAGTGGCAGTAGGAGCTGCCAGACCCATTTGCCCGGGCAGAAGGCCGCCGGGGATGTCGCCAAGCTCAAAGATGGATGCCATGGTCAGTTACCTCAATCGAAGTTAGAGGTGTTGGTCGCGCGCACGATGCCAAGGTTCTTGGTTTCGTACACCTTCGACCAGTTGCCCACGGTCGCCAGTTGGGCGCGAGTGGGATTGGTGGTGGTCACGCCCCACTTAGCGCCCACCGGGTGGTAGACGTAGTGCAGGTCGATCGACATGGCATCGCTCTTGGCGAGGATGTCACGGTCGGTTTCAGTCTGCATTGCCATCTGCTCACCGGAGGCAATAGCGCCTTGGGTGAAGAAATAGGTGGCGTACTCAGTGGTGGAGCCGCTGCCTTCGGTTTGCACATCGTCGGAGACGATAACGCGCAGGCCGCAGTAGGTAGGCACATCCACGTTGCCGCCATAAGCAGCAACGAGAGAACCGCCGGACTGAGTGGTGCTGGTGCCGCGGGCTTCAGCAGTCGACACATAGTCGATAGCCTTGCGCTCAACTAAATCATAGTAGACCTTTGAATGCATAGCAATCGCGGTCAACTTATCGCCTTGGTCGCCCAGCAGCGACTTGGCTTCTGCCACATGACGGGGGGACAGCACAGTCGGGGTATCGCCCGATTCGCCGTCAATGGTCAGGGGGAAGAAGGCGGCCGAGCTAGAGGTGGTGCCCAGGGTGCCGAACACGCCGGCAAGGCAGGACAGCAGATCCTTTTGACGCTGGTTAGCGATGTAATCAGCGATCTTGGCGCCGATGGCAGCCATGGGATCAGAACCAGCAGCAAGAGCAGCCAGGTCACGAGCCTCAAAGGCGCGGCCACGGTGCAGGATCACGCCGACTTGCTTGTCGGCTTGGATCTTGCCAGGGGTGAGGCTGCCGCTGTCGGTCAGCACCTCGAAGTCACCGGAAAGGTTGGCTTTCCAGAAGGGAACGTTGATGAAATCACCGCCCTCGGTGGCATTTAGCTCCGCCAGAGGCTGCACCACACCGGAAGCCAGGAAGGCATCACGCTGAGTGGTTTGCTCAA
>Ga0315901_10006052_pt1 | contig 14558 bp, 19 predicted proteins | sample LakEriMetagenome_10_FD_203761 | JGI IMG/M metagenome (GOLD analysis project Ga0315901, IMG submission 203761) | Freshwater fungal communities from buoy surface, Lake Erie, Ohio, United States - Buoy 2 MA116 | ecosystem: Environmental > Aquatic > Freshwater > Lake | place: USA: Lake Erie, Ohio... | reverse complement strand
TGGGGTGACAAGGAGTTTATGGATGAATTTTGATTTCGGATAGTCCGTGTACTGAATTCATCAACTGCGACAAAATCGCACACTTTTTCTGAAGTGAGATCAACGGTCGGTTTTTCAAAACCGGCCGTTTTTCGTTGTAGGAATAATTCCCGACTCCAAGTTAGTGTCAACTTGTGCTATACTTATTTCGTGCTCGGGAATGAACCCGGCACATGCTGATTGAAAAAGTGGAGAACTGAAATGAGCAACGCGCAAGCGGTGGCAGTGGATGAGCATGACTATCTCGCAGTCGTGTTCATCGGAGCGGGAAGCTCCTACGGGCGCAGCCCGGATAAGGAGACCGCAATCGACAACTGCATGAGGGCACTGAGGGACTGGAACTCCATCTACAAATTGGAGGGCCATACATTCACCGTCAACGTCCTCGACGTGCAGGGCTGGGATCAAGTCGCTTGGGGCCACAACGGATTCTTCGGGAAGAACCCCGGAGACGCCAAGGCAACCAAACTCGACCTCCCAGTCGAGTGGATCGAAAAGGTCTACCCGGAAAAGAAGAGACGCCGCCGCTAATGCAACGAGGCCCGGTGCTGGAACACCGGGCCTCATCAATCAACTGCTGATTATGGAGAACGAGCAGATGACATACGTTTACAGCGATGGGGGCCGCGCAGCAAGCGGTTTCAAGGGGACGACTGGTGATTGTGTGGTGCGGGCGGTGGCGATAGCTGCTGGCCTACCCTACAGCGATGTCTACGACACCTTGAGCCGCCTTCAGCGGAGCCAGCGAGTGACCAAGCACACCCGCAAGGGCGCTGGTTCACTTCGCAACGGCACCTACACCAAGCGCAAGTGGTTCAAGGATTACATGGTCGGGCTCGGTTTTGAGTGGGTGCCGACCATGCAAATCGGGACAGGCTGCAAGGTGCATCTCCGGGGCGACGAGTTGCCGCCCGGGAGGCTGGTCGTCATGTTGAGCCGCCACGCCTGTGCCGTGATCGACGGAGCAGTGCATGACGCCTACGACTCGACACGCGGCGGAACCCGCTGCGTCTACGGGTACTGGAAGAAGTCGTGAATTCGGAGGCTCGGCGCTGGAACGCCGGGCCTCTTTCAACGCTGATAAAAAGGAGAACGCAATGCTGAAGACTCGAGTGAAGACATACCCCAACAAGGTATTCGAACAGGAGATCCGGAATCAGAAACTCACATGCCAAGCGCTGTGGCAGATTAAGGGGCCGAAGAACACGGCCATCGACTGGATCACCTGTTATTACATCGCGCCGTTGACGGTGATCCACTTTGGCTACGATGAAGGTGGCTGGGACATCCACATCGGGAGTGAACACATCGACAGGAAGTCCACAATCGATGACTTGCTTGAGCGCATCAAGACGCTTCGGCAAACCGCAGCAGCCTAAGAACAGCCCGGGGCAGAGATGCCCCGGGTTTTTTCATGCCCGGTTCTTGAGCCCGTCGATGAGGCTGTTTGCCCGGCGCAAGAAGCCGGACATGCCATCGTCCTTCGATACGCCGTAGTAGGCGGCGCACTTGTTCAGCGCCACTCGCAACTGGTCTGACAAGGACCGCTTGTCGCCCAAGCCCTTGGCGTGGAGTTCGGTAAACGTGAAACCGATTCCGCAGACCAAGACGAGAATGGCGTAATGCTCATCCCCGATCTTGGCCTTGATCTCGCGCAGCCGGGCGCTGGCCATCACGCCGACCGCGCTCTGCTCGACCTTCCCAGACGTGTCCACCTTGGGCTCGAAATCCGTTCCAGACAGCCCGGAATTCTCCGACACATCGTAGTCGCGGCCGAAGCGGCCAGCGGCATCCACCATTGGCTTTGTCCATGTGTTCGGGTTCTGGCGATGAAGTGCCAGAAGATGGCCGGGCCCGCTGTTGCGGTCCACCTTGATGGGGCTGCCGTTCGGCGCTCTGCCGTCTATGGGGTCAACCTTCAGATTGGCCACGTCAGACTTCACGCGCCTCACCTTCTCCTTCCGGCGGTTCTGCTCGGCCTGCTCCTCTGCCTTTCTGATGGCGGGCAGATTGCGCTGCTTCTCAATCGCGGCAGCCTTGTCTGCCTTTTCCCTCTCGTTCTGCTGTTGCCTGCGCTCGGCCTTGATGCCGGACAAGTTCACATGGGCAAGAGTGATCCGATTGATTCTAGCGGTCATCTGGCGCTCCCGTGGCAGCGGCTTTGCCATAGGACTTAGGCCACATTATTTCGCGCGTTCGCTGGCGCTCAAGTTCGTTTAAGCGGAGGTCAAGCTGCTGGCCGACGAGAGTGATGGCCTGTGCGTGATGGCTCCTTCTGGACTGGATCACCCACCAAGAGTGAATAATCGTGCTGTGATCGACCTTTAGAACTGCTGCGAGCCAAGTTATCTTGGCGTTGTCCAGTGCGACAAGCAACACCCATCGCGTTAGATGGCGGGCCACCACACATTCCTTCAACCGGGAGCGGCCCATGATCTCCTTGACCGTCATGCCAGTGACGGCCGCCACCGCGCGCAGCACAAGCTTGACCGACTCCTCTGTCGCCTCCAGCCGTTTCGCTTCAATGCGCTCGACCGCCTCGCCAGCCTCAACCATCTCGGCTGGCGCTGCTTCTGGCTCTGGCGGCGGCAGCAGCAATGGCGTCTGTTCGCGCGCTCTTTGCTTCTCGCGCAGCCGCCGGGCCGCCTCCTCAAATCTGGCCTGCCGCCCCTTGTGGGCAATGTGGAGCTTCAGCGCCAGACTCATGCGACCCTCATCGGCATGATGATCGACATGAAGTTGGCGTCTTCGATCTGAGGCCTAAGGATGACCGCGCACCCGGGGTCGCCCATTTCCCAGACAACGCTGTCCGCGCCAATGTTGGCAAGTGCCTCAAGGACGTAGCGGGTGTTGAATCCGATCACCATCTCGTCGCCCTCGTACTGGACATCGACCCGGTCCTCGGCAGTGCCGCCCTCGGGCACATTCATCGCCACCTCCAAGATCGACTGCTCCAGCCTGAAGCTGCACACCCGGCCCTTTTCCGGAGAAACCGTTGCCACGCGATCGACGGACGCCGTCAAGGCCTTCACGTCCACCCGCAGGCGGTTGCCATTCGTCTTTGGGATGACCCGGTCGTAGTCGGGAAATGACCCATCGATCAGTTTTGAAACCAGAACGGTATTGCCCCACTCAAAAGCGATTTTTGTCTCGGACAGCCGGATCGTCACCGCCCCATCGTGCCCGTCGATGTGCCTTGCCGCCAATAGCGTGGTCTTCCGCGGCAAGATCACGCCGGGCATGTGTGCTGGTAGCCCCTCGGCCTTGACCCAAGCCACGGCCATCCTGTGGCCGTCTGTGGCCACGCAGGCGAAGTTGCCTTCCCGAAGGTGCATGTAGACACCGTTCAGGTAGTAGCGGGACGCTTCGGTCGAGATCGCAAAACTCGTTTTGCGGAGCAGCCTGACCAAATCGACCGAGTCGAGGCTGAACTGGGTTGTCGGTTTGCCCGCGTCGAAGTCCGGAAAGTCATCGGCCGGCAGGCTGAACATCTTGAGCCGGGATCTGCCGGATTTCACATGAAACAGCGAGTCGACCAGTTCGCACTCGACCTGTGCGCCATCGGCAAGCTTCTTCACGATGTCTTGCAGCATCGACGCCGAGACCGAAATCCGCCCGGCCTGCCGGACATCCGCGTTGAGCGTCAGCTTGATCTGCACATCCAGATCGGTAGCCACGACGGTCAAGGCACCCTCAGCAGCAACGAGCAACACGTTGGCCAGAATTGGGATCGTTGACGCCCGCTCCACGACCGAGTTCGCGAGGGTCAGCCCTTTCAGCAATTCCCTCTTCTCAACCAAGAATTTCACAGTCGACTCCTTCACAATTGTTGCAGTTTGCTAATGATGCTGATCACGATGCGCGCTTGAACTCGGCCCATCCGACCCCGTCTCCGGGCTTCAGGAGATCGCGTGGAGCCTGACACCCCGCCTCGCCCGGCTTGGGGCCCCACTTCGCCGTAGACCACTCGCGCTTCTCGCGGGCGAACGTCAGCCGGGCGTTCCAGTCCACGGGCTGTGACGCCTGAGAATTCCCTGTCTGGAGGTATCCCTCGTAGCGGCGCTGGGTGATGTACCTGACGGCATGGACGACCGGGTAGTCTGCCTTCTGCTTCGCCAGCCACGCCCTGAACACGGGAACCGATCCCAAGACCTTGGCGATCTCCTCGGCCGAAAGCTTGCCCCATGCCTTGGCGGCCTCGGCCTTCGACATACTGGGCTGTGTGGGATAGTCCTTCCAGAAGGCTTCGAACTCAGCCGGGTACTCGGCCCGCTTCTTCGGCTTCTCGTCTTTCGCAACAGCGAAAAGGTTCGGAGGCGGCGCAGCCGTTTCCGAACAGATTCTTTCTTTCTTCTCTTCTACATCTACCTTCTGGTTCTGTATGGATGATCGGTTGATCATCGGTCGATCATCTAACGATGTTTTGGGGCTTTGATTTTGTTGTGTTTTCTTTTGCTCTCTCGCTTCGACGGCCGACTTTGCTTTTGAAATCCGCTCAGTTCTTGCAAGGATTTCGCAAGAAACTCGCTCGTTCCAGAGCCCATCTGCGGTCTCAACGATCTTTTTGCGGCGAACCAATTCGGCCAGCGCGGCGTCGAATTGGCGGCGAGTCACACCGCAGTCCTCGGCCAGTTCCGACAGGTCATCCGACAGCGGCTTGCCCTGATCGTACATCATCGAAATCAGGGTGATGTAGACGCCCCTCTCCAGCCCGCTCAGGCGGCGCACGCCGTTCAGGAAGTCGGACGCATAGAACTTGAACCACGGTGCGTCGGCCACGGCTTAGAACCCCACTACAGCCTGATCGCGGACCACGGCGCAGCCCATGTCGCAGAACATTTCGATGTTCCCGCAGGGCCCGCCACGGTGCTTGGCGATGATGATTTCAATTCGGGAGCGGAGTTCGCCCAGCTTGACGCTGCGCCTCGCCTCGTCATCCGGATCGTCATGCTTCAGGCGCTCCAGATAGTAGGCCTCGCGGTAGACGAAGATCACAACGTCGGCGTCTTGCTCCACCGAGCCTGACCACCGGAGATCCGAAAGCCCCGGGCGCTTGTCGTCCCGGCCCTCCACGCCGCGATTGATCTGGGCCAGAGCGATCACCGCACAGTCCAACTCCTTGGCCAGCATCTTGAACCCGTTGGAAATCTCCTCGGTCTCCGACACCTTGTTGCCCGCGTACCGCTCAGAGGCCCGCATCAGGCCCATGTGATCGATCACCACGACCTCAAGCTTCCGCCCCTCGGCGGCCAGCCGCTGGGCATAGGTGAGCGCCTGTGACCGCACCTCGGCCACCGTCAGGCCGCCGCGGTCCCCGATCAGGAACGGCATGTCGTTCAATCGCGGTGCCACGTCCAGCACCCGGCGGAACTTCTCCTCAAAGCCCTCGCGGTGGACGGCGGCCGAAGAGATGTCGCGATACTCGACGCGGTTGTCATGGCTCCACGCCATGCTTGCCAGCGCCATCTCGGTCAGTTCCTCCCGGCCCATCTCAAGGGCAAAGAACATCACGCCATGGCCCTTCTGTGCCGTGCGAAGCAGAAGCGAGAGCGTCACGCTCGACTTGCCCATGCCGGGCCGCCCGGCGATGACGTAGAACCGCTTGCGCCTCCAGCCGCCAAGCAGATCGCCAAGGTCAGCGGACCCGCAATAGGCGAAGTCCTTGACGGGTTGCCCCATCCGATACGCCTCGTTCAGCTTGTTCAGAAGGCGATCACCAAGCTGGGCGATGGACTCGATCCCCTCATCCTTCGATTTTTGCGTGCTGGACAGCCGCTCCATCTCGGCAGCAAGGCGCTCGACCTCAGCGATGTCACCTTCCTCGGTCGCTACTTCCAGATTGCCCTTAAGATGGTCATACCGGACAAGGCGCGCACACCCCTCCAGTCCGATCTGCGGAGCGGCATGAGCGATGTAGCGCGCTACGATCTCTGAACCAGTCGCCTTCAACTCTGTGATTGCAGGGAGTTCGCGAATCTTGGTGATGACCCAGTGCACCTTTTGAAAGCCGTCCATCCCGGCATCAACCGCCTCACCGATCAGCCGAAACAGATTGGCGTTGAACGGATCGGAAAAGTGCACTGGCTCCAAAATCGCAGCTACCGCGCGATGTGATACCGCCGAGTTTGACAGCAACCCGCCGAGCAACATGCACTCGGTGTCAAACCGTTCCTGTAAGTCCTTGTCAGCGACAAGCGGGGCGTTCATCGTCTTCACCCTGCCAACCCGAGTTGCTGGGCCCGCAGACTGACAGCCTGCTTCGTGCGCTTGAGACGTTGCGCCAGAGCGTCACGACCAAAGCCACCCTTCCACTCCTTGCGGATCTGTTGATCTTCTTGCTGAGTCCACCCGCGATAGATGTCGCCGGCCTGCTTTGTGTGGTGTTCGCAATACGGAAGGTGCCTGCTGCGAGGCTGGTTGCAGAAAATGTGACGGCCGAAGTGCCCCTTCACTTCGCCCACTGGCCACTTGCAGCCGACCAGATCGACCAACGTGCACGGCTTGCCTGTGCCGACCGTGATAAGCTCGCCATCGTATTTCAGCACCTTCACTGGTTCAGACTTTGCCTCAGGAATTTTGGGCATAGACGGCATCTGCCGTTCAGCGGCGGCGCGCGGCTTGTTGAGTGGACCTCGCGGGGTGGACTTTATGCCATCACGTTCACGAAGCCTGAACAGCTTGCCCGCGATGACATTGGGAGTCGTGTTGAGCTTTCGAGCGATTGCATTCTGCGTCAATCCGCTTGCCTTCAGTTGGCGCAACTCTGCCACCAACTCTTCGGTCCACTCCATCTTTGCCAAATGCACACCCATAGACATCTCCTTTCTGCTGCTTGCCGATTGAGCCAACGGTTCTCAGGCGCTGAGAGCGCGGAACAGCGGCAGCACTTCTTTCGCGGTTGGCGGGATGTCCTCGGGCCGCTGCGGAAAACGACGGACGCTCTTCTTCCAAGACACCCAGCGCAAAGGCACCTGATGCTTGACGCGCTTTGAGCGCTCGAAAATGAACCAGCAGAAAGCCATCGCGCCCTTGTCCAGCTTTGGACCCTCATGTCCATACTTGTGCATCATCGGCAGCCGCTCTCCGATCACATGAACGCGGCTGAGGCCAACACGCGAAAACCAGTTCATGCGTCCTTCGCTTTCCAGAAAAGCGAGGCGGCACAGAACGGCCACATAGGGGGCGAGGCTGACGCCGATCTCAACGAACTCCTCAGCCCTGTTGAACGGCGGGTTTGTGATGATGCCGTAATGTCCATGATCGACGGACAGTTGAGCAGCGACCGACTGTGCGCCCGACGACAGGAAGTCGAGACCTGTGATGGACACCGGGCATCCATACTCGTTGAGGTCTGTTGCCGTGACCTCGTATCCCCGGTTTCTCAGCGGAACGACCAGAGCGCCGTTGCCGCAAGCGGGCTCCCAGAGTGCCTTGGGCAGTCGCTTTCCTTCAGCCACCAAAAGCGGCGGAAGCGCCTCGTAACAGGTCGCATAGAAGTTCGGGTCAGCGGCGTCCTGAGTGTTCCGCATGTTCCCTGTGACAAAACCCGTGGTCAATTTCCAGACTCCGAAACATTGTTTAGAGAGTTGTTCTTGGCGGCCTGCATGATCGCTCTCAGCCGCTCGGCCTCACTTGCAGTGGCCTGATACCCGTAGCCGTAGATTGTCTTGATCTCGCACTTGCCCTTCTGGCGTATGCGCTTGATCTGGCTGTCCACATTGCGGGTCTCGTAGTCTCGCTCACCTGTGTATTCGTCAAGAATCTGAGCCCTAGTGAACGGCCGACCAGTGGACAGAAGGCGCGCAATCTTCGCCTGAGTGATCGACACGCCCAGTGCCTCGCGCAGCGCGACAAGCTCAACGTGGTCGCCCGAGTCTCTTGCCGAAATCCGCTCCTTGAGATCTTGAATGGCTTCCTCAAGCTCTCGATTCTTCTTCCGAAGAAAGGCGATCTCCTCATCCTTTGTGCGGAACTCATTCATATGCCGCCTCTATGATGGACAGCACGGCCTCAAGGTGAGGTGGCTCCAGAATGTATCCCCTGCCCCACACGACCTTGATTTCAATGGGAGCAAGGCTTTTGCGAAGGCGAAGAATTTCGACGCGCACTGCTGGCAAGCTAATCTTGCCGTCGATTGAATAGACACATGCCAGCGAGTTGACATCGTGCAGCTTGCCGTCCAGCAACACGCACAGCAGTCGCCATTGGCCGGGTGACAGCGACCACTTCTTCCGCGCCGCAATCTGACCAGACGAAATCAGCCGCAGCCGCCTGTTCTCAGCCTCAAGCTCGGCATTGCGAGAGCGCAGCATTTCGCACTCCTCGCTCATCGCTCGCCGTTCCATAGCTTCAGTTCCTGCCGCCGAAACAGAATGTCGGCCTTACCAGCGTGCTTGCGGTCCAGAGTTGAAAGTCCGTAGTCGAGTATGCCGAGCGCTTCAGCAATGTTGTCGTCCTCAACCAGCCATCCGCGGATCGCGCACGCCTTGAGCGCCATCTCCTTGAGCGCCTTGCGCCCGGCGTCTCCCTTGAGGCCGGGAGGAGCCTTGCTCGTCCCCAAGAATCTGCTTCGCCACGACTGCATCGGCACCTGAGCCACCGGAGTTTCAAACTGAGCGGCGACCAAGTTGATTGTTCCGATCAGAAAGAACTGTGGCTCAATTGAGTGGAAGTTTCCGTGCCCCGGGATGAACGGAGACTCATAGAAAACGTGTGAAATGTGGTTGTCGAGTATCGTGGCTGTCAGCCAATTGTAGAACTCAAGAAGCCGCTCGCCCTCGTCGTCTCCCCAAGGCTTTAGCTTGAGCGCACCCCACTTCGGGCGCGGATCATTGGGCGAGCCGATGGCCCAACCAGTGTGCCTTGGAGATTGGTCGAGAGCGAGCGCGGTTATCATATAGACAGGCCTGCGAAGAGAGGAGGTGTGTCACTCAGCGACATCTTTGCTGCCGCCAACCGCGCTTTAGCTATGTTGAAATACTCTGCTTCTCTCTCTATCCCGATGAACGAAAAGCCCTCCAGCACTGCCGCCTTGCCCGTAGAACCGCTGCCCATAAAAGGGTCCAAAACGATGCCGCCCGTAGGTGTTACGAGGCGGCACAGGTAACGCATGAGGTCGGTAGGTTTTACCGTGGGATGATTGTTTTCATCGCCCCTGTCCTTCTTACTGGCCTTGGCGCAGTAGAAAAAACGGGCGGCGCTGCCGGTGTCGCCGTGCTGATTGTGGGGACCGCTGCGCCCTCTCAGAAACCCAGTGTGGCTGTCGCCGTCATACCCTTCGACCGTGCGTTTCATGGCTCCGCTTGTCGTCACAGGAAACCCGGCCAGCACTTCCTCGCTGCCGTCGTGGATCAGGTTGGCGGGCCAGCGGCCGGTAGTGTCAGGCTGGTTTGCCTTTTGAGGATCGTAGTTGTCGGGAAGTCCAGTCTGGCTGGGACGGCCGTTTGCGCGGCATTTGTAATCGCCGTTCAATTCAATCCTGCACCCATCCACATTGAGAGCCCCCGTCCCATGCGCCAGCACGTTCTCAGCCACGGTGCCGATGAGCGGTTTGCGTGCCACGGTGATTGGTTCCAGCGCGGGCTTTAGGGCGGTGCCCCAGCCTTGCCATTCGCCCTTCAGATTGTGCGACTTAGGAAACCCACTCGCATAAACCCACGCGATCATGTCGCGGATTTCAAACCCGGCATCCTCAATGTGCACGGCCATGCGGTGCTGCGTGCGCGTGCCCGCAAACGCCAGAAGGTGTCCGCCCGGTTTCACCACGCGCAGGCACTCGGCCCAAATTTCAATCCCGGGCAAAGCGTAGTCCCAGTGCTTGCCCATAAAACTCAGGCCGTAGGGCGGGTCGGTCACGATGGAATCGACGCTGTCCGCTGGCATCGTGCGGACAACGTCGAGACAATCGCCATGGTGAAGCGTGACTGTCATTAACACTGCCTTAGTTCAACGCCGGCTGTTCTTCTTCCTCGGCCGCTGCATCATCAGACTTCGCAGCCTTTTTGGCAGCGCGATCAGCCTTCTTCTTTTCCTTGGCGGCCTTCACTGCTTCGGCAGCCCGCTCGGCTTCCGACATGCCGTCTTCAAGCGACTTGAGCTTGCCCAGCAACACAGCTTGGCCATCGGCCCAGCCCTTCTGGTGCGCCTGCCCTTCGGGTGTGGTGGGGAGCCACTTCTGGTCGTCGGCGTTCAGGCCCTTGATGCCGAGTTCACGGCCTTCTTCAAATGCCTGCTGTTCGTAGTCGATAGCGCCACTGGTGACGGGCGCATCAAAGAGGTCAAACTGCTTGCCAATGGGCAGGCTCAGATACTCGCAGTACCGCTTCAGTTCGCGGAGGTTCGAGATCGTGGTGCCATCCTCCTTCTCGCGTTCAGCGATGGCGGCGTCCATCATCTGAAGGTTCACGCCTTGGTTCTGAAAGAACTGCCGCAGCTTCTTTCTGGCGTCTTTCGCGGTCTTGACCGCCTTGTCCGCGGCGGCCAGTCGTCCGACGAAAAAAAGAAAGTCCTCCTTGCCGGGACCGTTGCTGGTCTGCTGTGGAGCAGTCAGGTCTGGCAACACGTTGCTCTGGTGTTCAATCTTCGCTGTTCGCGGCATAGTTCCTCGCTGAAGGTATGAGTGGTCGGATCACAGAAATTCGTCCGCAACGTCCATCGGCAAGGTGCGCCCGGGATTCACCGGATCTGACCGCTGCGCCTTAGCTGGGCGGCCGGCCAGTCAAGGCCTCGCCAAAGCACGTCACGCCGCCGTGAAAAAGCCGAGAGGGTTGCCCCCCTCGGCAAGTTTCCCACGGCAGGAATGGCCGGGAATCGTGTGACCCGGCCGCACAGACCCGTCTTTCGACGGGGATCTCATGCCTTGGCCTTCTTGGCGCTCGACTTCTTGATCGCCGGAAACACGTCCGGCCGCAGCTTGTGCGCGGGAATTCCGGTGACGCGGGAGACTTCAAACACCCGCCCCATGGGGATTTTCTTCCAGCCCGACACGGCCTGAGAGGTCAGCCCGCCGATTGCCAGAGCCAGCTTGGAAGGGCCGCCAGCGCGGCGCTTCGCTTCTTTCGTGATTTCAAGGATTTCATCGGTCATGGCCAGATTGAAAGCATATCTTGCGAAATCTTTCAAGGCCCGCTGCAAAGAAACCTTGCCGTGTGCATGGAACCATCTTACATTGAAACCGTTACTTTCATCGCAAATGCAAAAAAGTGGCGGTAAATCAAGCCGATTCCCACATCAGAACAACAGGATGAGCGGAGAACCGGAATGCGGACATCGAAGATCAAGGACTCTGAGAAGAGAGCAATTGGCCAAAGAATCAAGAAGCTGCGCGAGGAGATGCTTGGCGTCACTCAGGAGGAATTTGCAGCGCGATTCCGCGGCGAGTTTACCCGTGGTGCTCTTGGAAACTGGGAGCGCGGCGAAGGCATCAAACTCTCTAACCTAAAACTTATTGCAGACAAACTAGATGTAAACTTTCAGTGGCTTGCTTCAGGAATTGGAAAACCGTTGGTTGACCCGGATGCCTTAGATGCAAGCGGGCTGCTGGAAAAACAGCCATTACAAAAAAGTAATCATCCATCTGGTCAAAAATCATTTGACGGCAGTATTTTTAATCAACCATTCTCAGTGCAAGCTGGTGTCGCAGAAGATTTGCCCTATCGCGCGAAGTTGGAAGGCGCACTCCCAGAGATAGACGTACAGGTTGGAGCGGGTGAAGGCGTTCTGGGGGATTTAATTATGATGCCGGGGGACAGGAATGGGCACCGGGTTACGGCTGAATGGCTTTTAAGTGATGAGTTTGTGCTGCAAGAGGCGCGCGTCTCTCGGACCCAATCACTTATATTCCCGGTTGTTGGCGACAGTATGTTTCCAAGCTACTCGTCAGGAGATCGCGTCATTGTCGATTTGAGCCAACAGCAGCTTATACAAGACGCTGTTTACGTCATTTCCGATGGCCATTCTGCGCCGCAAATCAAACGCCTACAGCGCGTATTCCTTTCAACCCCCGAGCGCGTCCGGATCATTTCAGACAATCCGCAATATCAGAACGAAGAGCATTTGCTCAGTGACGTGAAAATTCACGGCCGTGTGTGCGGGCTCATAGCGCGCCGCTGATTGGTGAAAGTGTAACTTTCTTTTTTCTTGCACGCTGTCAAAAGACATGCTTTCATCTCTTTCAAGCAGAGAGATGACTTAGCCGATTCCGCTCGACCATCTCCTGCAAGATCCAACGATCTGAAAGGGAGTAAGGATGGGGCTGAAGATTGTTCCTTGGAAGGCTGGCACCGTAATCGACGCGCCCGGCCTGTATAGCGGCGTCCCAATGTCGGTCTACCACAGTCAGGCGCTGTGTGACGGGCCGTCGATCTCCAGCAGTGGGCTGCGGAAGATTTTCAACGAGTCGCCCGCGCATTTTTACTGCAACTGGGATGGCAATCCTGAGCGGGAGAATGACGGTGACAGCCCGGCGTTCGTGCTTGGCCGCGCCGCACACCACCTCTTGCTGGGAGAGGACGACTTCACCAGCCTCTTCATCCAACGCCCAGACGAGGTCGAGGGCGAGCCGTGGCAGGGCAACCGCAAGGCCTGCAAGGCATGGATTAAGCAGCAGCAGGCTGCCGGCCGAACGATCCTCACGCCAGACCAGATCAAGACGATCCGCGGCATGGCACGGTCGCTGGCCGCTCACCCACTGGTGCAGAGCGGCATCCTGAACGGGCTGGTCGAAGTGTCCATGGTCTGGAGGTGCAAGGACACCGGGGTCTGGAAGAAGGCCCGCCCTGACGTGATCCCCACCGACTCGGGCGGCTTTTGCGACCTGAAGACCACGACCTCCGTTCAGGCTCTCGACATCAAAAGAACGCTTGCGGAGTATGGCTACGCCCAGCAAGCCGCTCTGGTGGCCGAAGGCTGGCAGACGATCACTGGGGAGCGCTGCGAAGAGTTCTGCTTCGCGTTCGTGGAAAAGACCGCACCATACTGCACGCGGTTTGTGGTTGTTACCCCGGAGGACATGCTGCGCGGCGAGCGCGCGAACTACGCGGCGGCAGAGACCTTCAAGAAGTGCCTTGAAGCCAAGACATGGCCCGGTCCCGGCGAGAACGATGCCGAGTACCTGTCTCTGCCGAAGTGGGCTCAAGACCAAATCGATTACAAGCTTGGCCTCACCGAAGGCGAGCCTGCTTGAGCGATCGCCCGACATACGAAACGAAGTCTGATCGCAACAACGAGCAACGGGTTGTTGAGCACATCTGTGCGCGATGGGACTGCGCGTATGTCAAGATGCCGAAGCGCTACGAGTTGGATTACGCGCTTCACCGCCAGAACGAGGTCATCGCCTTTGTGGAGGTGAAGTGCCGCAACTACACGCTTGAGGATATAGGCCAGATGGGCGGCTACATGCTGTCACTGGCAAAGTGGAATGCTGCACAGGCGCTGACGGGGTTCACCGGGCGACCGTTCTATCTCGCCGTCCAGACACTGTGTGGCGGCTGGGTGGCGCGGTTCAGGGACTTCGAAAGCACCGACATTCGGATTGGTGGGCGCACGGATCGCAAGGACTGGCAGGACACTGAGCCAGTCGTGATGATTCCCACACGCAGATTCCAGAACTTCCGCGAAAACTTTCACCAGATCAAACCCTGAGGACAAGACATGGCTGTGCACGATCTCGACCGCATTGAACAGAAGCTCGACCGCGCCGCGGCGGGGGCCATGGTGGTCTCCGACAAGGTCGGCGGCATCATGTTCCAGAACATGAGCGAGGTCTTGGAGTTCTCCAAGCTGATGTCGCTCAGTGATGCGGCTGTGCCGAAGCACCTCCGTGGAAATCCGGGCGCGTGCCTTGCCATTGTCACGCAGGCTCTGGAGTGGCGCATGTCGCCATTCTCGGTCGCCAACAAGAGCTACTATGTGAACGACCGCATTGCTTACGAGAGCCAGTTGATCCATGCGGTGATCGAAGCCCGGGCTCCGCTTCAGAGGCGGCTGACCGTCTCCTATGACGGCGCTGGCGCAGATCGGAAGTGCATCGTCACTGGCCACCTCAAGGACGAGGTCGATCCAGTGATCTATACCTCTCCCGCGATCAAAGACATCACTGTCAAGAACAGCCCGTTGTGGAAGTCGGATCCGGACCAGCAGCTTTGGTACTACGCCAGCCGCGCGTGGGCCCGCCGCTACTGCCCTGATGTGCTGCTGGGCATCTACTCCAAGGACGAGCTTGATCAGGAGAACATGGGCGCGGAGAAGGCAAAGGACATCACGCCCCGTCCGCGCCTCAGTCAGCGCCTCAAGGGATCGCAGGGCCGTGGCTTTGATGCCGGTCATGTCGAGCGGCACACCAACGCAACCACAATTGAAGAATCTTCTGCGGCGGGCCCTCAGCCCCCGAGCACCGTCGCAGAAGAGAAGGCCGGGGAGTCGGGCGTAACCACCCAGCGCACCGACTCCCCAGCCGAGCCGATGTCCGTGCCTGATGCCTTTGCGTTGGGGCAGCAGATGAAGGCCGAAGGCAAGCCCTT
>Ga0315901_10006050_pt1 | contig 14559 bp, 10 predicted proteins | sample LakEriMetagenome_10_FD_203761 | JGI IMG/M metagenome (GOLD analysis project Ga0315901, IMG submission 203761) | Freshwater fungal communities from buoy surface, Lake Erie, Ohio, United States - Buoy 2 MA116 | ecosystem: Environmental > Aquatic > Freshwater > Lake | place: USA: Lake Erie, Ohio... | reverse complement strand
TCTTGCCATATAATCCTCAAACTTATTAGCAAACCCATCAATTTTTAAATATTGCTCTGCTTTATTTGCAATATCTTTAATCCTTTGTTCGGGAGTTTCATTTATATACCCCCTTGATAAGAAAAGCCTACTCTCATCATTTAGCCAATAATATTTTTCTTTATTCATTTTATTTGTTTTTTAAAATAAGTCATCCTCTGTTATGCTCTTGCTCTTTTTATTATAATCTATCTGCTTCTTATAAAAGAAATCTCCCTCCTTTGTTGATAAAATCTCCACATCAAACCATAATGTTTTCTCAATCTCTGTAAAATCAACCTCAAATACTGGCTTCATTCCAATTCTATTCAACGAATTGTTAAATCTATTTTGAATGAAATGTTTAATTGTATCTTTTGATAGGAAACTTAATTCACCATTCTCAAATATCCAATCTAGTATTCCACATTCAGCAGCATATGCTTTATTACAGGCTGATACAACTAATGCTTCAAATTCTTCATCAAACCATTCTGGATTTTCTTCCTTAATAATGTTGATAAGTTCTGATCCAAAATTACCATGAATCTCCTCCTCCTTTGAGGTGGCCTCAACCACATTTGAAATACCTTTGAATAGATTTTTCTCCTTATTAAAGGACATCATAATCAAGAATTGACTAAACAAACTCACATGTTCAATAAACAATGAAAATAATAATACAGATTTCGTGTACATTTTATTCTCTTTGCTCCTTGTCCCATCCAAATACTTTGTTAGATAATTAATTCTATTTTTTATGGCAGGGATTTCAATAACGGTCTGGAACTCATCCTCCAATCCAAGAATTCTTAATAATTGAGCATAAGCATCCTTATGTCTTACCTCGCTCTCGGCAAATGTCATACCAACATCACCAATTTCAGTTATAGGCATTCTTTTATAAAGATCAGCCCAGAATGTCTTAACATTTACCTCAATTTGAGCAATAGCCAACATTGACCTTTTAATCACTTCCCTCTCCTCATTTGATATCTTTGTCTTATAATCATCAATATCAGTTGTGAAATTGAATTCAGAGTGTATCCAGTATGAGTGTCTAATCGCATCCTTATACGACAATAAGGAGGGGTATTCATAAGGTAAAATATTTACCCTCTTTTCAAAAATATTCTTTTTCATTTCTATATTATTAGGTTAAGATAAATATAAAAACAAAAAATAAAAGTATCACTTTTTGATTATAAAATATCTTTATCATAAAAAATTATCATTCTTCTTAGCCAACAATTCCTTTATCCTCTCTTTCTTCCGTTCAACTTGTTGCTCCTCAAATCCTAAGAAAGTTGATGTTGTGTCGGTATCAATTTCAAGCATTTCATTATCAAACTTACAATTCTCAAATACAATACCATCTTTACCAATCCTTGATTTAGTTATTGCCACAGTTGCCAAATTCATCTCCTTTTGTTGTAAACTCTTTGCAATACTAATGATAACATGTCCAACCTGGGCTTTCTTTATTGACCCCCCCATCTGGTCATTTGTTACCACATTAGAAGAGATTGATGCCCTATTACCTTGTGTACCTAACCACCCAGCAATATTCAACTCATGGCACATAGCCTCAAAGTGTCTAATGACTGATCCTTCATTCTTCCATTCATCATTACCTTGTCTATCTGGAACAACACAATCAATATAATCCAATACAACCAAATCAAGTTTAATCCCATCAGCAATAACTTTCCTAATTTGATTCTTAATTTGATTCATTGTTAATGTATCAGATGGTAATTTCTTTAAAATCAACTTATTTGTATGCGTTTTCTCAATATTATTTACTACATCATAAACAATATCCTTATGATTTGGTAACTCGTCTGGGGATATTTTAGTCCACAATGTTATATGCTTTCTCTGTATAATCTTTGGATTATCCTCAAAAAATATGTGAAGCACATTATAATTATTGTTGAACGCTGTGTTTGCAATTAAGGTCAATAGAGTTGATTTACCGATACCTGGTCCTGCAAATACAATACCAACCTCACCTTTTGCCAAACCCCCCTTTAAAAGAACATCTATACCCTTTACGCCCATTGGTATGGGGTGTCTATAATCCTCGTCTAACACATTTACCAAATCATTGAAAACTTCAAACCCATTCGTTTCCTTTACTCCAACTTGCAAAGCATATCTTAATAATTCTTCAAGTTGGTCATAAGATTCAAAATCTCCTTCATTGATAACTTTTTGAGCCTTCTCTAAAACAATTTTAACTTCCTCCTGTTTGCAAAATTTTAATGCCTTATCTTGAACAATTTCAACACCATCAAGAGGCGCATTTCTAACTTTGGTAATGGTATCAATTACAATTTTTAATGCTAACTCTTGGCTTATTTCAGACTTTGCAATAACTTCCAAAGTTTCAAAGTTAGGGGATGTATCATACTTTGAATAATATTCCTTAATCATTTGTATGATTAATTTAAAATATTTGTTCTCAAAATAGGAAACTTTTAAAAAATCAATTATAGCCCTAGCAAATTCCTTATCTAAAATTATTTGGTTAATTAACTGCAATTGGAACGTTTGCCCCAAGTAATCAAAATTTTTGGACATTTTTAAAATTTTATTAGTTAGACAATAAATTTTTCTCTAAATACTCATGAGTAAGATTATCACTAACTAATACTGATGTTAACTCTTTTAAATAGTCTTTAATGAAAGGTCTAACATCAACTGTGTATCTAACTTTTGGTGGATACAATTTACCATCAATAATCCTATGTGAAACCAATTGGTCAGCTATCTTAATATAAATATTAAAATGTTCTGCACCATCTGTTGAGGATGTATTCATGACATCTGGGTCCATTGTGATTGTTGTTTGATTTTCAGTCAAATACTGAACTGCTTTTGTCTTCAAAAACCAAGATAATTCTTCAGCAAAATACCTTACAGATTCATACAACTCATAAGATTTCTTAACATTTGGATTAATGTTTTTTACATTCAAAAATCTTTGTACAATAATGTTGTCATTAAGTGTAAGTAAAAATTCAACTTTTGTTACATCAGTTTGTTTCATTGTTTTTTTTGTTTTTAATTAATAATTTTTTTTTCTTTTCTGCTCAATTTCATAAATGGTCTAACAAAATCAACCCAAGCATCATCTTTCTTTGGCAAGAATTTAAAGAACCCATCCTCTGACATAAATCTAACTAAATTTTTATAACTTCTATCCGTGGGGTCTATGCTTTCAACATATACTTCATTCACAGCTTCAATACCTAAGTTAGTTATCAATGGGTTTTTCAAATCTATAATTTTACCTGTTATCGCATAAAATTCATCACCAGATAATCCTGACTTGCTAACACCATTTATTAAATTACTAAGTGATTTGTTTGGTTTTACATCGTAATGCTCTTTAGCCTCAATTAGTAATTGTTCCAAAGTATAAGCATTTTTTTCGACATTAGGAAAGTATTGTTTTAATTTTTTTTCACCAAAATTTAAAACCCCATCAATATTATCTGATTTGTCACCAATTATAACTTTATAAATAAAGATATTGCTATGTGGTATTTTTACATCCTTAAATTCAACTAAATCACCATTCTTAATATACGATTTAGATGTTGGCGAAAACACCGTTACATTTTTAGAAACCAACTGTGTTAAATCTTTGTCACCTGATAAAATTATAATAGTTTCATCAGTAGCAATTTTTGTATAATAGGCAATCAAATCATCTGCTTCGTTTTGTTCAACAATACATTGTCTAACAAAAATTTCCTCAAGGTACTGTTTAACTCTTTCTCTTTGGTAGAGATAAGACTCATATTTGTAATCATCAACAGGCTTTATTCTATTCTCCTTGTATTTAGGATAAATTTCTTTTCTTGATAAAGAATTCTCTGCCCCATCCCAAAACACAACAACTTTATCGTGATTATGTTTATCAAGAAACAACCTAATTGTGTTTAGAAAATGGAAAACCCCACCAATGTGTTTGCCTTCTGAATAAAATTCACGAACTCCATGAAAACCAATTGTAAATAAATTGTTTCCATCTATTAGCAGGGTTTTCTTCATCTTATTCAAAAATTATTGCGTCTTCTTCTTCCTTTTCAGAAAAAGTAATGTCCCCATCTCCGGATAAAATACCATTCCAGTATTGAGAATATTCTTTCTTATATTTTTCAATAGCCTCCTTTGTGTCTGGTAGATAACCTTGTGGGACTGCCAATATCTTGCCATCCTTATATGCTATACCAGTAACGTGGTTCTTCAATATGGATACTTTTGTCCTAATTGCATAGGAAACAGTTCTGCCATTCTTTGTTGCGGTAATATGGTTAATACCAGCATTCTTCTGGTTTCCAAATAAGAATATTAATGAAGATGCCAACCATAAAGCCTCGCCACCTTTTGCCTTGATTGTTGGTTGCCCAAATGGTGAGTCTGGTAATTCTACCCAAGGTTGATTAATAACAACCATTGTGTTATGGTAGGGGTAATCCTCTTTCTTTGATTTTGAAATTCTTGAGTGAATACCCATTCCAACCTTATCAGCAAGAACCGCTGCATTATGCATCTTACCACCCTTACCATCATAAGTCATCTTACAAGGTATGGATCCAATACTATCAATCAAGAATAAAACAGAATATGGTAACTCACCCTTTTCTTGCGCATCCAGAATATCATTAATGAAATCTGTCATCTGCTCAATATAATCAAATGAATCGTTAAAAATAAAATCACCATCCCATTCACCATCCTCATTGAGTTCAGCATTCAATCCTAATTCAACAGCATGAGCCCAATTCCACTTCTTTTCAGTGATAATGAAGATAGGTAAGTGACCTTTCTTTTGTGCATCAGCTGCCGCCAATATCATTGCTGTTGTCTTACTCGTATTTGAATGACCCAAGAACATATTGATACCACCCATTACTGGACCAGGAACACCACAAGCATTGTAAAAAGCATCACCACATGAATAATAATCCTCTGGCTTATACTTTGTTTTTGTTGAAAACTTCTCCTTGATAGCATCAACGCTAGTTGCTGCTGCCTTTTTCTTTATTGCGCCCATATATTTTTTTTGATTTAAGAAGAGAGATTTTTTGCACAAAGTACTGTTTTATGGTGCTTTGCGCAAAAAATCTATTTTAGGTTAATTAAAATGGTAAATCATCATCACTGTAATCATCTTCCACAACAACGCTTGTTTGTTGAGTTGTTGCATTTTTTGCAACAGGTGCTCCACCTCCAAATGAATTCTCATCACTTGTTGAATTTAAATACACAAACTTACCCAAGTTGTTGTCCCATTGTGGAGTTTCCCCCCTACCAATAGCCTCCAAATATTCTTTTGGTTTTTTTGTATATACATCCTTCCAAGTAGATTCATCTTCAAGCCATTTTTTAACTGTATCTGCATTTGTTGACAATGGAGTTGCATCATCTTGCATAATAGTTGCCACAGTTGTGTACTCTTTACCTTTTGGATTTTTGGTTTTAACTAATTCAATTACCAAATCACGCCCAGTATCAATATCAGTTATATCACCTTTTGCTCTAAAAATTGGAATAATCTTGTCATATATTCCATCTTTCTTGTAACTGTCTTTAAATCTCCAATACTTAATACCATCTTCTTCGCGGTCTCTATCAATCACCTTCAAAACGTAAAATTTCCTTGGCCTGTACTCTTTAGCCATTTCCTCATCCTCCTTTCTACCAGTTGACTTCAAACTGTTGTAGATGTCTGTTAATGGAGATGCCTCGTTGTCATTTAGACCTGGGTCATAAAATTTCTGTGTGTAACCTTTTACTCTAACCTCATGAAACCAACCCTCCTTAAATGGAGATGAACCATCTTTTGTTGGTAAGATTCTAATACGTCTTTGTCCTGATGATTCTTTATCACCTAACAACAATGTAAAATACCTCTTCATTCTTTCTTCCTCTGTCATTTGGGACTTCCCTGATTTTTGATTTTTCTCGTACTGCGCCATTATGGCATCTAATGCACCCATAGTTATGTTTTTTAAGTTTTATTAATGATACAAGTATAGTAAAGTTTTGGGCAAAAAAAAGGGGTTATTCACCCCTTTCCTTAAATTTTTACATCAAAAATATTATCCTCTTCATCATCCGAATTAAATGTATTTTTTATTTCATCTGGATTAATTTCTGTAACATCATCTGTAGTTAAAACATATTCATTCTTTCCACTTTTTTCCATCTCAACCTTCTTGTCATCAAAGAAATCTGATAATTTTTGATTAAAAGGATATGAATCATATGTTCTTAACTCCAATTTCTCTTCAGGTGTCTTTTCTCTATATTTCTCAATTGTCCTTTCCATAGATGTCAATTTGTCAAAAATCTTATCCATTTCAGACAACTTAGTTTCTAAACGATTTATTTGACCAAATAAATTGTCAAAATACTCCCCTTGCTTAGTTTCAATTGATTTTTGGGATGTAACCAAATCTGTAATATCTAATTCTTCAGAACCCCCACCTTCATCATCATTTTCTTCACTATCACCTTCATCATTAATAGCTGTAACATCATCATCCATAGTAACATCAATAGGCTGTGGTTCAGTTGTGCTTAAAGGATCAGTTCCACCTGGGGCTGTTGGTGGTATAGGCGATACCTCGCCTGGGGGTGTTGCTGGCGCATTTGGCATAGCAAGTGGGTCTTCACCCTCTAATGGAGGAGGAGGTGGCGGTGCAGCCTGTTCAAGAATGTAATTATTTATCTTGTGATAACGATTAATTTCATTTAATATTTTCTGATCAATTTTCATATTTTTTTATTTTAATAAATTAGTCATTTAAAAGTTCTTTCAAACCCCCTTGGGTTTTAACTTTAACATTTCTATTTGAAACTTTATGGTTTTCATTACGCTCAATCAATCCATCTTTTTCTTTAACAACATAACATTCTCCTGTTATTAAATCACAAACTTCATGTGAACCATCATCTAGCAATGATTTTTTACTTTTATTTAAGTAGTTGTCTAACTCTCCAGTAATGTTCATAATTATTTTTTTTATAATAAATATCTGATTTATAGAAATAATCTATTCAAGTTTAGGATATAAATTTAATTTTGTGTAGTTAGCATAATAAAAAGCTATACTATACTCTGGAATATCTTTTTCTTTGCTAATTATTTTGTCGTTTGGGTTGTAATTTTGAGAAGATTTTATTTTTTTATCTAATTCTTCAATTGTTTTTTTACTTGAGTTTTTAAACCCTAATATACTTACACTTGTATATGGCACATCAATTGAAGGTATTATGTCCGCTTTAAACGTTATATCATATCCAGTTGCCCCTGATTTAACAACAATATCAAAATTAACAATTTCTGGACTAATATTTGAAGCGTATAACTTAATTAAAGCATTATCAATTTCTTTTACCACATTTTCAGTATAAAATAGTTCTTCAATTTTTTTGGCACTATATTGAATTACAATATTATATGGAACTTTTATCTCACCTATTGGCATATTTGTTTTGACACTTGGGGCTTTATATGTAAACACGCAACCTTCCTCAATGGTGTTTATTTTTTTAGTACCACTAATTGAATTATTTGTTTTTACCACATTTTCAACCTCCACTTCAAATGCTTTTGGATTTATTGCTTTTATACTATTTGTAGCATCTTTTAATTTTAACTTTAATTTATCATAATAACCATTTGAATTTAATTTAGCATAAGTATTAGATGCCAAAACTTGTTGCATCGAATCCTCACCATATAGCCAATCAATAACATAAGCATTAACAGTAGGGTCTAGTTTTGAATCATTTTGATTTGCAACGTTCCATTGATCCAGCTTACCATAAACTCTTTCAATAACCCTAGCCATATAATCAATATACGTAATTAATGATGGGAATATTACGAACGGAGTTTCACTATCTGTAACCAAATTTTTAGCACAGAAAAACTGTTCTATATTTTGATTATAATTTGTTATTGTACCCCTATTATAGGTCAACCAAACATTACCAAAATTGAAATGGTTTGCCTTGAAATTCTTCCCATCAAAAGATGCCAAATATGATATTTTGTATATCAAATTAGCATAATTTACATTTGGAACTTTTTCTGTTATCGCTTTATACATCTCTTGTGATGAGATTGTTTCAATCTTAACCTCATTATTTTGTGAGAATTGTGCGTATGAAGTGTATAGTAAACTACCACAAGCACTACTATTTGTTGGAACTGTTTTTGACGCTTGGTTATTATTTGTTGCGGTATCTTGACCAATCTTATCACTCTGTATTGTTTTTGAAAATTGACTTTGTATCTTGGTAAGTAAGTTTTCATTTATACTAGATAAGTATGTATCTATTGTTGGGGGTGAATAAATACTTTGCCTAACCCCTTTAAACATTGTTTCGAACGAACCTGGATTTATTTCATGACTAACTTCTGTAATAAAATATGGACCTTCAAACATTGGTAAATGTTGTAATTTAAAATACATAGTTGGTTGAATAAGCGCATTACCCATACTTCTTATTGTCGCAGTATAACTTAAATTCTTATACAAATTGAACATTGAATTATTCTGTGTGGCTACCCCCCTATTTGAAACTGAATTTCTTATATTTTCAATCATTTGGATTGATTCCGCTGTTGCCGTACCATTATTTTGGTCAACATCAACACCATAAAAAATTGCTTGATTTTGTGCGCCAACATCAACAAGAAAACTAACACATTTATTTGATTGCGACCAATCACTCTTATTTGTTTGATCCTCCAAAAAAGGTATTTCTTGCGACCTATCCCAATCAAAAGAATCATCATGAAACCTAAAATCCCTATTACCTTTTAATGTTGTAGAATCCCTTCCAGAATAAACACAAACCAATTTTGGTCCAGATTTTCTATAATCAACATTAGTAAATAAACCCCAAGTATCATTAGCAACTTCTGTTGCACTTTGCACAACATCATTTATTGAATCCCCAGGTGATAACGCGCCATAAAAATTAACATAAGATGGCATTGGAAAAATATTGAAATTGTTCTTTGTTAATAAACCACCTATGAAATTAAATGCTGGCATATTAAGATTGATATTCCTATCATTAAAAATCTTCTTCAAATCAAATATATCTGCATAATATAAATCACCAATGTTTCTTGAACCCCTATCCAAGAATAAAACATCCTCAAATAAAGTTCTACTCCTAAAATCAGAACCCGAAATCCATTTGTCATTTATTGCTTTAAATGTTTCATACAAATCATATTTTGATAATTTACTATCAACAGCAGTATCAATTACATTTACTTGGGCTATACTAACATTACTAATATCCGCTTTAACTTTATCCAAAGTATTTGTCAAAGTGTTGGATAATAAAGAATTTAACGTATCTTGATTTGTTTTTAAAATACCATAAAACCCATTTGATGTTAGTTGGGGGTTTTTATATTTCTGTGTTGCGTATATTTTAATTAAATGTGCAAATCTAATAACATTAGCCTCATTGAATTCAATACCATTCTCAATAAAGAAATCAGTTATACCTGAGTTGGTGTCTGCATATTTCAATCCATTTATTGTTGAAAACCCAACATATAATTTAAGTGCTTTCCAGGCTGCTGGATTTGCAGCCTCTGATACCAATAAAGATACCTCATTTGGCAATGTGTTCCTAACATAAGGATTGAATCTTACTGGATTAGATATAGATGACTTATTACTAATATGGTTAAGTAATGAATTGTAAGTTATGTGATTATATTGCGTTGGATTGCCATATTTAAACAATACATCATAATTTAAAAAGTTCGATAAAACTCTTCTTATATTATTTGATTGATAAATTTCTGATTGAGTTAAAAATTCATATAAATCTAATTTAGTTGAATTAGGTGGCACTTCCATCAACTGTCTAAACAATAATTGGAAATTTCTAAATTGTGTATTCTCATCTTGATAATCTAAACCCAATAAACTTATTTGGGCAGCATCATCAACAATATCAATATCGTATATTGATTTGCTAAAATCTAAAAACTCTTTCTCAAATAAATTTAATGTTTCATAATCAAAAACCGCAAATATATCTTCAATACTTGAATATGTTGTGTTTGTATCCCCCAAGGTGAATGCGTTATCTGTGTCTTTTTGCACATTAAAATATTCATTATAACTTGGTTTTTTTAAATCATTAAAATCAAAAGTATTAACATCATCCCCATATATTAATCTAATTGACCCATTATGTGCTACTTTTAATAATTCGTCCTCTGAATATGAACTTGTTTCTGTTTCTTGATTAAATGAATTAAATGATGGGAAAGTATAATATTTGGCTGTTAAATCAAATTGATTATCTTCGCAATAATCTGAAAAGAAAATACTATCGTATATGTTTTGTGGTACAAGAACACCCCAATTGTCAAAAGTATAACCACTTTTATTACTATAATTTAATGTATTTATAATTTTAACCCCCCTATTTTCCGCATTACTAATTTCTTCATTGGTGTAATCCTTAAACAAATCAAAACCATTAACAAAAACATTGTAATCATTTATTAATTTTGGATAAAACCCTGTGTTTATTTTTTTATCATCCTTTAATTTAATTTTTATATCCATATTCACGTTGTAAACAAAATCTGGATTTGCATTATAATTTTGTTTATAATCAAAATCTTTCCAAACCTCATCAAGAATATCCACATTGCTATTCACATAAGTCTTATATCTATGCCATATTGAACCATATTTTAATATCCAAGCATAAGGTAACTTATGTATTGCAGAATATTTAACAAAAGATGAAAAAACAAATCCATTTTTTTTATTTGTATTTTTGTCAATAAAAAAATCATTTAGATTAGCTAATGGTAATGAATTTAAAAAAATATAAGATGCTGTCACAAATGGGGTCTTATTATTTACTCTCCATTTCTCTATACCAGAACTAATAGCATTGATAAAGATTGGGGTGTTTAACAAAGAAATGCTCTTTTTAGCCAAATAATTATCTTGATATATTTCGCCATATGTTATTTTTCTAGTCCTATCATCTGGAAAATATTTAAATGGCCTATTATTTATTATATCATTTACCTCTCTAAAGTTTGTAATAACATTCCTGCTTGTATTAAACAATATTGTATCTTTTGTGTTGTATATATCTAATATATTATCCTTGATACCTAAATTTGATTCTACCCAGTTTGGATCAGAATATGGATACACCCAATTAATATTGTTAGTTATTGGTGCTTGTCTAATTTTATCTACTATTTTATTAACATCAAAGTCATTCATAATTGGGTTGCTAAATTTATCACTTAGTTTTGTATAGGTGTCAATGTTATATATCTGACTTGGATAAGATACCAAATTATTTATGTAATTTGTGTTGTAATATCCATCTAAATACCTTTGGTAGTTTTCTGAAACCCCATTTGATATTTGCAACAATAAATCACCATAATTGTCCCCATCAAGACCACCTTCTGAATTTAAATATTTTTGCAATTTTTGTAGAAACAAAATAGAATTTGATTCTAAACTTGTTTTAATATTTTTAAATTCATTTATTGACACAAAATCAATAATTGTTGTATCACTTGTTTGGGGTATTGACCCCAAGCCAGATGTATATATGGAATAAAAATGCCTATCCCAAATTTCATAAAGAAATTGCGCATTGGATATAGAAAAATATGGTAAATTTGTAAAAGGGTATTCATTTGTATTAAAACAAAATCTTGTATTAATATACTCATCATTATTTAATACATCATTAGATGAGGGGGAATCAAACCTTTTAACTAACCCTTTTAGATATTCTTCAACAAACTCAACTTCTGGCCATTTATCGTAGTAATAGGCTTTTGTTGTTTGTATGATATTAGGGTCCCCAGGATATATTAATTCATATTTATTGGCTTTTTCTTTATTTGTTTCATAGAAAACTAGTGGCCAAGGAAATACAATTTTCTCATTCTCTGGTATATCATTATTATCATCATTGATGACACTATTGAACCTATCTAAATCTTCTTTCACAGACCAAGCATTCTCATGAACATCCTCAAGCAACCTCAAAAAGGCTTCTGTTGATGCCATAATAACTGCAATAATATTTTTAATGGTTGGTCTAAATCCAATTCCAGTTTCTTTATTTTCAACCTTTTTAGCCAACTCAAGACTTAATGCTTTCTCAATATTGTTGTATTCACGTATAAATGTTGATTCAATATTATTTATCTCCTTTGTAAACTTGTTCATTACAAAGAAAGGTGCGGTCTTATTAACTCCATCCAGAGTATAGTCAATAAATATTTTGTTTCTAATATTCTTACAATATTCATTAGTGTCTATGTTTGGACTAACAAACCCCCCTCTTGATGCAAAAGTTTTAGTACAATCAATTTGGTCTTCTGTTATAGAAGTAACCAATAAGTCATATTTTATATTATTATTTATTGGATGAGTTCTATTCTTACCAAATGTTTCATTATCCAATAAAGACTTATTATAATCATCAATTATTTTTTTCAACTCACTAATAGCCAATTCAATCTTATTCTCTGTTGGGTTTTTAGTAATATCATCTTTAAACGAATAAACTAGATTTTCCTCTGATGGTTTGAATGTATTATTCTCATCACTCTTTAAAATAATTGGCCTTGAATCAATGTATTTATTGAACCAAGATTTAGCCCCACTTCTAACTGCCTTATAATAAAGTTCAATATTTGATTTATATTTCTTCCCATCTGTTAACTTCTGTACTTGAACCTTGTTTAATGAATTTAAAATATTTTGTTCAAACATCTCCAATTTATTTATCAATTGAGATAATGTCAATTCTGGAAATGCTTGATCCAATAAGTTTTTTGATTTATAATCTTTATAAACTTCTATTATCTTTTGATATCCAAGTTCTGTATTTATATCAATTTTATTTGATGTCTGTGTTTGAGTATTAGTTTCCCTTGATATTTCATATTTTTTAGTGTACATGTGTGGACAAGCTAGTAAATGACCTATACTAATATCACTCAAAACATTATATTTGTAACCTAAAAACTCCAAATCCACAGAATAATCACCACTTGAAGAGTTGAATCTTGAATTGAATTTTGTCATAACCAACTCATACCTAACAGCCTTACCATAGTATCCCTTGATTGTTAGATAAAATGGGGGGTATGGTAGATTGAAAAATGCCGAATAAGGCGATTGATTACCCAAACTAAATAAAGCCCTGCCCTGGACATCCTCCATTGTTATGGTAACTGTTGGGATAAATGCTGATGTTGTCTTTATTGATATTTTTTTTATACCAAACAAAGAGTTATCCTGAACATTAATAGCATCATTTTTAAAATACGCCCTGTTCTCATCAAAAACAACTTCAGATTGCTTTTGATTAACCCCTTCTTTTTTCATAGAATTCTTACCAGTGAACTCATCATAGTAACTAGATGTAAAAAAATCATCCTTAGTATTTGGTTTTAAAAAATTAATACTAGCCAAAGATACTGTTCTAATATCATCCTTAATATTTGTACCAATTAATAATTTAGTTCTAGGTATTAATTTTGTTTCAAGATTTGCATACATAACAAAATCTTCTGGCTTAACCCCCCTATCATTAACAGAACCATCACTATTAACAATTTTATTTGGATCAATATATATTACATTCTGATAATCATATATGACTTTAATATCCCCTTGCTCATTTACCATAATAAAAGAAATGTGTTTCTATTGCTGTTTTATAGTCCAATAATGACGTTTCCAATGGGTATGGTATTTTTAACATAGCCCCATCATATATATTATTTTCCAACCCTCCAAACTGGGGGTTTGCAATCATTATCAACCAACCAAAGAAAGGTGTCTGATAATATTGTTGTGATATCTTGTCTAACCTACTTATATTTTTCTTAAAAAAATAAACATTGTCACTACTTTTGCCAGGTAATGTAACATAAGGAACTGTCTTGTGCTCACCATTTACTGAAAATTGTGAATACCTATTATAATATTTTAAATTCATTTATTTTGATAATTTATTCTTAACTAAAATAAAGTTGTTTTTATTTTTATTCCAAGTCTTATTATTTGATATATCATAATCTAACTTACTATTCAAATTAAACAAAGCCTCTTTCATATTATTATCCGGATTTTCCACAACTGAATATGAAAACTCAAATTCACTAGGGGTTATAGTTACAGCTTTTAAAACATCCACACTATCTTTTGAATTTTTAATTAATGAAGATTTGTATGCATCTTCTTTAATATTATTTTGCGCATTTACAAAATCATTACTAATTAAATTTCCCCAATATTCTTTAAATATAGTTCTTATCTGATTATTGGTGGCTAAATTATTATTTGAAATTGATTTTATCAAAATCTTGTTTTCAAAATCAGTCAAATTATCCTTATTTTTTAATATCCCGTAAAATAAAAAATAAATTAAACTATTTTGTTTATTACCAATTATCTCATAAGGATC
>Ga0315901_10006049_pt1 | contig 14559 bp, 10 predicted proteins | sample LakEriMetagenome_10_FD_203761 | JGI IMG/M metagenome (GOLD analysis project Ga0315901, IMG submission 203761) | Freshwater fungal communities from buoy surface, Lake Erie, Ohio, United States - Buoy 2 MA116 | ecosystem: Environmental > Aquatic > Freshwater > Lake | place: USA: Lake Erie, Ohio... | reverse complement strand
AAAGCCAGTTGGCGCAGCCATCAGCCGCGGCGGGCGGACCCACCGCGCCCACCCGTAGCTCTTCTGGCAGAAGCCCGTCACCTCCACGAGGCGTGTCGCGCCAGCCCTCGCACCATCCAACGGCGCCACTTGGCACAGCAGCCAAATTGCCTCCTCCGAGCCACTTCACCGGAGCCTAGATGAGCCTGTCCACGTCATCCGCCGATCCCGCCGCCGACGGCCGTCCGCCGCGTCTGCGCCGTTTCCTGCCTCAGCTTCGCAAGGGCACAGGCACCCTCGCGGTGGCGGCACTGGCCGCCGCGCTGGTCTGGGGCGGCGCGCAGCTCCTGTCAGCACGTGCCGCCGCACGGCCGGCAGCCTCCCCCGCACCGCCCGTCACGGTGAGGGCCGCGCCGGTCGTTCTGCAGCAGCAATATGAGGTCACGGTCGCCTTCACGGGCCGGATCGAGGCGTCGCGGCGCGTCGAACTCGGCTTCGAAACCGGCGGCACGCTGGCGGAGATCACGGTCGAGGAAGGCGACGCGGTGCCTGCGGGGGCAGTGCTGGCGCGGCTGGACGTCCGCGCCTTGCAGGCCGAACGCGCGGGCCAGGTCGCCGCGCTGGCCGTGCTCGACGCGCGGATCGAACTGGCCGAACTGAACGTCACCCGTACCAGGGTACTGGTGGATCGCGAGTTCATCTCCGCGCAGCGCGCCGACGAGGCCCGGCTGGGACTGGCCGAAGTGCGCGCCGAACGCCTGCGGGTCGAGGCTGCCATCCTGGCGCTGGACGTGGCGCTGGACAAGGCGGTGCTGCGGGCGCCCTTTGCCGCGCGCATCGGCGCCCGGATGTTCGACCACGGCGCGCGGATAGGCGCCGGGCAGCCGGTGCTGACCGCGTTCGAAAGCGGACCGCCCCTGTTCCGCGCGGGCGTTCCGCCCGACCTGGCCGCGGCCCTGCCCCCCGGCAGCGCGGTGACGCTGCGGCTGGGCGACGGCACGGTGCCCGCCACGGTGAAGCATCGCCGTGGCGACATCGACCCCGCGACCCGCACCATCCCGGTCCTGTTCGAGGTGCCCGGCGCCGCCGGTCTGGCCGAGGGCATGCTGGGTCGGCTGACGTTGACTCGCAGCGTGCCCGGCGAGGGTGCCTGGCTGCCGCGCGCAGCGCTGTCCGAGGGGGCGCGCGGACTGTGGACCGTGTTCCTCGCCGTCCAGAGGCCCGAGGGGCTGGTCACACGGAGGGAGGCGGTGGAGCTGCTGCACGCCGAAACCGACCGCGTCTTCGTGCGCGGCGCCTTGCCCACGGGGGCGCGGGTCGTGCTGTCTGGCCCGCACCGCCTGGCCGAAGGGCAGGCCGTGGTGCTGGCCGGCGCGGATTGACGGCGATGGACACCCTGTTCTTCCGCAACCCCCGTCTGGTCATCCTGGCGCTGGCGGTGATCGCCGTGGCGGGCCTCTCCGCGCTGCTGACGCTGGGGCGGCAGGAGGATCCCTCGATCACCGGCACGCAGGCAGGGGTGACGACCCTGTTTCCCGGCGCCGATCCGGCCCGGATCGAGGCGCTCATCACACGCCCCCTGGAGAACGAACTGCGCACCATCGCCGAGGTGATGACGCTGTCGTCCACCTCGGCCGCCGGCATCTCGTCGATCGACGTGGAACTGATCGAGACGATCGACCCCGCCGCCATCCCCGAGGTCTGGTCGCGCGTGCGCGACAAGGTGGCCGCCGTGCCGCTGCCGCCCGGTGCACTGGACCCCGAGGTGGAAACCGGAGGAGAGGGCGCCTATGCCGCGATCCTGGCCCTGCTGCCGAAAGGAGACACGGCGCCCGCATCCGCCGTCCTGGGCCGCCACGCCCAGGAGCTCGCCGAACGGCTGCGCACCCTCACCGGCGCGAAGTCCGTCGATGTCTGGGGCCTGCCGGCCGAGGAAGTGCTGGTGGCGCTCGACCCAGCCCGCACGGCCGCGCTGGGCCTTTCGCCGGCCGAGGTGGCGACCGCCGTGGCCGCCGGGGATGCCAAGGCACGTGCCGGCCGTCTGACCGGGCCGGGCACCGAGGCGGTGCTGGATCTGGCCGGCGACATTTCGGGGCTGGACCGCGTGCGCGACATCGTGCTGCGCGAGGGCAGCGATGGCAGCGTCCTGCGCGTGGGCGACGTGGCCGAGGTGACGCGCGGCCCGCGCCCACCGGGCGATGCGCTGGCGATGGTCGACGGAAGGGCGGCGGTTCTGATCGGCGTGCGGATCGAAGAGGGGCTGCGCGTCGACCTGTGGATGGAGGGGCTCAAGGCCAAGGTCGCCGCCTTTGCCGACACCTTGCCAGCCTCGCTTGAGGTGCGGCAGGTCTTCGATCAGGCGGTCTACACGGCCGACCGCATGTCCGAGGTCGCCGTCAACATGGCGATCGGCACGGCTCTGGTCATCGCTGTGCTGTTCCTGACGCTGGGGGCGCGGGCGGCGCTGGTGGTGGCGCTGGTGCTGCCGCTGGTCACCCTGGCCACGCTGGGCACGATGCGCTTCATCGGGCTGCCCCTGCATCAGATGTCGGTCACCGGCCTCATCGTGGCGCTGGGCCTGCTGGTCGATGCCGCCATCGTGATGACCGACGAGGTCCAGAAGCGCCTGTCAGAAGGTCAGGACCGCCGGCAGGCTGTGTCCGCAGCGGTGCGGCGGCTTGCGGTGCCGCTCCTGGCGTCCACGCTGACCACCGTACTGTCGTTCGTGCCGATGATCCTGCTGCCGGGCGGCGCGGGCGACTTCATCAGCGCCATCGCCATCGCCGTGGTGCTGATGCTGTCGTGGTCGCTGATCGTCGCGCTGACGATCACGCCCGCGCTGGCCGGATGGTGGCTGTCGGCGCGCGGCGGAGCCGGGCTGCGGCTCGGTGCGCTGACGCGCGGCTTTGCCGTGCTGATCCAGCTGAGCCTGGCGAACCCTCTGCGCTCGGTTCTTCTGGCGCTGGTCCTGCCGGTGATGGGCTTTCTGGCCATGCCGATGCTGGTGCCCCAGTTCTTCCCGGGCGTCGACCGCAACCAGTTCCATGTCGAGGTCGAGTTGCCCGTCGGGACCGGGCTCGAGACGACCAGGGCACTCGTGGAACGGATCGATAGCGCGCTGAAGGCCGACGCGCGTATCACCGGCACCGTCTGGGTGGCCGGCGAAAGCGCGCCCGCGTTCTACTACAACATCGTGGGCAACCGGCAGAACGCGCCGGAGTATGCGCACGGGCTCGTGACCACCACCTCGCCCGCCGCAACGGCGGCCCTGCTTGGGCCGCTGCAGGCCGACCTGAGCGAAGCCTTCCCGCAGGCACGCGTCCTGGTGCGCGGGCTGGTGCAAGGCCCGCCGGTGGATGCGCCGGTGGAACTGCGCCTGGTCGGTCAGGACGTCCAGGCCCTGCGCCGCGCTGGCGACGACATCCGCACGATCCTGCTCTCGGTGCCGGCGCTGACGCAGGTGCGCACCCAGATGGAAGGCACCGCGCCCGAGGTGCGGGTCGACGTGGACGAAGCGGCGGCACGGCTGCTGGGCTTGAGCCTGGGCGACGTCTCGGCGCAGCTTCAGGCCGCGCTGGAGGGCGTCACCGGCGGCTCGCTGCTGGAGGGTACGGAAGAGCTGCCTGTGCGCGTCCGGCTGGGTGAGGACATCCGGGGTGACCTGTCGCGCATCGCCACCCTGCCCATACTGCCCGCTGGCGCCGCGGCCCGCGCGACCCAGGGCGCGCTGCCTCAGGTTCCGCTGTCGGCCCTCGCCACGCTGACGCTGGTGCCTTCGGAAACCGCGATCAGCCGCCGCAACGGTGACCGGGTGAACACCGTGCAGGCCTTCGTGGCCCCCGGGGTGCTGGCCCAGGCCGCTCAGGCCCAGGCCGAGGCCGCGCTGGCGCAGGCGGGGTTTGTGCTGCCCCCGGGCGTGACGCTGGAGATCGGGGGCGATGCCGACGAGCGTTCGCAGACGGTGGCGAACCTGATGGCCTCGATCGGGCTGATCGTCACGCTGTCGGTGGCCACGGTGGTCCTGTCGTTCAATTCGTTCCGGCTGTCGGCGATCACCTTTGCGGTGGCGGGGCTGTCGGCCGGCCTGTCGATCCTCGCGCTGGCGATCTTCGACCATCCGTTCGGGATCACTGCGGTGATCGGGGTGATCGGCTCGATCGGCGTGTCGGTGAACGCGGCAATCATCGTCCTGTCGGCATTGCAGGAAGACCCGCGCGCCGCGGCGGGCGACCGCGCTGCGATGACCGAGGTGGTGATGGGGTCCACCCGCCACATCCTTTCGACCACGCTGACCACAGTGGGGGGCTTTTTGCCTCTGATCCTGGCTGGAGGCGGGTTCTGGCCGCCCTTCGCCATGGCCGTCGCGGGTGGGGTGGCATTGTCGACCGTACTGGCCTTCGCTTTCACCCCACAGATGTTTGCGCTGGTGCACCGGCGGATGCCCATGCCGCCAGTCGCGTCAGCCGACTCACCGCTGCCCGCGCCCGAGGGAAGGCTTCAAGACGCTACTCGAAGCGCTGATTGAGGAGAGCTGATGCCGCGGGGCCGTCATCGAGCCGACATGCTTTCGATCAGCGCCGCAATCGACGTCTTGCATCGCGCACGGCATGTCATGCACGGCCGACATGGCCAGCGCGGACGCACCTATCCTGCGGCCCCCAACAATCGCTTGCGCGCCATCCGCAGCTTGGACAGCGCGTACAGCGTGACGATCTCCGTTGCTCTCTTCTTCAGCACCCGGTAGCGCACACTTGGTGTAGCCAAGTTGCCGCTTGAGTACGCAGAGCTGCTGTTCGAACCTTTCCCTTACGCTGGCCTTGGCCCGCTCGATCTGCTCAGAGACGAACTGCGGCTCAGTGAATGGGCTGAGCTTGCGACGCATGCCGGATCTCATCACCACGAGCGAGGCCGGACCCGCAGCCTCGGAGTGCTTGTGCGCGCCTCGATAGCCGACTTCACCGAAGGCCGCTTCCTCCGCGCCATGCCGCAACTCGCCAGCCAGCTTCACATCAGTGACGCTCGTGGCCGCTCCCACAACGCTGTGAACCGGGCCATAGCCGCCGCAGCCCAAGCTCGGGGACCCGCTCACTCACGCTAGGGCTGTCCTGCTGTCCAGAACGCGCGCCGACAGTCAGGCCTCGAGGGCGTGAGCGCATGCGGCACGGGCTCAGGCCAAGGGGCCACCCTCTTGGCAAGTCAATTTCTCCGGGCTAACGCGCACAAGCCTGGGCACGTCGCTTCAGCTGCGCGGCAAGCAGTGTGCCTTGAACTGCTCCCGCAGCTTGTTCTTCTGCATCTTGCCCGTGGCGCCCAGCGGAATGGCGTCGACGAACACCATGTCGTCCGGCGTCCACCACTTCGCGATCTTGCCCTCGTAGAAGGCCAGCAGCTCCTCGCGCGTGACGTCCATGCCCGGCTTCTTCACCACCACCAGCAGCGGCCGCTCGTCCCACTTGGGATGGTGCGCGGCGATGCAGGCCGCCATCGCCACCGCCGGGTGGGCCATGGCGATGTTCTCGAGGTCGATGGAGCCGATCCACTCGCCGCCGCTCTTGATGACGTCCTTGCTGTGGTCGGTGATGACCATGTAGCCCTCGGGCGTGATCTTGGCGACGTCGCCGGTGGGGAACCAGCCGTTGCCGTCGGCGTCCTGGACGAGCGGGTTGCCGCCCTCGCCCTTGAAGTAGGTGTCGATGATCCAGGGGCCGCGCACCAGCAGGTCGCCGCTGGCCTGGCCGTCCCAGGGCAGCTCGGCGCCGCTGGCGTCGTCCTGGCCGACGATCTTCATGTCCACGCCATAGACGGCGCGGCCCTGCGTGCTCATCACCGCGAGCTGGCCTTCGTCGTCGAGCGCGTGGTGCTGCGCCTTGAAGGCGGCGGCGGTGCCGATGGGGCTCATCTCCGTCATGCCCCAGGCGTGCAGCACGCGCACCCCGTAGTCGTCACGGAACTTGCGGATCATGGCCGGCGGGCAGGCCGAGCCGCCGATCGCGCTCTTGCGCATGGTGCTGAACTTCAGGCCGTGGGCCTCCACGTGCGCCAGCAGTCCCTGCCACACGGTGGGCACGCCGGCGCTGATCGTGACACCCTCGCTCTCGAACAGCTCGTACAGGCTCTTGCCGTCCAGGCCCGGGCCGGGCAGCACGAGCTTGGCCCCGGTCATCGGCGCCATGTAGACGATGCCCCAGCTGTTGACGTGGAACATCGGCACCACGGGCAGGATGGCGTCCGCCGCGCTGCAGCCGAAGCAGTCGGGCAGGGCGGCGACCATCGTGTGCAGCACGGTGCTGCGATGGCTGTAGAGCACGCCCTTGGGGTTGCCCGTGGTACCGCTGGTGTAGCAGAGGCTGCTGGCCGTGTTCTCGTCGAACACCGGCCAGGCATAGCGGTCGCTGGCCTGCTCGAGCAGCTCCTCGTAGCACAGCAGGCCCGGCACCTTGGCCGCCTGCTCGGCCGCCGGCATGTGCGCACGGTCGGTCATCGCCACCCAGTGCCTGACGGTCTTCGTGCGGCCGGCCACGGCCTGGATCAGCGGCCAGAAGGTCATGTCGAAGAACAGCACCTGGTCTTCGGCATGGTCGGCGATGTAGACGATCTGGTCCGGGTGCAGCCGCGGATTCACGGTATGCAGCACACGGCCGCTGCCACTGACGCCGCAGTACAGCTCCATGTGGCGGTGCGTGTTCCAGGCCAGCTCGCGGTAGCTGATGCGGTGGATGTCGCCCTCGACGCGCCGCGAGACGACCAGCTGGTCGCCGTGGTGGCGTTCGGCGTGCACGATGAGCGACGAGATCAGCAGCGGCAGCTGCATCATGTGGCCAAACATGGGTAGTCCCTCAAGGTTGAGGCGCGCCGTGCAAGGCGCGCAGATGCTGACAACCGTGCTCGTTACTCCGCGGCCTTGGGTAGCCGCAGTGTGGCGCCGCCCAGCCGCACAGTGCCAGCCAGAGCCGGAAGGTCCGACCGGTAGGCCGGCATCGATGCTCCGGCTACCACCAGTCCCGGCGAGCTGCCGGCCTCGAAACCGTAGGCCAGCGGTGCAAAGCTCATGCGTACCGTGCCCGCACCGGCCACGGCCACCACCACCTCACGCAGCAGGCGTACTTGCCCGTCGGGCTGCCGATCGACCAGCTTGACCACGATGTCGCCCCTGTCGGCCTCAAGAACCGTCAACTTCGCCTCTGCCGTGCCCAGCATCAGCGCAGCGGCGGGCAGCGCCCCTCCCTGAAGCTCCACCACGTCTGCGCGCTGCAGCAGCGGCGTCTGATCCTCCATCCCCGAGCTGACCGTCAAATGGCTGCCGCCCAGGGTCGGAACCGGTGCTGCCGGGTCGATCGCCAGCGCCCGCTGAGGTACGCTGAGCGTAAACGTCTTCGATGCAGTCCCTGCCGGCGGCCACACGGGTGACCTGCGCAGGGGCCCCTCGGGCTGTCCGGCCAGCACGTACTGAACAGTGGGCCAGGCGTTGGCACCATTGGGCTCGCCCTTGAGCCAGTGGTCGAACCAAGCGAACATGGGTTTCATCGGCCACAGATCCGGCTCGTCGATGTCGTAGTGCGTACCGTCCAGCACCAGCAGTTTCTGGTCGCCCCGCGCCGCCTGCAGTCGGCCGAAGGCCTTGAACGCGCTGGCTTGGAAGAAGTCGTGCCACGTCGAGACATGCATCACCGGTGCGCGGATGCGGTCTGTCACGTCCAGCGCGGCTCTCTCGGATGGGTTGCGACCCGCAGCAAGCAGATCGGCCCAACGGGGATAAAGCTGGCTGACGATGGGCAGGTCCGGCGTGATCGCACGGGTCCACCAACTCGACTGCGCGGGATCGCCGGCCCCGACGGCACCGAACATCTCCTGCAGCGCCGTGCCGGCCTGTTGCTTCAGGCCCGCCACCTGCGCGGCCGAAAGGCCCAGCCTCGCATCGTGTTCCTTGCCGTTTTCGGCGACCTGGCCTTGCAGGCCGTTGAGGTAGTCGGCGGCGCGCTGGGCATGGGCAGCAGCGCTGAAGATGGCGCGCTTGGCGCCCTTCAGGACCTTGAGCCAGCTGGCCAGGTAGGCGGCATGGTCCGCGCGCGGCTCGGAGGTGATGCCACGGTCGGCGTACAGAAACGCGGCGCCAAGTTCAGCGACCAGTTCCTCGAAGGGCGTAGCCCTCTCAGCCGAACCGGTGCCGCTGTCAACTCTCTTTGGCAAGCACCACCGTTGTGTGTGGCTGGAACCCCCAGGTCGACGCTTAGTTGCCCAACTGAGCCACGTGTGGGGGGCAAACAAGGGCCTCAGGGGGCCAGAAATCGACGCTTAGTTGCCAGAACCCAGTGCGCGGGCGTCAGGGCAAGCGCGGGCTGACACTGCCTTGCGTGGACCTTACATTCGTCGCATGACCCACCCCCTAGTCCTGCAGCGCCTGCTGCGTCCCCTGGCCTTGGCGGTGGCGCTGGCCGCAGGCTTGGCGGCGGCCCTGCCGGCGCGGGCCGCACCCGCCTGGCTCACGCTCTCGGCCGATGCGCTGGTGGTGCTGCAGCGCATGGTGCCGCAGACCCAGGTGCTGGGGCAGGCCGAGGTCGCCGTGGCGCGCCCGCTGGCGCCGCGCAGCGCGGCGCTGGAGGCCGCCACCGAGACCATCGTCGCCGTCGAGGTCGATGACCAATGGCTCGAGATGCTGTCGCTGATGGTGCACCGCGAGCTGCAGCGCTGCGGCGGCTACGTGTTCCACGCCAGCCGCGCCGAGGCGCTGGCCACGCTGCACCGCTTGTCGGGCAGTCCTGCCGAACCCACCGCCGTGGGCCCGGCCCCGAGCTACGCCATCGACAACGCGACCCAGATCCTGCCGCTGATGCCGCTGCTGCAGGCCAGCCACTTGATGGCCACGGTCGACAGCCTCGCGGCGTTCCAGAACCGGCGCTACAACAGCACGCACGGCGTGGCCGCGTCCGACTGGCTGGCCGAGCGCTGGCGCACGCTGATCCCGGCCACCCGGCGCGACGCGCGCGTGGTGCAGATCACGCACGCGGGCTGGCCGCAGAAGTCGGTGATGGTCGAGATCCTCGGCACCACGCGAGCCGACGAAACGGTGGTGCTCGGCGGCCATCTCGACTCCATCGCGCCCGGCACCATCGAAGGCTCGCGCGCCCCGGGTGCCGACGACAACGCCAGCGGCATCGCCAGCCTCACCGAGGTGATCCGCGTCATGATGGCCGGCGGCTACCGGCCGTCGCGCACGCTGCGCTTCATCGCGTACGCGGCCGAAGAAGTGGGCCTGCGCGGCTCGGGCGAGATCGCGGCTGATTTCCTCGGCCGCGCCGACAAGGTCGTCGGCGTGATGCAGCTCGACATGACGGCCTTCCAGGGCGACAGCACCGACATCTGGCTCTACACCGACTACACCAACGCGGCCCAGAACGCCTTCCTGGCCACGCTGGTGTCGCGCTACCTGCCGGGCTACACGGTGGGCTACAGCGCCTGCGGCTATGCCTGCAGCGACCACGCCTCGTGGCACACGCGGGGCTTTCGCGCCTCGTTCCCGCACGAGGCCAGCAACGCCAACTACAACCGCGCCATCCACACCGTGGACGACGTCACCGCCATCTTCGGCAACGACCCGCAGCACATGCTGAAGTTCACCAAGCTGGCGCTGGTGTACGCCGTCGAGCTGGGCACGCTGCCGCGGGGAAGCCGCGGTGCGCTGGCCGCGCGCTGAACATGGCTCCGTGCCGGGCCCGATCCCCGCGCCGGCCGGCGGGCCGGCGCGCATGAACGCCTTGTCCGACACCCGGCCCGACACCCTCACGGGTGCGCTGCTGGCCAGCCTGGCGCAGCACGCCGCGCGGCCCGCCGCCAGCTGCCACGGCCGCACGCTGGGCTATGCCGAACTCGAGGCCACGTCGCGCGCGCTCGCGGCCACCTGGCAGCAGCGCGGCCTGGCCCCCGGCGACCGGCTGGCCGTGATGCTGCCCGGCGGCCTGCCGCTGCCGGTGGTGGTGCTGTCGGCCTGGCGCGCCGGGCTGGTGGTGGTGCCGGTCGACCCGCAGCTGGCCGGCGAGGCGCTGCTGCACCAGCTGCGCGACAGCGGCGCGCGCGCGCTGGTGGCCGATGCCGCCGCGGCGCTGGCGCTGCGGCCGGTGCTCGAGGCGCTGCCGCAGCTGCTGGTGGTGACGGCGGGCCCCGGCGAACTGCTCGGGCCCTTGAAGGCGGCGCTGGTGCGGCACCGCCTGCGCCACCGCAACACCGTGCCGGCGCTGCCGGGGGCGCTGGGCTTTTCGACCGCGCTCGACCGCGGGCGCTCGCTGGAACTCGCGCCCGTGCTGCCGCGGCCCGACGACATCGCCCTGCTGCAGTACACCGGCGGCACCACGGGCGTGGCGCGTGGCGTCGTGCTGCTGCAGCGCCATCTGCTGGCCAACCTGCGCCAGGCCGAGCAGTGGCTGCAGCCGGCGCTGCAGGCGCGCCCGCGCGACGAACCCTGGACGACCGTGGCCGCGCTGCCGCTGCACCACGTGTTCGGCTTCACGCTGGCGCTGCTGCTGACGCTGGCGCGCGGGGGCCGGCTGCTGCTGGTGCCCGACGTGGCCGACACCGACGCGCTGGCCGCGCTGCTGCAGCGCGAGCGCTTCCAGTTGTTCCCGTCGCTGAACCCGGTGTTCGAGGCGCTGGCGCGCCACCCGGCGGCCGACCGCATCGACTGGAGCGGGCTGCGCCTTTCGCTGTCGGGCGGCATGGCCGTCGACCCGGCCACCGCGATGCTGTGGCTGCTGAAGACCGGCAGCCCGATCATCCAGGGCTACGGCCTGGCCGAGGCCAGCCCGGCCGTCACCTGCAACCGTGTCGACGACACGCTGTTCAGCGGCCACGTCGGCTACCCGCTGCCCGACACCGAGCTGATGCTCGTCGACGACGACGGTCGGCCCGTGCCGCCGGGCGCCGGCGGCGAGATCGCGGTGCGCGGCCCGCAGGTCATGGCCGGCTACTGGCAACGGCCCGACGAAACGGCGCGCGTGATGCTGCCCGGCGGCTGGCTGCGCACCGGCGACATCGGCCGCTTTGCCGGGGACGGCGCGCTGCGGCTGGTGGACCGCAAGCGCGACATGGTCTGGGTCGGCGGCCTGCCGGTGGTGCCCAACGAGGTGGAGGAGATCGTCATGCGCGTGGCCGGTGTGCGCGAGTGCGCGGTCGTGGGCGTGCCGCACCCCGATGCGGCCGAGGCCGGCGAGGTGATCAAGCTCGTCGTCGTGCGCAGCGCGCCGGGCGGGGCCGCGCCCAGCGAGGCGCAGCTGCGCGAACACTGCGAACGCCACCTCGCGGGCTACCAGCGCCCGGTGCACGTGGAGTTCTGCGAGCAGCTGCCACGCAGCAGCGTGGGCAAGGTGCTGCGCCGGGCGCTGCGCGAGGCGCACTGACCCGGGCTCGTTCGGCACCGATGCGCCTGTTCGTCGACACCCCGCTGCAGCCCGGCGCCGAGACCGCGCTGCCCGAGTCGGCCGACCGCCACGCGCGCGTGCGCCGCGTGCAGCCCGGCGACACGCTGGTGCTGCTCGACGGCCACGGCGCCGAGTGGCCGGCCACGGTGCTGCAGGTGGGCCGCAGCGAGATCCGCGTGCGCGTGGGCGAGCCGCAAGCCGTGAGCCGCGAACTGCCGCTGCCGGTGACGCTGGCCGTGGTGGTGCCGGCCAACGAACGCATGGACTGGCTGGTGGAAAAGGCCACCGAGCTGGGCGCCGCTGCGGTGCAGCCGCTGTGGGCCGAGCGCTCGGTGCTGCGCCTGGCCGGCGATCGGTCGGCCAAGCGGCTGGCGCACTGGCACGGCATCGTGCGCGCGGCCAGCGAGCAGTGCGGCCGCACGCGGCTGATGCAGGTGGCGCCGCCTTGCGACATCACCGACTGGCTGGCGCGGCTGCCGCCACCGCCGCGCCCGCACGAGGCGGCGCGCTGGATGCTCGACTTTGCCGACGACGCGCGTGCGCCCGGGGCCTGCGAGCGGCCGGCCGCCATCACCGCCCTCTCGGGCCCCGAGGGTGGCCTCACGGCCGACGAGCGCGCCGCGGCGCGCGCCGCCGGCTTCAGGCCCGTGACGCTGGGGCCGCGTGTGCTGCGGGCCGACACCGCGCCGCTGGCGCTGCTGGCCTGGGCCGGGTTGGGGTTGTAGGGGGAGGGCGCGCCGCGCCGCCGCCACAGAATCGGGCGGGTTCAATCAACGAGGAGTGATCAGATGGGTCTTTTCGATGCAGTGGCCGGTGCGATGGGCTCGGCCGGTGGTGGCCAGGGTGGCGACCTGATGCAGGTGGTGATGAAGCTCGTGCAGCAGAGCGGCGGCCTCGAGGGCCTGGTGGCCAAGTTCCAGCAGGGCGGCCTCGGCGAGGTGGTGCAGAGCTGGATCTCCACCGGCCCGAACCTGCCGATCTCGCCCGACCAGCTCGGCCAGGCGCTCGGCCCCGATGCGCTGCAGCAGCTGGGTGCCGGCGGGCAGGACCTGCTCGGCCCCTTGTCGCAGCTGCTGCCGCAGGTGGTGGACGGCCTCACGCCCAACGGGCAGCTGCCGGCCGGCGGGGGCGATCTGGCCGGCATGCTCGGCGGCCTGCTGGGCGGTGCGGGCGGCGCCGGTGCCGGCGGCCCCAACCTCGGTGGCTTGCTGGGCGGGTTGCTGGGCAAGCGCTGATCGGCCGGAGGCTCCACCGTTCGGGCTGAGCCTGTGTTTCCGATCGTCCTGAGCCTGTCGAAGGAAGCCTTGGTGGAGTGGCACACGGCCCTTCGACAGGCTCAGGGCGAACGGAGCGGGGCGGCCTCAGGGCAAACGGGGCGCCTCCTCGCGCCCGAAGTCCCGCGGAATGCGCGCCCACGCGGCGGCTGCAAAGCCGGGCAGCGTGGCCACGCAGCACCAGATGAAGAAGCTCGTGTAGCCCATCTGCTCCTGCAGCCAGCCCGCCGCCATGCCGGGCAGCATCATGCCCAGTGCCATGAAGCCCGTGCAGATGGCGTAGTGCGCCGTCTTGTGCAGGCTGCCGCCATCAGGGCCACCCGCCACCCACAGCATGAACACCATGTACGCAGTGAAGCCGAAGCCGTAGCCGAACTGCTCCACCGCCAGCGCCGCGGCCACCACCGCAAAGCCCTCGGGCTGCGCCCAGGCCAGCCACACGTACAGCAGGTTCGGCAGGTTCATCGCCAGCAGCAGCACCGGCAGCAGCCGCCCCAGGCCCGCGTGTGAGATGGCCCAGCCGCCGAGCAGCCCGCCCAGGGTGAGCGCGGCCACGCCCACGGTGCCGTAGGCCAGGCCCACGTCCTGCGTCGTGAAGGCCAGGCCGCCCTCGGCGCGCGGGTCGAGGAGAAACGGCAGCACCAGCTTCAGCAGCTGCGCCTCGCCCAGCCGGTAGACGAGCAGGAACACCAGCACGCGCACGATGTCGTCGCGGGCGAAGAAGCTGCGGAACACGGCGCCGAAGCCCTGCCAGAAGGCCCCTTCGCGCGGCGCCGGCCCGTCGCCCGCCGGCCGCGGCAGGGCCCACGCATGCCACAGCGCCAGCACGCCGAAGGCCAGCGCCAGCAGCCCGAACACCGCCTGCCAGCCCGCCACCGGCCCGCCGTGGTGCTGCGCCCACCAGCCCGCCAGCCACACCAGCCCGCCCTGGCCGCCCAGCATCGAGATCCGGTAGAAGGTGCTGCGCACGCCCACGAAGGCGGCCTGGCGGCGGCGGTCGAGCGCCAGGATGTAGAAGCCGTCGGCGGCGATGTCGTGCGTGGCGCTGGCAAAGGCCAGCAGCCAGAACATCACCAGCGTCCACTGCAGGAAGCTCGGCACCGGCACCACCAGCGCCACGCCGGCAAACGCCGCGCCCACCAGCAGCTGCAGCGCGACGATCCAGCCGCGCTTCTGGCCCAGCAGGTCGACCAGCGGGCTCCACAGCGGCTTGATGACCCAGGGCAGGTACAGCCAGCTCGTCACGAGTGCGATCTCGGCGTTGCCAACCCCGAGGTTCTTGTACATCACCACCGCCAGCGTCATCACGGCCACGTAGGGCAGGCCCTGGCCGAGGTAGAGGGTGGGAATCCAGCGCCAGGGCGTCGGTGTCATGGCGGCGATGTTCCCACGCGTTGGCCGCACGCTTGCCTGGCGCCGTTGCGCAAGTGCATGTCGCCTGGACGCAAAGCCGCAGGTTATTCCCGATGGGCGATGGGCACCCGAGCCGGCAACACTGTGAGGGATCGCTTCTTGCGTGACCGGGGCCCGGGAGGCCGGCGTGCACGAAGCCGGCTCGCTGCAGCACTCCAAACATCACCCGAGGAACCCGTCCATGGCCTTCAAGCTCACCACCCTGGCTGCCAGCCTGGCCCTCGTCGGCATGGCCGGCGGCGCGTTTGCGCAGACCGCCGGCGAGCGCGTCACGATCACCGGCTCCAGCATCAAGCGCATCGCGGCCGAGGGCGCGCTGCCGGTGCAGGTGATCACGCGGCAGGAGCTCGCCGCGCAAGGCATCGCCAGCGCCGAGCAGCTGATCTCGCAGCTCAACATCAACGGCAACGGCCTCGACAACCTGGCCGGCAATGCCGACGTCGTCGACGGCGCCGCCCGCGGCAACAACGGCGCCACCAGCGCCA
>Ga0315901_10006047_pt1 | contig 14561 bp, 12 predicted proteins | sample LakEriMetagenome_10_FD_203761 | JGI IMG/M metagenome (GOLD analysis project Ga0315901, IMG submission 203761) | Freshwater fungal communities from buoy surface, Lake Erie, Ohio, United States - Buoy 2 MA116 | ecosystem: Environmental > Aquatic > Freshwater > Lake | place: USA: Lake Erie, Ohio... | reverse complement strand
GCGCCTCGAGCACCTCCCAACCCTCGCCGTGCGCCTCGGCGAGCGCCGCGGGACCCTGCCGGCGCGCGGGCAGGCTGAACCATTGCGTCGTGACGGCATGGCGGTCCTTCAGGCCGGCATACCCGACGTCGTGCGGACGGACACCGGCGATGCGCGCGAGCTCGCGCGCCACCCACGCGGTGTTGGCGCCGCGCTTGCGCACCCGCACCAGCACATGATCGCCGGCGCCCGAGGGCTCGAAACCGAGCCGCTCGTCGACCTGGAAGTCCTCGGGGACCGAGCGCAGCCGCGCGGTGCCGAGCGGCGGCCCGTAGGCCCGCGGCGGATCGAGCGCCAACGCCCGCCAGTCGCCCATCGCGGCGCCGCTCAAACGGGGGCCGCGGTCAAGCGGCGCGCCCGATGAGCACGCTCGCCTGCGCGGCGAGACCCTCCTCGCGGCCGACGAAGCCGAGGCGCTCCGTGGTCGTGGCCTTGAGGTTCACCGCGTCCGGCGCCACCTGCAGCAGCGCGGCGACGCGGGCGCGGATCGACTCGCGGTGCGGTCCGATGCGCGGCGCCTCGGCGAGCAGCGTGAGGTCGGCGTTCACCACCTGCCAGCCGCGCTCGCGGAGCATCGACACCGCCGCCTCGACGAAGCCCGAGCTCGGCGCACCGCGCCAGCGCGGGTCGGAATCCGGGAAATGCTGTCCGATGTCGCCGAGCCCCGCGGCGCCGAGCAGCGCGTCGCACAACGCGTGCAGCAGCACATCGCCGTCCGAGTGGGCGCGCACCCCCGCGGCGTGCGCGATGCGCACCCCGCCGAGCATCACATGGTCGCCGGGGCCGAAGGCGTGGACATCGAAGCCCGAGCCGACCCGGATCATGGACGCGACCCCGACACGGCCGCGGGGCGGGCCGCGACGGCCTGGCGCGCCGCGAGGATGGCCTCCGCCAGCGTCACATCGGCCTGCGTCGTGACCTTGAGGTTGGTCGCCTCGCCCGCCACGAGCCGCGGCGCGAGACCCTGCCACTCGAGGGCCTGCGCTTCGTCGGTGGGGCTGCGGCCGTCACGGGCGGCGGCCTCGAGCGCACGCTGCAGCGCGCCGAGCCGGAACATCTGCGGGGTGAGCGCACGCCACAACGATTCGCGCGACAGCGTACCCGCGCTGCGCAGCGCGCCGTGCGCCGCATCGCCGCGCTTGAGCGTATCGGCGAGCGGCAGGGCCAACAGACCGCCCGCCGCCTGCATATCGGCGCCGACCGCGGCCCGCAGCGCGGCGATCTCGGCCGCCGTCACGCAAGGCCGCGCGGCATCGTGCACCAGCACCCAGTCGTCGTCGCCGGCCCGCGCCGCGCGCAGCGCAGCCAGACCCGAGGCCACCGAGTCGGCGCGCGTCGCGCCGCCCACCGCGTCGCGTACCGGGCGCGAGAGCCGCGGGCGGAGCGCGGCCCAGTGGATGTCGCCCGCGGCCGCGACCACCACCGCGCCGCGGCAATCGGCGTCGGCGAGGTAGGGCGCGAGCGACCACTCGAGCATGGGTCTGCCGAGCAGCGGGAGATATTGCTTGGGGATGCCGGCGCCGAGCCTTTCGCCGCGGCCCGCCGCCGGCATGACGAGCCAGTACGGCGGGAGCGACAAACCGCCGGCCTCAGCGCTGCGCCGAGCGGGCGGGTGCAGCGGACGCCGACGGCGCAGGTGCCGCCGCAGGCGCGGCGGACTGCGCGACGCGCGGCACCACCTGGTAGAAGGTCTCGTCGGGCGCGACCATGCCGAGTTCGCTGCGCGCGCGTTCCTCGAGGGCGGAGAAACCGTCCTTGAGGTCGGCGACCTCGGCGGCCAGCTGCGCGTTGCGCTCACGGAGCCCGTCGTTGGTCGCCTTCTGCGACTCGACCGCCTGCGCGAGGCGCAGCGTCTCGCTCACGCCGTCGTCGGAGAGCCACATCCGGTACTGCAGGAGCACCAGAGCTGCGACCAGGACGCCGGCGAACCATTTGGCCATGGCGCGAAGGTTAACCCCGTGACGGACCGAAATAAAGCGGGCCGTTCAGACGCGCACCGGGAACGCGTCGCGGCCGGCGTAGCGCGCACGCGGGCCGAGCGCCTCCTCGATGCGCAGCAGCTGGTTGTATTTGGCGATGCGGTCCGAGCGCGAGAGCGACCCGGTCTTGATCTGGCCGGCGGCGGTCGCGACGGCGATGTCCGCGATGGTGGTGTCCTCGGTCTCGCCCGAGCGGTGGGAGACGACGGCCGAGTAGCCGGCCCCCTGGGCGAGCGCGATGGCCTCCAAGGTCTCGGTCAGCGTGCCGATCTGGTTGACCTTGATGAGGATGGAGTTGGCGATGCCCTTGGCGATGCCCTCGGCGAGGATCTTCGGGTTGGTGACGAACAGGTCGTCGCCGACCAGCTGCGCACGCTTGCCGAGCGCGGCGGTGAGGCCCGCCCAGCCCTCCCAATCGCCCTCGGCCATGCCGTCCTCGATGGTGACGATCGGGTACTTGTCGCAGAGCTTGGTGAGGTAGCGCGCGAACTGCGCCGCCGTGAAGCTGCGGTGCTCGCCGTGCAGCGTGTAGCGGCCGTCGCGGAAGAACTCCGAGCTCGCGACATCGAGACCGAGGCAGATGTCTCGGCCCGGCTTGTAGCCCGCCTTCTCGATGGCCTGCAGCAGGAGCTTCAGCGCCGCTTCGCTCGAGGCGAGGTCGGGCGCGAATCCGCCCTCGTCGCCCACCGCGGTCGTGAGCTTGCGCCCCTTGAGGATGCCCTTGAGCGTGTGGAACACCTCGGCGCCCTGGCGCAGCGCTTCGGAGAAGCTTTTGGCGCCCACCGGCAGGATCATGAACTCCTGCACATCGAGGCTGTTGTCGGCGTGGGCGCCGCCGTTGATGACGTTCATCATCGGCACCGGCATCAGCGGCTTCTTGCCGCGCGCCAGGTAACGCCACAGCGGCTGGCCGGCGTCGGCCGCCGCCGCATGCGCCGTGGCCATCGACACCGCGAGCAGCGCGTTCGCGCCGAGACGGGACTTGTTCTCCGTGCCGTCGAGCGCGATCAACCGCGCGTCGATCTCGGCCTGGTCGCGGGCATCACGCCCGCGCAGCGCCTTGCGGATCGGGCCGTCGACGTTGGCCACCGCATTCAGCACGCCCTTGCCCATGTAGCGCTTGCGGTCGCCGTCGCGCAGCTCGACGGCCTCGCGCGTGCCCGTGGACGCGCCCGAGGGCACCGCCGCGCGGCCCATCGCGCCGCTGGCGAGCACCACATCGGCCTCGACGGTGGGGTTGCCGCGCGAATCCATCACCTCGCGCGCCTTGATGTGCTTGATGCGGCTCATGCTTCGTCTTCCTCGAAAGGTCGTGATTTGACGCTGCGGTCGAGCGCCACCAGCGTCTCGAGCAGCGCGGGCATGCGCGCGAGCGGCCAGGCGTTCGGCCCGTCGGAGAGGGCGCGCGCAGGATCCGGGTGGGTCTCCATGAAGACGCCGGCGACGCCGGCGGCCACCGCCGCGCGGGCCAGCACCGGCACGAACTCGCGCTGGCCGCCGGAGGAGCCGCCCTGCCCGCCCGGCAGCTGCACGGAGTGGGTCGCGTCGAACACCACCGGGCATCCCGTGCGGCGCATCACCGCGAGCGCGCGCATGTCGGAGACGAGGTTGTTGTAGCCGAAGGAGAAGCCGCGCTCGCAGACCATCACCTGCGCGTTGCCGGTGGATCGCGCCTTGTCGACCACGTTCTGCATCTCCCACGGCGAGAGGAACTGGCCCTTCTTGATGTTGACCGGCTTGCCCTGCGAGGCGACGCCGACGATGAAGTTGGTCTGGCGGCAGAGGAACGCCGGCGTCTGCAGCACATCAACCACCGAGGCGACCTCGGCGAGCGGCGTGTCCTCGTGCACATCGGTCAGCACCGGCACGCCGAAACGGCTGCGGATGTCGGCGAGCACCTTGAGCCCGCCCTCGAGCCCCGGCCCGCGGAAGCTCGAACGCGAGCTGCGGTTCGCCTTGTCGAACGAGGCCTTGAAGATGTACGGGATGCCGAGCGGACGCGTGATCTCGAGCATGCGGCCCGCGACCTCCTCGCAGAGCGCCGCGCTCTCGATGACGCAGGGTCCGGAGATCAGGAACAGCGGTTCGCGGGCGCCGACCTCGAAGGACCCGAGGCGCATCTCAGCCCCTGCCCGCCGCGCCGCGCCGCGCGAGCGCGGCCGCCACGAAGCCGGTGAAGAGCGGGTGCCCGTCGCGCGGGTTGGAGGTGAACTCGGGATGGAACTGCGTGGCGAGGAACCACGGATGGCCCGCGAGCTCGACGATCTCGACCAGACCATCGCCCGACAGGCCGGTGAAGGCGAGCCCGCCGGCGCGATACCGATCCATGTAGGTGTTGTTGAACTCGTAGCGGTGGCGATGCCGCTCGCGGATCGTCCCGCGGCCGTAGAGCGACCGCGCCCGGGACCCGTCGGCGAGCTGCACGTCCTGCGCGCCGAGGCGCATGGTGCCGCCCTTGGCCGAGGACTCGTCGCGCGCCTGCGCGCCGCGCGCCGCGTCCTGCCACTCGGTGATCAGCGCGATCACGGGATGCGGCGACGCGCGGTTGAACTCGGTGCTGTTGGCGCCGTCGAGGCCGAGCACGTTGCGGCCGTACTCGATCACCGCCAGCTGCATGCCGAGGCAGATGCCGAGATAGGGGATGCCGCGCTCGCGGGCGTGCTTGATGGCGGCGATCTTGCCCTCGATGCCGCGCTCGCCGAAGCCGCCCGGTACCAGGACCGCGTCCATGCCCTCGAGCAGCGCCGTGCCGCGCTCCTCGATGTCGGTGGACTCGATGAAGTGGATCCGCACGCGGGTGCGGGTCTGCACGCCGGCGTGGGTCAGCGCCTCGTTGAGCGAGATGTAGGAGTCGCGGATCTGCACGTACTTGCCGACCATCGCGATGTCGACCTCGGCCGACGGGTTGGCCTTGGCGTCGACCACGGCCTGCCACTGCGAGAGGTCCGCGGGCTTGGCCTGCGCCTCGAGGCGGAGCTTCTCGACCACGATCGCATCGAGGCCCTGCTCGTGCAGCAGCATCGGGATCTCGTAGATGTCGCGCGCGTCCACCGCGGAGATGACGGCGCGCTCCTCGACGTTGGTGAAGAGCGCGATCTTGCGGCGCTGCTCGGCGGGCAGCGGGTCGTGCGCGCGGCACAGCAGGATGTCCGGCTGGATGCCGATGCCGCGCAGCTCCTTGACCGAGTGCTGCGTCGGCTTGGTCTTGATCTCGCCCGACCCGCCGACCACGGGGACCAGCGTCAGGTGCATGAAGACGCAGTGGTTGCGGCCGAGCTCGACGCCGAGCTGGCGGATCGCCTCGAGGAAGGGCAAGGACTCGATGTCGCCCACCGTGCCGCCGATCTCGACCATGCAGACGTCGGACTCGCCGGCGCCGAGCAGGATGTTGCGCTTGATCTCGTCGGTGATGTGCGGGATGACCTGCACCGTCGCGCCGAGGTAGTCGCCGCGGCGCTCCTTGGCGATCACGCGCTCGTAGATGCGGCCGGTGGTGAAATTGCTGTTGCGGCCGGTGACCGTGCGCACGAAGCGCTCGTAGTGGCCGAGGTCGAGGTCGGTCTCGGTGCCGTCGTCGGTGACGAACACCTCGCCGTGCTGGAACGGGCTCATCGTGCCCGGATCGACGTTGATGTAGGGGTCGAGCTTGACCATCGCGACCTTCAGGCCGCGGGCCTCGAGGATGGCGCCCAACGAGGCGGAGGCGATGCCCTTCCCCAGAGAGGAAACGACACCACCGGTGACGAAGACGAACCGAGGCATGGGCACCGCCGCTGTGTGTCGCCGCGGCCGGGACGGCCATGGCGCGACGGGTTGTCAGATTAGCAAATCGCGGCCCGTCGCTCAACGCGCCGCGAGCACCGCGGGCGCGTCCTGCCATTCGAGGCGCAACCGTCCCCTCCGCCCCCCGCCCGATCGGCCGTAGGCCGCCGGATCCGCCGATGGCGCGGCGAACGCCGCCGTGACCAACAACCCCGGCACCGCGACGATACGCGCGCCGGCGCACACGACGGGCAGGCGGTCGCGCTCCCAGGGCAGCACACCCGCCGCGCGCATCAGCTCGCCGAGGGCGTGGCGCGGTCCGCCGTCGCGCAACGCCACCCGCGCGCCCGACGGGCGGGTGCGCACCACGAGCCGCGGCGGCAGCGCCGCCCGGGCGATGGGTCCCGACGGGTCGGGCACCAGCCGCAACCGTCCACGACCCGGACCCAAGGGATGGGCGCGTCCCCGTGCCCAGTCCCAGCGGCCAGCGGCACGGGCATCCCACGCGCCCGCCACGGCAGGGGGCGCGGCATCGACCGACAAAAAATACAGTCGGCCGCGGAACCGGCGCACCTCACCCCCGGACCAACGCACCACGGGCTGCGCGTCGGTCCGCGCGGCCGGTAGCTCGACCCGGATGCGCTCGAGGTGCACCGCGTCGGGCATCGTCGCGCCCTGTGCGCGCAACCAGGCGCGCAGCGCGTTGCGCTGCCGCGCCGCCGACAGCCGCGCGAGGCCGGCGAGGTCGAGCGCGGCCGCGACCGGCAGCTCACCGGCCACCGCGGGCGACGAGGCGTGCGCGAGGTCGGCCTGCGCGAGCTCGGCGAGCAGCGCACGCGCCTCACCGAGCCGCGAGGCGCTGCGCGCCGTGACCTTGGCCGCCGCCGGCCAGCGCGCGCGCAGCAGCGGGGTGACCCGCCGACGCAGGTAGTTCCGGTCGAAACGCTCGTCGCTGTTGCTCTCGTCGCTCACGACCGGCAGGCGCCGTCGCGCCACGAACGCCTCGAGTTCGGCGCGCGTGGCGCCGAGCAGCGGCCGCAGCATCCACCCCGATCCGAACCGCATGACGGGCGGCATGGCGGCGAGGCCGTCGACGCCGGCGCCGCGCATCAGCATCAGCAGCATCGTCTCCAGCTGGTCGTCGAGATGATGGGCGGTGAGCAGCGCCTCCCCGGGACGCAGCGCCGCGGTGAACGCGGCGCGGCGGGCACGCCGCGCCTCGGCCTCGAGCGACAAACCCTTGCCGCGGCGCACCTCGACCCGCCGCACGGCGACCGGCACGCCGAGCGCACGTCCGAGATCGCGGCACCGGCGCGCCCAAGCCGCGGACGCCGGCTGCAAGCGGTGGTCGACGTGCAGCGCCCGCAGCGGCAGCGCGCGCCAACGCGCCGAGGAGCGGCGCAGGGCGACCAGCGCCGCGAGCAGCGCCACCGAATCGGGGCCGCCGCTCAGGGCGATGCAGAGACGGGTGGCGGGCGCCTCGCGCAGCAGTTCCGCGAGCCGGGCGCCGAGCGCGGCGACGAGCGGATCGCGCCGGCTCAGCTCTTGTCCTCGCTGAACACGCCGAACCCGGCGATGCGTTCGCGCCGCGCGGCGCGCAGCCGCTCCGCGGGCAGGGCCCGCAGCTCCGTGAGATGCCGCTGCAAGGCGGCGCCGAGCGCGTTGCAGGTGGCCGCCACATCGCGGTGCGCGCCGCCGAGCGGTTCGGGGACGACCTCATCGACCAGACCGAGCTTCTGCAGCCGGTCGGCGGTGAGCCCCATCGCCTCGGCGGCCGCCTCCTTCTTGTCGGCGCTCTTCCAGAGGATGGACGCGCAGCCCTCGGGCGAGATCACCGAGTAGGTGCTGTACTGCAGCATCAGCAGACGGTCGCAGACACCGATGGCGAGCGCACCGCCGGAGCCGCCCTCGCCGATCACGGCGCTGACCACCGGCACGCGCAGCCGCGACATCTCGAACAGGTTGCGGGCGATGGCCTCGCTCTGTCCGCGCTCCTCGGAGTCGAGGCCGGGATACGCGCCCGGCGTGTCGATGAAGGTGATGAGCGGCAGACCGAAGCGTTCGGCGAGGCGCATCAGACGCAGCGCCTTGCGGTAGCCCTCGGGCTTCGGCATGCCGTAGTTGCGCCGCACGCGCTCCTTCGTGTCGCGGCCCTTCTGGTGGCCGATGACGACGACAGCCTCGCCGCCGAGCCGCGCGAGGCCGCCGACGAGCGCGGGGTCGTCCGCGAACATGCGGTCGCCGTGCAGTTCCTGGAAGTCGCTGAAGGTCTGCGACAGGTAGTCGAGCGTGTAGGGCCGCTGCGGGTGGCGCGCGAGCTGGGTGATCTGCCAGGGCGAGAGCCCCGAGAAGATGCTGCGCGTCAGCTGGTCGCTCTTCGACTGCAGGCGACGGATCTCGTCCTGCAGGTTGACGCCGGCATCGGCGTTGACATGGCGCAGCTCGTCGATCTTCGCCTCCAGCTCGGCGATCGGCTGCTCGAAATCGAGGAAGTTGAGTCCCATGCGGTCAGACTACACCGTAGGACGAGCCCGGGGTACCGCCCGGCGGGCCGTAGGCCACGCGCAGGCCCTCCGCGCCCACCAGCTGCTCGAGCGCCTCGAGCAGCGCCGGGCTCGCGCGCACGCGCCATTCCGGTCCGAGCTCGAGCGCGACGCTCGCCTTCTCGCCGGCGTAGCGCACGCCCACCGCGCAGGGCCCCGGCCGGTGCGGGGCGAGCACGTCGGCGAGCCGCTGCAGCAGCAACCCGTGGTCGGCGCCGGGCGCGCGCGGCCACAGCAGCACGATGCGCTGCGCCTGCTCCTCGCGCGCGCGGTCGAGGTCCACGATGCGCTTCGCCGACATGCGCCAGGCGTCGCCCACCTCGTCGAAGCGCAGCTGCCCCTCGACCAGCACCATCGCGTCCTTCACCACGAGCTCGCGGTGGCGCTGCAGCACCTCGTCGAACAACGTGACCTCGATGCGACCGGTGCGGTCGTCGAGCACCAGCGAGGTGCGGTTGCCGCGCTTGCGGACCTCGTGGATGTAGCCGGCGACCGCGGCGCTGCGGCCGCCGAAGAAGCCGCGCTCGGCCGCGCCCTGCGCCGGCCGGTCGCTCACGAGATCGGCGATGCGGCCGGTGACGAACCGGCCGAGGTCGCGCTCGTAGCGGGTGATCGGGTGGCCGGTGAGATAGAGGCCGAGCGTCTCGCGCTCGCCGGCGAGCCGTACCGCCTCGCTCCACTCGGGCTGCTGGGGCGCGATCGGCGAGGCACCCGCGCCGTCGTCGCCGCCCGCGCCGCCCGGCGCCGGGGCGAGGCCGAACAGGTCGTCCTGCCCGGTCTCCTGGGCGCGCGTCGACTGCTCGCCGAGCTGCACCGCGGCGGGCAGCCGCGCCATCAGCGTCGCGCGGTTGACGCCCAAAGAATCGAGGCTGCCCGAACGGATCAGCGCCTCGAACACGCGCCGGTTCACCTTGTCGAGGTCGAGCCGGCGGCAGAGGTCCTCGAGGCTGCGGTACGGACCGCCGGCCTCGCGCTGCGCGACGATGGACTCCACCGCGCCCTCGCCCACGCCCTTGATCGCACCGAGCCCGTAGCGCACGCGGCGCGGCCCCGCGACCACGAACGACCAGCCCGAGGCGTTGACGTCGGGCGGCAGCACCTCGAGCCCCATGCGGTCGCACTCGTCCTTGAGCGTGACGATCTTGTCGGTGTGCGCCATGTCGGCCGACAGCACCGCCGCCATGTAGGCCTCGGGGTGGTGCGCCTTGAGCCAGGCGGTCTGGTAAGAGAGAAGCGCGTAGGCCGCCGAGTGCGATTTGTTGAAGCCGTAGCCCGCGAACTTCTCCATCAGGTCGAAGATGTGCGCGGCCTGGTGCTCGGGCACGCCCTGCCCCTTCGCGCCGTCGACGAAGATGCTGCGCTGCTTGGCCATCTCCTCGGGCTTCTTCTTGCCCATGGCGCGGCGCAGCAGGTCGGCACCGCCGAGCGTGTAGCCGGCCAGCACCTGCGCGATCTGCATCACCTGTTCCTGGTAGAGGATCACGCCGTAGGTCGGCTTGAGCACCGGCTCCAGCCGGGGGTGCAGGTAGTCGATCGGACCGTCGATGCGGCCGTGCTTGCGGGCGATGAAGTCGTCGACCATGCCCGACTGCAGCGGACCGGGACGGAACAGCGCGACCAGCGCGACGATGTCCTCGAAGCAGTCGGGCTGCAGCCGGCGCACGAGGTCCTTCATGCCGCGCGATTCGAGCTGGAACACGGCGGTGGTCTGGCAGGTCTTCAGGAGCGCGAAGGTCGCCGCGTCGTCCATCGGCAGCTCGGCCATGTCGAGCGGCGGTCCCTGCTCCCCCGCCGCGCTGCGCGCGGCGTCGATGGTCCGCACCGCATGGTCGATGACGGTGAGCGTGCGCAGCCCGAGGAAGTCGAACTTCACGAGGCCCGCGGCCTCGACGTCGTCCTTGTCGAACTGCGTGACCACCGAGCCGCCGCCCGCTTCGCAGTAGAGCGGCGCGAAGTCCTCGATGACCGACGGCGCGATCACCACGCCGCCGGCGTGCTTGCCCGCGTTGCGCGTCAGACCCTCGAGCGAGCGCGCGAGGTCGATGAGCGCACGCACCTCGTCGTCCGACTTGTAGAGCCGCTTGAGCTCGGGCTCCTTCTCGAGCGCCGAGTCGAGGGTGATGTCGAGCTCGAAAGGGACGAGCTTGGCGATGCGGTCGACCCAGGGGAAGGGATGCCCGAGCACGCGCCCCGTATCGCGGACCACGGCCTTCGCCGCCATGGTGCCGTAGGTGATGATCTGCGAGACGCGGCGGCGGCCGTACTTGTCGGCGACGTAGTCGATGACGCGGTCGCGGCCGTCCATGCAGAAGTCGATGTCGAAGTCCGGCATCGACACGCGCTCGGGGTTCAGGAAGCGCTCGAACAGCAGGTCGTACTGCAGCGGGTCGATGTCGGTGATGCCGAGCGAGTACGCGACGAGCGAACCCGCGCCCGAGCCGCGCCCCGGTCCCACCGGCACGCCGTTGGCGCGCGCCCAACGGATGAAGTCCGCCACGATGAGGAAGTAGCCCGCGAAGCCCATCTGGCAGATGACGGCGAGCTCGGCCTGCAACCGGGCCTCGTAGGTCGGACGGTCGGCGGCGACCTGGCCGGCCGACGGCAGCCGCGCGAGCCGCGATGTGAGGCCGCGGGCGGCCTCGGTGCGCAGGAACTCCTCGATGCTGCCGCCATCCGGCACCGGGAAGGCGGGCAAGCGCGACTCGCCGAGATGCAGCGCCAGGCTGCAGCGGCGGGCGATGGCGACGCTGTTGGCGAGCGCCTCCGGCAGGTCCGCGAACAGCTCCGCCATCTCGGCGGGCGTGCGCAGGTACTGCTGCGGCGTGTAGCGGCGGGAGCGGCCCGGATCGGCGAGCTGCACGCCCTCGTGGATGCAGACCCGCGCCTCGTGGGCCTCGAAATCCTCGGGCGCGAGGAAGCGCACGTCGTTGGTCGCGACCAGCGGCACCCGCTCGGCGGCGGCCAGCGCCACGGTGGCGGCGAGCAGCGCCTCCTCGCCCTCGCGACCGACGCGCGAGACCTCGAGGTAATAGCGGTCGCCGAAGCGCTCGCGCCAGAACGCGAGGTGCCGCGCCGCATCGGCGGACTTGCCGAGCGCGAGCGCGCGGCCGACATCGCCGTCGGCGCCGCAGGACAGCGCGATCAGCCCGGCGAGACCCTCGGCGCCCAGCCAGTCGCGCTCGATGAGCGGCAGGTCGCGCTGGCGTCCGTCGATGTAGGCACGGCTGACCAACGTGGTGAGGTTGCGGTAGCCCCGCTCGTCCATGCAGAGCAGCGCGATGCGGCTCGGCTGCGCGCGCTCGCCGCGCTCGGCCACCAGCAGGTCGACGCCGATGACGGGCTTCACGCCCTGGGCCATGGCCTCGCGGTAGAACTTCACCATCGCGAACAGGTTCACCTGGTCGGTGACGGCGACCGCCGGCATGCCGGCTCGGGCCACCGCCTTCACCAGCTCCGGGATCCGCACCACGCTGTCGACCAGCGAGTATTCGGTGTGCAGCCGCAGGTGGACGAAGGGGGTCATGGCGCGAGCAATCTTACCGGGCCGAAACTCCTGCGGTGCACGGGTGAGATGCCTTGTGCGCGCAAGGCTGCGAGGTGCGCCGCCGTGGGGTAGCCCTTGTGGACCGCGAATCCATATCCAGGATGTCGCGTATCCAGTTGTTCCATAAGGGTGTCGCGCACGGTCTTGGCGAGGATCGATGCGGCGCTGATGGCCGGACGGCTGGCATCGCCGCGCACCACCGTCTCGAGGGTCGGCGCGGGCGCAGCCTGCGCCCAGACGAGGCCGTCGAGCCGGGGCGGCCGGTTGCCGTCGATCTCGACGTGGTCGGGCGCGACCGACAGAGCCGCGAGCGCGCGGCGCATGGCGAGCAGCGTCGCCTGCAGGATGTTGAGCGTGTCGATCTCGGCGGGGCTGGCGAGCGCCACCGACCATGCGAGCGCCCGCTCACGCACCTCGAGCGCGAGCCGGGTCCGCACTTCGGGCGCGAGCGCCTTGGAGTCGGCTAGCCCTTCGATGCGCCGGCCTGGGTCGAGGATCACCGCCGCCGCGACCACCGGCCCCGCGAGCGGGCCACGCCCGGCTTCATCCACGCCCGCCACCCTCACGGGTGCGCTCACGGACCTTCCCGCGGCGTGACGACCTCCATCACCGCCTCCGCGGCGCGGTCCGCACCGCCACGACGCAGCCGCTCGTGCACGTCGACGAAGGCGGACTTCGCGTCCGCCACCCGGACCGGATCCTCCAACCACGCGAGCAGCGCGGCACCGAGCGCCTGCGGTGTCACGGCCTCCTGGAAGAACTCGGGGACCACTTCGCGCCCGGCGAGCAGGTTGGGCTGCGAGAAATGCGCGACCTTCACGAGACCGAGCCGCCGCAACAGGAACGCGGTCAGGCCCGCGAGCCGGTACGCGACCACCATCGGCCGCTTCGAGAGCAGCGTCTCGAGCGTCGCCGTACCGGAGGCGACCAGCACCACGTCGGCCGCGGCCAGCGCCGCGCGGGCTCCACCCTCCGTCACCTGCACCGCGAGCCCCGGCGCCGTCTCCGACCACTCCTTCTCGAACCGCCCACGCACGCGGGCGTCCACCATCGGTGCGACGAAACGCGCCTCCGGACGATGGGACGCGAGCCACGCGCAGGCGCCCGCGAACGGCGCGGCGAGCCGCGACACCTCGCCCTCGCGGCTGCCGGGCAGCACGGCGACCACGGTGTCGTGATCCGAGAACCCGAGCGCCGTGCGCGCGGCGTCGCGGTCGGGCTGCATCGGGAACTGGTCGGCGAGCGGATGACCGACGAAGCGCGCCTCGACGCCGTGCGCCGCGTAGAACGCCGGCTCGAACGGCAGCAGGCAGAGGATGCGGTCGCAGGCGGCTGCGATGCCCTTCACGCGGCCCTGTCGCCACGCCCACACCTGCGGGCTGACGTATTGAACGGTGCGGATGCCCTGCGCCTTGAGCCGTGCAGCGAGCCCGAGGTTGAACTCCGGCGCATCGATGCCGATGAAGACCGCAGGGCGGGCGGCGATGATCTCCGCCGTCACGCGCCGCCGCAGACGGATCAGGCGCGGCAGATGCCGGACGATCTCGGCGAGCCCCATCAGCGCGAGCTCGCCGGCGTCGGCGATCGGCTCGCAGCCCGCCGCACGCATGCGCGGACCCGCGACGCCGATGAACCGCGCATCGGGCAGGCGCGCACGCAGCGCCTCGATGAGGGCCGCACCGAGGTTGTCCCCCGAGGCCTCGCCCGCGACCAACGCGATGACCGGACCGGTGCTCGCCATGGCCCGGACGGCGTCAGCGCACCAGGCTGCGCGTCGAACGACCGATGAACTCGACGAAGGGCACGATCTCGGGCTGCGTCGCAGCGGCCTCGCGCAGCCGCGTCACCGCCTCCTCGAGCGGCAGGTCCGAGCGGTAGAGCGTGCGGAACGCGTTCTTGATGTTGCGCACCTGCTCGGGCGAGAAGCCGCGCCGCGACAGCCCGGTGGCGTTCACCGAGTGCGGCTCGGCCGGATGCCCGACCGCCATGATGTACGGCGGCACATCGCGCGTGACGGCGGTGTTGTTGGCGATGAAGGCGTGCGAGCCGATCTTGCAGAACTGGTGCACGCCGGTGAAGCCCGCGAGGATCACGTGGTCGCCGATCTCGACGTGCCCGGCGAGCGTCGCGAGGTTGGCGAACACGCAATGGCTGCCGACCACGCAGTCGTGCGCGACATGCGAGGACGCCATGAAGAGGTTGTCGTCGCCGATGCGCGTGACGCCCTTGTCCTTGGCGGTGCCGCGGTTGACGGTCACGTACTCGCGGAACACGTTGCCGTCGCCGATCTCGACGCGGGTCGGTTCGCCCGCGTACTTCTTGTCCTGCGGCGCATCGCCGATCGAGGCGAACTGGAAAACCTTGTTGCGGGCGCCGAGCCGCGTCCAGCCGGTGACGATGGCATGCGGGCCGATCACCGTACCCTCGCCGATCTCGACGTCGGGACCGATGATCGCATAGGCGCCGACCTCGACGCCGGGCGCGAGCTTCGCGCCCTCGGCCACCACCGCACGCGGGTCGATGCTCATGCCGCCCCCTTGCCGGTCTCCGGCGCGACCATCAGCGACGCCGAGGCGACCTCCTTGTCATCGACATAGGCGACGGCGCCGAACTTCCAGATGCCGCGCATCTGCCGCTGCAGCGTCGCGGTGAGGATCAGCTGGTCGCCGGGCTCCACGGGCTTGCGGAAGCGGG
>Ga0315901_10006045_pt1 | contig 14567 bp, 11 predicted proteins | sample LakEriMetagenome_10_FD_203761 | JGI IMG/M metagenome (GOLD analysis project Ga0315901, IMG submission 203761) | Freshwater fungal communities from buoy surface, Lake Erie, Ohio, United States - Buoy 2 MA116 | ecosystem: Environmental > Aquatic > Freshwater > Lake | place: USA: Lake Erie, Ohio... | reverse complement strand
CACACCGCGGAAATCGACCAGTGGAAAACCAACTTACCCGGTTTTTGTAAAACAGCGCTGGATAAGCTGAACATGCGAGCAGAAATTTCAGATCGTTACGGTATACCTCAAACCATGGTAGCAGAATGGTTAACGGCTTTGCGTTATTGGGATGGCCGAGTGGACTGGCGAAATGGAATTGCAAAAGCTTCTCAAATCATGTACGAATATGGAATGGTTCAGGAATTGGATTCTATTGAAGACTGGATTTGAAGCCGTGTATTTTATCTGCCTGGAGTATCGGTTTTTGAACAGAGGATTGGCTACAACTATGCAATCCTGACTTTACTATGTTAGAAATGCATGGTTGGCAGGTGATTTCACTTCCGCTGCTCCGATTGTCTGATAATTTATATTATGTTAAGTTAAGCAGCACAAAGAAAGGCCCGACATTATAGTCCGGCCTCTCCTTTGAATGCTGTGTTGCTTAACCTTCCAGCTCTTTGATCATCTGAGCAACGCGATCACTATTCGCCTTGTCTCCCAGGTTGTCGTAGATACGCTTCAGGTTTTTGTACAGATCGCGTTTGTCTTTGTCGGAATACTCCATATTCTCAGCGGCCTTTTCAAGATGCGGTTTGGCATCCGTGTAAAGCTGTTTTGTTTTGCCTTTCACTTGTTCCATGGTCACACCGTTTACACCTACTGTTTTCACCAATTCGTTGGCTTTTCCAATCAACAATGCGCCGATGTTCCAGTGCGCATCGTAGCTTTCATCGTTCAACTCGATGGCTTTTTTGTAGCTCTCGATGGCTTTGTCTTCCTGCTTCATTTGCTCGTACAGGTTACCGCGGATGCTGTAATACTGGGCGTTATCAGGGTTTTCGGGATCGGCATCGATGGCTGCATTGATTTCAGCCATCAGCTTATCTGTTTCGTTGCGGCTGATGTAGTAGTTGATTTTTTTGCGCACCAGGAAAGCATCGCCTGGCTTTAATTCCAGACCGCGGTTGATCATTTGCATTCCCTCTTCCCCTTTCTCTTGTTCGAACAGGATATCTGCAAGGTTGCCGTAAATCATCGGATCGGGATAGTTCAGATCGATCAGCTTGCGGAGGTATTTTTCCTGCATGCCTTTGTCTTTCATATCATAAGCCGCTGCAAACATGGCGTAGGTCAGTTTCGCATTGGTAAGGTTATTGGTTTCTAACACTTTCTGTTCATCATAAGGCAACAGCGCCACTACAGTTTCAAGATTGCGGATCGCGTCACCGTATTTCTTTTCATTCAGCAGACGGATATGGTCATTGTAACAATCTACCGCAGACTGGAGGAAGGTTCCTTTGGCCTCATCCACTTCAAAGACCCGTTTTTTGTCTTTGCTTAGAAAGAAGCTCAGGTAAGATGAAGCGCTGATATAAGCCGCATCATTGCTCAGGGGAATGATTTGTTCATTCTTGCTTCCATAAATCCGCTGGTACACCTTACCGCGCACCAGGTACATGTACGGACTGGTTTGGGTAAGCGGATTAGCGGCTGCTGCATCGATTGCATCTTTGGCGGCAATCAGGTCAAGATCGTTGTTGGTGAGCTTCATCTCAGCCGTACTGATCTTATCGCGCTGCGCAAAAGTTGCTGTGGCTGCAGTACCGGCCACTACCAGGGCGAACGCTTTCAACATCATTCGGGTTTTCATGGTATCAATCGTTGGTTAATCTGTTACTTCAATATCTGTACCGTTTTCAGGATTTCCTTCACCAGTCTCGGTTTCCCCGTCTTCCTCCTCATCGCGCGGAACCTTGGCCATGGCGGCAATCACATCTTTGTTTTTCATGTTGATGAGCTTTACGCCTTGGGTTGCACGGCCTACCACACGCAGTGTTTCGATGGCCAGACGGATGCTGATGCCGTTGCGGTTGATGATCATCAATCCGTCTTCATCCGTAACATCGAGCATGCCGATCAGGTCGCCGGTTTTCTCGGTTATCTGAATGGTTTTCACGCCCTTGCCTCCCCTGCCGGTTACACGGTAATCGCCCAGGTCGCTGCGTTTTCCGAATCCGTTTTCGCTGAGCACCAGGATACTGGTATTCTCCGATGCCGGATCTACACATACCATTCCTACCACTTCATCTTTTTCAGATTCGAGGGTTACGCCGCGCACACCGGAGGCAGTCCGGCCCATAGGACGAACCTTGGCTTCTGAGAAGCGGATGGCCTTGCCACTGCGTTTGGCCAAAATCACTTCGTTGTTGCCATTGGTCAGACGCGCCTGCAGCAGTTCATCTCCTTCGCGCACATTGATGGCGTTGATGCCATTGGCACGCGGACGGCTGTATGCTTCCAGTGAAGTTTTCTTGATGATGCCCTGGCGGGTGCACATGATGATAAAATTCTGATCGAGGTATTCCGGATCACGGAGGTTCTTCACGTTCACATAGGCTTTTACCTTGTCATCCTGTTCGATATTGATCAGGTTCTGAATCGGGCGGCCTTTGGTCACTTTTCCACCTTCAGGAATTTCGTACACCTTCAGCCAGAAGCAACGGCCTTTTTCAGTGAAGAACAAAAGGTAGTTGTGGTTGGTGGCCACAAAGAGGTGTTGGACGAAGTCTTCATCGCGATGACCTACGCCTTTATTGCCTTTGCCACCGCGCCTTTGCTCTTTGTATTCTGCCAGCGCGGTGCGCTTGATATAACCCATGCGGGAAATGGTAATCACCACTTCTTCATCCGGGATCAGGTCTTCTATATTGATTTCATCGGCATTGAGTTCGATGCGGGTGCGGCGCGGGTCGCCAAATTTTTCCATCACCTCGCGGAGTTCGTCTTTGATGATCTGATAGCGCAATGCCTCATCGCCAAGTATGCTCTCGAGGTATAGGATTTCTTTCAATACCGCGGCATGTTCTTCGCGGATCTTGTCGCGTTCGAGGCCGGTAAGACGTTGCAAGCGCATATCCAATACCGCGCGGGCCTGGATTTCAGTCATACCGAAATTGCTCATCAAACCGTTGCGGGCTTCGTCAGGACCATTGGCTTCACGGATCAGCTTGATTACGGCGTCGAGGTTATCGAGTGCGATAAGCAGACCTTCCAATACGTGGATACGCTTCCGCGCTTCGGCCAGCAGATACGTCGTGCGCCTTACCACCACTTCGTGTCTGTGCGTAACGAAATGACGGATCAGGTCTTTGACATTCAGCAGTTCAGGCTTGCCATTCACCAGGGCGATATTGTTCACCGAGAAGCTGGTCTGCAGCGGCGTGTATTTGAAAAGCTGGTTGAGGATGATATTGGGAATCGCGTCGCGCTTCAGTTCGAAAACCACGCGCATCCCTTGCCTGCCGCTTTCATCGCGTAATGCCGATATTCCTTCGATAACCTTTTCATTGATCAGCTCTACGGTCTTTACGATGATCTGTGAAGGCGAAACCTGGTAAGGCACTTCGGTCACGATGATCATTTCTTTGCCGGTATTGCTGGTTTCGATTTCAGCTTTTCCGCGCATCAGCACACGTCCGCGGCCGGATGCCATCGCTTCGCGCACACCTTCGACGCCGTAGATAACGCCGCCGGTCGGGAAATCCGGGCCTTTGATAACTTGTGAAAGTTCATCGATGGTAATTTCCGGGTTATCGATGAAGCGGATAACGCCTTCGCATACTTCATTCAGGTTATGCGGCGGCATATTGGTTGCCATACCTACGGCGATACCGGCAGCGCCGTTCACGAGCAGGTTCGGAATTTTACCCGGCAATACGGTCGGCTCTTCCAGGCTGTCGTCGAAGTTGGAACGGAAATCGACAGTTTCCTTGTCGATATCTGTCATCATTTCTTCGGCCAGCTTGCGGAGGCGCGCTTCGGTATAACGCATGGCCGCCGGCGGGTCTCCGTCGATCGAACCAAAGTTACCTTGCCCGTCGACCATGGTATACCGCAGGCTCCAGTCTTGCGCCATACGCACCATCGTATCGTACACCGATGAATCGCCGTGCGGATGGTATTTACCCAATACCTCACCTACGATACGTGCCGATTTTTTGTAAGGTCTGTTGGAAGCGAGACCCAATTCGCTCATGCCGTACAAAACCCGCCTGTGCACCGGCTTCAGTCCGTCGCGCACATCGGGTAAAGCCCGGCTGACAATCACCGACATCGAATAATCGATGTAGGCGGTTTTCATTTCGTCTTCAATGTTGATCGGTATGATCTTCTCGTTCATCTCGTCGCTCATGCAATCGCGTGATTTTCGTCGCAAGATACGCCCCGTTCCTTCAGGAATGACGCGGGTTTACACACAAATTTTGTACATTTCGGGTACGTGTCCAAGCCGCTTGTCACAGCGATTGACCAGCGGACGAAAAGCCTTTACAGGCGGGCGATTCAGGCTTTTGCCAGCAGCTGCCGTATTTCGTGCAGACGCAACAGGGCCTCTACCGGTGCCATGCGGTCTATGTCCAGGCTTTCCAATACGGAGCGGATTTCGGCCAATACCGGGTCGCCCAGCGCAAACATTTGCAACTGCATGGCGCCTTGACCGGATTGCAGTTTCTTCACCGCCTGCCTGCTGCCATCCTGCGTGCGCTGTTCTTCCAGTTGTTGCAATATTTCCACCGCACGAGAAGTGACGCGCGCCGGTATACCGGCCATGCGGGCCACATGGATACCGAAGCTGTGCTCGCTCCCACCGGGCTTTAGCTTCCTCAGAAAAACAATCTTGTTCTGGTCTTCCCGGATGCTTACATGGTAATTGCGTACACCTTCCAGTTTCGCTTCCAGTTCATTGAGTTCGTGATAATGCGTGGCAAAAATGGTTTTCGGCTTTCGCGGATCGTTCGCCAGAAATTCGGCTATGCTCCAGGCGAGTGAAATACCGTCGTAGGTGCTGGTGCCGCGCCCGATTTCATCCAATAAAATCAGGCTGCGGTCGCTCAGGTTATTGAGGATGCTCGCCGTCTCAATCATCTCAACCATGAACGTGCTCTCTCCCAGGCTGATGTTGTCGCTCGCTCCTACCCGTGTGTAGATTTTGTCTGTCAGACCGATATGGGCTTCGATACAGGGAATAAAACACCCAGCCTGCGCCATGAGCACTGCCAGCGCCGTCTGTCGCAGGATGGCGCTCTTACCGCTCATATTCGGGCCGGTGAGGATGATCATGCGCTGTTCGGCATCATCCAGCAGGATATCGTTGGGGATATAGGATTCGCCGGGCGGAAGCTGGCGCTCGATTACCGGATGGCGCAGACCTTTGATCTCCAGCAGGCGGTCGTCGTGAATCTGCGGACGAACGTAATGGAACTCGCGGCTTACTTCTGCAAAGGCACTCAGGCAGTCAATCCGCGCCAAGACCTGCGCGTTGAGTTGTACCACCGGAACAGCATCCGCCAGTTCCTGTACGAAATTTTCCCACCAACTGGTTTCCAGACCAAGAATCCGGTCTTCCGCGTTAAGGATTTTGTCTTCGTATTCTTTCAGCTCAGGCGTGATATACCGCTCGGCATTGGTCAGCGTCTGTTTCCTGATCCATTCAGCAGGAACCTTGTCCCGATGCGCGTGCGTTACCTCGATATAATATCCAAACACATTGTTGAAAGCCACTTTCAGGGAAGTGATTCCGGTGTTTTCGGCTTCCCGGCGTTGCAAAGCAGCCAGGTAATCTTTGCCACTCGTTGCCAGGGCGCGCAATTCGTCGAGTTCAGGCAGAACACCTGTTTTAACAATGCCTCCTTTTCCGGCTATAGCAGGCGCATCATCGTTTAAAGACGATTCGATATGGGATGAAATGCTTTCGCAAGGGTTGATTTGCTCAGCCAGGCGTTTTACGGCCGGAACAGCCGCCGGCATAAGGCTTTCACGCAAGGCTGCTGCCGCGCGGAGTGAACGGGCCAGTTGAACGGTTTCGCGCGGACTGATACGCCCGAGAGCCACTTTGCCGGCCAGGCGCTGTAAGTCGCCTATTTGCTGGAGTGAAGCACGGAGGCTTTCAGCGGTTTCCGGATGGTTGATCAACCATTCTACTGTATCGTGCCGTTCAGCAATGCGCGCTTTTTCCTTTAATGGTAACGATAACCAGTGCCGCATCATGCGGGCGCCCATGGGTGTGCGCGTGCGATCGAGCACTTCCAACAGGCAGCGGCCACCCGGGTAAATCGGCTGAATCACCTCGAGGTTGCGCAGCGTGAAACCATCCAGCCAGAGGTAATGATCGCGTTCGATGCGGCTGATTCCTGTGAGGTGGCCCAAGCGGCTGTGGCGGGTCTGTTCCAGGTAATGCAGGATGGAACCGGCGGCTGTAATGGCCAGGGGCATGTTTCCAATGCCGAAACCCTTGAGCGTACTGACACCGAAATGCCTGTTCAGTTTATCTTCTGCGTATTCAAGGCTGAATACCCATTCATCCAAAAACTGCAGCAGCCAGCCGGTGCCGTAATGTTGTCCGAAAGCATCGGAAGACTGGCGTGTAAGCAAGATCTCACTCGGCTTGAAGCCTTGCAATAGCTTGCGCATGTATTCGCGATCGCCTTCAGCGGTTAAGAATTCGCCCGTGCTTACATCCAGTAAAGCCAATCCGGCGTTTTCGCCATCCGGTTGCCAGGCCGCCAGGTAGTTGTTTTCCCGCGCCTCGAGTACCTTGTCATTCACCGAAACGCCGGGCGTAACCAATTCAGTTACGCCGCGTTTGACGATGGTTTTCGTCATTTTCGGATCTTCCAGCTGATCGCAGATGGCCACACGGTGACCGGCGCGTACCAGCCGCGGCAGGTAGCTGTCGAGCGAGTGATGTGGAAACCCGGCCAGCTCAATTTCTGAAGCCGCGCCATTGGCCCTTTTTGTGAGCACGATACCCAATACGGCGCTGGCGGTGCGGGCGTCTTCACCGAAGGTTTCATAAAAGTCGCCCACCCTGAACAACAGCAACGCACCCGGATATTGCGCCTTGATGCTGTTGTACTGCTGCATTAAGGGAGTTTCTTTCCCGCCTTTACCACCTGCCATATCACCGCAAATTACTTCAGCCTTCCCCGCTTCCAATGCACACTTTTCCCACCAAAAGGCACAAGAAGAAGGCGATACCTGCCCGCCCTCCTGGCATTCAAAGACCACGCGATTCTGAAAAATAACCATTCGCTGCATCCAAGGCCCTGCAGCACCATTCAGCCCTACTTTTGCATCATGCCGCGCAAACTCCATATTACCGAATTGGGAAGAATGGATCAGGAAAGCTTCCGCAAGTCAGACAAGCAGCCCCTGGTGCTTGTATTGGATCAATTGCGCAGCGCTTACAATACCGGTTCCATTTTCCGCACGGCTGATGCCTTCAGGCTGGAAAAGCTTTTTTTGTGCGGCTTCACTCCTGCTCCTCCCCACAAAGAGATCAGCAAGACTGCGCTGGGTGCCGATCAAAGCGTCAAATGGGAACATTGCGAACACACGACCGCTGCTATCAGACAATTGAAAGAACAGGGCTACTATATTGTGGCAGCTGAGCATACCAGTGCCAGTGTTCCGCTGCAAAGCTTTGCATGGCCGGAACAGCCAACGGCCCTTGTAGTAGGCAATGAAGTATTCGGAATTCAGCAGGAAGTCATCGAGCTTTGCGATGCCTGTGTTGAAATTCCGCAGTTTGGCACCAAACACTCCCTGAATGTGGCGGTGAGTGCAGGTATCATCCTTTGGGAGTACACGCGCTGCAGGCTGCCGGAAATTGCGGTATAATGATTGCAAGCATGAAACCAATGAAATCGCTTTTCAGGAGCCTCGTTTTTCTTTGCTTCCTCTTCTTTGCAGGAAAACAGCTGGCGGCACAGGCATTGAAGAATCCGGATGAAGCCCTGGCGGCAGTACAGGCAGAACTGCTGCGCATCGATGCATTAGACGGCCAGCAAGACGGCGTGCTCAACTTCGCCGGCAAGACCATGAACGACAGGGCCAACTTCTTGTATTTCAATCTAATAAGTAAGTTAGCCTACAAGATGCGTCAAAGCGGTGAAACCCCGGCTATGACGCTCCATTACCTGCAAACCCTGCGCGAAGACCTCAGGGGCATTCACAGCGGGAACTTCCAGTTTCTCAGCAGTTACGAGCAGTATTTCGATTTGCTCGACCGGCTGTTCTCGGCCACGCAAACCGATAAGGCCCTGGAACTGACCAAAAACCGCGCGCTGGTGGCCCTGAAAGCCTTGCCGTATATCACACCGCGCAAATGGGCAGCCGACTTCCTGCAATATGCAGCGGGCGTCTATCCCTACGAAGTACTGCGGGTTTATCTTGATTTTGCCCGTGAGGATTACGCTTTGCCAGTATTGGAAAAGGTGGCGCATCAGGATCCGAATGCCATGAAGCAGTACATGAGCGGTTACCATCCGGTGAACATGCTCATTCAAACCAGTCAGGATCCGGTGGTGCTCAAGCTATACGAGATATTCGACCGCTATGGCTCACGCGCACAGAGCTTTACCCTCATTCACTGGCTCATGGATGGCAAAATGAAGGTGGAGGATGCCGAGGCACTGGCACGGAATGAAGACGTCTATTACGCCAAGTTGGTCGAACTGCGGAAGAAGCAGGATATCCTCGGTGCCTATTCTGTCGACCAGGAACTGAGCGATCGCAGCTTATCGCAGATCAGGCAAATCAACCTGCTGCACGATGAAAGCGACGCCATACGCTTTGCATCGGTGAATAAAGCCAGTGCTGAAGAGCTCTATTCGCTCATGGTTTATTCGCAAGACGAGATCTTCACTTCTACATTTCTGGGTTTGTACAAGCGATTCATGCAACGCCGGCCCGATTCAAGCGGCTATGGATTCCTGAAACGCATGGGGATGAACCGGTTCCGCACGTTCATCAAAATGTGCGCCGGGTATAATTCGTTGATGCCCTTCCTTAAAACCATGCAGCCCTTTGAACGGGTATCGTTGATAGACCAGATTGTAAAGGGACTGGATAAAACAGGCGGCAATCTGGGCCCGGCAGCAGAGGTGGCGGATATTTACGGTAGCATTACCGATGCAGCGCTGAAAGAAGAATTTACTAAGAAACTCGAAGGCGAATTGCGGCGTTGCGTAACCGAACAAAGCGAATACGGGATCCGATTGTACGGCTTGCTGTATAAATTGTGCGGCAAAGACCCGGTTCCGATCGCAGGCGGCGGTTACAATTTCACCATTCCCGAACTGACTAAAATCGACAGCAAACTGTTATTCCCCGATGGCAAGAACGTGCAGCTTCATGTTTTCTACGACGATGAAGACGGCGAAGGATCCTTTCGCGGATTCCTTCAAACGTATATTTCCGATCCTGCTAACTGGAAAGTAACAGATCAGCAGCAATGGATGCTGATTGAATCGGTAAAGGGCCAGCCGGTGAAACTGTATGTGAATAAGCCGGCATCGCAGGAATCGGCCTTAGCTGCTCTGGAAGCCAAGTTTGAAAAGGAAAAACGCTATCCCGATGTTGTGGTGCACCGCGGGCACAGTTATCACCTTACCGGAACCATCGCGCATTTGCATCCAGGCACGCGTATCGCCATACTCGGCAGCTGCGGCGGTTACCAGAACATCAGCAGGGTTCTGGAAAACGCCGGCGACGCACAAATCGTTTCTTCCAAGCAGATCGGCACGCGTACCGTGAACGATGTATTGCTGAAAGACATGAATGAGATGCTGCGCAAGGGCGAGCCTTTCGACTGGCAGGTATTGTGGAACCGGCTGAACCCAAAACTGGCGGCGAATCCGCGTTGGGCCGATTACATCCCGCCCTATCACAACCTCGGTGTGCGGTTTATCAAAGCCTTCCAGCAAATCTGATATGCTCCGGGCTGCCGGTTTATTGTTGTTGCTGTTCGGAATGCCGGCGTTGGCAGGATGGAAGATCAGCCAGTTTACAAGCAAGGAATGTTCGCGCGTGGCCGATGATGCTGACACAAGCTGGACGGTCGTTTTTGCCTTGAACAGCACGTGTCCGCTCTCCCGTCAGTACGCGCCTGAAATCAGACGGATTGTAAGCCAGCCCCGCCTGGTTCCCATTCGTTTCCATGTTATGCAGGTGAATGATGCGCGACAGGATTCCCTCTTTGGATTCGGGAATACGCGCATGGTAATGGATGAAAAAGGTACACTGGCAGCGCGTTTCCACCTGAATACCGTGCCCGCTGTCTTGGTTTACCGTGGCAACCCATTTGATTGCTACAGGCCCGAACGGGTTTGGTACCAAGGGGCGATCGACAATTGGGCCATCAGTTTGGGCAAGCACCGGCTGCAGGTGACTGAGCCGTATTTGTTGCGCGCGTTGGAAGCGGCTGAGCGCGGAATGCCAGCCGTACCTGCTTTCACACGGGCGGTAGGTTGTTATACCGAAACTTTCCGCCACTGATTGCTGCGCTGTAGTTTTGTTGCATGCGCTTCGCCGCCCTGTTTCCACCCATGCTGTTGGCTTTGTCTTCTTGTGGCAATGGTGGAAGTAAATTGCCTGATAACATTGATTATCATACACATATAAAGCCTATTTTGCTGAAGAATTGTGTGCCTTGCCATCAACCCGGCGGGGCCGCCCCCTTTTCGCTGGACAATTTTGAACGGGTAAGGAACAAGGCGAAAACCATCGTCAAGGTGACGGAAAGTGGTTATATGCCGCCCTGGCCGGCAGACCCTGCATGGTCACATTTCCTAGGTGAAAAGGTCTTGAGCCGGGAAGAAAAGGAAATACTCCGCCGTTGGTTTGAAAGCGGTGCACAAGAGGGAATTCTAGGCCCGGATAACAGCAACGCCACTACTGCAATCATTCGCAAAGCGCCCGATCTGGTGGTTCCGCTGGAAGCCATTTCGTTGAAAGGCGACCGGCAAGACCGCTTCTTTCTGATCAAAGCGCCGGGCATTATGGAGCAAGACACCTGGGTAAGGGCTGTGGAGTTTGCGCCCGGAATTCCGGCATTGGTGCACCATTTCAACGGGCATATCCTGAATTACGACGGGCGCAGGAAAGACCACCGCAGCGGCAGCAAGGCGCGCGAAGTGCAAATGGGCGCCTATGGCGAACATTTCCCTCTCCTGAAGCTCGAAAACGACGATGGATCTTATCCGGAACGCGTACACAGTGCGGTGAATTATCTGCCGGGAATGCAGGGTCAGTTTCTTCCTGAAGGCATTGGCACATTCCGGCTAAGTAAGGCTTTCAGCGTCGTGGGCAACGATCTGCATTACGGACCAGCGGAGAAAGACACGACCGACCGCAGCAGCATCCGCATCTGGTTTGGCAGCAAACCGCCTGAACGACCGGTTTACGAATTGATGCTCGGTACCAACGGCGTTGTAAAGCCGCAGCCACCACTTGTCATACCGGCCGGGAAAAAGACCGTGCATTATTGCCGCTTCAAGGTAAACCAGGACATCAGCCTGGTTTCGGTAAACCCGCACATGCATTTGTTGGGCAGCAGCATACGGGCCTGGGCAGAAAAGCCAAACGGTGATACCGTGAAAATTATCCGGATTCAGCAATGGAACTTCCGCTGGCAATTTGTCTACACCTTCCCGACTTTCGTTCGGATTCCGGCAGGCAGCGAAATTGTGGTGGAAGCGCATTTCGACAATACCGAAACCAATCCCGACAATCCGTTCAAGCCACCGGTTGATGTAGCTGAAAGGTTGGAGTACGGTGGAGCCAGCATGCGCGCAACGGACGAAATGCTCCAGTTCATAATCCAATGGACGCCCTACCGGAAAGGCGACGAGAACATCCGCCTGGGTGGTAAACCCTGAGATTCAACAGAGGGTTTACACTGGGTGTAAAAACAACAATCCCGCACCTTGTTCAGGAACGGGATTGCAGACTATGGATTTTTCTATGCGGGTATCAGGAACGCTTTTCCTTGATACGGGCAGCTTTACCAATGCTTTTGCGCAGGTAGAAGATGCGCGCGCGACGCACTTTACCGCGGCGGTTTACTTCGATTTTTTCGATGTTGGGGCTGTGCAGCGGGAAAACGCGCTCAACACCCACACCGTTAGAAATCTTGCGAACGGTAAAGGTTTCGGTTACACCGGCATTGCGGCGCTGCAGTACATCACCCTGGAAAAGCTGGATACGCTCCTTGTTGCCTTCCTTGATCTTGTAGTGCACGGTTACGCGGTCTCCGGCTTTGAAATTGGGAAGATCCTGCTTAAGGTATTCGGTGCTGATGGCTTTTACTATCGGATTCATCGCTGTGCAAATCGGGCTGCAAATGTAGCAAAAGCAGATGAATAAACAACCGTATACCGTAAAATCACTTCCCGCCTATATTTGTTCTGTGGATGGAATGACACGCAATTGGAAATATTTCGCCGGACTCCTGCCCGGTGTTCTGGTTCTGGCCGGCAATCTGTATGGCGGTTGGATGACGCTGGCAAACGCTGCATTTATCCTCGTTTTTCTGGGTATTGCAGAATGGTTTATGGGGGAAGATCACGACAACGCACACAGCGCGGCAGCCGATTCCTTACCCGAACTATTGCTTGTGCTCCATGCGGTATTGCACGGATTGTGTCTGCTGACTTTTTTCTACGGAATCAACCAGGGAATACTACAGGGCGCCTGGATCTGGACGGCCGCTTTGTCGCTCGGCATTCACGGCGGTTCATCGGCCATCGTCATTGCCCACGAGCTCATCCACAAGAAGGAAAACGGCAAACAATGGATCGGTCGTTTACTGCTGGCATCTACCGGCAATTTCTATTTCCATGTGCACCATCTGCGCATCCACCACCGCTGGGTAGGAACCGCGCACGACGCGGCCACAGCGCGCAAAGGCGAATCGGTTTACGGCTTTTTCGTCCGTTCCATTGTACAACAAATCAGACAGGCTGCCGAAAGTGAGGATAAACGCCTCAAGGGAAAGTTTCTGAGTTGGGATAATGAGATGCTAAGGCCTTTGTTTATTCATGCGCTGATCTTGGGCCTTGCTATAGCATTCAGCGGTTTAATCGGCTTACTGGCCTACGGATTTTCCTGTTTCATGTCGTGCTTCCTGCTCGAATACGTCAATTATATCGAGCATTACGGCCTGCAGCGCGCTGAAGACGAAAAGGTGACACCTGAACACAGCTGGAGTACCGACAAAACTGTGAGCCGTTATCTTCTGATTGATCTGAGCCGTCATGCAGACCATCATGCGTTTCCCTCCAGGCCGTATCACACACTCCGCTCCTATTCCGATGCGCCAACACTTCCGGGTGGCTATGCCGGTTTGGTAATCCCAGCCCTGATACCCCCGCTTTGGTACGCCTTGGTGCACCCCAGGATCGATGCGCTGCAACACGCGCATTAAACCATCCGGCTGAACCCGCATCCAAGGGTAGATTTTGGCACTGTTTGGAACCAGGCATACAGACCTGCATACCCTTAGCGATGAAGAGTTGCTGTCGCGCATTGATACACGAAATGCGCACGACAGGGCATTCCACGCCCTGGTAGACCGTTACAAGGAGAAATTGTATCGGCTTCTGATCCGCATGCTGCAGGTGCACGAAGACGCCGACGATGCGCTGCAAACCACATTCATCCGTTTGTGGGAAAAGCATGCGCAATTCAAAGCTGAATCGTCTTTGTACACCTGGCTTTACCGCGTGGCAAGCAATGAAGCGCTGATGTTGCTGCGCAAACGCAAGAAACTCCCGATGGACGATGCCGACGAACTGCCGGCCGATGTGCAAGGACCAGAACCGCAATTGAATGGAGAGAAAGCAACCAGACTGCTGCTTGCATCGCTTGATATCCTGCCGCCACGACAACGCGCCGTTTTCTGCCTGCGCTACTTCGAAGAAATCCCTTATCAGGAAATCGCTGCCATGCTAGAAGTAAGCGAAGGGGCACTCAAGGCATCCTACCACCATGCAGTAAAGAAAATCACCGCATTCGTACAACAGCATTCCCATTAAACCAACCCTGATCCCATGCATCCAAACAACGATATGCCGGAAGACTGCCAACACAAACAAGATCCATTGCAGGCTCCGGAAGGCTATTTCGACCAATTCAACAGCCGGCTGGCAGCGCGTTTGCCGCTTAAAAAACGAAACAATTGGTATTGGGTAGCCAGCGCGGCGGCTGCAGTTCTGGCTATTCCGGCGCTGTATTGGTTGAACACTGAGCCGCAGCCCGTTCAACCCGCGGCAATTGTTCTCACCGATACGGCCCCGCTCCCGTCCGGGTTGCGCTTAGACGACGAAACCCTGGCCACCTACCTGCAGCAGGATGTCAAACCGGCTGCTCAAACAGAAACCAGCACCGTCAGCCAATCGGCTGTTCCCATTACCAATGCCTCTTTGCTAAGCGAGGAAGACCTGCTGCGTGCCGGCCTGTTGCGCGCCGAAGAGTTTGAAACCTTTGATCCAATGCTATGAAAAAGCCAATTCAACCAATATACCTCGTTTTTCTTCTTGCTGCCATCAGCATCGTGCCGGCGAAAAAGCTCAACGCCCAGCAGCGCCCGATGCATCCGCCTCCCGGGCACATGCATCCGCCGGGCGACACATTGAACAAGCAAACGCCGGCCGACCGTGAAGCAGCGTTGCGCGAACTGAAAGAATTGCGCAAAAATCTGCTTA
>Ga0315901_10006043_pt1 | contig 14569 bp, 10 predicted proteins | sample LakEriMetagenome_10_FD_203761 | JGI IMG/M metagenome (GOLD analysis project Ga0315901, IMG submission 203761) | Freshwater fungal communities from buoy surface, Lake Erie, Ohio, United States - Buoy 2 MA116 | ecosystem: Environmental > Aquatic > Freshwater > Lake | place: USA: Lake Erie, Ohio... | reverse complement strand
CAGCCCGCATTCCAGCGCGCACCCCAGCGCGCACCCCAGCCCGCATGACGGCGGCCACCCCGTGCTGCGCATGCCGCTCGGCAGCGCCTGGGTGGCCGCGCCCACGGCCGCGTTCCTGTACCAGTTCCGCGAGTGGCTGCTGCTGGGCCGCGCCACGCGCGTGGCGCACTTCGACCAGCCGCACTTCGCCTGGCGGTGAGGGCAGGCCAGCCGGCGGCTAGGCGTCGGCTCGGCGCAGCCCGGCCAGCAGCGCCTTCAGCAGCGGGGCGTCGATGGGCTTGCTGAGCACGTCCACGAAGCCGAAAGCCAGCGCCTGGGCGCGCGCGTCGTCGAAGACGGTGGCCGTGAGCGCCACCACGGGCGTGTGCACGCCCGCGGCGCGCAGGGCGCGGGTGGTGGCCACGCCATCGAGGCCGGGCATCTGCAGGTCCAACAGCACGACGTCGACGTGGCGGCCGGCGTCGACCTCGTCGGCCACGCAGGCCAGGGTGGCGCGGCCATCGGCAGCCTGCGCGGTGGCGTCGCGCTGCTGCTGCTGGGCGCTGATGTCGCGGCCGGCGCACCAGTAGCCGAGGAACTGGCCCTGGGTCGAGTGGCGCGGGCGCCCGCTGATGGCCAGGCGTTGCGGCGGCCGGCGCGGATCGGCCCGCGATTCGACCTCGATCTCGAAGGGGCGCCGGGCCCGCAGGTCTTCTTCGTGGCGGCGCGCCTCGCCAGGGTCGAACACCAGGCCCGGCACGTCCCAGGGGTGGCGGCCGATGAAGGAGCTGGGCACCGGCCCGGCGGCCGAGGGCACGTCGACGGTGGGGTGGGCGAAGCGCAGCTCGGCGTCGAGCTCGAGGTAGCGGTCGGCCGCCGAGGCCAGCAGCTCGCGGAACTGGCGCTCGCGCTCGTCGGCCAGCTGGCGCCAGCGCTGCACCAGCGTGCGCGCCACGACGCCGAACACCACGCCGCCGAGCAGCATGACCACGTGCGCCCACACGGCGCTGGACAAGGTGAGCCGGCCCAGGGCCAGGGCCGCGGCCTCGGGCCCGGCGGCATGGTCGCGCCAGGCCAGCAGCGCGACGCCCACCGCGCCGCCCGCCATGAACATCTGCGTGGGCTCGGGACGTGCCGGGATGGAGGAGCGTCTGGCCACCGTGCCGTTGAAGTTGCCGCTGATGGGGACGGGGTGCTATCCCAGCATGTCGAATTCGATGCCGGCGGCCGCCGGCCCGCCTATGCTTCGCGCCGCGCCGAAACCCGGAGTCCCATGTCCCCTGCCACCGAATCCCGCACGATCTTCGACACGCCCGTCGTGGCCCCGTTGCTGAAGCGCCTGTCGCTCGGCTGGCTGCGGGTGCGCGGCTGGCAGGTGCAGGGCGCGCTGGCGCCCGAGGCCGCGCGTTCGGTGGTGATCGCCGCGCCGCACACCAGCAACTGGGATCTGCCCTACACGCTGATGGCGGCCTTTGCGCTGGGCATGCACATCCGCTGGATGGGCAAGGCCAGCCTGTTCCGCGGCCCGGCCGGGCCGGTGATGCGCTGGCTGGGCGGCATCGCGGTCGACCGCTCGCGCAACACCGGCCTCGTGGCCGCCTCGGCGGCGGCGTTGGCGCAGGCCGAGGGCGCGCTGCAGCTGGTGGTGCCGCCCGAGGGCACACGCGGCCGCACGCGGCACTGGAAGACCGGCTTCTGGCACATCGCGCGCGAGGCCCGCGTGCCCGTCGTGCTGGCCTACCTCGACTACGAGCGCCGCGTCTGCGGCCTCGGGCCGCTGCTGTGGCCGGGTGAGGAGGTCGAGGCCGACATGGTCACCGTGAAGGCGTTCTACGCGCCGTTCAAGGGACTGCGGCCCGATCTGTTCGACCAGAGCTGAGCCGCAACTCCCGGGTCAGCGCACTGTGCCCACCGTGGCGCGTGTCAGCGCGCCGGGGGTGTAGGCCAGGTAGGGCCGCGACACGGCCTTCACGTCGAGCACGGCGCCGGTGTGTGCGCTGCCGAGCGTGGGGCCCGTCCAGACCAGGCGGCACTGGCCGTTGGCGGCTGTCTGGCAAGCCACTGTCTGCAGGCCCACGGCACGGCTGCCGCTGTGGATGGTGAGCTGCGCCTGCACCAGCGCGCCGGCCACCGGGGCGCGTTGGGCGTCGGTGAGCGTCACGGTGAAGTTCGGCGTCCATTGCGCGGAGTTCGCGGCCGGCCGCACCATGGTGCCGGTGAGCGCCGACACCGTGGCCACCGGCGCTGCGGGTTGCACCGCCTGTGCGTGCCGCACGCCGCTGCCGGCGTCGGCCATGTTCGTGCCGCTGAGCGCGGTGACGGCAAAGCCGATCTTCGGCATCGCGCCCCAGGGCGCGGCGGCGCTGGTGATGCTGCAACGGCCATTGGCGGCCGTGGTGCAGCTCACTTCGGCCGTCATGTGCGAGAAGCGGCCGGCCACGCGCGCGCCGGCCACGGCGGCGCCTTGGGCGTTGAGCACCTGCACGGTGGCGGTGGTGGTCCACAGGCCCACGGCGGGCACGGCCGTGCTCAGGGTGATGCTGGCCGGGCGCACCGCCACGTTGGCCGGCGGCGGGGGTGGCGGCGTCGGCGTGGCGGCGCTGCCCTCGCCGGCGAACAGCATCGCGCGTGTCGTCGAGCCGGTGACGCCGAGCACGAGGTTGGGCGTGGCGTCCTGCAGCAGGCGCGTGCGCACCTGGGCCGCAGTGGCCGTGGGCTGGGCCTGCAGCAGCAGCGCGGCGGCGCCGGCGGCGTGGGGCGCGGCCATCGAGGTGCCGTTCATCGCCACCACGGCCGTGGCCGAGGCGATGCCGGCCGATGCGATGCCGGTGCCCGGCGCCCACAGCGCCACGCAGGCGCCGGTGTTCGAGAACGAGGCCTTGGCGTCGGCATTGTCGCTGGCCGCCACCGTCACCAGCCCCGTGGCGCGGCCCGGCGACTGCGTGCAGGCGTCGATGTTGCTGTTGCCCGCGGCCGCCACCACCGTGTAGCCGCTGGCCACCAGGCGCTGCGCGGCCGCGTCGAGCGAGGTGAAGGCCGGGCCGCCCAGGCTCATGTTCACGACGGCGGGGCGCGTGCCGTTGGCGGCGATCCAGTCCAGGCCGGCCAGCACGCCGGTGCTGGCGCCGCTGCCACGGCAATCGAGCACGCGCACCGGCACGATGCTGGCGCCCGGGGCCACGCCCAGGGTCTGGCCGGCCACCGTGCCGGCCACGTGGGTGCCGTGGCCGTGGCAGTCGCGCGTGCCCTGGCCGTCGTTGACGGTGCTGAAGCCCGCTCTCAGCCGCGTGCCGAACTGGTTGTGGGCACTGACGCCGGTGTCCACCACATAGGCCGTCACGCCCTGGCCGGTGCGGGTGTGGCGGAACAGGTTGTCGAAGGCGCGGGCGCGCTGGTCGAGGCGGTCCACGCCCCAGGCGCGGGCGTCCAGCGTGCGGGCCGTGCTGGCCTGCTCGATGGCGAGCGCGCGGTCGAGCTCGACGGCGTCGACCGCCGGGTTGCGGGCCAGCTCATCGGCCACCGCCTGCGCCTGGCTCCAGGGCACGCTGACGACGAAGCCTTCGAGCGCGTGGGCGTAGTGCTGGCGCACCAGGGCCGTGGGTGCGAGGTTGCGGATGGACAAGGCCATCACGTCGTTGCTGGCGCTCACCACGGCGTCGGCCTTGGCGGCCAGGTCGCGGGCGCGCTGCGCGGCGGCATCGCCGCTTTCACCGCCGCTGCTGCCGGCCATGGTGGCGCGGCCCGTCGGCTGCACGGCGGCGGGGTTCATGCGCACGACGAGGCGCACCTCGCTGCCGCTGGCGTCGCCACTGATCGCGGCCTGCTCGGCCTGCACGGCGGCCTCGCGGCCCGGCGCCCACAGCACGAAGCGGCGTTCGGGCGTGGCGGCGGCCGTGTCGACCGGTGCTGCGGTGGTGGGCGTGCCCGGGGTGTCGTCGGCCCCGCCGCAGGCGGCGAGCAGAGCCAAGCTGGCGCACAGCGGCACGGCCTTCCAGCGAGGCCCGCCGGTGAGCATGCGGCTGTTCAGGGAGCGGAGCGGGGTGTTCGGCTGGGCCATGTCGCGTTGCGGTAGTTGCAAAGGCGAGGGCCTGACCGGACAGCGTCTGCGTGCCTCACCGCAAGCCGGTGGAACATGCCGGCCGGCATGAAGCCGGCCACGCTGGCAACCCCGCTACCGTGGCACTGTCGTGCTGTAGGCCGGAGGCTTTGCGTCCCGGCCTTTCGACCGGTTTGCCCTCAAGGACGAACTGTATCGAGTTGTTGCAGATCGTGCAGCGCCCGGGTCGTGAACGAACCCACACCTGGGCGCCGGCGTCGTGCGGTCTGTGGCCGCCCCGCAAAATGGCCGCCATGGCTGTCTTCCCCCAAGGGTTGTCTGCGGTGGATGCGCGCTGCAACGCCGGCGAGCGCCGCGTGCTGCACCAGCTCAAGCGTTGCCTCGAGGACGACTACATCGTCTGGCACGACATCGCCATCGGCCCGCGCGCACGCCAGCCCGACTTCGTGGTGCTGAGCCCGCGCTGGGGCATCCTGCTGCTGGAGGTGAAGGACTGGAAGCGCAGCACGCTGGGCGCGGCCACGCGCGACAGTGTCGAGCTGCACACCCCGCGCGGCCGCGTGACGGCGGCGCACCCGATGCGCCAGGTGCGCGACGTGACGATGGAGCTGGTGGACCTGATGCGCAGCGACCCCGCGCTGGTGCACCCCCAGGGCCCGTTTGCCGGCCGGCTGCTGTTTCCGTATGGCTGGGGCGTGGTGATGAGCGGGCTGCGCCGGGCCGACGTGGGCGAGGACTTCGACGCGCTGTTCCCGCGCGAGCGCACGCTGCTGCGCGACGACCTCGACGAGGCCATCGAGCCCATGGCCTTGCAGCACCGGCTGTGGGGCCTGTTCACCGTGAGCTACCCCTACACGCTGACGCTGCCGCAGCGCGACCGCATCCGCTGGCACCTGTTCCCCGAGCTGCGCATGCCGACGCAGGCGCGGCTCGATCTGGACCCGGCCACGCCGTCGCAGGCGCTGCCCAGCTTGCTGCAGGTGATGGACCTGCAGCAGGAGCAGGTGGCGCGCACGCTGGGCGAGGGCCACCGCGTCATCCACGGTTCGGCCGGCTCGGGCAAGACCATGATCCTCGTGTTCCGTGCGCAGTTCCTGGCGGCCACGGCGCGCCCGGAGCGGCCGATCCTGGTGATGTGCTTCAACAAGGCGCTGGCCGGCCGGCTCGAGGCGCAGCTGCGCGAGCGTGGCGTCGACGACCGGGTGCAGGTGCGCACCTTCCACGCCTGGTGCCTGGACCTGCTGCGCAGCTACCAGATCGATGTGGTCGCGCCCGGCGTGCGGCGCGGCACCGAGCCCTGGTTCGCGGCCGTGGCCGACACGGTGGCGCGGGCCGTGGACCGCGGCCGCGTGCCGGGTGGGCAGTACCACGCGCTGCTCATCGACGAGGCGCACGACTTCGAAGACGCCTGGCTGCGCATCGCCGCGCGCATGGTGGCACCCGAGACCCACAGCCTGCTCGTGCTGTACGACGACGCGCAGAGCATCTACCGCACGCGCCGCGGCCGGCGGCGGCTGAACTTCGCCAGCCTGGGCATCGAGGCGCGCGGCCGCACCAGCATCCTGCGCCTGAACTACCGCAACACGGCCGAGGTGCTGAGCCTGGCCGTGGCCTGCGCGCGCCACCTGCTCGATGGCACCGAGGGCAGCGACGACGAGGTGCCGCTGGTCGCGCCCGCCAGTGCCGGCCGGCGCGGGCCGCTGCCGGTGCTGGGCCGCGCCGCGAACCCGCGCGCCGAGGCCGACTGGCTGGCCGATGGTGCCGAGGCCGCGCTGCAGGAGGGCCTGCTGCCCGAGCAATTGGTGCTGCTGGCGCCCACCAAAGGCCAGCTGCTGCCGATGGCGCAGGCGCTGCGGCGGCGCGGGCTGGCGGTGCAGGGACAGCACGAAGACGGGTTCCGCCACTTCGACTGGCGCGCCCGCAGCGTCAAGCTGATGACCTTCCATGGCGCCAAGGGGCTGGAGTTCCCATGGGTGGCGATCGGCGGCCTGCAGGCGCTGCCGCTGCGCAGCGACAGCGATGACGACGCCTTGCGCCTGTTGTACGTGGCGATGACGCGCTCGACCGGGCGGCTCTTGCTCAGCACCTGCGCCAGCACGCCGCTGGTGGAGCGCGTGGCGGCGGCGCTGGACGAGGTGGCGCGGCGCTTTGCCGAGGCCGGCTGAAGCGGCGCGCAGGCCGTGCGCCCGGGCCACTCGTCAGAGCTTCAGCTGCAGCCCGAAGGAAAAGAAGATCGGCAGCTGCTGCACCGTCTCGCGCTCGGTGTAGGTGGTGTTCCAGCTGTAGCCGGCGACGTTCTGGCGGTTGTAGGCGTTGATGAGCTCGAAGTAGGCGCTGAAGTCCCGCGTGAAGCGGCGGTCGGCGCGCAGGTCGAGCCGGTGGTAGGCCGGCAGCCGCTGGCTGTTGAGGCCACCGAACAGCGGGCGCACGCGGCCGTCGGGCCAGGTGCCGTTGGTGCCGATCACGGGGGTGTAGGGCGAGCCGCTGTGCGCGCTCCACTTCAGGCCGTAGCTCCAGCGGTCGTTCCACGGCAGGTTGGCCACGACGGTGGCGATGACGGGCTGGTCGGCGTCGAAGGGGAACTGCTCGCCGGTGGCGTCGATCGTGCGGCGCGAGCGCGACAGCGTCAGGCTCGCGAAGCCTGTCAGCGCGCCCCAGCCCTGGCGCGGGCCGCCGCTGGCGAGGTCCTTCTTCAGCAGCAGCTCCAGGCCCTGGGCCGTGCCGCGTGCGCCGTTGCGGTAGTTGAGCACGGGGTCGGCGACGGCGTAGCCGCGGAAGTCCTTCGCGTAGACCTCGCTGCGCCATGACCAGCCGCCGGCCCGCCGTTGCGACACGCCCACGACGGCATGCCGCGAGCGGATCGGCGCGAGCTTCGGGTTGCCGATGACGTCGAAGCTCTCCTCGGCCGCTGGCGGCTGGCTGTGCAGGCCAAAGCCCGCTGACCAGGTGAGATCGCGCGTGGGGCTGTACTCCAGGCCCAGGCGCGGCTCGGCGGCGTCGCGGTCGAGCCAAGAGTCGCGCTGCAGCCGCAGGCCGGCGATGGCCACCCAGCGCGGGTTGAGCTGCCAGCGGTCGGCCAGGTGCACATCGGCGCGGTTCTGGCGCGCGCGGCGGTCGGTGAAGAGGCGCGGCGCGGTGCTGATGTCGCAATTGGGATCGAACTCGGTGCAGCGCGGGAAGTTGAAGTCCAGCGCCACGTCCAGCAGACGGCTTTCCAGCGTGCCGCCGAAGCTGAGTTCGTGGCCGCGCCAGCCGGTGTACTGCCACTGCTGGCGCAGGTAGGTGGTGTCGGTGCGCACGCGGGCGGTGCCGGCGCCGCCGAGCTTGAAGCTGTCGTTCTGCCGCATCTGGCCGAGCGCCGTGCGCACGCCGAGCGTGTCGCTCAGGTCGTTCTCCAGCACCACCGCGCCGGTGGCGAAGGACTGGCGCTGGTTGCTGCTGCCGGTGACGAGCGGGTCGCGCGCCGCGGCCTTGCCGCCGGCCTTGACGGTGTACTCGATGCGGTCGGTGGCGGTGCTGAAGTCGAGCCGCACGCGGTAGCGCGCGTCGGGGCTCCACAGCAGCCGCGCCTGCGAGTCGGTGTAGACGGGCAGCTGGAAGCTCACGCCCTCTTCCTGGTCTTCGGCGCTGTCGGCGACGAGGTCGAACCAGCTGCGCCGCGCGGCGACGAAGAAGCTCAACTCGCGGCCCAGCGGCCCTTCGGCCAGCACGTTGGCGCCGGTGAGACTGAAGTCGAGCAGGCCGCCGATGCGGTCGGTGCGCGGGTTGCGCAGCTGCACGTCGAACACGGCGCCCACGGCCTGGCCGTACTCCGGGCTCCAGGCCGCGCTGGCCATGCTGAAGCGCTGGATCAGGTTGGGGTTGAACACGCTGGTGAAGCCGCCGACGTGGAACAGGTAGCCCACCGGCAGGAAGTCGACGAAGTAGACGTTGTCGAAGGGCCGCGAGCCGCGCACCGCGGGTTCGCTGCTGCTGTCGTCGACGGTGGCCACGCCCGGCAGGGCCTGGATGGCGCGCATCGGGTCGCCACCGGCGCCGGGCACGCGGGCGAGCTCGGCGCCTGAGAGGCTGGTGCGGCCGGGCTGGTCGCGAAAGCGCGCGCCGGTGACTTCGACGGTGGTGGCGGCGGTGCCGGCTGGCGCTGCATCGGCCTGCGCCAGGGCTGGTGGGGCGATGAGGGTGGCGCAGCACAGCGACAAGGCCGGCAGTGTGCGCAGGGGGTGGTGTTGCATCATGGGCCGCATCGTCGCCGCGGCCACCTTGGGCGTGGCTTAAGTGCGATCAGCCTCTTGGCGCCGGCCTTGGCAGCGTGACGATGAAACCGGCGCCCGGGCCCGGCCGTTGCAAGGCCACCTCGCCGCCCAGCGAGCGCGCGGCTTCGCGAACGATGGCCAGGCCGAGGCCGGTGCCGCGGCCGTCGGAGGCGTTGCCGCGCCAGAAGCGCTCGAACACCTGTTCGGCATCGGCAGCGGCGATGCCCGGCCCGCTGTCCACCACCTCCAGCGTCAGCTGGTGTTCGTCGGCGGCCACGCGCACGCGCACGGCACCGCCGGCGCCGCCGTGGCGCAGCGCGTTGTCGAGCAGGTTGTCGACGATGGCGCGCAATGTGCGCGCGTCCGAATGCATCGGCAGCTGGTCCGGGCCCTCCAGCGAGAGCTCGGTGTGCTCGGCCTCGGCACGCGCGGCCTGCAGCGCCATCGCGTCGCGCACCAGGTCCATCAGGTCCAGCGGCTGCGGCGGCGCGCGCACGGCGCCGTCGGCCTGCGCCAGCTGCAGCAGCTGCTGCGACAGGTGCGAGGCGCGCTCCACCGCCGACTGCAGCCGCGCCGCCGCCTCGGTGCGCGCCGCGCCCTCGCTGGTGGCCAGCAGGTGGGCCTGCGCGGAAATCACCGCCAGCGGCGTGCGCAGCTCGTGGGCGGCGTCGTGCACGAAGGCCTTCTCGCGCGCCACGCCGTGGGCGGTTCGCTCGAACAGGCGGTTCAGCGCGTCTTCGAGCGGCGCCAGCTCGCGCCAGCGGCGCTCGTCGGTGGGCAGCGGCGTGGTGTCCAGCGGCTGGCGCGCCGCCACCGCGGCCGACAGGCGGCGCAGCGGCTGCAGCGACAGCCGCGCCGCGCCCCACAGCGGCAGCAGCACGAACGGGATCGCCATCGCGATGTTCAGCGCCAGGTCGGCGGCGATGCTTGCCGCCAGCCAGCGACGGCGCACGGCGTCGTCGTCGATGAGCAGCACGCGCCACTGGCGGCCGCTGGCGGCGTAGACGCGCCAGCGCGAGCCTGGCGGCGTGTGCACGCCGTCGGCCACGCCCAGCACGGCCGCGTCGGGCTCGACGCCGCTGTGCAGCACGAGGCTGCCGTCGGTGCGCGTGATCGCCAGGTGCAGCGGCGGCTCGCCGGAGAGGTCGCGCTGCTGCAGCTCGCGCAGCAGGGCCAGCGCGGTGCTGCCGGCGCGGGCTTCGTCGCCGATGGCGTCGAGCGCGCCGGCCACGCTGCGCGCCGACAGCAGCAGGCTGCGGTCGAGCTCGCCGCTGTCGCGTGCCAGCAGGCCCCAGGCGGCCCAGGCGAAGAGCACGACGAAGACGATGGCGAAGGAGCCCACCAGCACAGCCGTGATGCGCCCGAGCAGCGTGGGCAGGCGCGGCGTTGTCGTCACGCCGGGGCCTCGTCGTCGGCCAGCGCGTAGCCCACGCCGCGCACGGTGCGGATGCGCGAGCCGCCGATCTTGCGGCGCAGGTGGTGCACATGCACCTCGAGCGCCGCGAAGTCCACCGCGTCGCCCAGCGGCTGCAGCGCCTGCGCCAGCCGGTGCTTGGGCACCACGTCGCCGGCCGCGCGCGCCAGCGTGAGCAGGATGTCGAACTCGCGCGGCGTCAGCGCCAGCGGCTCATCGGCCAGCCGGCATTCGCGCCGCTGCGGCACGATGACCAGCGCGCCGAAGCGCCACTCGCCCGCAGCCTGGCGCGCGCTGCGCCGCGCCACCGCGTGCAGCCGCGACACCAGCTCCTGCACCACAAAGGGTTTGACGAGGAAGTCGTCGGCGCCTTCGTCCAGGCCCTGCAGCCGGTCGCCCAGCGCCGTGCTGGCGGTGATGATGACGAGTGGCACCAGCAGCGCGGCGGCGCGCCAGCGGCGCAGCAGGTCCAGGCCGTGGCCGTCGGGCAGCGAGAGGTCGAGCACGATGGCGTCCTGCCCGCCGCGCTGCACGAAGCGCTCGGCGTCGGCGGCGCGCCGCACCCACTCGACCTCGAAGCCGGCGCCGCGCAGCGACTCGGTGAGCGAGCGGCCGAGGTCGAGGTCGTCTTCCACCAGGAGCAGCTGCATGGGCGCCGAGGCTAGCGCGGGCGGAGGCGCCTTGTCTTGGCGCCGGCTTAAGGGCGGCCCGGGATAATCCGTGCCATGGCGGCGAAGCAGCGTGTGGTGGTGGGCCTGAGCGGCGGCGTGGACAGCGCCGTCAGCGCCTGGCTGCTCAAGCAGCAGGGCTTCGATGTCGTCGGCATCTTCATGAAGAACTGGGAAGATGACGACGACACGGCCTACTGCAGCAGCAACGTCGATTTCGTCGACGCGGCGGCGGTGGCCGACGTCATCGGCATCGAGATCGAGCACGTCAACTTCGCTGCCGAGTACAAGGACCGCGTCTTCGCCGAGTTCCTGCGCGAGCACCAGGCCGGGCGCACGCCGAACCCCGACGTGCTGTGCAACGCCGAGATCAAGTTCAAGGCCTTCCTCGACCACGCGCTGCGGCTGGGTGCGGAAAAGATGGCCACCGGCCACTACGCGCGCGTCCGCGAAACCGCCAACGGCCGCTTCGAGCTGCTGAAGGGCCTGGACCCGGCCAAGGACCAGAGCTACTTCCTGCACCGCCTGAACCAGGCGCAGCTGGCCAAGACGCTGTTCCCGGTGGGCGAGCTGCACAAGACCGAGGTGCGGCGCATCGCCGCCGAGATCGGCCTGCCGAACGCGAAGAAGAAGGACAGCACCGGCATCTGCTTCATCGGCGAACGGCCCTTCCGCGAGTTCCTCGACCGCTACCTCAGCCGCGCGCCCGGCCCGATGCTCGACGCGCAAGGCCACGAGCTCGGCCGCCACGTCGGCCTGAGTTTTTATACGCGCGGCCAGCGCCAGGGCCTGGGCATCGGCGGCGTGGCCGGGCACGACGCGGCCGGCGAGCACCAGCCCTGGTACGTGGCGCACAAGGATCTGGCGGCGAACACGCTGCATGTGGTGCAAGGGCACGACCACCCGTGGCTGCTGAGCCCCTGGCTCGAGGCCGACGACTGCAGCTGGGTGGCCGGCACGCCGCCCGCGCCGGGCGCCGGCCTCGGCGCCAAGACGCGCTACCGCCAGGCCGATGCCGCGTGCACGTTCGCGCCCACGGCCGCGGGCTTCCGCCTGGAGTTCGAGGCGCCGCAGTGGGCCGTCACGGCCGGCCAGAGTGCCGTGCTTTACGACGGCGACGTCTGCCTGGGGGGTGGCTTCATCGCGGCCTGCGAGATTCCCCCGGTGGTATCGGCGCGGGCGCTGCGTACGATGGGGCGATCCCGTCGCCACGCCACGCCCGCCCGATGAACAAGCCTGCCGAACCGCTGACCCCCGCCACTGTCTGTGCCAGCGCCCTGGCCGCCCTCATCGACGAACAGGCCCCCGCGCTCGAAGCCGCCGTCATCGCCTGGCGGCGCGACCTGCACCAGCACCCCGAGCTCGGCAACCGCGAGTTCCGCACCGCCGGCATCGTGGCCGAGCACCTGCGCTCACTCGGCTTCGACGAGGTGCGCACGGGCGTGGCCCACACCGGCGTCGTGGGCCTGCTCAAGGGCGGCCAGCCCGGCCCGGTGGTGGCGCTGCGTGCCGACATGGACGGCCTGCCCGTCACCGAGTTCAACGAGCTGCCCTTCCGCAGCCAGGTGCGCACGCAGTGGAACGGCGAGGAAGTGGGCGTGATGCACGCCTGCGGCCACGACTGCCACGTCGCCATCCTGATGGGCGTGGCCAGCCTGCTGGCCGGCCTGCGCGAGCACATCGCCGGCAGCGTGAAGTTCATCTTCCAGCCGGCCGAGGAGATGCCCCCGCCCGGCGAGGAAGGCGGCGCCAAGATGATGGTGGCCGAAGGCGCGCTCGAGAACCCACGCCCCGGCGCCATCTTCGGCCTGCACGTCACGAGCCGGCAGCAGGCGGGCCGCATCGGCTGGCGCAGCGGGCCGACGATGGCCAGCTCCGACTACTTCCGCATCGAGGTGCAGGGCCGCCAGACCCACGGCGCTGCGCCCTGGCTGGGCGTGGACCCCATCGTCACGTCGGCGCAGATCGTGCTCGGGCTGCAGACCATCGTCAGCCGCACGCAGGAGATCACGCGCGAGCCGGCGGTCGTGACGGTGGGCATCATCAAGGGCGGCGTGCGCGAGAACATCATCCCCGACTCGGTCGAGATGCGCGGCACCATCCGCACCTTCGACGAAGGCATGCGCGACGACATCCACGAGCGCGTGACGACGCTGGCCGAAGCCATCGCGCGGGGCAACAAGGCCGGCTGCCAGGTGTGCGTGCAGAAGAACTACCCGGTGACGGTGAACGACCCCGCGCTCACCGCCGCCATGCTGCCGACGCTGCAGCGCGTGGGTGGCGCGCAGCTGGAGCACATCGACAAGGTCACCGGCTCGGAGGACTTCTCGTTCTTCCAGCGCGAGGTGCCGGGGCTGTTCGTCTTCCTGGGCGTCACGGCGCCCGAGATCGACGCGCGCACGGCGCCGCCGAACCACTCGCCGCTGTTCCGCGTCGACGAGCGCGCGCTGCTGCCCGGTGTGCGGCTGCTGGCGCACCTGGCCTGCGACTGGCTCGGCAGCTCGGCGCAGGCCGGGCGATGAATGTCTACCGCGCCCTGCGCCGAGGCACCCTCTTCAAGGCCCTTGTGGGCCACGAGCCGTTCCTGTGGGTCAAGCGCCGGCCCGGCATCCTGGAGTTCGGCTCCAGGTACGGCCGCTGGGCCATCGATGCCACGCGCATGAGCGAGTCGACCGTCATCGCCTCGTTCGGCCTGGGTGACGACGTCTCCTTCGAGGACGAGGTCATTGCCCGCTTCGGTTGCCGCGGCGTCGGCTTCGATCCGACGCCGCGCTCGCTGAAGTACCTGGCGCAGCGGGTGCCGTCGCCGCGCTTCAACAGCCGTGCCTACGCGCTGGCAGCCAACGACGGCCACATGGAGATGGTGGCGCCGCCGGCCTCGGTGGCCGACCAGGTCAGCGCCTCGGCGTTTGCGGCGTACGAAGAGGACTCGTCGGACCGCTTCACCGTGTCTTGCCTGACCTTGTCGAGCGCACTGGCGCATGCCGCCACGCCGGTGGTCGACGTGCTCAAGCTCGACATCGAGGGCGCCGAGTACGAGGTGCTGACGCAGGCGGCCCGGGCCGGCTGGCTGGAGCCGGTGTCGCAGCTGCTCGTGGAGTTCCACCACTTCCTGCCCGGCCTGCACCCCCGGCAGACGCGCGACGCGATCCGCATGCTGCAGGAACTGGGCTTCGAGGTCGCGTGGGTGGGCCGCACCAACCACGAGTACCTGTTCGTGCGCACGCGGCACGGCCGGGCTGCCTAGGGCTCTTCGCGCGTCGGCAGCCGGCCGGACCGGGGTTACTTGCGCAGCGCCGCCAGCGCGGCCTGCGTCTCGTTCCAGAGCTCCTGGCCGACGTTGGCCGCGATGCCGGCGTTCACGGCCGAGAGCTTGCTGCGCATGCGGGCCGACTCGCTGGCCGGCAGCTCGTTGATCTGCATGCCCTTGGCCCTGAGCTCGGCCAGGGCCCGGCCGGCTTCTTCGCGCGTGTCCTTGCGCTCGAAGTCGCGGCTGGCGCGGGCGGCGTCCATCAGCACGTTCTGCTCGTCCTTGGAGAGCTGGTCCCACCACTTCTTGCTGACCGTCACGATCCACGGGCTGTAGACGTGGTTGGTGATGCTGAGGTACTTCTGCACCTCGAAGAACTTGCTCGACAGGATGGTGTTGTAGGGGTTCTCCTGACCGTCGACGGTTTTCGTCTCGAGCGCGCCGAACAGCTCGGAGAAGGGCATCGGCACGGCGTTGGCGCCCAGCGTCTTGAAGCTCTCGAGGTAGACGTTGTTCTGCATCACGCGCAGCTTGATGCCGTCCAGGTCTTCGAGCTTTTGCACCGCGCGCTTGCTGTTGGTGAGGTTGCGGAAGCCGTTCTCCCAGTACACCAGGCCCACCAGGCCGCCGGCCTGCAGGCGGTCCATCACCTTCTGGCCGACGGGGCCGTCGAGCACCGCGTCGGCCTCGCGGGCGTTGTTGAAGAGGAAGGGCGTGTCCCACAGCGCCATTTCCTTGGTGATGCCCACGAGCGTGGCCGTGGAGCCGACCATCATCTCCTGCGCGCCGCCGATCAGCGCCTGCTGCATCTGCGTGTCGGGGCCCAGCGCGGCGGCGCCGATGGCGCGCACCCGCATCTTGCCGCCCGAGGCCTTTTCCACGTGGTCGGCGAAGAACTTCACCGCGCGGCCCTGGTTGCTGTTCTCCACGAGGCCATAGCCGAAGCGG
>Ga0315901_10006036_pt1 | contig 14581 bp, 11 predicted proteins | sample LakEriMetagenome_10_FD_203761 | JGI IMG/M metagenome (GOLD analysis project Ga0315901, IMG submission 203761) | Freshwater fungal communities from buoy surface, Lake Erie, Ohio, United States - Buoy 2 MA116 | ecosystem: Environmental > Aquatic > Freshwater > Lake | place: USA: Lake Erie, Ohio... | reverse complement strand
AACCTTCAGATTAACGTTCGACACCGCCACGAAGCCCTTGAACTCCTTCACAAGGTCCTTGGTCTCTAAAATGATGTCGTTGCTCATTGGGTGCTTACACTAAGTGCGTTGCCAGAGACGGCCGAGTATAAAGTCGAATTGGTCCGCCCCTAATTAGGGGAAAACGCAAATAAAACAAGGCTTTTTCGCAGATGCCGACCGCGGTTCCCTACCTCAGTGAAGCACGGGTTAACGAGTGCCTTGACCCGGCCGCCCTTATCGATGCAATGCGGCAGGCGCTGATCGACCTATCGGCTGGAAAAGCCAACCAGCCACTTCGCATGGTCATGCCGTTTGATGCGGCCATGCGACCATCCGCTGCAGGCGAAAATCGGGCTGCCGGCGGCCCATCCGAACATGGTCTTCTGTTTTTAAAACCCGCCCAGCTGGGCAGCGCCCTTGCCACCAAGCTGATTACCCTGGTGCCGAGTAACGCCGAAAAAGACCTGCCCACCCTTTTGGCCACCATCGTGCTGATGGATCCCGAAACGGGTGCTGCCACTGCAATTCTTGAAGGCGCGACCCTTACCGCGATGCGCACCGCTGCAGTCTCGGCTGTCGCCGCCGATGCGCTTACGCCCGCCGGGCCAAAAATCGTTGCCATGCTGGGCAGCGGGGTTTTAGCAAGAAGCCACGCCAAGATGCTGCGTCTGGTTCGGCCCGTTGATGAAATCCGTGTCTGGAGTCGTAGTAAAAGCAATGCTCAGGCCTGCGCCCGAGACATTAATGGCGGTGCCTGCGGGTCTGCAGAGGAGGCCGTCCGCGGGGCCGACATCGTCTGCACGGTGAGCAACGCCGCCACGCCGATTCTGAGGGGCGCTTGGCTTAAGCCCGGGGCCTTTGTCGCTGCAGTAGGCGCCCCAAGGCCCAGCTGGCGGGAACTTGACGATGATGCAATGCGCAACATTGTGATTGCCGATCAGCGGCAGGCGGCTGAGCAGGAATCGGGCGATGTGATTCTTTCAAAGGCCACAATTACCGCCGAGATTGGTGAGTTGCTCGCAGGCACTGTAGCGATGCCAAAAGCAGGCAGCACGATTATTTTTAAATCTCTGGGCCAGGCGGTAGAAGATGCAGTCGCCGCCCAGCTCATCCTTCATGCATCGCTTAGAAAATAACTATCCACCATGTCAATGACTAACTCGACCCATCAGGCCCTTCTGCGGCTTGGCGTGAGCCCAAATACTTTTTCAGCCTCAGCATCTGGATCGCAGGCTTTAGTTGTAAAAAGCCCCATCGATGGAAGCATTATTGGATCCATCGAAAAAGATAGCCCCAGCTCTACGGATACAAAGATAGCAAAGGCACAGGCGGCCTTTCAGGCCTGGCGTGTCATCCCTGCGCCAAGGCGTGGCGAGTTGGTCCGCCGGTTGGGCGAGTTACTGCGTCAGCACAAATCTGATCTTGCAACCTTAGTCTCGATAGAGGCGGGAAAAATCACCAGCGAGGCCTTGGGTGAAGTTCAAGAGATGATTGATATCTGCGATTTTGCTGTCGGACTTTCGCGGCAGCTGCATGGCCTGACCATCGCTTCGGAGCGGCCGAACCATCGCATGATGGAACAGTGGCTGCCGCTTGGCCCCACTGCGGTCATTACTGCGTTTAATTTTCCCGTGGCGGTATGGGCATGGAATGCGGCCTTGGGGCTGGTCTGCGGCAATAGTCTGATCTGGAAACCTTCAGAGAAGACGCCACTCACAGCAATTGCAACGCAAGCCTTATTCGAAAAAGCCTGCGCTGCCTTGGCAAATGAAGGCACCCCAACCGAGGGGCTTTTAGGACTTGTCATCGGCCAGGCGGATTTAGGCAAGTGCCTTGCTGAAGACGCGAGAGTCGCCCTTGTCTCGGCAACGGGCAGCTGCCGCATGGGTGCAGACCTTGCGCCACGTGTCGCAGCGCGGTTTGGTAAATGCTTATTAGAGTTGGGTGGCAATAACGCCGTGATTGTTTCGCCGACCGCAAATCTTGATCTCGCGATTCGCGGCACTGTTTTTGGTGCCTGGGGAACGGCAGGCCAGCGCTGCACCACCACCCGTAGGCTCATCGTGCATCGATCCATCTTGGATGCTGTCATCAAAAGGCTTGATGCCGCACGGGCGAGCCTTCCCATCGGCAATCCAACTGAGGCTGGCATCCTGGTTGGGCCGCTTATTGATGAACGTGCTTTCGCCGCGATGCAGGCCGCACTCACCCAAGCGCGGACCGAAGGCGGAAAAATCTTTGGCGGAGAGCGGGCGCTTGAAGAGCGGTTTGCAAACGCCTGGTATGCCCGCCCGGCCCTTGTCGTCATGCCATCGCAGACCGCAATCGTAAAAGAAGAAACCTTTGCGCCGATTCTTTATGTCATTCCCTATGACCGGCTGGAAGAAGCAATCGCCATGAATAACGATGTGCCCCAGGGGCTATCGTCTGCCATTTTCACCAATGACCTAACAGAGGCTGAGCGATTCCTATCCGCTGCGGGATCTGATTGTGGAATTGCCAATGTGAACCTGGGGACCTCGGGCGCAGAAATTGGTGGCGCCTTTGGCGGAGAAAAGCAGACAGGCGGCGGCCGCGAGTCGGGGTCGGATGCATGGAAGTCCTACATGCGCCGCGCCACCAACACAATTAATTATGGCCGGGACCTGCCGCTGGCCCAGGGCGTGAAGTTTGATGCGTAAGCACTCTGCACCCCAGAACAAGTAGAATCAAGGTATGAAACGAAAACTCCCTGTCGCCATCATCATTCCGATTAGAGAAGCTCCAGAGGGGGCACTAAACCGATTAGCTCAGGCAATTTACGACCAAACAGCATGGCCAGCTGAAATTATTCTAGTCAACGCTGATAGCGAAGATAGCAGCTCAGTTGACGTTAACGTTGGCGACAGATTTGATAGCTCCGTAAAAATAGAGACTCTTATCGCCCCAAATGCTTATCCAGGAAAAGCTCGTAACCTCGGGGTAGCGAAAGCTGATCAGCCGTTTCTCGCATTTTTGGATCTCATGACGATTCCGAGTCCGACTTGGTTGGAAAAATCTTGGGAACTTATTAGTCAAGATAATTGCGATGGACTTATTGGAGGCTGTAGGTTCATTGGCGAACACTTTTTTTCCTGGATCCTGATTGATGGGCTATTTGGGCGCGGGGTTATCGCTTCATTTCCAGGAAGCCTACTCACAGCCGATGGATTTCGAAAGGTAGGTCCCATGCTCGATAAGACAAGAGCCGGAGAAGATAACGAATGGCTGCAAAGAGCGAAACTAATGGACGTAAATTTTTCATGGGTGAACAAAGAGGCTGTTTGTAACTATCTTGGATTTCAGAACATTACTTTTTTAGAATTCTGCAAAAAATGGATTCGGAACTACTGGAGTGCTGCAACTCTTCCACAATACAAACTCATCTCCCAGTTCAATCTTTTAGTATGGTTTGCTATAGCCATCGGACTCGCCTTTAACTGGAACGCTTTTTTCGCAGAGTGGGAACTCAGCCATCCGCTGTATCTCCCGCATATTTCGAAAATTACTTTTGCAACTTTATTCCTCGGATATTTCTCGTATCGAACGATCTACCTACCCATCCGCCGAGGGTCTACGCTGCGGCAAATTCTGAGCTATCGAATCTTGCTTATCTTTCTTACCGCTACGACAGCTGATGTGATCAAGTCCGCAGCGTTTCTTCTTGCATCATTGAACCCCCGGCACTAAATCAAGGTGTTAGGCCAAATTAAAATTGATCCCAGATTTCTCGCGCCAAATGGTATTGCGCTAGGCTTTCATTTCTTAACAGTCATTCTTTTCGGCCTTGGAACCTCCGGAGAGCATGCACATGTCATGGCTTTATCGTCAGTCTGGGCTGTGCTGATTTGCCTTCGAGGTGACATTTTTCTTCTTTTGACACCAGGTCGTCAGCTCAATGACGCTTTTCTCTACGGCGCTGTCTTCACGGTAACAATTAGTCTCCTCCTAATACTAATTTTTTCTTTAATTAATCTTCCATATGTAGCCTTTAGTCCCGGGGTAATTGCATGCGGGAGTCTTGTTGCCTTAAATGAACTTATCGCGGCAACTTATCTCAAAGAAAACAAGATGTGGAGGTTCGTTGCTATCAAGTCTTTGCCGTATCCGGCTTTTCTTGCTGCATTAATGTTAAAGAGTGCACATACGGTAGTTGAGCTTTGGTTGAGCGCACTGATGCTCACTCTGATTATTTCGGGAGCCTCGCCACTCATTTCACTGGTAACGATACGTTGGCGTGAAAAGATTCGATTTAGCCAGTATTTTGATCATGTCATTGGTTTGTTACCCCCGACTCTCGCAACATTCGTTGTCATCTTTTTATCTAATATTTCTGTCGTTCTTATCACCGAGCTTTATGGGGCTATAGAAGCAGGAATATGGATTAACTGCTATCGGATTTTATTTTTGCCGATGTTCTACCTTTGTTCCGCGCTACAAGTGAGCATGGCTAAAGGCCTTAGTGAAAAAGATGATGAAGCCAGCATGTGGCGTCCGATTGCCAAGACATGGGAGTCAATCGAGAGAGTTTCGATTATTTATATCTTGCTTTTACTATTGATTTCTTTTTTTATTTTTCAGTCAAGCTCGAATGACCATCGCCAGCAATATCTATTTCCGGCGATGGCGGCGCTAAGCTACGGACTTTTCCGGATGTATGTTCAGTTTCTCGCAACTGCAATGCAGGCCATACAAAAAAGTCGGGTGACTCTATCAATTTTAAGTCTTGAACTAAGCCTTATTTTGGGGTTTATCTTCCTCGGCTCTTCTACCGCAACTCAGTTTTATGCCTTTATTTTGATCTACGCTCCTGTTCTTTATCTTTTCGTTCGCGTTTATTTAAATTTACGCTTTTCACGAGATGGGGCGACCGACAAAATCAAACCGTGATCAGGTCGTTTAAGCCTTGATTCATCGCGATTACTACCTCCTCGCCGGCCCGCACCGATTGGGCAAGCCCTGCCGCAGCACTCAAGATATGGTGGGTGTAGAAAGTCGCAACGCCAATCTTCTGTGTGTAGAAATAATCGCTGGTGCCCTGGCTTATTTTTGTTTTTGCAATCGCTGCTGATTTGCCGAGCAGCCATCCTCCGGTCACGACACCAAAACACTTCATTAACGGATAAGCACCCGCAAGAGCTGCGGGCGTTTTTTTGGGAAATGTCTCCACCATCCACTCAACCGCACGATCAAGCGCCAGTATGGCTGAGCCCAGCGCAGCCCCCATTGCTTTCATCTCCATATCAGCAGAAGACTGAAGGCTAGCTGCCGTTGCCTTCATTTCTTCCAGCAGGCGTTTTGCTTCTTTGCCGCCATCACGCACGATTTTCCTGCCCAAAAGATCATTGGCTTGAATGCCGGTAGTGCCCTCATAGATCGGTGTAATGCGCGCATCCCGAAAATGCTGCGCAGCGCCCGTTTCTTCGACAAAGCCCATGCCGCCATGGACCTGAATGCCTAGAGAGGAGATCTCCACCGCCTGCTCGGTGCACCAGCCTTTGACAATTGGAATTAAGAAATCAAGTCGGGCCTGTGCGGCCCCGCGTGCCGCGGCATCGGCGTGTCGCATTGCTTTGTCCGACTCGGCAGCAGCAAAAAATGCCAATGCTCGCATAGCCTGAATCTGCGCCCGCATCGTCATCAGCATGCGCGAGACATCGGGGTGATGGGCAATCGGAAGATTGCCGGACTTTCCAGCAATTTTTCCCTGCACACGCTGCATGGCATAGCCTGCGGCCTGCTGATAGGCCCGCTCAGAAATTCCTACGCCCTCAAGTCCTACGCCAAGACGGGCCGCATTCATCATTGTGAACATATACTCCAGGCCGCGATTGGCCTGGCCCACTAAAAACCCGGTTGCCCCGCCGGACTCGCCATAAGACATTACAGCGGTGGGGCTCGCATGAATACCGAGCTTATGCTCTAAAGAGATGCATTTCAGATCGTTTCGCGGGCCAAGGGATCCATCAGCCTTCACTAAAAACTTGGGCACGATAAACAGTGAGATGCCTTTGACGCCTGCGGGCGCATCCGGCAGACGGGCCAGCACCAGGTGAATGATGTTTTCGGTGAAATCATGCTCACCATAGGTGATGTAAATCTTCGTGCCCGAAAGTTTATAGGTACCATCGCCAGCTGGCGCGGCCTTGGTGGCCACAACCGAGAGGTCTGAGCCTGCATTGGGCTCAGTCAGATTCATGGTGCCGGCCCACTTGCCCGAAATCAGATTGGGTAAATACATCGCCTTTTGCTCTGCTGAACCATGGTGCGTGATTGCATCGATTGCGCCAGCAGTCAGCAGCGGACAAAGTGTGAAGGCCATGTTGGCGCTATTCCACATTTCATTGACTGCCGTTGACAGCAATGCAGGCAGGCCCTGGCCGCCATACTCCGGATCACAGGCTAGCCCAATCCAGCCTGCCTGGGCAAATTGTTCGTAGGCCTCTTTAAAGCCCTTCGGTGTCGTTACCGCATTGCCATTTAAAACAGCGCCCTGCTGATCCCCGATCCAATTCAGTGGGCTTAAGACACCATTTGCGAACTTCGCGGCCTCATCCAGGATGGCGCCAGCAAGTTCCTCGCCAGCCTCTTCGTAGCCAGGAAGGGCCGTGATTTCGGATAAGGGCACAAGCTCATTGATCACAAATTGCATGTCTCGCAGCGGGGCGTTGTAGTCAGCCATGGTGGTTTCTTCCTCGCTCTCTACTTAAATCGTCACAGGAAAGGATACTTCATGTCCGCTGCGCCTCAAGCCAGGCCTGAAACATCAGAATTGACCAGATCTTCGGCGTGTGGTCATGTCGACCCGATAGGTGCTCACGCCAGGCCTTACGGATCGGCTCAGGATGAAAGTAACCCTCTTGCCCTAGCCTTGCTTCTCCCAACAAATTCTCCGCCCAGTCACGCAGCGGGCCGCGCAGCCACTGCCCAATTGGTATAGCAAATCCCGCCTTAGGGCGCTCAATTAATTCCTTTGGCACATATTTGTAGAGCACCTGCCGCAAGGCCCATTTGCTTGTGTGGTCACGGATCTTCATCTGCAATGGCATCTGCCAGGCTAATTCAATTACGCCATGATCTAGAAACGGAACACGGGTCTCGAGACTACAAGCCATTGCTGCCCGATCTACCTTACACAGAATATCGTCAGGCAGGTAGGTCAAAGTATCTCGAAACATCATCCGTTCAACAGAATTCAAACCAGGTGGTAAAGCTTCAGCGTTTTCCCATGGTGACCGCGCAATGCCACCGACTCCCTTCACCACCGCTGCAGTATCAGCCCACTCTGTGACCAGGCTCCAGTAAAGATCATCCATACTGCGAACAGAACTCAGACGGGCGGCTAATTTATGTGCTCTGTCGCCAAGGCGGGAAACGCCAGCAACCCCACTTAGGTGATCCAGCCCCTCTGCGGGAATCGCACAAATCGTTTTACCAAGAAATTTTCTCACCGGAAACGGTATCCAGACCAAACGACTCCAGATCCGCCGACCCCAGAAATATCGGTTGTAGCCGCCAAACAACTCGTCACCAGCATCCCCACTCAGCGCGACGGTCACATGCTGTCGGGCTAGCTTGCAGACAAGGTACGTTGGAATCTGAGACGAATCAGCAAGGGGTTCGTCATAAATTTGTGGCAAATGGGGTATGACATCCAGCGCCATCTGGGCTGAGACTCGCATCTCATAATGGTCCGTGCCCAGGTGCTCTGCGACTGCTCTGGCATGTGGCGACTCATCGAATCCGGCCTCATCAAATCCAATGGTGAATGTCTTCACCATATGGGTGGACTGACGCTGCATCAGCGCAACAATGGTTGACGAATCAATACCCCCCGAAAGAAAAGCACCCAATGGCACATCCGAAATGAGCTGGGACTTCACTGCCGCGGAGAGCCTATCTTCGAGCAGATCGATAGTATCTTGATCGCTTGTAATAGGCAATGATTGCTCGTGCTTTACAGTATCACTTAAAGACCACCAGCGCTGAAGTTCTATTGATTTGTATCGCTCACCGACTTTAAGCGGTACACCAGGTGCGTCGAACGGAGGAGCGCCTTTGATGGTAAGAAGACATCCCGGCTCAAGCTTAAAAATATTCTGGTAGATACTGAACGGAGCGGGAACATAGGTAAAGCGCAGATACTGAGCAAGCGCTTCTCGAGAGACCACAGAATCAAAGCCAGAATAGGCCTTTAGGGCTTTGAGTTCAGAACCAAACACAAAGGCGCGCGCGTCACCCTGCCCCGTCCAACCATAAAAAAGCGGCTTTTCACCAATGCGATCCCGCGCAAGTGTCAGACTAGACTCATGGGTATCCCAGACAGCAAAAGCAAACATGCCGGTGAGTTTTTTTAAGGTACTCGCTACCCCCCACCTTTCAATACCGGCAAGCAAGGTTTCTGTATCGGAGTGCCCCCGCCATGCGGCGGCAGCACCATCGTTCATCAGAGCGCTGCGTAATTTTAGGTGGTTATAGATTTCTCCATTAAAGGCCAAGATATAGCGCCCACTTGCGGACACCATTGGCTGATGGCCGGCAGCTGACAGGTCGATGATGGATAAACGGCGATGCCCAAGGGCTACGCCCGCCTTAGGATCGGCCCATGATCCTGAGTCATCTGGGCCGCGATGCGTGAGCTGCGCGGCCATAACCTGCACGGCACGGTTGAGTACCTCCTCCGCACTACCCGAACGCTTCATAAATCCTGTGATGCCACACATCGACGGAATTAATGCTTCATCTAGACATCAATTGCATCGGCAGACCCGGCCTGCTTGCGAAGCTCAAACTTCTGAATCTTTCCTGTGGATGTCTTGGGGAGTTCACCAAACACCACAGCCCGCGGCACCTTAAAACCGGCCAGATACTGCTTACAGTGGGTCACGATATCGGCGGCAGTCACCTGAGTACCGGGCTTGATTTCTAGAAATGCGCATGGGGTCTCTCCCCATTTGAGATCGGGCTTGGCCACCACGGCAGCAGCAAGCACCGCTGGATGGCGGTAGAGGACATCTTCTACCTCAATACTAGAAATATTTTCACCGCCCGAGATGATGATGTCTTTGCTGCGGTCTTTGATCTTCACGTAGCCATCCGGGTTCATCACCGCAAGATCCCCGGAATGAAACCACCCGCCCGCAAAGGCTTCTTCGGTAGCTTTGGGATCTTTAAGATAGCCCTTCATGGTGATATTGCCGCAGAACATGATCTCCCCCATAGTCTCGCCATCGGCAGGGACCGGCTGCATGGTCTCAGGATCCAAGACATTAATCGCATGCTGCAGGTGGTAGCGCACCCCCTGACGGGCATTAAGCCGTGCCCGCTCACCAATGTCTTCTGACTGCCAGGCATCGTGTTTTACACATACCGATGCGGGTCCATAGGTCTCAGTCAGGCCATAGACATGGGTGATATCAAAGCCCATCTTTTCCATGCCCTCGATCATGGCAGCGGGCGGTGCGGCGCCGGCGACCATCGCACTGACTTTGTGGCGAATGCCCGCCTTCAGATTTGCATCCGCATTAATCAGCATCCCATGGACAATCGGTGCGCCACAGTAGTGGGTGACTTGATGGGTGCGAATCGCATCAAAAATAGCAGCGGCCTCGACTTTTCTCAGGCAGACATTCACTCCAGCCCGCGCCGCAACCGTCCAGGGAAAGCACCAACCATTGCAGTGAAACATCGGTAACGTCCAGAGATAGACGGGATGCTTGGGCATATCCCACTCCAAAATATTGGAGATGGCGTTCACATAAGCACCTCGGTGCGAATAGACCACGCCCTTTGGGTTACCTGTAGTGCCGGAGGTGTAATTCAAACAAATCGAATCCCATTCATCTGGTGGCATGCGCCAGGCAAACTCCGGATCACCCGCTGAAATAAACGACTCATACTCAACGCTGCCGACACGATCACCAAGCCCCTTGTATTCAGAATCATCGGCATCCACGACCAACGGAAGTTTCGCGCCTTTATCTTTCAATGCCTTTAGCGCAGTAGCCATCACTGAAGAGAACTCCCGGTCGACAATCACAACCTTTGCTTCACCGTGCTCCAGCATGAAGGAAATTGCAGAGCTGTCTAGCCGGGTATTTAAGGAACACAGCACTGCCCCCAGCATGGGTACCCCAAAATGGCACTCGACCATTGGCGGGGTATTGGGCAGCATCACCGCCACCGTATCGAACCGGCCGACACCCGCATTGGATAAGGCAGAGGCCAGCCTTCGGCAGCGGCTATAGGTCTCAGACCAGTTGCGTTTGACTGGCCCATAAAGTACCGCGGTCTTCTCGGGGTAGACCGTTGCCGCCCGCTCAATAAAGGTCAATGGAGTCTGTGGGACATAGTTGGCCGGATTACGGTCCAGGCCCTGCTCGAAAATGGAAGCCGGCATGTTCTCCTCGCCACGATAAAAACTGAAAACGGTCGTTTTTGTTATCGTTCCAGTTTACTCCAATCCCTTATAAGAAAAACGATTCACATTTATGAAGACACCCTCTGACCAGGCGATTCGATACGCCGACTTTCCGATTCCTGAAATTGGCGAAGTCACGCCAATCGCGCCTGGTGTGATCTGGATTCGCATGCCGCTGCCTTTTGCCCTGGATCACATCAATTTGTGGCTCATGGAAGACGAACTGGAGGGCCAGAAAGGCTGGACAGTGGTGGACACGGGGGTGGGCAACGAGGCCACCCGCGCCGCCTGGCGCACCGTGATTGACAAGCACTTTCAAGGACTGCCACTGATTCGTGTGCTCTGCACGCACTACCATCCGGATCATATCGGCCTTGCATCCTGGCTCACTAAGGGCGCTGAGACGGGCCGATGGACTGCACCCCTGTGGGTGAACTATGCAGAGTATCAGACGGCCCGGGTTTTTCTAGGTGCCGGCGCAAAAATTAAACTTGATGAAGGACCGGGTGCTGTCTCAATGGCAACCCACTTTCATCGGCACGGCATCACCGATCCCGACACGATTGAAAAACTCCGCGCACGCTCGGGCCATTTTCCATCGCTTGTGCCCGAAGTGCCCGATAGTTTTGTAAGAATTTTTCCAAACCAATCAATTCGTATCGGGTCACATCACTGGCATGTGATCGCAGGCTACGGGCACTCGCCTGAGCACTGTGCTTTGTATTGCGAAGATCTCAATCTTGTCATTTCGGGAGATATGGTGCTGCCACGGATCTCCACGAATATGTCGGTCTGGCCCCAGGAGCCCGATGCGGATCCACTGAAGCTCTACCTAGATTCGTTACATGCTTTTGAAATGCTGCCCGACGATGTGCTGGTGCTGCCCTCCCACGGCAAGCCCTTCGGGGCCGCGAAGGGCACGCGTGCCGGGGGCATAAAGGAGCGCATCAACCAGCTACGCGAACACCACAAAGCGCGGCTTGAAGAGGCACTGATCGCCTGCCAGACACCCCGCTATGCCAGCGAAGTGGTGCCGATCTTATTTCGTCGGGAACTGGATTTGCATCAGCTGACATTTGCAATGGGCGAGACTATCGCCCACTTAAATCACCTCTGGCATGCGGGCAATCTCAAGCGCGTGCGGCAGCCCGATGGCAGCCTTAAGTTTTTAGCGGCTTAAGACTACAGCCCGCCAACTAAAGCCTAGGACTCAAATCCATGCTCGGGCCCTGGATAGGCGCCCGAGCGGACTTCGGACACATAGCGTTTGATGGCCTCGGTAATACTACCTGCGCCTGCCAGGTAGTTCTTGGCAAAGCGCGCCTTCTTGCCTGGGGTGACATTCAGAATGTCGTGCAGCACCAGGACCTGGCCAGTGGTGTAGGGGCCCGCGCCAATGCCGATGGTGGGCACCTTCAAAGACTCCGTGAGCCGCTGGCCCAGTGGGGTGGGAATCAGCTCCACCAGGACCATATCGGCGCCGCTGGCCTCTAGGGTCTTGGCTTCCGCTATCAGCCGGTCTGCGGCCTCCTGATCGCGCCCCTGGACCCGATAGCCCCCCAGGGCATGGACCGACTGAGGGGTTAAGCCCATATGGGCACAAACCGGAATGCTCCGCTCGGCCAAAAAGGCCACCGTGGGAGCAAGCCAGGCACCGCCCTCGATCTTGACCATCTGGGCGCCTGCAGCCATCAGCCGGGCGGCATTGGCATAGGCCTGGGCAGGAGACTCCTGATAGCTGCCAAAGGGCATGTCGGCCACTATCCAAGCCTTGGGGCCCGGCCGGGCAACCGACTCCACGTGATAGACCACCTGATCCATGGTCACGGGAAGCGTCGAGGAGTGGCCCTGAAGGACCATGCCGAGTGAGTCTCCAATTAACAGCACATCCACCCCGCAGTCATCCAGAAGTCTGGAAAAGCTTGCGTCATAGCAGGTGAGCATCACGATCCGCTCACCGGTCTGCCGGCGGGACTTTAGATCCCGCAGGGTCACGGGCTTGCGCACCTCTCCCGAAGTTACCGATGTGTCTGAATTGGTTCCGTAGTTAGTCATTCCTTAACCGATGTAATTAGTTCTAAGCCGGTTGAATTTTAGTTCCAACCGCGCACCAGAACGGCTCTTTCTCTCTGAAAACAATATTTTTAAGACCAGCCTGCTCCATCATTTCGCGAATCTGTTCGCGAGTAAACCGTTTTTCCAAAGGCGTGCCAAATCGATCCCTCGAGTCCGTTTTCATGGTGTACAAAGAATGATTCCGATAGTAAGAGAGCGGGAGCGAAGCAGTGGAAAACCCGAAGCGATCTAAGACCAGACTGAGCCGGGCTAATGGCCAGTAAACGAGCAACGCAATCAAATCTGTCATTAAGTGCTTCAGTTTAGGCGGTAAGCGCCAAATAACCCTACGCACCAAATCGGCGATCTTCCACATCATTCGAAACCAAATTGGCCGATGATCAAAGGCATAATAAATATAGAGCAAAAATGGAGCCCCAGGCTTTAAGAGAGACGCGCAACTAACGATCGCCGCCTGCGTATCGGGAACGTGATGTAAAACTCCCAGCGAGTACCCAAAATCTTGGCTTTGCTCCTTAAGAGCAATCTCATCAAGCGAAGCCCTGTGAAAGCTCACATTCTTGAATTGCTCCAGCTTTGAGCGCGCCACTTCAATCGCTGAGGATGGGTCAATGCAATGTAAAAACCCCACCCTCGGGGCAACGAAATAAGCCCAGCGCCCGCTACCGCACCCCATGTCAAAGCCCTCAGCATTTTTGGGAAGCGCGAGCCACGGAAATAAAGCGAAATACTCCTCGAATGTTTTCCGCGATTCATTAAGAGCAACAGCAGACTGATCAAAGCGAGTCCACTCATCCCCAAAACTTGCAACTGTCTTCTGATCTAGATTTTTCATTAAACGGCGTGCCGTGACAAAGTCTCAAGCACCTAATCTAGCTGATTTTCCGCCGCTGATGTCTGCGCAGGGCAAACCGCACGGGATCGACTGCCTGTAAAAGCCGCTTCGCTACAGGCGGCGGCGCACCGCTTAAGGCCGCGGCAATGATCTCAGCGCCCAGCGGCGCGGAGCTTAAGCCTCTCGAGCCCAGGCCGCCCAGGACCCATAGCCGGGATGACCTTGGCATGTGATGCATCTGCGACATATTGGGTGTGAGCCTGGCGTGAATATCGAGGACCCGGCCGACATGCGGCATCCGATCCAGGGTGGCGCAGCGCAGACTGGTGCGCTCCTGCGGGGTAAGGCGTTCGCAATCGCGCGCCAACGCCGGGGCAATAATGCGCAGACGGTCCAGATTGCTCAATTCATCGCCGGGCTCTGCGGCTGCGAGATCGCAATCCGCGAGGCGCTCATAACTTGCGCCTACCACCATCTCGCCGTCAATGGATGGGGTCACATAGCCCGCCGCACACACCACACAGGGCAAGGATTGGCCCCGCGGCAATCGATAGCTGCTGATTGTTCCGCGAATGGAATTTAGACTCAGCATGGCATCCGGAAGCAGGCGACTGAGTTCACCAGCAGCGCAGACAATCACCGCATCAAACATTTTCTTAAAATTCGTGCCTTCTTGATCTTCGAGAGTGAGTTCTACAGTGTCTGTGAATTGATCCTCTCGGATGTGTTTAGCCCGTACTCCAAAATGCACCTCTGCTCCGAGTGCTCTGGCCTGCGATAAGCAGGCTTTAACAAACTCTGGCGGCCGAACCCACCCGCCTTGCGGATCCCAGAGAATCAGTTCATTGGCCTGGGCATCCAGTTGTAAAACACCACATTGCCCGGCCAAAGGCCAAGACGAAAATTGACCGAGCTCTGAAATCCAACGCAGCGTGGTCGCAACGCCGTGCGCAACCCACTGACTGGCAAGGTTATGATCCTTGGAGTAGAGCTTATGCAAAATACCAATCGGATTTCCAGATGCGCCTGCGGCATGCTGATGCGCAGACTCAAATACAGTTGGCAAAAATCCTGCGGCCGCCAGGGCCCGTGCGCAGGCCGCGCCAGCCAATCCAGCGCCAATAATTCCGACAGTCTTGCGGGTTAACATAGTCGCCTATGACAGCAGAAAGACGCCCTCGGCTCAAACCGATCTTCGCCTGGCCCCTGCT
>Ga0315901_10006034_pt1 | contig 14583 bp, 10 predicted proteins | sample LakEriMetagenome_10_FD_203761 | JGI IMG/M metagenome (GOLD analysis project Ga0315901, IMG submission 203761) | Freshwater fungal communities from buoy surface, Lake Erie, Ohio, United States - Buoy 2 MA116 | ecosystem: Environmental > Aquatic > Freshwater > Lake | place: USA: Lake Erie, Ohio... | reverse complement strand
CGGTGCCAAGTCACGCGCTGCCGAGAAGGCGCTTACGCACACGGTGCTCATGTGACGTTGACACGCGCGGTACAATGTGACTTGACCTGGACGGAGGATAGAGCTCCGGTGAGGACCGACCCGAGCGCCGGTCCAGGGGCCGAGACCGAAGGACGGGCGGTTGCTCTCAACCGCGCCGCCCGACCTTCCCTTCGGGATCGGCACCAATGCGAAAAACCTTCGCGGCCGGAGGCCGCGACTCAAGCGGCATGGAGCCGCACGGTGTTCCCTTACGCCTTGCCCTCGCGATTCCAGTTCACGCTGAACCAAGACATGAGGGGCTGCCAGTGCCCCGAGAGCCGGGCTATGGGAGCAAGCGAAGCCAGGATGGCGAAGCGCAGCGGACATGCAGTGAGCATCATGCAGGATGCATGACGCGAACGTCCGGCGATGGGGCATTGGCAGCCCCGAGCCGGCGGGGCATTGCAAACGCCGCCAGCGTCCGGGCGACAGGGCACGGGCAACCCCGTCGCCTGCATCACGCCGGCTTCGCCGGAGCGTGGCCGCGCGGCCCGAAGGCCAGCACCGTGGCGGCGCCCACGCCGACGACGAGCATGCCGGCGAGAAAGAACGGGCTGACGGCCGTCGTCGGCGTCCGGGTCAGGGCGAGCGTGGTGAGCGTGTTGATCACCGGCGCGCAGCCGAACACGACCGGCATGACGGTGAACGGCTTGCCGCCGAGGTTGAAGGCGAGGATCGTGCCCAGCGCCCCGAGGGCGCCGAGGGAGCCGGCCGCCACGCTCCACAGCGTGCCGCCGACGTTCCAGCTTCCGGTGTCCCCCATCGGCCCGAGCAGGGCCAAGGGCACGAGCACGGCGATGAGAAAGTAGGCCGCGCCGATGCACAAGAGCGGCCGCAGCCGGCTTCCCCCCATCGCCCCCTGGCCGCGGTGCAGCACCGGGCCGTAGGCGCCCCAGCAGAGCAGCGCCATGAGCGTGGCGAGGAGCACCTCGACGAGCCGCTCGGCCGTTTTCTCGACCGGCGGGGCGGCCTCGCCGGCAGCCGTGGCCGCACTCACCGCCGCACCGGCCGCCGCTGCGTGGGCCGGCGGCGCCGCATGCCCCGCCGCCTGCGGCTTGAACACGAGCACCGTCACCGCGCCGGTCACCACGAGGAGCAGGCCGGCCAGAAACGGCGCCTTGAGCTGCGAGAAGCCGCGGTTCATGAAGGCTGTCAGCAGCGTGTTCACGACCGGGGCTCCGCCGAACACGAGCGGCATCACGTAGATCGGCCGGCCGCCGAAGCCAAGGGCGAGGATCACGCCGAGGGCACCGAGCGCGCCGGCGGCCCCGGCCAAGAGGCTCCAGACGATGCCCTTCACGGTCCACTGGCCGCGCTCGCCCCACACGCCGAGGATCGCCGCCGGAGCCAGCACCGCGATCAGGAAGTAGGCCGCCCCGACGCAGACGAACGGCCGGAGGCTCGAATGCATCGCATCGCGGCCAAAGTGCAGGACCGGGCCGTACGCCCCCCAGCAGCAGGCGGTGAGGGCGATGGCGGCGAGCATCCCGATGAACTGCAGCATGAAACGGCTCCGGTGGAAGTCAGGCAATCATACGTCGCCCGGCGGCGAGTGCGTCGAGAGCGGCGGCGCCGACCTGCTCCACGCCGATCAGCCGCATGCAGTCGTTGTGACCGAGCGGGCAGACCGCCGCGGCGCACGGGGCGCAGGGGAGGTCGAGGCGGATCTCGCGGCACGATTCCGGCGCCGACCGGCCCGACAGCGGATCGGTCGGCCCGATCAGGGCCACCGTCGGCACGCCGAACGCGGCGGCAATGTGCCGCGGGCCGCTGTCGGACGTGATCGCGAGGGCGGCCCGGCGGTAGATCGCCTTCGACAGCCCGAGTGGCAAGTCGGCGACGTCCGCGAGCCCGCGAACCGCCTCGTGGCCGGCCTGGGCCACGATCTCTCGGGCCTGCTCGCGGTCGCCGGGGCCGCAGTGCACGAGCACCCGGCAGCCGGGAATTCGGGCGACGAGCCAGCGGGCGAGGGCCGCATGGTTCGCCGGTCCCCAGGCCCGCGCCGTGCCGTTGGAACTGTTGTCGTTGACCACCACGAGCGGACTGCCGGTCCGGGACGCGAACCCCGGAAACAGTCCGCCGAGAACGGCGTCGGCCCGAGCCTCGTCAGCCGGTGTCGTCGCGAGTTCGAGGTCGGGCGACTCGTCCGGCACTCCCAGTGCCTGGCCCACCAGGGCGAACGCCTGCGGCGGCGTGAGGCCCGGGCCGGCGGCCGGCTGGCGAACGATATCGGTGAGAAACAACCGGCGCAGGTTGCCCCCGCAGCCGATCCTGCGGCGGGCGCCGCCCGCCCAGGCGAGTGCGGCGGAGGAGAGCGAACCGGGAAGGACGACGGCCAGATCGACGCGGAGGCAACGCAGCGCCGCTGCAGCCGCCCGGAAGCCGACGGCCGGATCGCGCTTGTGGCGGTCATAGGGAATCGTGTCGTCGAGCCAGGGCGTGCCGGCGAGCAGGTCTGCGAACAGGGGCCGCATCACGCCCGTGATCCGGGCGTCGCGAAAACGGCCGCGCAGGCCGCGCAACAGCGGGGTCGCCATGCAGACGTCGCCGACCCAGCGCGGGAGAATCACGGCGATCCGTCGCGGCGTTTCCATGCCGAGACGGTAGCGGCCGGAGCCGGATTCCCGCAACGCCGGCCGGCCTACGGCTTCCGGACGCGATCGACCACGCGGTCCATCGCTGCCCGAACTGCCGCCTTGAGCAGCGGCTTGTCGTGGATCCAGGCCGCGAATGACTCGCCGCGGGCCGTGTACAGGTCGCGGAGCGGAGCGGGCGCCTCGGTGAGCATCCAGTCTCGGAAGACGACCCAGCGCGGGTTGTCCGCGCCGTACACCTCGCGGGCCACCCAGCAAACAGTCAGCGGCGGCTGTATCGGCCGCATCGGCTGCGGAATGACCCCCACGGTCGCGGCGACGACCTGACCAGCCAGGGCGTGGAAGTCGGGCTTCACCGACTGGACGACGAGATTGTCCGCGAGCGGCGTGACCTTTGCCGCCGGGTCGTCGTCCCCAAGCGCGGCGTTGCAGATGGCCGCGAGGCTGGCGACGAGTGCGTCACGCGTTTCCGTGTCGGCACAGCGATAGACTCGCACGACGGGCGTCCGCCGCGGCTGGCCGGCGTCGTCGAGAAATTCCGCCAGCGCCCGGTCATGCATGCCGCGGAGCAACGCCTCGATCGCCTCGTGAACCTCCTCCGTCTGCATGACCACGAGCAGTGGCTCGCCACCTTCCAAGGGCCTGATCTGGCCGTTGCCGCCCACGACTGCCCAGGCCGGGAGGCAGACCGTGTTCACGATCGTGTCGATCAACGATTGGAAATCGACCGGCTGTGTCGCCGCTCCCAGAGGCAATGGATAGAGCCGCGTCGTGAGAGACTCCTCGGCCTTCTCCTTGGTGGTGATGACGAGCCGCTCTCCCCTCACGACCCACGTCAGGTCGATGCCGTCGAGAACGGCCTGTAGCACACTGCGCAGGGTCTCCCCCTTCGCGCCGACCGTGGTGATCGGCGTCTCGGAATCGATCCCCGCCTCGTCGAGGGCCCTCTGATCGATGCGGATCGGCAGGTCCCACGTCTCCCCAAGGGTTCTGAGGACGTCGCGGAGCGGCTTGGCGTTGAATTCCGGAACGTCGTCGAGACCCTTCCGCAGGGCAGCGTCGATCGCCTTGCGGGCCCGGGCCTCCGCCTCCGACCGGGCGAGCAACGCGACTCGGTAGCCGCGCGACGGGTGCTGCAGATGCACCTGCGGATAGATCGGCGGGGCCGGTGCCGGGGCCGCGGCGGCAGGGGCGGGAGCCCGAGCCTGAGCCTGGCCTGCGCCGGCCGCCGCCGGGCCTGCGCCGGCTCCCTGGCCAGCCTCGTTCGCGTTCCCCGGCTGCGGGTTCGGCTGCGGCACGGCGACATTTCCCATTCCGAAACCCGCATTCCCCTGCCCGGAGTAACCAGCCTCGCCGAGGCCGGACGACGGCAGCGGCCGCACCCCCACGGTCGCGGCGACGACCTGCCCCGCCAGCGCCTGAAAGTCGGCCTTGGAGGACTGCACCACGATATGCTGGCCGAGCGCCGTGACCTTCGCCGCCGGGTCGCCGTCGGCCGCTAGCGCGGCATTGCACAAGCCGGCGAGGCTGGCGACGAGCTCGTCGCGGGTCTTCTTGTCTGCACAGCGATGAATCCTGACGACGGGCGTCCGCCGCGGCTGGCCGGCGTCGTCGAGAAATTCCGCCAGTGCCCGGTCGTGCATGCCGCGGAGCAGCACCTCGACCTCCGCATGCAACTCCTCCGTCTGGCTGACCACGAGCATCGGCTCGCCCCCCTCGGCCGGCCGGATCTGGCCATCGCCTCCCTGGTCTGCCCAGGCCGCGGGGCTGCCGATCGTGTTCACGATCGCGTCGATCACTGGCTGGAAATCGACCGGCTGCTTCGCCGTCCCGAAGGGCAGGGGATAGAGCCGTGTGATGAGCGAGTCCGAGGCTGCTTCTTTCGTCGTGATCACGAGCCGTTCTCCCCTGACGATCCACGTCAGGTCGATGTCGTCGAGGACAGCCTGCAGCACGCCGCGGAGAGTCTCTCCCTTCACGGCCACGTTGGTGATCGACGTCTCGGGATCGATTCCCGCCTCGTCGAGCGGCTTGTGATCGATGTGGATCGGCAGATTCCACTTCTCACCGAGGCGGCTGACGACGTCACGGAGCGGCATGTCGCTGAACTCCAGACCGTCCTCGCACCCCTTCTGGAGTGCCGCGTCGATCATTTCCCTGGCCCGTGCCTCCGCTGCCGAAACCGCGAGGGGCGCCGTTCTGTAGCCACGCGATGGCTGCTGCAGATGGACCTGCGGATAGATCGACGGAGCGGCCGACGGCAGGGCGGGGCGACCGCTCGCCGGTGCGAAACCCGCGGTCGCGCCGCCGGCTGCCTGGGGACCTGCCGGGCCGGCGGACGGATCCTGGACGGGCTTGTCAGCCGCGATCGCGGCCCCACACACCACCACCAGCACCATCACCCGGACGACGGACGAGGCGAACAGACCGGCATCTCGACGGAGGGGGGACATGGCATGGCTCCTGCGAGGAAGGGAGGGATCGAGCCGTAGGGAGAAACGTCGGCCGCAGGCTACACTCCCGGTATCGACGGGCGTCACGTGCCTGTGCTTTTCCGGAGACAAACATGCTAACTCGTCACGTCGCTGGCTCCAAACTGGGGCCTGTCGCCTTTCTCCTCATCGGGTCGCTCGTCGCCGTGGCCGAGGAGCCGCCTGCGGGGCGGCCGGCCGTGGCCCTCGACGCCGTCTCCCGGGAACGGATCGAGAGGGCCGTGGAGCGGGTCTACCCGACCCTCGTGCGGATCGACGTCGTCATGGAGTCGGGCGACGGCGGACGGATGCAGAAGTCGCGCGGCACCGGTTCCGGCGCCATCGTCTCCCCCGACGGCTACATCGTCACCAACCATCATGTGGCCGGCCGCGGCAGCCGGATCACCGTGAGGATGACCAACCGCGAGGAACTTCCCGCCGCCCTCGTCGGCACCGACCCGCTCTCCGACCTGACCGTGCTCAAAATCGATCCCGGCGCCCGCCGCGACCCGTCCAAGCCGCTGCCCCACGCGGCGTTCGGCGACTCCGACGCCCTCCGGGTCGGCGACGTCGTCCTCGCCATGGGCAGCCCGGCCGGCCTCTCCCAGTCGGTCACGCAGGGAATCGTCTCCAACATCGCCATGGTCATGCCCCGCGGTGGACTGGAGATCGACGGCGAGAGCGTCGGCGAGCTGATCCGCTGGATCGGCCACGACGCCGTCATCTTCCCCGGCAACAGCGGCGGTCCGCTCGTCAACCTCGCCGGCGAGATCATCGGCGTCAACGAGATCGGCGTCGGCAGCCTCGGCGGCGCCATCCCGGCGACGATCGCCAAGGCCGTCACCGCCGAGATCATCGCCACCGGACGCGTCGCCCGGAGCTGGGTGGGCCTCGGGACGCAGCCCCTGCTCAAGTCGCAGCAGGCCGACGCCGGGATCGTCGTCGGCTCCGTCGTCCCGGGAGGACCGGCCCAGCGGGCGGGCCTCCGGCCCGGCGACATCCTCACGTCGTTCAACGGCATCGCGATTCCGGCCGCCCGCTCCGCCGAGGACGTGCCGGCGTTCAACCGCCTCGTGTTCGCCGTGCCCGTGGGCCGTACCGTGCCGGTCAAGGGCCTGCGGAACGGGACCCCGATCGAGTGGACGATCACCACCGAGATCCGCGAGCCCTCGCAGCCGAAGGAGGTGGAGGTGCAGCCGCTGGGGGTCACCGTCCGCGACGTGACCCGGTTCCTCGCCCTGGAACGCAAGCGGCCCACCACCGACGGCGCGGTCGTGGTCGGCGTGCGGAATGGCGGCGGTGCCTCCGAGTCGAAGCCCGCCCTGCGGCCGGGCGACATCGTCGTCAGGCTCGGGGACAGGCCGATCTCCCGGGCCGCCGACCTGCGGACCGCAGCGGCCGCGATCGCGCCCGCCACAGGCGAAGCGGTGCCGACCCTGGTGACGTTCGTGCGGTCCGCCGATGAACTCGTCACGGTCGCACGGATCGGCGGCGCGAACGCCGAGGACCGCGTCCCCGCCCCCGTCCGCCCCTGGCTCGGCGCGCAGACACAGGTCCTGACCCGCGAGATCGCCGAGGCGCTCGGCGTCACGGCCCGCAAGGGAGTCCGGGTGACGCACGTCGTGCCCGAGTCGCCGGCCGCGGCCGCCGGCTTCCAGGTCGGCGACCTGCTCCTCAAACTCGACGGCCGCGTGATTCCGGCCGGCAGCCCCACCGACACCGACATCTTCGACAGCCTGATCCGCGAGTATCCGATCGGCGGCACGCTCGCCTTCGACGGCCTGCGCGGCGGCGCGGCCCTGAAGATCGAGGCACAACTCGCCGCCAGCCCGGCCGCGAGCGGCGACCTGAAGACGTTCCGCGACGACTCCTTCGAACTCACGGTCCGCGACATGCCGCTCGCCGAGCGGATCGCCGAACGGATGCCGGTCGACGCGCCGGGCGTCAGGATCAGCACCGTGCAGCCCAACGGCTGGGCGGCGCTGGCCGGGCTGGCGAGCGGCGACATCATCGAGTCGATCGACGGCACGGTCGTGAAGACCGCGGCGGACGTCGAGGCGATACTTCTCGCCAGCCGCGAGCAGAAGCCGCGGCAGGTGGTGTTCTTCATCCGCCGCGGGGTCAACTCGGCGTTCGCCGAGGTCGAGCCGCGCTGGTAGGATCCTCGACGACACGCCGGCCCGGCCGCCGCGGTCCGCGCGGCACCGTCGGCCTCGATGCACCCCGGAACGATTACCCCCGAACCTTCCCAGGAGAGCGTCCGCCATGTCCTTCGCCGTCCTTCCAGAGCGGTCGTCCATCCTGCTGGCCACCGCTCTGCTCGCCGGGCTCGACCCCTGCGGCCGCCGATCCGGCGCCGAGGAATCGGCCGCGGTGCAGGCCCGGCGGGTCTTCGACAAGACCCGCGACGCGCTCGTCAAGGTGACCGGCGTGGCCACGCTGCGGCTCACGGCCAGCGACCGGCCCGGCATGTCTCTGCCGGAGCGGGAACAGAAGGTCCGCTCCGACGCCACGGTGATCGACAAGAGCGGTCTCGTCGTCCTGTCCTTGAGCGCGATCGATCCCTCGCGGCTCATCGACGGCCGCGAGGCGAACACGCCGGGGGGGCCGATGAAGATGGAGGCCACCGCCACCGTCAATGATTTGGAGATCATCCTTGCCGACGGCACCGAGGTGCCGGCGACGATGGTCTTCAAGGACACCGATTCCGACCTCGCCTTCGTCCGTCCGAAGCCGGACGCGGCCGAGGCTCAAGGCGTGACATTCGCTCCCGTGGATCTCGCCGCCGGCGGCCGCCCTGCCGTCGCCGACCCGACGGTCTCGGTGACGCGGCTCGACGACGTCTTCAACAACGAGCCGGCGCTGACGATGGGCCAGGTCTCGGCGGTGATCGAGCGGCCACGGGCCTGCTTCCTGGCGACCAACATGGTCCGCAGCTGCCCGACCTACTCCCTCGACGGCACGCTGCTGGGCATCGCCGCCGTGCGGATCACCAAGGCGCAGGGCCAGGCGCTGGTCATCGTGCCGGCGGCGGAGGTCGGCAAACTCGTCGCCCAGGTCCCGGCCGCCGGTGACAAGCCGGACGAGCAGAAGTGACTGCCGGCGACTCCCGCCGCGTCAGGCAGAGGTCGGCCGCTCCGGAATCGTCGTGCGCCGCACCGACGCCAGTGCCGCGACGCCGGCGGCAAGGATCGCCAGGCCGGCGCTGATCGCGATCCATGACAGCGGCACGGCGGCCGTGCCGGCCGCGAGCGCGGGCCAGACGGCGAGACAGGCGGCGGCGGTGCCCGCGGCCAGCCCGACCGCGACCGCGACGAGCGTCTCGCCGACGAGCACGAGCCGCACCTGGGCGAGCGTGAAGCCCAGGGCACGGAGCAGGGCGAGGGCGCCGGCCCGTTCGATGGCATTCTGGACCTGGACCGCCGCCACGCCCGCCGTGCCCAGGAGGAGGCCGAGTGTGCCGAGGGCTTGAAAGGCGGCGAGGAACGTGTTCTGTACCCCCTGGAGGCTGCGCAGTCGCTCCCCGGCGCCGGTGAACTCCGGCGCTGCGTCGGCCCATGCAGTCGCCAGCCCCGAGCGGGCCGCGGCCCGCGCCGCCTCCGACAGCATCCCCTCGTCGACCAACGCCATCCCGTAGCCGGACCGGCCGGGGAAGATTCGCGTGAACTCGCGGTCCGCGACGAGCACGACGCCCTGGAGGATGCCGGGCTCCAGCAGGGCGACGATCTCGAACTCGACCGGCAGGCCGGCATCGTCGGGAAGCGTGAACCGTCCGCCGACGCCGCCGTACTTCAGGGCCCACTGCGCGGTGGCCTGATCGAGGATCGCCGGCACCGGCCCGGCCGCGTCGGCCGCCGCGGATGCGAGCAGCGTCCACGGATTGATTGTCGCCGTTCCCTCCGCGGTCGCACGGGCAGCGGCCCGGCCGCGATCCGCAAACGAAAATCCGCCGCGGGCGACGAAGTCGGGACCGACGCCGATGACCGGTGGCCGGGCTGCCGCATAGAGACTCGTGCAGTCGGCCGCATCGCCGTCGCGTCGCCGCAGGCGCACGAGCGTGCAATCGGCCACGGCCCGTTCTTCGGCCTCGGTCATGCCCAGGGCACCGCGAACCTCTGCGGCCTGCGGATCGACCGCCGTGGGCGTGCCGAAGCCGACGACGAACGACCAGCCGCCGGTCGGTGACCCGCGGTCCCGGGGATCGGCCGGCGGCCGCAGCGCGAATGACGATACGGCGACGACGAGGAACTCAGCCACCGCGACGATCGCGGCGACGGCGAACGCGCGGGCCGGCGCATGGGCCAGCCCGCGGCCGACGAGTCCCGGGAGCGATCGCAGCGGCCCGCCGCGCGGGCCGCCATGCAGCCAGGCCCGCACGAATGCCAGGGCCGCGACCAGACCGAGTCCGCCGGCGCCGAAGAACCAGCCGACCGCGGCCTGCCCCTCCGCGCGGCGACCGAGCAGGGCGACGGCGGCGGCCGCGACGGCAGCCGCCGCACCACTGGCCGCCGACCAGCAGGCGCCGCCCCGGCCGCCACCGAGCGTCTCCGTCCCGGCGCCGAGAAGCTGGAGGGGCGCGGCCGCCGCGATCCGACGCGCCCCCCAGACCACGGCGAGCAGCGACATGAAAAACGCGATCACGCCGCCGGGCCAGACCGCCGCCGGCGTCGGGGCGTGTCCCTGAAACACGGCCGCCGATCCGGCGGCGACGTCGGCCTGCCAGCCGCGGGACAGTCCCGCGAGCAGCAGCCGCGTCCATGCCGGTCCCAGCAGCGTGCCCGCGAGGGCCCCTGTCGCGGCAGCGCCGGCGGCGATCCCGCCGAGGAGCAGGACGAGGCGGCGGGGCGGCCAGCCGATCGCGGAGAGGATGCCGATGTCGCGGCGCCGGGCCGCGACGAGGAGCCGAAAGAGAAGCCACTCGAGGATCAGTCCGGCACCGACGACGAAACTCGAAAGGGCGAGAAACAGGCCGCCGAACGGAGTCGATCCGCGGGCGGCCGCGATCGCCTCGGCCCGCAACGGCACGACGCGGATGCCGAGACTCTCGGGAGCGATGGCGGCGGCCAGCCGGTCCCGCACCGCCGCGAGTTCGTGCGCCGGCAGGGGGGGCAGGTGCCAGGCGGTCGTCGCCCCGAAGCGGCTGCCTGCCAGCCGCCGCGCGGTCTCCAGCGACACGAACGCCTTGGGCGCCGCGCCATGCTCCTTCCAGTAGCGATCGTCCTCGTCGTGCGGCGGCGTCGTCCGCACGCGGTTGGCGTCGAAGGGGAAGGGGGGATCCCAGTCGGCGATCGACTTCTCGTCGGTGACGCCCTCGACCTCGGGTACGAACTCCCTGGCGACGGCCGCCCCCGCCATCGAGGCAATCCCGGCGATCCGCAACCGGGTCGAGTTTTCCACGACGCGGCCATGGAGCGTCTCGGCGGCGAAGAACCGCAGATCGACCGCGTCGCCGATCACGACGGGCCTCCCCTGCGCAGCGAGGTCGTCGGCCATCCAGCGGTCGATCACGATCTCGTCGGCAGCGGGGAGGGGCAGCGGCCGGCCGGCCCCATCGACGAGGGCACCGACCGGCAGGCTCGTGGCATCGATGCCGGCGACGGTCGAATAAGGGATCGAAGCCGGCCGACCGGCCGGTGGTTCGCCGGCCGGCGGCGCCGGTTCGATCGCATTGACGAGAAACACCAGCGACGGCCGGCCACCAAGCGGCGCGAGGACGGTGGCGGCAGCCCGATCGACGGCGGCGGGCAGAAGCAGGCGCCGGCTGGTGAGCCGCGGGCAGCCGGCACGGCCGGCCGGCTCCAGGGCAAGCCCGTAGTCGGCGAGCGAAGGGCGGATGCGGCGGCGCAGCGCATCCGCGCCGGGCTCACGGCCCGCGCCGACCGCGAACACCGCGTTCGTCGCGCCGTCGCGGCCAAGCAGGTCCCGGGCGACGCCGAGCGACGTCACGACGAGCGGCCCGGTGACCTGCGTCGGCCGGAGCGAAAAGCGTCCCAGGCCGGCGTCAGGCAGGACGGCCGTGACGGCAAGTCTCCGCCCATTCGACTCGGCCGTCCGCCTCCCGAGCGGGCTGTCGGCGGGCTCCGCCGAGGGCCGCGGCACCCGGAGAATCACGCTATCGCCACCGTCGGCCCCGACCGCACGCGCCAGCGGCGCGTTGACGAACACTCCCGCCTCGGCGAGGGGCGGTGGCGGCGGCACGAACCCGAGCCCCGCCGGGTCATCGCAGGCCAGCAACGTCGCCCGCGCCGACCGGCGCCGCCCGCCGGACTCGTGCTCCACGGCGACGTCGAGGACCAGAGCGGGAACGAGGCCCCCGAGTCCGGCAGCCCGCAAGGACTCGGCCATGCCGGGCCCGAACGGCTCGTCGGCGACGATGGCCGCGTCGATCGCCCCCAGGCGGGCGACGGCGAGAGCACGCAGGCCGCGTTGCATCGCGTCACCGACGCCGAGGCTGCCGGCGATCGCGGCAGCCACCACCGCGGCCGCGGCGGCGACTGCGCCGAGCCGCGGCCACCAGGCGACGGAGAGGGCCGCGATCAGACCGACCAGCGACGTGACCGGCTGCCGGTCCCGGCGGGCCGTCGGCGCCAACGAACCGGAGGCGGAACCGGTCATGGCTCGAGCCGCCCGGCGACGAGGCGACGGATGGTGCCGATCCTGGCAGCCACGGCATCGGCGTGCGTGACCACGACCAGCATGCCCCCCGACTCCTCGACGAGCGCCACGAGCAGGTCGGCGATGTCGGCGGCGGTGCGGCCGTCGAGTTGGCCGGTCGGCTCGTCGGCGAGCACGAGCCGGGGCGCCAACAGCAGCGCCCGGGCCACGGCGACACGCTGCCGTTCTCCCCCCGACAGCGCTCCGGGCAGATGATGGCGCCGGTCGGCCAGCCCCACGCGCTCGAGGAGCCGCTCCGCCCGGGCGACCACGTCGGCCGTAGCCCGGCCGCCGGCCAAGGCCGGCAGGATCACGTTGTCGACCGCGGTGCAGCCGGCGAGCAGATGATGCTCCTGAAACACGAATCCGACCCGGCGGTTGCGAAACGCCGCCCGGCCGGCCGCATCGGCGGCGTGCGGATCGACGCCGTCGAGTCGCACGCTGCCGGACGTCGGCGGCTCGAGGGCGCCGACAATCGCCAGCAGCGTGCTCTTGCCCGAACCGCTCGGCCCCATGATGGCCATCCGTCCGCCCGGCTCGAGTACGAACGAGACGTCGTCCAGCACGGTGACGCGGCCCTGCGCCGCCGGATACGACTTGGAGATGCGATTCACCTCGAGCACGTGCGCCCCGCTTTCAGCCCTCGGCAGAAAACGCCCGCAGTCGCGCGGCGACCTCGGCCGGCACCGGCAGCGGCTCCGGCTTCCGGCCGGGCTGCATCCGGCAGCGGACCGCCACGATCCTGCCCCGGGCGACGACCGCACCGGCATGGGTGAAGGTGAACGCGTAGGTGACGCTCGACCGGCCGATCGCCGCGACGGTCGCCGCCACCTCGACCTCGTCGCCGAAGCGGACCGCCGCGACGTAGTCGCACGTCACCGAAACCCGCGGCCAGCTGACGTCCGCGCCGTCGGCACCGCGCTCGATCACACGCAGGCCGGCTCCACGGAGCAGCTCGTGCTCGACCGACTCCATCCAGAAGAAGAATGCCGAGAAATGGACGATTCCCGCAGCGTCAGTGTCGCGAAACTCGACGCGGCGGCTGGTGAGCAGGGCGGCCATCGGGGTCTCCGTCAGGCCGAACCGACACGGTCGGCCCCGCCGCCGTCACTCGCCCACGTAGGGAAGCAGCGCCATGAATCGGGCCCGCTTGATCGCACGGGTCACGGCATGCTGGCTCGCCGCGGTGCAGCCGCTCTTTCGCCGGCCGATGATCTTGGCCTGACGATTGACGAGTTTGCCCAGGAGTTCGAGATCCTTGTAGTCGACATACATCGGCCGCGGCCTGGCGCCGTCGATGAAGATCGGATCCCGCCGCTTCACCTTAACGCGGGGCTTGGCCTTCTTGCGGGCCGTCTTGGCAAACTTTGACTTGGGACCGGCGATGCTCATCGGCTTGGAATTTCTGCTGGTGCGGGGGACGAAGGAGGATTGAACGCGGAAGGAATGAAGAACGTTTTCGAAAAATCGCCTCGGGGGAGCCGGCTGTGTCAGCAGTCCGGCCCCCGCGAGGTCATGTGCACAACAGGGCGTGAAACGCGACGATCAGTAACGATCGCCACCGCCACCGTAGCCGCCACGGCCACCACCGTAGCCGCCGCCACCACCGCCGCCGCCGCCGTAGCCGCGACCACCGCCGCCGCCACCGCCGTAGCCGCCACGACCACCGCCACCGCCACCGCCCGGACGCGGCGTCCGCTCACGGGCCTCGTTGACGGTCAACGGCCGGCCGTTGATCTCGTGGCCGTTGAGGGCCGAGATCGCAGCCTGCAGACCTTCGTCTGTATCCATCTCGACAAAACCAAAGCCGCGTGAACGTCCGGTCTCACGATCGGAGATCACTTCGGCACTGCGCACGGGACCGTGCGCGGCAAACAGGGCTTCAAGATCCTGCGACGTGGTGGACCAGGGGAGGTTCCCCACGTAAATCTTCCGGGACATGGCAAATCAAACCTCGGGGGGTCGGGAACTGGATCGAAAACACACTCGACTGAACGACCATCGCCGGATGCACAAGAGCCACAGTTCCCGAACGGACTGGAGTGCTGACGCGGTCTGTCGAACCGGACCAGTTGTATCATCCTGAGCCCCAAGTCACAACACCGAGGGGGGCAGCTGCGGGGCCGCGGGGCAGCGGGGTCGGATCGTGCCGGTTCCCGTCGGGCCTAGAGCCTATTTCCGCAGAAATCGGGGGATGACCGCCTCCGGACCGGCAGCATGACTGCCCGCCGAACCAGCCCGGGACGGGGCCCGTTGGCGTCCAACCAGAAAAGTCCGGCAGCCCGTCACAGGTCCTGGAGCAGCCCGGTCGAATCGCCGAGTTTCGGCACCCGGACGCCCTGCCGGCCGGAAACTTGCGGCTCGTCAATTCGTTGGCCAATGCACACGTCGAAATCCGGGTGATGTCGGCCTGGAACGCCCGCACGATCAGGTCACAGAGCAGCCGGCAGTGCTCCTCCCAGTCCTGTGGGATGCCCGGCGCGACGTTCAGGTCCGGCGTCTCGAGCGACGGCCACTCCGCCGCGAGCATCGCCACCGTGCCCCCCGGTGGGCGTTAGACATCGATCCGGGCATCGATCCGGACGGCGGGGGGCGGGAGGACATGCGGCGGTCCCTCGGAGCAGGTATCGCCGGGCGGGTAGAGCGGGCTTGAGCACCGCAGCATCGACTTCGAAAAAGATAAAGCAACCCCTCTTCTGTAAATGCCGGGATGAGCGGGCGGGTCATCTGGCTTTCATGTTCAGGTAAGACCTTTCAGTTTCCCAGTCGTCGCTGATCTCGCTGAGGACTGCCGAGACGAGCCT
>Ga0315901_10006031_pt1 | contig 14584 bp, 18 predicted proteins | sample LakEriMetagenome_10_FD_203761 | JGI IMG/M metagenome (GOLD analysis project Ga0315901, IMG submission 203761) | Freshwater fungal communities from buoy surface, Lake Erie, Ohio, United States - Buoy 2 MA116 | ecosystem: Environmental > Aquatic > Freshwater > Lake | place: USA: Lake Erie, Ohio... | reverse complement strand
AGCGCGTCGCTGGCGGCGGCTTCGCGCGTGGAGAAGCGCATCTCCAGATCGATCACCAGCGTCTGGCGGATGTGGCGCTCCCACTCGTAGACGCCGATCACGGCATCGGCGCGCAGGCCGCGGATGTAGACGATGTCGCTCACGCGATGGGCTCCAGGCTTTCCATGGGCCAGCGGGCCTGCGCGCGCACGGCCAGGCCATCGTGCTGACCGGCCTGCAAGCGCAGACAACCGGCCAGCGCAATCATCGCGCCGTTGTCGGTGCAGAACTCCATGCGCGGGTAATACACGCCCCAGCCGCGGGGTTCGGCCATCTCGCGCAGGCGCGTGCGCAGCCGCCGGTTGGCGCTCACGCCGCCCGCCATCACCAGCGTTGTAAGGCCGGTCTGCTCCAGCGCGCGGCGGCATTTGATCAGGAGCGTATCGACCACCGCCTCCTGGAACGAGGCCGCGATATCCGCTCGCTCGCGCTCGCCGAGCCCGCCCGTGCCTGACGCGACACCCTTGATCAACGTCCCCGTAAAGGTCTTCAAACCGCTGAAACTGAAATCAAGCCCGGGGCGCGTGGTCATGGGCCGGGGAAAATCGTACCGGGCCGGGCCGCCGCCCTCGGCCAGGGCCGCGAGTTGCGGGCCGCCGGGGTAGCCCAGACCAAGCATCTTGGCCACCTTGTCAAAGGCCTCGCCCGCGGCGTCGTCGAGGGATTCACCCAGAATGCGGTAGCTCCCCACGCCCGCCACCTCTACCAACTGGGTATGGCCACCTGAGACCAGGAGGGCCACGAAGGGGAACGCCGGGCCCTCTGGCTCCAGCAAAGGGGCGAGCAGGTGACCTTCCATATGGTGAACGCCCACGGCGGGCACGCCCCAGCCAAAGGCGATGGCCCGCGCGGTGCAGCCCCCCACGAGCAGGGCGCCCAAGAGGCCGGGGCCTGCGGTATAGGCCACCCCGTCGATGTTTTCACTGGTACTGCCCGACTGCTCGAGCACCGTCTGGATCAGCGGCAGCAGCCGGCGCACGTGATCGCGCGAGGCCAGCTCGGGCACCACACCGCCATAGTCCGCATGCAGGGCGACCTGCGAATGCAAGGCGTGCGCGAGCAGGCCCCGGGTGGAGTCGTAGACCGCCACACCCGTCTCGTCGCAGGAGGTTTCGATGCCCAGTACGCGCATTGGCGGATGATAATGGGGCAGAAGGGATTAATCCCGCGGAAGTCGGGGTGGCAATCGACAAATGATGCCTTTATGATTCGGCGCCCCGGATCTCCCAGAAGAGCCGGGCAACACTGTCCACCTAAATCCGGTATCTACTGAATGCCTGCCATCAAGGTAAAAGAGAACGAGCCCTTCGACGTTGCACTGCGCCGCTTCAAGCGCTCCTGCGAAAAAGCAGGCGTCCTTGCCGAAGTCCGCCGCCGCGAGTTCTACGAGAAGCCCACCTGGGTTCGCAAGCGCAAGGCCGCTGCGGCCGTGAAGCGTCACCAGAAGAAGCTCGCCCGCGAGAACCGCCGCCAGCAACGGATGTTCTGAGAGCCCTCCCGGCTCCTACCTCCCCGCCATGAGCGAGTCCGCCCTCAAAGCACGCATCATCGAGGCCGTTAAGGCCGCGATGAAAGCGCAGGACAAGCCACGGCGGGACGCCATCCGCCTCATCCAGTCTGAATTCAAGCGCGTCGAGGTCGATGAACGCATCGAACTCGACGACGCCCGCGTGCTTGCCATCCTCGACAAGATGGCCAAGCAGCGCCGCGAGTCCATCGCGCAGTTCCAGTCGGCCGGTCGCCAGGACCTGGTCGACAGCGAAACCGCCGAGCTCGTGATCATTCAGGAGTTCCTGCCCCAGGCCCTGACCGACGCCGAGCTGGACGCCCTCCTTGAGGCCGCGCTTGCCGAGTCGGGCGCCGTCGGCATGAAAGACATGGGCAAGGTGATGGCCATCCTGAAGCCGCAGGTTCAGGGCCGCACCGACATGGGCGCCGTGAGCCAGCGCATCAAGGCCCGCCTCTCCGGCTGATCGCATCGCCCGCACGGCTGCATGCGCTACCATGCCGCCCTGATCCCCTCCCCCGCAGCGCACCATGTCAGGCCGCATTCCGCAGCGCTTCATCGATGAGTTGCTAGAGCGCGTCGACATCGTCGACGTGGTCGACTCGCGCGTGCCGCTGCGCAAGGCGGGCAAGAACTATTCCGCGCGCTGCCCCTTCCACGACGAGAAAACCCCCTCCTTCAGCGTCAACCCCGACAAGCAGTTCTACTACTGCTTCGGCTGCGGTGCGGGCGGCAATGCGATCGGCTTCGTGATGGAGTTCGAGCGGCTGGAATTCCCCGCCGCGGTGGAAAAGCTCGCCACGCTCGCGGGATTGGAGATACCTCGGGAGGAAAACGCCCCGGTCACTGCCGTGAACGTGCGCCAGGCCGAACTGCTGAAGCGTCTCGAGAGCGCGGGCGCGTGGTTCAAGCGGCAGCTGAAAGAACACCCGCAGGCAGGCGTAGCGCGGGACTACCTGCAACGCCGGGGCCTGAGCCAGGAGACCATCGAGGCCTTCGGCATCGGCTACGCCCCGCCCGGCTGGGACAACCTGCTGCGCGCACTTGCCCCCTCGGATGCCGAGAAAAAGCTCCTGCTGGATGCGGGCCTGCTGATCCAGCGCGACGAAGGCGGCCTCTACGACCGCTTCCGCGAGCGCGTGATGTTCCCCATCCTCGACAACCGCGGCCGCGTGGTGGCCTTCGGCGGCCGCGTGCTCACCGACGAGAAACCCAAGTACCTGAACTCCCCCGAGACTCCCGTCTTCCACAAAGGCCAGGAGCTCTACGGCCTGTATCAGGCACGCCGCAGCCAGAAGGAACTCGAGCGCGTGCTGGTGGTGGAGGGCTACATGGACGTGGTGATGCTGGCGCAGAACGGCATCGGCTGGGCGAGCGGCACGCTGGGCACCAGCCTCTCGGCAAGCCATCTGCAGCGGCTCTACCGCTACACCACGCAGGTGGTGTTCTGCTTCGACGGTGACGAGGCCGGGCGCCGCGCCGCAGCCCGCTCGCTGGAACTCGCGCTCCCCGCCATGCAGGACGGCCGGCAGGCGGCGTTTCTCTTTCTGCCCGAGGGCGAGGACCCGGACTCGTTGGTGCAGAAGATCGGCGCCGAGGCCTTCAAGGCCAAGGTGGCCGCGGCCACGCCGCTCTCGGAGTATCTCTTCGAGCACCACGGCGAAGGCATTGACCTCAACAACCCGGATGGCCTGGCGCGCTTGAGCAAGCTCGTGCTGCCCGCCATCTCGCGCATTCCGGGCGAGGTATTCCGGGAGTTGATGCGCCGCAAGCTGGCAGAGCGCATCGGCATGAGCGCAGACCGACTGCCGGGGGCGGCTCCAACTCCAAGGCCCGCCATCCTCGAAGACAGTCCGCCCGCCCCGCCGCCCCGCAGGCCGCTGGCGCCCTCGGGACACAGACGGGTGCAGGGCTCGGCCCGCAGCGCTCTGCGCCTGCTGCTGCAGAACCCCCAGCTCGCGCGCGAGGCAGGCGACACCAGCGCCCTTTCCGCTCTGGAAGAGCCCGACCTGCCGCTTCTCTTGGAACTGCTCGCCTACCTGCGCAAGAACCCCATGGCGAGCATGGGCGGGATACTGGGCTACTGGTACGGCACGCCCGAGGGCGATCTGCTGAACCGCCTCGCCGCGGCAGACCCGGTGCCAGGTCATGACGCCGAGCAGGAGTTCAAAGACATCCTTCGCCACCTCTCATCCCGGGTGGTCAGCAACCTGAGCGAAGACCGCCGCCGCGAACTGGAAAGCATCCCTTTCACCGAAATGAGCCCCGAACAGAAGCAGGAGTACATGTCACTGCTCCGGGCGCGCCCCCACTGAAGCCCCGCCCAAGCGGGTTTTTCGGGAGTTTGGCGTCCACTCGAACGGCATTGGCGTAGAGATCTGCCCACTCCGGCCGTTATAATCCACGGCCATTTTTTGCGTGCTCCCCGCCCGCCCCGACACAGGTGCAGCGCATGTCTGAAACGACCCAGCAGTCCCGCCTCAAGGACCTCATTGCCAAGGGCAAAGAGCAGAACTACCTCACCTACGCGGAGGTAAACGACCACCTGCCCGAAGACATCTCCGACCCCGAACAGGTCGAAGAGATCATCCAGATGATCAACGACATGGGCATCCAGGTCTTCGAGGAGGCCCCGGACGCCGAGGCCCTGCTGCTCGCCACGGGCGACAACGCCGCCGTGGAGGAGATCGCCGAAGAAGCCGTTGCCGCCCTCACGGCCGTGGAATCCGAAGCCGGCCGCACCACCGACCCCGTCCGCATGTACATGCGCGAGATGGGCACGGTCGAGCTCCTCACCCGCGAAGGCGAGATCGTGATCGCCAAGCGCATCGAGGAAGGCATCCGCGAAACCCTCTCTGCCATCGCCTGGTTCCCCGGCGCGATCGAAGGTGTGCTCCACGAGTACGACCTGGTGGCCACCGGCGAGCGCCGCCTCTCTGACGTGTTGACGGGCTACCTCGAGCCCACCGAAGACGTGCAGCCCGCCACCCCGGTAGAGCCGGCCGCCAAGCCGGGCGCCAAGAAGGCAGCCGCCGAGGAAGAAGAAGTAGAGGAAGAAACCCCCGCCGAAGACGGCGAAACCGACGAAGTGGAAAGCGGCCCGGACCCCGAGCTTGCACGCCTGCGCTTCGACGACCTGCGCAAGCAACTCGGCAAAGCCACGCGCTCGATCAAGAAGAACGGCCGCGACAACAAGCTCACCCACAAAGAGCTCGAGAAGACGGCAGAACTCTTCAAGTTCCTGAAGCTGCCACCGCGTCAGTTCGACCCGATGGTCGAGCGCGTGCGCACCACGGCAAACCAGGTACGCGAGCTCGAGCGCCAGATCATGCACCTCTGCGTGAACTATGCGCGCATGCCCAAATCCGCGTTCCTCGAGGAATACCCGGGCAACGAGACAAACGACAAGTGGGTCGAGAAACTCGCGCGCCGCAAGCAGCCCTATGCCGCCAAGATGGGCGCGATCCGCGATGACGTGCTGCGCCTGCAACTACGCATCGGCGAGGTCGAATCCCAGGCAGGCATCAGCTGCGTCGAGATCAAGGACATCAACAAGCGCATGTCCATCGGCGAGGCGAAAGCTCGCCGCGCCAAGAAAGAAATGGTCGAGGCGAACCTGCGCCTCGTGATCTCGATCGCCAAGAAGTACACCAACCGCGGCCTGCAGTTCCTGGACCTCATCCAGGAAGGCAACATCGGCCTGATGAAGGCCGTGGACAAGTTCGAATACCGCCGCGGCTACAAGTTCTCGACCTACGCCACCTGGTGGATCCGGCAGGCCATCACGCGCTCCATCGCGGACCAGGCTCGCACCATCCGCATCCCGGTTCACATGATCGAGACGATCAACAAGCTGAACCGCATCTCGCGCCAGATGCTCCAGGAGATGGGCCGCGAGCCCACCCCGGAAGAGCTGGGCGAGCGCATGGAGATGCCCGAAGACAAGATCCGCAAGGTGCTCAAGATCGCCAAAGAGCCGATCTCGATGGAAACCCCCATCGGCGACGACGAAGACTCGCACCTGGGCGATTTCATCGAGGACTCCTCGATTCCCTCGCCAATCGAGTCCGCCACGGGCGAAGGTCTGCGTGAAGCCACCCGCGAAGTGCTGGCCGGCCTAACGGCTCGTGAGGCCAAAGTGCTGCGGATGCGCTTCGGCATCGACATGAACACCGACCACACGCTGGAAGAGGTGGGCAAGCAGTTCGACGTGACGCGCGAGCGCATCCGCCAGATCGAGGCGAAGGCGTTGCGGAAGCTGCGGCACCCGAGCCGGTCGGAGCATTTGCGGAGTTTCTTGGACGAGAGTTGAGGGCTCTCATCAGACACTCAGTTCACTTGCCATTGGATGAGGGCACAGATTTAGACTTGGTCGGGCACACAGGACGTGCGCCGCATGGAGACTTCAGGGATGAAGGTTGGCGAGATGATTGCCATGCTGGAAGCCGATGGCTGGGCGCAAGTTCGGATGCGCGGAAGCCACAGGCAGTTCAAGCATCCATGGAAAACAGGGACGGTTACAGTTGCAGGCAAACTGAGCGCGGATATCCCGGCAGGGACATACGCGGCGATCAGAAGGCAGGCCGGGCTGAGGACGTAAGGAGGAATACGCCATGCGTTACGCAGTAGTGATCGAGCGTGGAGATACGAGTTTTGGCGCGTACGTGCCGGCTCTTCCCGGCTGCGTAGCGGTCGGTGACACGCGCGAGGAGGTCATTGAGCTAATTCGTGAGGCCATCGAGATGCACCTCGAGGCCATGCGTGATTCGGGCGAGACTGTGGCAGAACCCGCTGCCGTCGTGGAGTACGTTGAGGTCGCCGCCTGAGTTTCCGTTTTGCCGCCCCACAGCTTGAGTGGACAGCTTAGCAAGGCTTTGTGCGCAGCTGTCGGGGAGGTACAGTTCGCGAATCCACACATGGACGTGAGGATGGAAGATGCCACCGAAGATCAGGGAATTGATTGCAGCACTCAACAGGGCGGGTTTCTCAGACCGCGGGGGCAAGGGCAGTCATAGGAACTTCATACACCCGCGAACCGGGGCACAAGTCACGCTATCAGGACGAAGCGGAGGCGACGCCCAAGCCTACCAAGTACGTGCAGTTCGGAACGCAATAAAGGAGGCTCAGGAATGAAAGCATCAGCGAACTACGTGAAGATCGTCGAGTGGTCCGACGAAGACCAGTGCTACGTCGGAAGCGCCCCGGGCCTGATCCTTGGCGGTTGCCACGGGGATGATGAAAAGGCCGTCTTCGCTGAATTGTGCGAGATTGTTGAAGAAGCCATCGAACTGTGCTTGCAGGACGGCCGCGCCTTGCCGCCCCCAACCGCAGGACGAGACTTGGCGAATACACTTCAGCGTGTGGCGTAGATACGTCACTGCAACGAGCACGTTTTCGGGCCCATAGCTCAGTTGGTTAGAGCGTCCGACTCATAATCGGCTGGTCCCAGGTTCAAGTCCTGGTGGGCCCACCAATTTCCCATAGAAATCTTATAGATGCGGCTGGAGTAACCAGCCGATTCGGCTTGGCTTCGGGGGAGATACAGGCGATGGGAATCGGGTAGCGAGGCGAAGAGACGAACCTCTAGCCTCTGATGTCATATCCTACGACCGGCGCAATTCTGAGTAACGTTGTAGCCCATCATGAACAACGCTTTTTCGGCTAATGCAAACTCGGTTGACGGAGCATAGTTTCCCAGCACCTCTTGAATGATTCGGGCGGATTTCCGAGCAAATCTTGCTCGCACCTCATCGCTAACCGTCTTCATACTCATCGCCGGAAATTTTTTCGTCCCCGTTGACGGATTGCGCTGCTTTTGATCCCCTCTTGGAAACAAGAATTCCGAAGGTAAAGTTGTAGACAATCGGCTAGCAATTAATCCAAGTGACGCACCCACTCTACCGTCGAATATGATTACATCTTGCTTAGGACTATCAATGCTATCTGAGAAATCTAGAGCTGCTGCTGCAAAAATTTTAGTGCTTCCCGAATTCATAGGATACTTGTTTGCTCCTATTCCGAAACAATCGAGGGAAGCAATCGAATTTGGACATAAGACGGATGTTGCCTCCTTTATTTCACAGATGAGAGCGCCGCGCTCGCTAGCACTATAAATCCAATCTAAAGTTTTTTGGGATCTATGACGAACACCACCCCAATCTAATATTTTCAGACAGCAAATTTTGGCAAGCTCGTTGTCACCGGTGGCCATTGCGCTTTGAAGTGCAAGCCCAAGTTGCTCGAGTGTACCTCCCTCGTACTTCATCCAACTGTAATGCTCTCCCGCATTTCTTATGCCGGAACACCACCAATTTCCGAAGTCATCGCACTCGAGTCTTTCTCTCCAATCAGCAAATGACCGGTGTATACGCCCACTTGGACTCTGGGTAGAGTAGCAGTGGAAGTGGCTATCGCAGGACATTTTGTCTTGCGGGAGCAGGGCATTGGCATCGCCGTTCCACCAAACCCTCAAAACCTCAACACATTTCTCGCTGAGAATCTGGTGCTGGCCCGAGTCCTGATTGGACCTGGACATTCTGATTTCTATGAATGGTCGAATATCTGACTTGACCGGGATCCAGTCCGGATATAACTCTGGAAGAGGGCGCCAATTTGACAGGCCACCGCTACCAACAGGAACCCATGCCTGCTCGCTCACGTTAATGCCTTTAACCTCTTACAAGCTGGAATTGTCGCTCAAAATCTTGAGCGTATCCTTCTTACAAGTCGACGCGTCGAGATCGCGACGAACTTTAGGGGAGGTCGTCAATCTAAGAAAATCCGAGTATCTTTGCGGCGACTTTCTCGTTTGCGAATTTCAATGCACCCCGAGCATTAGCTGCGGCTATTTCTACTAAATCTACATCTGCCTGCAATTCTTTGCTTGCGAACTGGAGCGCGGCTCCATCATTTTTTACCGCAACCAATACGACATCTTTATCAGCTCGTAGCTTTTGGCTTGCGTGCTCTAGCGCAGAGCCCACTTTTCTTACCGCTAGCAGCACCAACTCTCTATCAACTCGAAGCTCTTCGGTGACATCAGCTAACGGATGGTATTGTCCGGGAACTGCATTTTCTACTGCGACTGCGACGACCTCCCTCTCCCCCCGTAGCTGGCTACTAGCGTACTGGAGAGCGCCCCCATTGTTAGAAGCAGCTTTTAAAACTACAGCTTTATCAGCGCGAAGTGATTTTTCGGCGTAATTTAGTGATAGTCCGTCATTTGCAACTGCGGCAAGCACGACGTCCCTGTCTGCCCGAAGTTTCTTGGCTGCATACTGCAGCGAATCGCCGGAGTTCTTGACGGCGATGACAACTAAATCTTTATCAGATTTAAGGCTATCCGCTGCAAATTGAAGTGCATTCCCGTTATTTGAAACTGCAGAAGACACAATCTCTCTTTCTGCTTTTAAGTCATCGCTAGCAAACTCCAGCGCGCAACCATATGTAGCGACTGCCGTGGCAACGATCTCCTTGTCCGACTGAAGGTCAGAGTCCAAGTACATCAAAGTCTCACCAGCATTGGATACTGCCAAAAGAGCTAACTGTCTATCTGATTTCAGATCATCGTCTGCAAACCAGAGCACGCGACCATCAACCGCTAGTGCTAAAGACACCAAATCTTTATCGCTTCTCAAATCATCACTTAGATAGCTTAGAGCATCATCCGGGGAAAACTCTAGCACATGGTCTTTATCAGCTGACGTTAGCGCCCGTTGCGCCACCTCTCGATCAGCGCGCAATTCTTCGCTTGCATGCTCAATGGCATTGCCGCATTGAGAAACCGCTTTCAAAACGATTTCTTTATCAGCACGCAAACCATCATCAGCGTATTGCAGCGCCCCTCCAACATTTGAGACGGCCGCAAGAACAATTTCTTTGTTGGATTTCAGATCATCGCTGACGTACTGCAGCGCGTCTCCATCATTATTTACCGCTTGAAGTGCTATTTCTTTATTTGCACGCAATTCCTCATTTGCGTATTCAATAGCTCTTCCATCTTTTTGTATCGCTTTAAGCACTACCTCGGGGTCTGATTGCAATTTGCCGCTCGCGTATTCCAACGCAAACCCTCTATGGGCAACTGCGGCGAGCACGACTTCCTTATCTTCACGAAGGGCTTTGTCCGCCTTTTGTAAATCCCAGCCGTTAAGTGAGACCTTAACTAGCCAACTGGTCTTTTTCGCCGTGTTGCTTGAAGCTTTTCCCATTTAACTTTCCTATGTGTATTCCATAAGCATTGGTGAGAAAAAATCTCTCGGTCCGACCCATTAAGTTCGGGCGTTTTTACCGGAACGTCCAGAGCGGTTCTGTTGATTTGAGTTAAGTCCGGATTTACTTATTCGTGGATATCGCTTTAAGTTCATAAATCGAGTGCGCCAATCCAAGCATCTTATTTGAAGCAAGCCTTCCTTCCCCGCCTGATCTTCCCAGTCCCTAACCAAGGAGTCCTCTATGGCTGCTAAACGCAAGCCTTTGCCCCCTGTTGCCCCGAAGAAACCCTCACCCGAACCAGCCCTCGATCCCGAAGCTGTTCAGGCCCTGAAGCGCGGTTCCTGTCCCACGCTCTCCGGCAAATCGACCCTGCACTACGAAGTGGGCCTTGATGCCAAGCTAACCCCTCTGTTCCGAATCACCGCCTGCACTGGTGGCGGCTTCTTCTCGAAGGAGTGGGTCAGCTTGCCCTCTATCCGCTCGGCTCTGCAGAAAAGCAAAGCAGTCACGGCGATATTGCTTTTCCCGCTGTTCAAAGGCAAGAGCGTTAACACACCCGGCTACCTTCTCGCAGTGCTCCGAGCAGAGAAGCTGATCCAGCCTCTGCCGGGCAAGACCCGGATCCACGAGCTCTGTCCGGACTGGGATGTCCGGGTTGCCTCGATCGTCCAGGGTGGTTCCGGTACCGGTAAGTCCTCTGCCTCAAAGCCCAAGCCAGCTTCGAAGTCCAAACCAGTCTCGAAGGCCAAGCTGGTTTCAACCAAATCCTCTCCTGCCTCAACCAAGAAACCCACCCGCTGATCGCCCGAGTCCGTCTCGGCTGGTCACAGAGGTTTTCCTTCCCCTAACCGCCTGATCCTCTTCGCCTTTCTTCATTGGGTTTTTCAACAAAGCCCGAATCCGACCCTATTCCGAGCTTTCCGCGCAATGCGGATTTCCTTTCCGTTTCTTTCACTTACACGGAGGTGCCTCTGAACTCCGTCTTTCTGCTGTGCGCGCTCGTCCTGTGTCTGCTGGTTCCTCAGCTGCGCACGTGGGTCCTGCCGCTGTCTGTTGCCCTTTATCTCATCAACTCCCTGCTCCTCCTTGCCGCTGCTGTGCTCGGCGGGGGAGTACTGCTTTGGAGAACCTTCCTATGATCGAAGACTTCTATGCCGATGCCATCGACACCGTAAGCACCTGGGATATTGATCCCGGGGACTTTACCGACACCGTGAATGCTTATGCCCGGCTGTGTGCCGGGTACCACCTGGACGAAGCCTCGCTGGCCTTGCTCCCTTCGGCCTACGCCGAGCTCTGTTTCTAATCCTCTCGCCTCGCCTCTCCCTCTAAACCACAAGGAGACATCCATGCCTATCCGCGATCTGGCGGAGGTAGGTGCTCGTCTGGAGGAAACCGTCCGGAACCATCCGGACGGGGCCCTCTCCGATGCCCGCCGCCTGTACCAGTCCTACGAGATGGTGGCCATCGCCATCCTGGACTCGGAGTTCATCGATTACCCGCCTGACGAGCTTCGGGCTTACCTCGCGCACTTCCTCGAGTCGAAGCGCAACGACCTCGCCCTTCCCGCATTCCCCGACACTGGACATCAACCATGACGGATACACGCTTACTCGTTCCCGAGCATCGCCGCTTGCCCACTACGGCAGCCCTGTTCGGCAATGCCTTTCCCTTTCAGATTGAACCCGCCGCTTACTACTGGGCAGATCGCCTCTCGCCGGACTATCACGGCGGGTACTGGCTGTTCTACACGGTAGGTCCTGCGTTCTACATGGCGCCGGATTCCGATACCGGCTTCGACGTCCTGAGCCCGAACGGGTACGAGGGACACCTTAGCGCCGAGGCATTCGGCATCGTGGTGTGCTTGTTTACGTACAGCAGCGTGGCCTTCAAGAGTCGGCCGGGATTCGCATCGGTGTGCGGGGAGCACTACCACCGGCTGCGGGAGGTTGCGCTGGGGCACTCGGAGGTCGGTGGCATTCTCGCTGCGTGTGACTGAGCCCCCTTCAGACTCATTTCTCGTTGGGCAAGACTCCGGCTACCAAACCATTGCACTGAGTGATACATTTTGGCGATGCGCCGAATCTTCAAAACCAAGTTATTCACTCGCTGGATGCGTAAGGCCGGATTATCGGACGACGCGCTATCAACAGCGGTTTCCGAGATGGCTTCCGGTCTCGTGGATGCTGATCTGGGCGGACATTTGGTGAAGAAGCGAGTTGCTTTGCCCGGGAAAGGTAAGCGTGGCGGCGCGAGAACCATCGTCGCCACCAAGATGGCGGCCCGCTGGTTTTTCCTATACGGCTTTGGCAAGAACGAACGCGCCAACATCGACGCTGCCGAATTGCGGGCATTGCAGGAAGTCGCAAGCGAATTGCTTGGGCTGAATGACCAAGAGTTGGCTACAGCATTGCGGTCCGAAATACTCATGGAGGTGCGAGATGGCAACAGCGAAACCTAAGAGTCGAATTCTGGATGAGATGCGTGAGACTGCGCGCGGACTGCACAGTGCCGGGATCATCAGCAAGCGTCGAATGGGCGAGTTCGAAGCACTCTGCAATCTCGATGTCGAAGAAATGCCGCCCAAAAAGATCAAATCTCTGCGCGAGAAATCGCATGTCAGCCAGGCCGTATTTGCAGCCGTGCTGAACACGAGCGTGTCCACAGTGCAGAAGTGGGAGGTCGGCGACAAACGGCCGAGCGGTCCTTCCTTGAAGTTGCTCAATCTGATCGAGAGGAAAGGCTTGGAAAGTGTTCTGTGAGGAGATGCACCGGATGCAATAAGTACCTTCGGGTAGTGCTTCTGGCTGACGGTGAAACGGTGCACAAGGCGTTTTTCGACAGGAGGTTCGTGTCATAAAAGTCCGTTACTTCGCAGACACGGACACGCTCCAGATCGAGTTCCGTGACGCTCCTGTCGCGGAAACCCGCGATCTGGACGAGAACACCCTTCTCGATCTGGACAAGGAGGGCAACATCTTGTCCATCACGATCGAGCACGCATCAACTCGTACGGATGCACCTACGTTTTCTTACGAGCAGATCGCTGCCTGAGGGCGAGCGACAACGTAACTCATAATCGGCCACATCCTCAGGGGAACCGGGAAGCTGGAATTCTGGGAATCAGCGACGCTGACCAGATCGCCAGCTTTCCAGTTTTCCGGGGCACACAGTCCTGCGGCTCCGTCCCTCCCCCGCATCAGCCTGTGGCCCGGGCATCGACCCCACCGGGCCACCCCTGTCCGCCGCTGAGCGTCAGGTAGCCCTCCCGGGGACGTGGGGCACTCCCATGCCGTCCCGCCGCATCGCCTATCGCTCCGTGGAAGCCCCTTCGGCTTAGAACCCACACGGTCCTTCGTTAACGCCCGCACCTCAATCACTCCTCGGGCTTCGGCCTGGGGAGTGTCTGCACCTCTTTTTTTTCCTTTAACGACATCCCCTGTCGCCCGAGGGGATCAACCTGTTTTCATCAAGGAGTTACCTATTGCTAATACCCGCCGCTCGAAACCCAAGTTCGAACGCTATGACCCCTCGGAGACCTTCAAGCTACTGAACAGGGCGGATCGCGCCATCAGATCTCTGAGCGAACCGCTTCGACAGGCAAAGCGTTCCGAGACCAATCGGCGAAAGATCAAAGAATGGACCTACACCAAGAGCATCAACCCACCGGGCTCGTTCTGGAACTGGTGGGCTTCGATGCGTATCGATCAACTGTTGAGAGCCAACCCCTACGAGAGAACCGTTCGTGATGTCTTCGATGACTTCCTGCACGAGGTATGGATGGGGCTGCGACCGATCCTGTGGGGCCTCGGGTACACGATCCTGACGGCCGTGGCCTACGTGATCTGGTTCTGGCTTCTGATCTTCGTTGTCTTGCCGGTACTGTGGGATTGGTTTTGGCGGATGCCGCCAGGGCTTCAGTAAGCATCGATCGAGGAGCGATCGCGGAGGCCGGCTTGCACCCGTCTCCCAGGCTCTTACCGAGCAGCCTTTGCTGTCACCCCCGGCCCTTGCAGTTTTCCATGCGGTAATGCCAATCTTCCACAAAAAAAGGACAACACATGGGCAATGAAGTCCACGACACCTTGGTCTACCGACTAGCGCAGATTCTGATCAAGCTGAACCAAGGCGAGAAACTGGACCCACAGACTCTCGCCGATGAGTTCGGCGTCACCCTTCGCACGGTTCAACGGGACCTCAACGAACGCTTCGCCTATCTTCCGCTGGAGAAGTCGAATGGTCGCTACCATCTGAGCCAGACGTTTCTCGGCAAGATCTCAACGCGAGACATAGAACGCTTTGCAGGCCTTGCCGGAATTCGGGGTCTGTTCCCCTCCCTCTCCGATGACTTCCTGCGGGACATCTTTGACTCCCGCATCCAAAGCGCACTGCTGGTCAAAGGGCATCACTACGAGGATCTGGGCGGCAAGGAACCGATGTTCCGGCTACTGGAACGGGCGATCGTATCGCGGCACCACGTCAGCTTTGCGTACCAGAAGGGAGACGAGAGCAAAGAGTACGAGGGTGTTGCGCCCTTCAAGCTCATGAACCACAAGGGGATCTGGTACCTCGCAGCCCGTGATGGCGACAAGCTGAAGACGTTCTCGTTCACCCGGCTCGCACAGGTCCGCCAACTAGCCTCGACCTTTGATGCGGATCCCCACATCGACCGGAGGCTCTCCGAGGAGGACGGGATCTGGCTCGGGGAGGAGAGGGTTGAGATCGTGCTGAAGATCTCCTCGGAGGTTGCCTGTCAGTGGCATTCCAATAATCCCCACCTGTGGTAACTGAAATTTCCCCACCCCTCGAAACTAAGAGGAGCGT
>Ga0315901_10006028_pt1 | contig 14595 bp, 26 predicted proteins | sample LakEriMetagenome_10_FD_203761 | JGI IMG/M metagenome (GOLD analysis project Ga0315901, IMG submission 203761) | Freshwater fungal communities from buoy surface, Lake Erie, Ohio, United States - Buoy 2 MA116 | ecosystem: Environmental > Aquatic > Freshwater > Lake | place: USA: Lake Erie, Ohio... | reverse complement strand
AGCAACGGTTAGTTTAGTTGCATCGCTAATATCTAGTGTAACAGCGCTGCTTGCGTCGTACTCGGCAAGACCTTTAACGGGATCTGCACCAGAACCAGCACCACGTAGCATTGCGCGATCAACAGCACGAGCAACACGGCGAACCATTGCATCACGGATAACAGGCATAATTGCTAGTAGAGCGTCTTCTTCTTCTTCGAAGGCTACATACTCGTTGGTAGCAACTTTGTATGCGTTAAGAGTGATTTCTTTAAGAGCGTGTGTAGCATTGCCACCAGCACTATTGCTTGTACCAAACTGAGCATTTTGTACCCAAGTTGCTAGGCCTGCTTCTGGGTTTACAGGAATAGTCATTACGTTAGTTTGCATTGCAATACTGCGTAGAGTAGGAGCAACAACTAGGCGACGGCGAACCTCGTTTTCCATTGCTAGGCTAACTTCTAGTTCCCAAGTTGCGCTAGGAACGTGTGCACCATACTTTTCAACTAGTTGTTTACCAAGACGTGTGCTGTCAACACTCTTACCAGCCATTTTTGCTAGTAGAACTGCTTTTTCTTTGTCAGCATAGCTCATGTCGCTGGGCTTGCCATCAACAAACTGCATTTTGCTTTTCTGAATAGCTTCTAGCTCTTGTGCTTTTTCTTTTAGGGCAGCTTCTAGGCCACTGATAACACTCTTGGTGCTTTCTGCTTGCTCTTGGAAGCGCTTCTCTACTTCGGCTAGTAGCTTTTCTGCACCAGTTTCAGTAGGAGTTACAGCAGCAACAGCTGCTTTGATACGTGCTTGTAGCTCAGCTTCTGCTTGTTCACGAGCAGCTTTCTCAGCTTCTACACGAGCTTGTTCTTCTTTGATAGCCTTAGCAGCTTGCTGTGCAGCGTCTTGAGCTGTTTGGGCTAGTAATTGCTTTAATTCTTCTGGAGTCATGTCCAATTCCTCTTTGGTTGTGCTCTTTGCTTGCCTAGTGGTGTCTAGCCCTTTAGCTGACTCGCTTTGGGGTGCAAATTGCTCTATAAATTCACGATACTCCGTAACGGAGTTAAACGATTTTGAAAGATTAAAAAGTGTGTTTTGATTTGCTGGTACCGAAACTACCGAAATTTCATGTAATTCTAAGTCTTTGACTAGGAAAACTTCTGCGGCACTATTATATTCCGCATCTTTAATTCTAAATCCAACTGAAAATGCTGTTAAAACTTCGTCTTTGATAAGCTGGTATACCTTTTCAGCAGCTTTTGAGATCCTAGCTTTAATCCATAATCCTTTTGCATCTACTTTGTGCTCAGTCATACGACCAACTGGTTGAGTATGGTCATGAAATGCTAGGATAACAGGATTTTTTATGTAGTTCTCTAAGCCTTTTTCCCAAACTGAGGTAGGGATTACATCGCCGTGTCTGTCAATATCCACGGTTGATGCGTATCCACTAATCTCAATTACGTCTGGTTCTGCTGGTAGCGGCTCAGCTTTAGTAAAGACACTGTTAAAGTACAGGATCTTATTTTTGTCTACCATAATTTCCTCTATTATTGCCCTTCACTCGGCCTACCGCCTTGAGATGGGTTTGCTGCACTACCAGCAATATTAGCTGGAATTCTGATCTCGTCAGCTCCGTCCAGTTTGTCATACCGGAGCTCTTGGCGAGCTTCATTTGGTGTTATAATACCGCCGTTAACCAGTGTAGCGTGGTAGCTGGCAATATCTTTAATGTCTGGCTGTAGGGCCGATACCGTTTGTGTAATTGCCTCCACATCGTAGCCAAAGTACCGTTCTACGGCACTTACCCAGGACTTGGCAATAGGCATTACAGTTTCCAAGTAGAATAAGCGCAGATTAGGAGCAATGTTGGCATTGTTGCCGCCCATTAACAAGATAGGCGGAACGCCTAGTGCCTGTAGTATCTTTTCTTGATGAGTTTTTATACTCTGATCAAAGTCCATTTCTTTAAAGCTGGTATCCGTAATCTTTTGTGGCTTTAAGCCACTATCCAAGATAACCGGACGGCGACCACCAACTTTAGGATTGTACTTTTGTTGCCAGTATTGGATTGTACGCTCTTTGGCTATGGTCGATAGTGTATTTTCAGTAGTTAGAACCATACCAAACACAGCACCATTTTCAAAGAATGCATCCTGAAACTGTTCCATGTTGTAGAGTGTTTTGATAGATCGCTGCGCACTTTCGAGCCTGCTAGAACCACGGTAGATACTCTCCGAACTTAAATCTTTGAGTGAAAATACCTCCGATTCCTTAAAGTCTACTAGTCCGTTGTACCGGTATCCACGAATAAACGTTTTTTCATCGGTAAGTATTTCTACCTTGCTAGCGGGCAGGTGGTAGAGAAATGTACCGTCGTAGTGTACAAACACATTACCCTCTAGCAAGAAGTCAGTAAATATGTTCTTGCGAAAATCTTGTGCCGATTGGTACGGATTGGGTCTGTAGTTGAGCAGAGTGCTTAGGGACTTTTGACGAGTACCTACTACCACACCTTCATACAGCTTGTCCTTGACGTCATAGTCCAAGCTCGAACAAGCGCTTACGATTAGGTTAACACCACGATTAACCATCTCAACACGCTTAAATGCTTGTTGAAAGGTAATTGGCGCAGTGGTACCAACCATGGTACCGGCCTCTTGTGCTATTCGCTCCTGCGCAGGATTAAGTTTCCAGCGCAAGTCACTAAAAAATTCTTTTATTCCCACGGCTATCTCCACTGGTAAACTCACTAAACGGAGATCCATAACTGGGTTTGCTTAGCACCTCACCACTCTGTTTCTGACGCTGCAGTTCTAACCAATGAGACTGTTTTTGAGCAGTACCCAGACCCGGCGCTTTGCCAAATATCTGGTGTAGCCTAACGTGGTGTGGATTACATAGTGTATACACTAGTTCGTACAACTCACGGTGATGCTCACTAATGAACTGGTCACGTACCCTAAGTACCTCATCGTCCGTATCAAGCTCAATGCCCAGTTGTTGGCACCAGCGTTCAAGGAGTAAGGTAATACTGTGGGTATGGTGTAGTTCAAGGTCTTGGTTAGTTCCACAAACCCAGCACTTAGATTGCTTTTGGTAAGCACCCTTGGCACGGTCTCGGATCCATTTTACAGGTATACGTTTTTGAGTATTTTTTGCCATAATGTTAGTATTATACCACCGGGGCAGTACATAGTCAATGTGGTAATTTTATCAGCTATAGAATTTTAAAGTTGACATACCAGCCCAGTTATAGTATAATAGTTATCTAGTAAACGAGTAGAGACAGTAGCGGAGTGCGTCCATAAGGTGAGAATACTTATCGTGCTTAGGCTTCTCTTTAGTCAAACCTTCACGATCATCCCACTTGTATTGATTAAGTGCTTCTATAGTTTTAGTACACTGTGGATCTACCCACAGCTTACCCTGTGCGACTAGAGTCTGCACATAGGCAATGCCTGGTAGTACATCTTTCCGAGCACGCACAGTAGGAATATCGTACTGGTAGGCAAGGTCTTGAGCAAACTGTGCTGCTGCCGAATCTATAAAGATCAGCTCGATCCCAAACTCGTCCGCTAGAGTTTTAATCTGCTGAGCATGGTATTCGGTGGTTTGTTCCGCCTCCTCATACTCACGGATAACCCAGAATTTATCCCGACCCGCATCCTCTAGGTCCGGTAGGTAGGCTACTACTAGAAACGCGGTAGGATCACGGTATCCCGGGTCGCAGCCTGCCAGGAACTGAGTACTCCCATCCTCTTGCAGTTTAGGGTCCCAGGTTTGTACCGAATCGTCGTGCAGCTCGTAGATTTGACCCTCAAACGTGGTAAATGAGGCAAGATATTCCTGCTCAAACTCCTGCTTTGACATCGATCTACGGGCTTCTTCAATGTCCTTGGGACTCATACGAGGATTCTCCTCATAGTCTGCCCAGAGTGAACACCATTCCGGAAATTCGTCCGAGAAGCCACGATCCCAGAATCGGCTAAACCAGTTCTGCTTGCCACGAGGTGTACTAATAAATATAGCTTTAGCATCTACCCGGTCTAGGGTCGGACGTAGTTGAATGTTAAAAGCTTCCTCGCCGGCATCACCTAGGGCAGCCTCGTCAAAGAGTATAAGCTGGTACGATCTGCCAACAGTCGAATCTACAGTCGACAAGCTGCCCATACGGACTGTCGAACCATTGCTCAACTCAATTACACGATCTTTTAGGTTATCACGCTCCACCTCTAGTTCAAAGTGCTTGATAAACCTGCGTTGCAGTTCAAACGAGATTGAGGAGAGGTTGTAGTTGGGCGAGATTACTAGGACATTGCAGTTGGGCACTAGTGAGACTAGTTGCGCGATTATGTTAGCAATATAGGTTTTGCCTAGACGACGAGCTAGTGCAGCTACAACAAAACGGTATTTGGGATTGTTGACCGCATTGATCAGTGCCAGTTGCGCGCGGTTGAGCTGATCCCAAGCTCCGATCAGCTTAAGGTAATTTTCGATAGGCAGTTTAATAAATCGAGTATGTGGGTCGAACTCCTGGATCCCGTCCCACTCTACATCACTACGGGAGACTTTAAGCAAGTTTGTCTCCCAACAATTTCTGGATCAGCTGACCATAACGGGTGCCATCGCCACCCTCGTTGATCTGCACATTAACCTGATTTTTGGGCCCGCCTTGCCGCAACTTCTCTAGCTGAATTTCCCGGTCTAACAACTCCATACTCATTTTGTGCGATAGGGCAAGTAGTTCCGATATGTCTTTGGTGCTGCCCGTTTGCGACTCTTCCAGCTCCTGAAACTTTTGTTGGATTAAGGCGTCCATGGCACGCCGCATACGAAACCGGTTGTTGAAGCCTAAGTCGAAGAATACCTGGTTAATGTAGGATTTCACATCTGGACGCTTGAGTATTTGAGCAACGTCGTGTGGTTCTAAGTTTAGGACGGTAGCCACTTCTTGGGTGTTTTGGTGCTCTAGGTACAGATTGGCAACTTCCAATAACTCGGGGCTTATGTTGATGGTGTCGGTGGGTAGTTGGTTCATTGGTGTCCTCTATTTTTATAAAGTGTAACACGTTTAGCGGTTTAGGGTCAATGTGAAAATTTTTACTGGTGTTACACGCGTGGGTGGGCGCACAGATTTTTTTGAATGTCAAGTCAACTAACCGCCCCTGTTACGTTATAACATCACATGGCCTGGTGCTGTTACAAATTGTTACAATTCAATGCTTGCATAAATTCTTCAACCCTGTATAATTAAACACATCGAAGCACACAACCTGGGAAGCACAATGCGAAACACCTATACAATCAGCTACTACTTGCAAGGCAAGCAAGGCTCTGTTACACTACAGGCTCAAAGCGAGGATGATGCTTGCGGGCTTGTCAAGGCAATGCACAAGGGTTGCCGTATCTTCCACGTTATGAATTACAATCTTTATTGAGGCTAACATGAAAAGCGCATTAGGTTTTGGGCTTGTGTTTTTTGGGATTGTGTTGCTTGCCGGCGTAGCCGGCGGGCTTGACCAGATACCCGCGACCGGTTCCGTGGTATACTGGTTGACCAGCGTAATGCTGGCACTTGCTGGTTTTGCTGCTGGCTTGCTTGGAATCTCATTCATTGACAAAGGGGAATAAATCATGGCTGAAAAGACTGCAAACTACACTTCGGAACAAACCCTTAAACTTGTGGCCGATTACAAGGCTGGCATACAGGTTGAGGATATTGCCAAGGCAATGGGCAAATCGGTTCGTTCGATTGTCGCAAAATTGTCCCGTGAGGGTGTATACCAGAAAAAGGAATACACAACCAAAACTGGTGAGGCTCCCGTCAAAAAGGATGAGCACGCCGATATGATCGGCAAGGCTTTGAACCTTTCAGAAGGGGATACCGATTCACTTGCCAAGGCTAACAAGCGCGCGCTTGCCGCGATTGCCGAATTCATCAAGGCTCGGGCTTGACACAAGGGGCGCAAGCCCCTATACTTTGCTTTTGACACTTAGGGGAATGCAATGGATACATATCAGCTTATGGGTTTCAAGGATCGGTTGACCTATCTGGAATCGTTGGCCAAGGAATATCAATTGCCCATGCTAACGGTTAAACGTGCGGCAAACCTTTGTGGTATTGACGAAGATTTTGACGGGCTAATCGCTCACCTTGAAGATATTGCAGCACTACGCGACGACGTAAAATCCTAGCCCTTGCCAGGGTGTTGTATTTTTGCAACACGCTGGCGCCAAAATTATATCATATAATTTTGGCCCGTGTCAAGCATTTTAGCAAAAATATTTTTCTATGGGCCTGGCTGGGTCGATTAAAAAATACAATGGGCTAGGGGTTGCACAATCCCCAAAAACCTGTATAATTTTCTACATGGACAAAACACAAGGAAACAAAATGATGAACGATCCTCAAATGATAGTTGACCATGCCATGCAATGTGGCGCGATCTGGGCTGGCATTGATAACCTTGCACTTCACAAGGATCGCAAAGCGGTTGCAGCATCGTTCTCAAGCACGCACGATGCTCAGGAATTCGTGTACTATATACACGATTGGCTCGATGAGCATGACTTTCCTGATTTGCCTGTATCTTACGACGAAGAATTTGTGTTGGTCTGGCTCTGAAACTTAACCTTGAAAGGGTTTATCATGAAAAAATGGGATCAAGTTTTACGGCGTAATCTTCTGTCCGACCTTGAGGGAGAAGGTGGCTCGCTGGTTTATGATGTTGAGGAGGGTATCACGGTTGCGGTTCGCCCCAGTGTGCCCGAATCATGGAGCCGGAATTCCGTGAACTGGGTGAAAATCGCGGTTGCCTATTGTGCAGACTTCGATGCCTATGACCCGATCAAGGGTGAGATTCTGGCAATGGAGCGAGCCTTTCAGGGCGAAACGGTTTCGTTTCCCCGTATGCCCGGAGAAACTACGCTGGAAGTTGCCCTTAACTTTTTGCGATTTGTCAAGGGTGACGTAAACTAGGGTAAACCCCAGGTGTTGCGTAGGCGCAACACCTGGGCGCCAATTTTATCATATAAAATTGGCCCGTGTCAAGGGTTTTTGCAAAAAATTTTTTCTATGGGCGTGCGCGTGTCGATAGAAAAATACAATGGGACCTGGCTTGCTCTAGACTCAATTTTCCTGTACTATTAGCACATGGACACTTTCAACCCTCTGCTGAAACCGTGGCGCATCGCGTGTGGCGTGTGGCCGGAACTGGAATTGCACAATGCTCCGACCTTCAAAATCTCGGAACGGTTAACCCGTACTGCCGGAATGTGCTACCCGGAATCCGGCGAGATTATTCTTTCCGGCCCCTACTTGCGCGAATACCGGCGTGAAATGATGGGCGAGATTCTGACCCATGAAACTGCACATTATATCGACTACTGCCTGAACGGATGGAAAAAATATAAGCGGCATCACGGCAAACCGTGGCAGGAAATCATGTATACTCTAGGGTACGAACCGAAACCTTTTCACACAATGGAATTGAGATAATGGCAATCAAGCGAATCAGAATTTACGACATGGACGGAACCATTGTATGCTCGCTGCATCGTTACCGGACTATCATCGACGATAGGGGCGAGCGTATCGACCTAGACTATTGGCGCGAGAATGAATACAGGGCGCTTGACGATTCACTCTTACCGCTGGTCGAAGAATACTGGCAAGACCTTAACGATCCTGAAACGTATACCATAATTGCTACTGCGCGCGTACTAGGCGAACCGGATCGAGAATTTATCCGCGACACTCTAGGCGAACCGGACTATATCGTTTCGCGTAAACAGGGCGACACTCAATCAGGTCGAACTCTTAAAATCGGTGGACTAGCAAAGTTTTTCAACCTTGTCAACTTCCAGACCGATGACGTTGTTTTTTATGAGGATAACGTCGAATATCTTAAAGCAGTCTGCGACCGTTTCGGTATCCGTGGCGTGTATATTCCGAGTAAACAGGGCCATTGATGAAAATTGCCTTTTGCCTCTTACTGGTCGGTCATCTGGTAACAACCTCTCGATACAGGGCGCGCGAATACCTTGAGGAGGAACCTGTAATGTGGCAATGGGTTGAAGGACGATAGGGGCATACGCCCCTATTATTTTGCCCAGGCCATGTGATGTTATAACGTAACATTGAGATGTTTCACATGAAACAATGGTGTTGTATAAAAACCACGTGGGCGCCAATTTTACTATAGTAAAATTGGCCGTGTCAAGCACTAAATTGTAAATAATTGTAACAAAACCTGGCCCGTGTCGTTTTTTGTACACTAGGGTTTCCCCCACTAGAATTTTTTGCACGGGGCTGGATTCTGTGCTAGAATCTGTTTGTGGCAATTGCCACGCGCGATTTCCGGCGCTTTCCGGTAAAGGGTAGAAAATGGCTCGCAAGCAGTTCTTTTGTATCGTTGACACTGAGACAACGATTAATGATACCGTGGCTGATTTTGGTGCGGTAATCGTTGACCGTGAGGGTAAGATTTTCACGCAATGTGCGGTTCTGGTTCGTGGTGAATATGGGGATAAAACCCTGTTCCATCGCAAAGAAAATTCTGATATCTGGGGTTTTGCTGGTTTGCGTAAACGTGAGGCGCAATATGTTGCCATGCTAGATTCTGGCGCGCGTATGCTTGCCAGCGTACCGGCAATTAATCGTTGGCTTGCGCTTGCGGTCGGAAAATATAATCCGATCCTCACTGCATACAATCTAAACTTCGACGAAGGTAAATGCCGGAATACCGGAATTGACATTGACCTATTTACTGATCGGTTTTGTCTATGGCAAGCTGCAATCGGTAATATTTGCGGAACTCGCAAATATCGTCAATTCTGCCTTGAGAATCACCTATTTAATAATCGCACAGATAAAGGCAATCTGTCTTTTCAAACCACTGCGGAATCGGTTTGCGGATTTATTCAGGGTGAATTTAAGATTGAACCGCATACTGCTATCGAGGATGCGCGCGATTTTGAATTGCCCATTCTCGCCAGTATTATCAAGCGTAAACACTGGCGCGATAATCTGAAAGCGCATACATGGTATGATTTTCAGGTCAAAAACCACTTCAAGGCGATTTAATTATGTCGGATGCAATCGGTATTATCGGCTCGATTGCATTCGCAACCTGCGCGATTCCGCAGGTTGTAGAATGCTATCGTAAACGATCCGCTGAGGGTTTATCGTGGATGTTTTTAATCCTCTGGGCAATTGGCGAGATATTCACAATTATTTATATCTGGCCTAATCAAGACTGGATTTTACTTTCCAATTATCTGTTTAATTCTCTTTGCCTTGCGGTAATGATTTTTTTCAAAATTGAGGATACCAGAAAATGAAGTTTCGCAAATCTGATATTGAACTATTCCAGCGAATTGCGGAAACCGAAATTAGAATCCGCAAACCCGTAGTTTTGCAGGTTTGCAAGACTATAAATCTGGGCGGTGTTTATTGTGTAGGATTATGGGAAGATGAATTCGATTATCACCTAATCCAAGTTTCACGCGCTGAAATCTGGAATCCGGTTGAATTATTCGCAACCATTATTCATGAATATATTCACGCATGGCAATCTGAAAATAATCTTCCAGTAAATCATTCTCCCTCGGGTTATTTTCCACATTGGCGAAAATATTTCCGGCAATATTATCAGGTTAATATTGCCGGATTTAATAACTAAATAAAACCCCGCGAGGGGTTTTATTTTGCCAGGCCTATGTGATGTTATAACATCACACCCATGTGATGTTATAACATCACACTTTGCTGGCGCCAAATTTTATCATATAAAATTTGGCCGTGTCAAGGGTTTTTTGAAAAATATTTTTCTATGGGGTTTGGGGTGTCGATTAAAAAATACAATCGCTCACCCAGGGCGCAGGGCTAGATTTTCGTGTAGAATCTTTTCTGTGGCGAGTGCATGGGGCGCTTGCCCGAAACTAGGGGATAGAAAATGGCAGAAAAAGCCGTGAACTATACCGCCGAGCAGACCGCGAAATTGGTCGCGGATTATGTGGGCGGTGTTTCCGTGGAAAGCATTGCCGAAAATCTCGGCAAATCGGTTCGCTCGATTGTGGCGAAACTGTCGCGTGAAGGTGTTTACCAGAAAAAGGTTTATACCACGAAAACCGGCGAACCGGTTCAAAAAAAGGATATGACTGCGGATGCTATCGGTCGAATCCTGAACCTGAGCGAAGCCGATACCGACTCGCTCACGAAAGCGAACAAGCGCGCGCTGAAGGCGATTTTCGATGCGCTTGCCAATTCTAAACCGCTGTAAACTGGAAAACCCCTAGGCTTTGGCCTAGGGGTTTTGAAGGGATAGATTATGCTCAATCATTCTGTTATTGCCATAATGCACGATTCAGAAGGCTTTGTATCTGTTGGATATGGTACTGATCCAGAATCAGCACTGCAAGATTTGCAGGCAGCTCTAAATGAAGAACTTTTAGACCATCGAATGATAACCTTTTACCGTTCGATGGACGTTAAAATTAAATTGTGCATAGAATAGCCTAGCACAATTCGTGCCAGCCCCGACCCCGGTCGGGGCTTTTTTTCGCCCCAACCCCGCCTGGCACGGTTTTTGCCTTAGCAAGAACTGTGCCAGGCGCTGGCGCCGATTTTATCATATAAAATCGGCCCGTGTCAAGCGCAGAATTGTAACAATTTGTAACCGTGGCTTTTTTACCACAAAGCAAGATTCGTGCCAGGCCTAGATGAGAATGATTCTCATTCGCACCAAGCAAAATTCGTGCCACTAGCAAGATTCGTGCCAGCCTAGCGAAGTGAGCACTTACTAACCCCACCAAGTTAGTGAGCACTTACTAACCTCCCGGGGAGGTTGCGCCAGTGCAAAACCTTCGCAAGTGCAAAATCTTGCGCGTGCGCCAGTGCAAAACCTTGCAAGCGCAAAAACTTGGTCTTTCTGCGCCAGTGCAAAAGTGGCAAACCGAAAAATCTAGTCTTGCCCGCGACCGCTAAGCCATGTATAATATTTATATTGAGTCAGCGATTAAAGGAATAACATGAACAAATTTGTGCCGCCGGATACCGTAGGCGATTTACCTGACTGGTTGAAGCCTAAAAAATCTTGACTTGATTCTCAAGCCTAATCCCTGTATAATATTTATATTGATTGATAAGGAAACCCAAATGACTGACAAAGTAATGAACTATACCCCTGAACAAGTTCAGGAACTGGTCCAGAAGTATCAGCAAGGCGTCTCTGTGGAGCAACTGGCTGAAACTCTTGGCAAGAGCGTGCGTTCGGTGGTTGCTAAGCTGAGCCGCGAGGGTGTGTACGTAGCGAAGACTCGATCCACGCAGGCGGCCCGTGTCACCAAAGCTGAGCTGGTCGAGCGCATTGCTCGGGTGTGTGATCGTAATAGCGAACAGTTTGAATCGCTGGAAAAAGCAAATCAGGATGTTTTGACCCGCCTGGTCGAAGTGCTCAAAGCCTGATCCCCGGGGGCTGCAAAAATTTACTCTTGCAGCCCCTACTCAAACAGTGTATAATATTATTATAGTTTGGGAAATGCGATAAAGCGCACAAACAGAGTCCACTTAGCCAACTACAAGTGTCGATAACCTAAGTACGAGACTCAAGTTTGATTCCCAAACTATCCCACTTCAGAAAGGCAGCAGTTAGTTACTGCTAGCAGATGGTAAGTATTGGTCTGTAGTTTCTGATGTCTGGCTCTGATAGGTCCAAGCAGTCCAACTACCTGGAGGCAGTAACCTCTGGGGAACGCACTCACGGAATCAACCAGACCCTAAACCAAGGCAATTTTAACCATCGTTGCTGCTTTTCACCCTATTCCTCTGATGAGCTCACCGAGAGCGAAACCCAAACCCGAAAACTGGTGCCCCATGCCCAGCAGACTACGGTTTAGGGTCAGGAATTGAGCCCACCAGTGCAAACTGGTGGGCTTTTTTATTTGGGGTAGTGCGCCAATATTATACAGTGGGAAAGCTATATGTGTCAAGAGCAAATTTGTGGGTGTTTTGACCCTAAGCCACAGCAAGTCGGTACAATTTACGCCCGCAAAGCAAAAACCCCCAAAGCCATCACGGTTTTGGGGGTTTTTTCACTTCTAACGGTTTAGGGTCGGTTATTCCTACTTAATTCCCGTTCTATGACCTCAAGTACGCCTTTATTGACCTTTTCCAGACTTTCTAGGAGTTCAAGGTTCATGTTGAGCAGTAGGGCGATTCGTTCTATGTATTCTGACTTCTTAACCGGTACCTCACCGCGTTTGTTTAGGTACTGTTTTTTCTGGTACACCTCGAGCGAGCTGAGCTTGGCAATTATGCTACGAGTTGGCACTTGGAGCTCCTGAGCTAGCACGTCCACCGAGACACCTTCCCGGTACCTTTGCACTAGACGGTCAGTGATTTCTTTAGTATATTTCATGTTGTTAGTCGTCCCATGGCATATCTGCGACTTTAACGTGTTTTGGACCCTCAGTCGCCACAACCGAAAAAATCTCGTCGGGTAGGAGTGGTTGTGGCATGTGATCCCACTGCCAGGGGTCTAGGATTAAGTATTGTGTTCGTAGCTGTGGATGGCAAACCCAAATTTGTGTCAACATTGTGACCGCCAGACGAGGAATCTCACGCCATATAGTGGGCAGACCAGTGAGCTGCCAAGTTGTAAGTGCACTTTTATACTGACCCTGCTTTTGTCCAGTTTTGTATAGCAACCCTTGCTGGCGAATTTCGATGAGCTCTTGTGACCCTAAACTGGACCAGTCCGGATTATGGCTAGCCCATAGCAAACACTCGTAAAGTTCTTTAGGAATCACACGATCCAAGCCCTCCAGGGGCCAGCTCTGGTATGGAACTCCACGATCTCGACGTTGTGCTAGGAGGATAGTAGGAGCTAGACTACTCCAGTTGACAGAGCTGGGATGGCTTTGACGCTTGACCAGGTGGCTGCGATTTACTCGGTTAACTAGCCTCCACAGTCCTAGTTCCCAATCGCTACAAATGTTAATACGGAGTGTTTTGGGAATATCTACCATACCCCCATCATCTAAGATAAGATTCCAGCGATTATAATGTGCTAAAATCTGAGGCCACAACCACTCTTCTTTTAGTACCAGTTGTTGTTCCGCAACCCAAACCTCCAGCAGTTTAGGGTCGGTCTGATTAGCTATTTCATGTAGTGGAATTGCTTCCAGCTTATTTAGTTTTTGCATCGAGTTTTAGCGTAAAAATTGGGGTATAAAAAATTTATTATAATTCTTTTAAAAGAAAACAATTCTCCAACTTATAAAGTTGGTAGTGATTAACACCTCTAGTTCTTACAACAACTGCACTAGGCTTGCTGGTACTCAGGGGCCCTCGTTGGAATCGTCGCCTGGTCCTGCACAGCTTTGTGCAGTTGTTTTAAACTAGGGTTTAATCACCAATTGTTTAATCTCTTTAGATATAACAATATTATATCATACTTTTTTGTGTTTTGCAAGCCAATTTTTAGTTGAGCTAGTAGTTAATTGTCGTGTTCCACTCTAACATAGCAATCTGTGTATAAGGGAGTACTGGTGAATACGTAGATTTCCTTGTTGGGAAACATTTGATTAAAGTATAGTTTAACCTGTTCGGTGTTGATGGGTGTGTGGTCTAGGTTCTTGACCCACCAGGTGTTGTGGTTAACAACTTCGATGAACTGTGGAGGATTATTCATTTGAAGGCTCCGGGAAATCAAACCAGGCATCTAGTTCACTCCAGATAGCTTGGTAAATTTCGGTGTGGATGTGGTCTGTGCTGGGGTTGGGGTCGTGTTTATGTGCACGCTGCCAGCCCAGCTGAATTCCTGTTTCAATGCACTGGTCGAGAAGTGGTACAATTTTAGGTTTCATTTATGTTCCAAGTTTGAGGGTAAACAAGTTGGTAGAGTTGGTCATAGGCTTTACCGATCTGGCCACTCTCCATGAGTTGGAGGATCTTTTCTAGTTCGTGTAGTTGAACTGTGTAGATGGCTTGTGTGACTTCAGTTCGCCATAGGTTGGTGCTGAAATCGGGTTTTTTATAACTATCATCCCACATAGTGATACCTCTCTAGGATAGTTCGGATACAATCGCTGATAGCATTTAGTTCTACGGTAGCTTGTGGTTCTTCTAGGTGTTGCATAGGTAGCATGGCCAGTTGGGTAGCACAGTCACGAGCTGTGAGTTGTACTAGGTGTTTAACACACTCCTGCTGGTAGGGGTCCAGCTCATCCCAGCCACCTTGGGCAATTAAGCCACTATTGTAGAGTAGCTCTTCAAAGGGATGCTGGGGAAAGTCTATAGGGTTTTTGGTATTAGTTTCGTGCATCTTTTATCCTTGGTTGTTGGAGTCGGCCATCCGGGTCTAGAACCTCTAGATGGGTATTGCATAAACTGCACTCCCACCAACTCCAGCCGTCTCTGTAATAGAAGGTTTGTCGACCCCAAACTGAGCAAACTGAACAATATTTTGTAGTTATTGTTGTTTGTTGAGCATATTCCATGCCATCACCAGTGCTTGTTCAGCGTTGTTTGTGTTACAGAAGTCTGCGTGCAGATTTAGCTCCATTCCGCAATGTTGACCCCTAGTGTCTGTGCAGTAGATGTACAAGTTCTGCCAG
>Ga0315901_10006021_pt1 | contig 14600 bp, 14 predicted proteins | sample LakEriMetagenome_10_FD_203761 | JGI IMG/M metagenome (GOLD analysis project Ga0315901, IMG submission 203761) | Freshwater fungal communities from buoy surface, Lake Erie, Ohio, United States - Buoy 2 MA116 | ecosystem: Environmental > Aquatic > Freshwater > Lake | place: USA: Lake Erie, Ohio... | reverse complement strand
CGCCGGCTGCGCGGACATTGACGTTACGGATCCTTCGCCCCGTGAGGGGGCGGCGGATCAGACCAGTTGCAGGTTGACAGCCGATTCGCGACCGTCGCGGCCGGATTCGATGTCGAAGCTGACCTTCTGGTCGTCGCGCAGGCCGGTCAGGCCCGAACGTTCGACAGCCGAGATGTGGACGAAAACGTCCTTCTTGCCGCCGTCGGGGGCGATGAAGCCGAAGCCTTTGGTCGTGTTGAACCATTTCACGGTGCCGGTGGCCATTCCGTGTCTCCTTCCTGATGCGCTGCCCGCGGGTGTGCGGCAGCCTGGCTTGGTCATTTTCGTATCGAAGACCGCGCCGGTAAGGGAGACAGTGGTCGACAGGCAATCACGTTCGCCTCTCGCAGATGGGGCCTGCCCGTCCGGATTGCAAGGGGAATCGCACGGCAGGGCGACGGCGGGGAAAGATCGACGCAGGCAGGGGACCCGGTGGACGGGTCGTTGAATCGCCGCGGATGGCAACATATCTGAAAAGCGTGATCCTTTTGCGACCGGAGAATGGCGATGGCGGGTATCAGGCTGACCTGTCTGGACTGCGGGCAGGCGAACCGCGTGCCGCAGGAGCGGCTGGCCGCGGGACCGAAGTGCGGGACCTGCGGGGCCGCGCTCGTGCCGCGGAAGGCGGTTGAGGTCGATCTGGCCACGCTTGAAAAAGCGGTGAGGGTGGACGGGCTGCCGATCGTCGCCGATTTCTGGGCGCCCTGGTGCGGCCCCTGCCGGATGATGGCGCCGGATTATGCGAAGGCGGCGGAACGCCTGGCCGGACAGGTGCGGCTCGTCAAGCTCAACACCGAGGCGGAGCCCGCGGCAGGCGCGCGCCATGCGATCCGCAGCATTCCGACTCTGGTGCGGTTTGCCGGCGGGCGCGAGGTCGGACGGCAGTCGGGTGCGGTCGGGGCGGCGGCGATCGCGGCCTTTGCGACCGGCGCGGCCGCGGCGCGGTAGGGCGCCGGCCTGCCCAGGACCCGGGCAGCGCACGGTCGGTTCGGATTGGCGAAAGGGATTGGTGGCAGTCTGACCGCCTCGGGTTGGGGGGCGATGATGGGCTACAGGCTGACCAAGACGGAGCGGATCGCGCGCGCCAAGCTGTTCCGCCATCTTTGGGAGGCTCGCGGCGATCTCCTGGACGAGGCGCTTGAGGCCGAGGTGCCCGAGGCCTGGCACACGATCGAGGCCGACATTGATGTGACCGAGCCGAAGGTGAAGGTGACGCTGTATCTTGATGCCTCGGTCGCCAAGCTTTTCCGGGCGATGGGGGCTGGCTATCAGGCGCGGATCAACCGGGTGCTGTCGACCTGGGCGCAGATGAAGATCGCGGGGCTGCTGCGCGAACGCGAGGAAATCGGCCGCCGCTTTGGCTGGATCATGGCGCGCGATGCGGAAGCGGAGGCGGCGGGGGAGGAGCGGCCGGGATTCCGCTAAGCCCGCGTTAACCACGCCGGGCGAGGGTGGGGAATGTCCTGCTACCTGCGTCCCCGCGTGCCTGGCGGCACGGTCTTTTTCACTGTCTGTCTGGCCGAAGCGGGGTCGTCGCTTCTGGTCGATGAGGTGGAGCGGCTGCGACGTGCGGTGCGGCAGACGATAGCCGAGCGGCCCTTTGCCGTCCGCGCCTGGGTGGTGCTGCCTGACCACATGCACTGTGTCTGGGACCTGACGGAGGGCGATTCGGATTATTCCACGCGCTGGGGGGCGATCAAGGCGCGGTTTTCGCAAGGATTGCCGGAGCGGCGTGTTCGTGTCAGCCATGTCCTGCGGCGGGAGAAGGCAATCTGGCAGCGGCGCTTCTGGGAGCATCATTGCCGGGGGGAGGCCGAAGTGGCCGGTTGGGTGCGCTACTGCGCGACTGATCCGGTCAGGCACGGCCTGGTGGCGCGGCCGCAGGACTGGCCCTGGTCATCGGTGCGCCGGGACGCGGACCGGGTGGGGGCGTAGGGTGCGCTTCAGCGCACCCCCGGAAACCGGCGGGCTGCCGCGGCGGCGCCCGAAGGTGCGCTGAAGCGCACCCTACAGCCGGGTCGGGCGGACCTAGCGTTCGAACTTCTTGAAGCGCACGCGCTTGGGGGTCACTGCATCTTCGCCGAGGCGGCGCTTCTTGTCTTCCTCGTAATCCTCGAAATTGCCGGGGAAGTATTCGACATGGCCCTCGCCCTCGAAGGCGAGGATATGGGTGCAGATGCGGTCGAGGAAGAAGCGGTCGTGGCTGATCACCACGGCGCAGCCGGCGAAATCGACCAGCGCATCCTCGAGCGCGCGCAGGGTCTCGACATCGAGGTCGTTGGTCGGCTCGTCAAGCAGCAGCACATTGCCGCCCGATTTCAGAAGCTTGGCCATGTGGACGCGGTTGCGCTCTCCGCCCGAGAGCAGGCCCACCTTCTTTTGCTGGTCGGTACCCTTGAAGTTGAAGGCGCCGACATAGGCGCGGCTGTTCATCTGGGCCTGCCCGAGGTCGATGATCTCGGCCCCGCCGGAGATTTCCTCCCAGATGTTGTTGGAGGGGGTCAGCGCGTCGCGGGACTGGTCGACATAGGCGAGCTTGACGGTGTCGCCATAGAGGATCTCGCCCGAATCGGGGGCTTCCTGCCCGGTCAGCATGCGAAAGAGCGTGGTCTTGCCCGCGCCGTTCGGGCCGATCACGCCGACGATGCCGCCGGGGGGCAGCGCGAAGCTGAGATTCTCGATCAGGAGCTTGTCGCCCATGGCCTTGGTCAGGTTGTTGACCTCGATCACGCGGGCGCCGAGCCGCGGTCCGTTCGGGATGATGATCTGCGCCTTGCCGACGCGTTCGCGTTCGGATTGTTCGGCCAGTTCGTTGTAGCGCTGGATGCGGGCCTTGGATTTCGCCTGGCGCGCCTTGGCGCCCTGGCGCATCCATTCCAGTTCGCGCTCGAGCGTCTTCTGCTTGGTGCGGTCCTCGCGGGCCTCCTGGTCGAGCCGCTTGACCTTCTGCCCGAGCCAGTCGGAGTAGTTGCCCTCGTAGGGGTAGGACTGGCCGCGGTCGAGTTCGAGAATCCAGCCGGTGATGTCGTCAAGGAAGTAGCGGTCGTGGGTGACGATCAGGATCGTGCCCTTGTAGGCGATGAGATGGTTCTGCAGCCAGGCGATGGTCTCGGCATCGAGGTGGTTGGTGGGCTCGTCCAGAAGCAGCATGTCGGGCGCCTCGAGCAGGAGGCGGCAGAGGGCGACGCGCCGCGCCTCGCCGCCCGAGAGCGTGGTGACGTCGGCATCGTCGGGCGGGCAGCGCAGGGCCTCCATCGAGATGTCGACCTGGGCGTCGAGGTCCCAGAGGTTCTGCGCGTCGATGATGTCCTGGAGCCGCGCCATCTCCTCGGCGGTCTCGTCGGAATAGTTCATGGCGAGTTCGTTGTAACGGTCAAGGATCGCCTGCCGCTCGGCCACGCCCTGCATGACGTTCTGCCGGACGGTCAGCGCCGGGTCGAGCTGGGGCTCCTGCGGGAGGTAGCCGACGCGGGCCCCGGAGGCGGCCCAGGCCTCGCCCTGGAAGTCCTTGTCCTGGCCCGCCATGATCTTCAGCAGCGTCGACTTGCCCGAGCCGTTGACGCCGACGACGCCGATCTTCACGCCGGGCAGGAAGTTCAGGCGGATGTTCTCGAACACCTTCTTGCCGCCGGGATAGGTCTTGGAGACGCCGTCCATGTGATAGACATACTGATAGCTTGCCATGCGCGGGTCCTCGCAGCCTGTCGGGGGGTCACGCGGGGACATAGTGGAGAAGGCGCGCCGCGGCAACGGGGGTCGCAAGGGGGGCGCTGCCCCCCGGCCTGCGGCCGCCCACCGGGGTATTCTCACGACAATGAAGCCCAAATTCGATGGCGTTTGGGATCTTCGTCGCTGACATATCCCCGCCGGTGTCGCATGACCGCTCGCCTCGGTCTGGCGCGACAGCGCCGTCGGGGGTCGCGGGGGGCGTCCCCCGCGCTCCCTCCGCCGGTGCGCGGTTTGGCGGTTGCGCGCGGCGGCCGGTTTGACCAATCTCCACGGCAGGGCAAGGGAGGCGGGATGATGCATCTGCCGCGGGACGGCACATTCGTCGGGCGGGTCTGGCGCGAGGGGCGCGGGCCGGCGGTCGTGGCGGTGCGCGAGGGCGAGGTCGTCGACATCACCGCCCGGGGGCGGGCGAGCGTCGCGGAACTCCTGGGCCGGGCCGATGCGGCCGAACTGGTGCGCAAGGCGCCCGGCGAGCCGCTGGGGGTCCCGGATGGTCTGCGCTGGCTTGCGCCCTGCGACCTGCAGGCGGTCAAGGCCTGCGGCGTGACCTTTGCACGCTCGATGATCGAGCGGGTGATCGAGGAGCGCGCCGGGGGCGATCCCGCCCGCGCCGCCGCCGTGCGGGAGAAGGTGGCGGGCGTCATCGGACCCTCGCTGCGTGCGCTTGTCCCGGGCTCGACCGAGGCGGCGGATGTGAAGCGGGTGCTCATCGCCGAGGGGCTCTGGTCGCAATACCTCGAGGTCGGTATCGGGCCGGATGCCGAGGTCTTTACCAAATGCCCGCCGATGGCGGCGGTGGGCGACGGGGCGGAGGTCGGCCTGCATCCGGTGAGCCGCTGGAACAACCCCGAGCCTGAGGTCGTGCTGGCTGTGGCACCCGACGGGCGCATCCTGGGCGCGACGCTCGGCAACGACGTGAACCTGCGCGATGTCGAGGGGCGGTCGGCGCTGCTTCTGGGCAAGGCCAAGGACAACAATGCGAGCGCCGCGATCGGGCCCTGCATCCGGCTTTTCGATGCGGGCTTCACGCTGGACCATGTCCGCCGCATGGAGGTGTCGCTCAAGGTCGAGGGCGAGGACGGATTCGTGCTGGACGGGCGGTCCGCGATGGGCGAGATCAGCCGCGACCCGGCCGATCTTGTCGCGCAGGCGATGGGGCGGCATCACCAGTATCCGGACGGGATGATGCTTTATCTTGGCACGATGTTCGCGCCGGTGCAGGACCGCGACGGGCCGGGGCAGGGTTTCACCCATCACCTGGGTGACAGGGTGACGATCTCGGCGCCGGAACTGGGTGCCTTGCGCAATGTGGTGCGGCTGGCGACGGAGGTTCCGGAATGGACCTTCGGGACTGTCGCGCTGATGAGGAACCTCGCCGGGCGGGGGCTGATCTGAGGGACGGGACACCATGCTGACGGGCAGGCATCTGATCGCGGGAGAATGGCTGGCGGGGGAGACGACCTTCGCCTCGGCCCCGGCAAGCGGGGAGGCGCGGCATTTCGCGGTCGGCACGCCCGCCCATGTGGGGGCGGCCGCAGCGGCGGCCGAGGCGGCCTTTGCCGCCTATGCCGCGACATCGCGCGAGACGCGCGCGGCCTTTCTGGAGCGTATTGCCGATGAGCTTGACGCGCGGGGGGCCGAGATCACGGCGGTGGGTTCGGCCGAGACGGGGTTGCCCACCGCGCGGCTCGAGGGCGAGCGGGGGCGGACGACGGGGCAGCTGCGGCTGTTTGCGGCCCATATCCGCAAGGGGGAGTATCTCGACCGCCGGCGCGATGTGGCGCTGCCCGACCGCCAGCCGGCGCCGCGGCCCGAGATCCGGATGATGCAGCTTCCGGTCGGGCCGGTCGCGGTCTTTGGCGCGTCGAACTTTCCGCTGGCCTTCTCGGTCGCCGGAGGCGACACGGCGAGCGCGCTGGCAGCGGGATGTCCGGTCGTGGTAAAGGGCCATTCGGCGCATCCCGGCACGAGCGAGCTGGCTGCGCAGGCGGTGGATGCGGCCCGCGCGGCGCTGGGCCTGCCGGGGGGCGTCTTCAGCCTGGTGCAGGGGGGCAACCGCAAGGTGGGCGAGGCGCTGGTCACCGATCCGCGCATCCGGGCGGTGGGGTTCACGGGGTCGCTGGCGGGGGGGCGGGCGCTCTTCGACCTCTGCGCCGCGCGGCCCGAGCCGATCCCGTTCTTTGGCGAGTTGGGCTCGGTCAATCCGATGTTCCTGCTGCCGGCCGCGCTGGCCGCGCGGGGCGAGGCGATCGCCAAGGGTTGGGCCGGGTCGCTGACGCTGGGGGCGGGGCAGTTCTGCACCAATCCCGGCATCGCTGTGGTCATCGCGGGTCCGGCGGCCGAGGCCTTTACGACGGCGGCGCGGGCGGCGGTGGGGGCGGTCGGGGCGCAGACGATGCTGACCGACGGGATTGCCGCGGCCTATCGCGCGGGGCGCGACCGGGTGGCGGCACAGCGCGGCGTGCGCGAGGTGCTGACGAGCGCCTGCGACCTGCGGACGGCGACGCCCTATCTTTTCGCGGTGTCGGGCGATGACTGGCTGGGCAATCACGCGCTGGGCGAAGAGGTCTTCGGACCGCTGGGCCTGATCGTGACGGTGCGGGATGCCGACCAGATGGCCGAGGTGGCGGCCGCTTTTGCGGGGCAGCTGACGGCGACCCTGCATCTTGACCCGGCGGACGAGGCGCTGGCCGCGCTGCTGATGCCGGTGCTGGCGCGCAAGGCCGGGCGGCTGATCGCCAACGGTTTTCCGACCGGTGTCGAGGTCTCGGAGGCGATGGTGCATGGCGGGCCCTATCCGGCCTCGACCAATTTCGGGGCGACGAGCGTGGGGACGATGGCGATCCGGCGCTGGCTGCGTCCGGTGGCGTTCCAGAATTTCGCCGAAGGGCTGCTGCCGCCCGACCTGCGGGGGATGTGACGGCGGCAGAGGGGGGCGCTGCCCCCCGTCGCCTGCGGCGACTCCCCCCGGGATATTTGGGGACATAGAATGCAGCTGTGATTGCGTCCTGCGGAGGGTGCGTTGCGGCGGGTCAGGGCGAGGGGGCGCGCGGATGCGGCCGAAACGGAGGGCTGAGATGGTCTATGTGGCAGCGGCGGACCGCTATCAGGGGATGGTCTATCGCCGGTGCGGGCGGTCGGGGCTGATGCTGCCGGCGGTGTCGCTGGGGCTGTGGCACAATTTCGGGCATGACATGCCGCATGCGACCAAGCGCGCAATCTGCCGGACGGCCTTTGACCTTGGGATCACGCATTTCGACCTGGCCAACAATTACGGGCCGCCGGCGGGCAGCGCGGAACATGCCTTCGGGTCGATCCTGGCCGAGGATTTCCGGCCCTATCGGGACGAGATGATCATCTCGACCAAGGCGGGCTATCACATGTGGGACGGTCCTTATGGCGAATGGGGGTCGCGCAAGTATCTGATTGCCTCCTGCGACCAGTCGCTGAAGCGGATGGGGCTGGATTACGTGGACATCTTCTATTCCCACCGCTTCGACCCCGACACCCCGCTGGAGGAGACGATGGGGGCGCTGGACCATATCGTGCGGTCGGGGCGGGCTCTTTATGCGGGCATCTCGTCCTACAATGCCGAGCGGACGCGGGCGGCGGTGGCGATCCTGAAGGAGCTTGGCACGCCCTGCGTGATCCATCAGCCATCCTACAACATGCTGAACCGCTGGGTGGAGCGGGACGGGCTGAAGGAGACGCTGCGGGATCTGGGCGTGGGGTCGATCGCGTTCACGCCGCTCGCGCAGGGGATGCTGACGAAGAAGTATCTGGGCGGGATCAGCGCCGACAGCCGGGCGGCGCAGGGCAAGAGCCTGGACCCGAAGATGCTGTCGGAGCGGGCGATCGGCAATATCCGCAAGCTGGACGCGATTGCTGCGGCGCGCGGCCAGACGCTGGCGCAGATGGCGATTGCCTGGGTGCTGCGCGAGGGCGGGATCACCAGCGCGCTGATCGGGGCGTCGCGGCCCGAGCAGGTGGTCGATTGCGCGGGCGCGGTCCGCAGGCTCGACTTCACCGCCGAAGAACTGGCGGAGATCGACCTTTATGCCGACGAGGAAAAGGTCAACCTGTGGGCGCAGTCGGCAGAGATCGAGGACTGACGACGGGGCTTGTCCTTTTCCGATGTCAGAGTGCGTAGGGGCGCGGGCGGATGCAAAGTGAATTGTGCATTTACGATCTGGCGACGGGAAAGGTTCGGGTCGTCCTGACGCATCCGGGGTTGATCGAGGCGCCGAACTGGCACGCCTCGGGCGACCTTTATGTCAACGGAGAGGGGCGGCTCTGGCGGGTGCCGGCGGGGACGGGGCGGCTTGAACCGGTGGACACCGGCTTTGCCGTCTGGCTCAACAACGATCACGGGCTGTCGCCGGACGGGCGCTGGATCGCGCTGTCGGACAAGACCGAGACGGGGCAGTCGGCGATCTATCGCGTGCCGCTGGAGGGTGGGGTGCCGGAGCGGCTGGTCGGGGAGGTGCCGTCCTGGTGGCATGGCTGGTCGCCGGACGGGCGGGCGATTGTCTATGCGGCGGCGCGGGGGCGGGGGGTGACGGTCTGGCTGCGGCCGCTGGGCGGTGCGGAGGTCTGCCTGGCCGAGGGGTTCGACCATGCCGACGGGCCGGATTTCAGCGCTGACGGGGCCTGGGTCTGGTTCAACGGCGAGCGCGACGGGGCGGTGAACCTGTGGCGGGTGCGGCCGGATGGCACGGAAATCGAGCGGATGACAGCGGAGCGGACGGTGGACTGGTTTCCCCATCCATCGCCCTGCGGGCGGCATGTGGTGTATCTGGCCTACCCCGAGGGGACGGAGGGGCATCCGGGCGGTCTGGACGTGGCGCTGAGGCTGATGCCGCAGGCGGGGGGGCCGTCGCGCGAGCTGGTGCGGCTGCATGGCGGGCAGGGGACGATCAACGTGCCGTCCTGGGCGCCGGACGGGGGGGCTTTTGCCTTCATGCGCTTTGCCGGCTGAGCGCGGGTTGCGGCGTGGCCGGGCCGGGGTAGAAGGAACCGGGGCCGCGCGCGGGGGAGGAACGGGAGCGTGACCGTGACGCCGTTCGTGACGCAGGGCCAGGTGGTGGGCCTTCTGGGCGGGTCCTTCGACCCGCCGCATGAAGGCCACGTCCAGATCACCCGCGAGGCGCTGCGGCGCTTTGGCCTGGACCGGCTCTGGTGGCTGGTGAGCCCGGGGAACCCGCTGAAGGCCCATGGGCCAGCGCCGATGGAGGAGCGGATCGCGGCGGCGCGCGCGCTGATCGTCGACCCGCGGGTGACGGTGACCGATCTCGAGGCGAGGATCGGGACGCGGTATACGGCGCAGACGCTGCGCTGGCTGTTGCGGCACCGGCCGGGGGTGCGGTTTGTCTGGCTGATGGGGGCCGACAATCTTGCGCAGTTTCACCGCTGGCAGGACTGGGAACGGATCATGGAGATGGTGCCGGTGGGCGTGCTGGCCCGGCCCGGAGCGCGGATCGCGGCGCAGATGTCGAGGGCGGCGCGGGTCTATGCGGCGGACCGGCTGGAGCCGGGGCAGGCGCGCGGGCTGGGGCGGGCGGCGCCGCCGGCCTGGTGTTTCGTCAACATGCCGCTGGTGGCGCAGTCGTCGAGCGCGATCCGGGCGCGGGGGGAGTGGGGGGCGTGAGGTCCGGGCTGACGCGGCGGGCGCTGATGGGGGGCGCGTTGTCGGCGGTGGCGGGCGTGGCGCTGGCCGAGCCGCTGCGGGTGGTGCCGCGGCCCGGGGCCCGACCCGGGGCCGTCGCGCCGGGGCGGCCGGTGTCGCGCGAGGAGGCGGGGCTGGTCGTGCCGCATCTGGTGCCGCTGGCCGAGGTGGTGGCGGCGGCGGGGCTTGGCGGGATCACCGGGGTCTGCGTCGCGGATATGGCGACGGGGACGGTCCTCGAGGAGCTTGCGGGCGGGGTGCCGCTGCCGCCGGCGAGCGTGGCCAAGGCGCTGACGGCGATCTATGCGCAGGCGGTGCTGGGGCCGGAGTTCCGGTTCGAGACGCGGCTGGTGGCGACGGGGCCGGTGGCAGAGGGGGTCGTGCAGGGTGACCTCGTGCTGGCCGGCGGGGGCGATCCGCGGCTCGTTACCGACGATCTGGCCGGGCTGGCCGGGCGGCTGCGCGCGGCGGGGGTGCGGGGGGTGACGGGGGCGTTCGGCGTCTGGGGGGGTGCGCTGCCCTTCCAGGCGCGGATCGACCCGGGCCAGCTTGACCATCTGGGATACAACCCGGCGGTGGGGGGGCTGAACCTCAACTTCAACCGGGTGCATTTCGAATGGCGCCGCGCGGGCGGGGATTGGCAGCTGGCGATGGATGCGCGGTCGGACCTGTACCGCCCGCCGGTGAGCATCGCGCGGATCGGGATCGCCGAGCGCGAAAGGCCGGTCTATACCTATGCCGATGGCGGCGGGTACGACCGCTGGACGGTGGCGCGGGCGGCGCTGGGCGACGGGGGATCGCGCTGGCTGCCGGTGCGGTATCCGGCGCTTTATGCCGGCGAGGTCCTTCGCGGCTTTGCGGTGGCAGAGGGCGTGGACCTGCCCGCCCCGCGCGAGGTCGACGCCCTGCCCGCGGGCGAGGTGGTGGCGGCTTGGGAGAGCCCGCCTCTGGACCAGATGATCGGGGACATGCTGGAGTATTCGACCAACATCACGGCCGAGGCGCTGGGGCTGAGCGCATCGCGGGCCAGGGGTCTTGACCCTGTGACGCTGGCGCAGTCGGCCGGGGCGCTGGGCCGCTGGGCGCGGGGGGCGCTCGGGGTGGAGGTGGCGCTGCAGGACCATTCGGGGCTGAGCGACGCATCGCGCGTGGCGGCGCGCGAGATGGTGCTGGCGCTGGTCGCGGGCGGGGGCACGGTCACCGGGCTGATGAAGCGGATCGAGATGACCGATGCGGAGGGCGAGCCGCTGGTGCCCCAGCCGGCTGAGGTGGCAGCCAAGACGGGGACGCTGAACTTTGTCAGTTGTCTGGCCGGGCGGCTTCGGACGGCGCGGGGGGCGGATCTGGTCTTTGCCATCTTCAGCGCCGAACCCGAGCGGCGCGCGCGGGCCATCGCCTCGGGCGACGAGGTACCGGATGGCGTGCCCGAATGGGGCGCCGGGGCGCGGCGCTTGCAGCAGGTGCTGCTGCGGCGCTGGGCTGCGGCCTGGCCGGCCTGAACGCGGCCAGGTGCCGCGGTCAGAGCGTCATGTGGCGGGCGCGGGCGCCGCGTTCGATGGCGGCGGCGTGCAGGCGGTCGATCGACAGCTCTTCGCGGATTTCCTCGAGCATGCGGCCTTCGGGGCCGGTGATGACGCCATCGGCGGCGGCGACGTCGCAGGCCATGGCATAGGCGGTTTCATAGAGCCGTTCGGGCAGGCTGCCGCGGATCAGGCCGAAGAGCGCGTCGAGCCCCTCTTCGGGTTCGAGCAGGTCGAAGACGCTGCGGCTGATCTGGGTGATGCGGCCGGCATCGTAATCGCCGAAGACGGGGAGCGTGTTGACGATCGTGGTGATCTTGACGAGTTCGGCGGTGCGGATCGTCTCGTCCGCGGCGGAGACGGCGACCATCAGGGCGACCAGACTGTCCTGTGCGGTGAAGACGGGCGTGTCGGAAAGTTGGTCGTCGGTCATTGCGGGCTCCGCTGCGGGTCATCGATGTTGTATCAGGCCGGGGCGATGCGGCAAGGGGCGGGGGATGTGGCGGGCGGCGGATCAGGCGGGGGCGGCGGCGGAATGGTGCGCGCGTTGGGAGGTGGAGCCCGATGGCGCGGCGCGGGTGACGGATCACGGCTATCTGCTGCCTGTCCGGCGGCATGGGGCGCGGCTGATGCTGAAGCTGGTCGATCCGCAGGATGACGAGGTGGGGGCGGGGGCGTTTCTGGGCGCGCTGGGCGGGCGCGGGGCGGTGCGCGTGCTGGCGCATGAGGGGGCGGCGGTCCTGATGGAGCGGGTGATGCCGGTCGGGCCGACCCTTGCGGCGATGGCTCTGGAGGGGCGCGACGAGGCGGCGGTTCACATCCTGTGCGATGTGATCGGGGTGATGCATGCAGCGCTGGCGGGGGTGGCGGTGCCGGGGCTGATCGCGCTGTCGGCGCGGATCGGGCATGTACGCCCCGATCCGCGGCTGCCTGCGGACTTGCGCGCGGTGATGGGCTGGGCGGAGGGCTTTGTCGCGGAGCGGGTCGCCGACCGTGGCGGCTGGCGGGCGCTGCATGGCGATCTGCACCATTTCAACGTGCTGCATGACCGGGCGCGGGGGTGGCTGGCCATCGACCCCAAGGGGATTTCGGGGCCGGGGCTTTACGATTATGCGATCCTGTGCCTGAACCCATTGCCGCATGGGGCGCTGGTGCATGACCCGATGCGGATGGGGCGGGTGGCGGGGATCCTGGCCGAGCGGACCGGCGCTGCGGCGCGGGAGGTGCTGGCCTGGGTGGCGTTCCAGGCCTGCCTGTCACTGTCATGGTCGCTCTGGGATGACGAGCGGGACTACTGGCTGGCGGGTCTGCGGGTGGCGGCGGTGCTGGCCGGGCTGCGCCTTCCGGGGGAGCGTTGACCCTGTGGCGGCCGCGCACTAGGGAAAGCCGCGTCAGGCGGGAGGGCGGACGATGGCAAGCTTGCGCGATGTGGCGATGCAGTCGAAGGCCTGGCCGTTCGAGGAGGCGCGCGCGCTGCTGGCGCGCTATGGCGGGCGCGACCCGGCCAAGGGCCATGTGCTGTTCGAGACGGGCTATGGTCCGTCGGGGCTGCCGCATATCGGCACTTTCGGCGAGGTGAGCCGGACGACGATGATCCGGCGCGCCTTCGAGGTGATATCGGACATTCCGACGCGGCTGATCTGTTTTTCGGACGATCTGGACGGGATGCGGAAGGTGCCCGACAACGTGCCGAACCCCGCGATGCTGCGCGAGCATCTGCAGCGGCCGCTGACGAGCGTGCCGGACCCGTTCGGGGAATACGAAAGCTTTGGCCACCACAACAATGCGATGCTGCGGCGGTTCCTGGACACGTTCGGTTTTCCTTACGAGTTCATCAGCGCGACCGAGTTCTATCGCTCGGGCCGGTTCGACGACACGCTGCGGCTGGCGGCCGAGCGCTACGAGGCGATCATGGAGATCATGCTCGCGTCGCTGCGGGAGGAGCGGCAGCAGACCTATTCCTGTTTCCTGCCGATCCACCCCGAGACGGGGCGGGTCCTCTATGTGCCCGTGAAGCATGTCGACAAGGTCAACCACACGATCACCTTCGATGACGAGACGGGGCGGGAGTGGACGCTGCCGGTGACGGGCGGGCAGGTGAAGCTGCAGTGGAAGCCGGATTTCGGCGCGCGCTGGGCGGCGCTGGGTGTCGATTTCGAGATGTATGGCAAGGACCATTCCACCAACACGCCGATCTATGACGGCATCTGCGAGGTGCTGGGCGGGCGGGCGCCGAACCATTTCACCTATGAGCTGTTCCTGGACGAACACGGCCAGAAGATTTCCAAGTCCAAGGGCAACGGGCTGACCATCGACGAATGGCTGACCTATGCGGGGACCGAGTCACTGTCCTATTTCATGTACCAGAAGCCCAAGACGGCGAAGCGGCTGTGGTGGGATGTGATCCCCAAGGCGGTGGACGAATATCACCAGCAGCTGCGCGCCTATGGCGAGCAGGATGCGGGGCAGCGGTTCGCGAATCCGGTCTTTCATATCCACGGCGGGAATGTGCCGGCTTCGGGGATGGTTGTGTCCTTCGCGATGCTCTTGAACCTTGCCAGCGTTGCCGGTGCCGAGGACAAGGAGGTGCTCTGGGGTTTCATCCGCCGCCATGCGCCCGGGGCATCGCCCGGGACGCATCCCGACCTTGATGCCGCGGCGGGGTATGCGGTGCGGTACTACAACGACAAGGTGAAGCCGGCGAAGGTTTTCCGGCTGCCGGATGCGCGCGAGCGGGCGGCGATGGAGGACCTGCGCGACCGCCTGCGGGCCTGGCAGGGCGGGGCGGATGCGGAAGAGTTGCAGGCTGTCGTCTATGCCGTGGGGCGCGAACACGGGTTCGATCCGCTGCGGGACTGGTTCCGGGCGCTCTACGAGGTGCTGCTTGGCGCGGCGGAGGGGCCGCGGTTCGGCGGGTTCATCGCTGTCTATGGCGTGCCCGAGACGGTGGCGCTGATCGGGCGGGGCCTGGCCGGAGAGCTTGCCGGCTGATCAGCCGCCTTCGGCGCGCCAGATTTCCCAGAGTTCGGTCCAGAGCGCGGCCATCGCCCCGGGGTCGCCGGCGAAGAGGCGGCGGCCGAGCGGGAGCGCCTGACCGAGAAGCTCGCCCTGGCGCTGGCCTGCACGGGTGGTGAGGTGCATCGCCTCGTCTGGCGGCAGGGGGGTGGCGGCGGCGCGCTGCAGCAGCACGGCGATGTCGTTGGACTGGCCCAGAAGTTCGGTCAGGCGGTCGGTTTCGCGGACGCGGACCGAGAGGAGGGCGGGCCAGAGGGGTTCGATGAGCTGCATCTGGTAGAGGACGTCCTTGGCGCGCTTGCGCCATTCGTGGAGGCCCTCGTCGGCTGGCCGGTCGGCGAGCGCGGCCATCGCGGCGCGGGCGGCGGCGTGGCTGCGGGCAAGCGCGCGGGCGGGGGTGGAAAAGCCCTTGCCCCTGATCTGCCATTCCGGCACGCGGGCGGCGATCCGGGTCAGCCGGTCGCGGGCATCGGCGATGGCGGCGGCCGCGGCGGCCGGGTCGCGCGTGGCGGCGCTGTGGGCGGCGAGGGCCGCGGTCATGGCGGGGAAGGCATCCGTGCCGTCGGCAAGGTCGGCCAGCGTCTGGCGCATCACGTCGCTGTCGCGCAGCTGCATCAGGCTGTGGCCGACGA
>Ga0315901_10006018_pt1 | contig 14606 bp, 6 predicted proteins | sample LakEriMetagenome_10_FD_203761 | JGI IMG/M metagenome (GOLD analysis project Ga0315901, IMG submission 203761) | Freshwater fungal communities from buoy surface, Lake Erie, Ohio, United States - Buoy 2 MA116 | ecosystem: Environmental > Aquatic > Freshwater > Lake | place: USA: Lake Erie, Ohio... | reverse complement strand
GCGCCGTCCACGGTCCTGGCCACCACCCTGTTGGCAGCTCCGCTACCCCAGGCGCGGGTAACTCCGCAGCTGAAGAACTGGTTGCCGGGGATGTCCATCAGCTTGGTGAGGGGGCATGCCGCACGGATCGGATCGATCTTGAAGCGGCACACCGGACCCCATGCGCTGTTGGCACCGTTCACACGGCTGCGCACCTTCGCGTTCATCAGCACGTTGGCCGGGATCTGGTTGGGGCTCCAGTTGTTGATCTGCATGTGGCAGGCACGGATGGCATTGGCAGGTCCGAAGCCATCGCTGGTGGCGTGGTTGCGGAACTTGGTGTAGCCGTAGGTGCCGTTGGGGTCGAAGATCCAGAACTGGTATCCATCGTCCGTCTGGTCGCCCACTTGCCATTGTGCGCTCACCGCAGCGTTCGGGGCCGCCACCAGGAACTGGTTGTTCACCCAGTCGAGCTTGTCGCAGCTGGTGTAGATCAGCTGGTCGGTGCCCAGTGGCAGGCAGAAGCCGCCGTTGCCGGTCACTGCGCTCACCCCACCATTGGTGAAGTTATCGCGGTTGTCGATGATGCGCTGGTTGGTGCCTTGGGTACGGAGGATGTAACCGCCACCAGCAATACCATCGTTGCCGCTATCCAGCACACGCAGACGGTAGCAGCCGTTGGGCAGGCAGGCGCTCTGGGTGATGATACCCTGCACCGGCAGGTTGTTGCCGCTCAGGACCACCACGTTGGTGCCTTGTGCCACGATCTCCCAGCTGGTCTGCAGGAAGTTGGCGTCGGTCTCGAGTTCCAGCGTGAGCCCGTTGGTGGTGCATGCCTGGTTGGTATCGCCGCAGGTCACCGTCATGGTGAACGCTCCTGTGGCCGTACCGAAACCGGTCACGTAGATGTAGTACGTGGTGCCTGAAGTGCCGGTCCACGTCAATTGGCTCTGCAGGCCGCATGCATCATCGTTTCCTGCCACACAGGTGAGCGCACCACAGCTGCCGGTGAACACACCGATCTTGGTGTCGAAGCCGCTGCCACAGAGGCTTGCGGTCATCTGGCCGTTCCAGCCTTGCACCGTGTACCATACGCCACCAGCGGTGCTAAGGTCCGTTGTGCAGGTCCCTGGGTTCCCAGTGTTCGTGCTACCGAGGGTAGTCCCTGTCACGGTGCTGTTGCAGGCCACGGGAATGGCGTTCGCGCACAGGTCGTTCGCTGGTACGGGTACAGGGCATACCACGGTGAAGTTCACCGTGCGAGCTCCCGTGTCCTCGGGGTCCCACATGATGTAGTAGGTGGTGCCGGCGGTGAAGTTCAATGGAACACCCGTGGGGGTTACCACGCCCGTGGCGATCACATCATCGTAGTAGTTCCAGCCTGTGGCATCGCAAGTGCCGACCTGCTTCCAGAAGAAGTCGATCCAGCTGCCAGTTAGCTGCGTTACGTTGATCAGGTGGACACCGGTCACCGCGGCCGTGAAGGTGAAGATCCTCTCTTGACCAGGTGTCGGGAAAGGCCCACCGTAGTTGTTGAACGCACCGTTGCCTGCCGTGGTTGAAACCGCACCGGTCGGAACTTCGCAAGCAGAGATGTTCGCAATACTTGCGCAGGGGTCGTAGGGCGGTGGTGGTGCGCTCACGCAGATGGTGAACGTCGGTGTGGCCTGTACCACACCCGACCAGGACCAGATGCGCACGAAGTAGGTGGTGCCAATGCTCAGGCCGGTGAGGCTCAGCTGTTCGATACCCGTGCTGAAGTTGTTGTCCGCACAGGCAACGTTCGCACCGTTGCAGGCACCGCTGCGTACTTCCAGTACGGCATCGAAAGCGGCATCGAGGATCACTTCATGGCTGGTCGCCGTGGCCACGAAGCTGTACCAGATGTCATCATCTGCAGTACCTCCGCAAACGCCGGCCGCGATGGTCTGCGTCATACCGGCCACGCTGCCCGCTGTGGGCACGCAGGTCAGGCCCGGGGTCAGGCTGATGGCGTTGGAGCAATTATCACCAGGCAGGAACACGAAGGGTGTGATGCTGATGTTGTACGCCACACAGTTGGGCAGCGGACGTGAATCGACGATCAGGTAGTAGGTGCCCGCAGCGAGCGAGACGATGCCGCTGGCCGTGCCGTTCACCACGGTGGTCACCGCGTTCGAGAGGCACTGGCTGGCGTTGTTGCAGTTCGTGCCGCTCTTGAGGAACCATCCCGCGAAGCTGGCACCACCGGTCAGCTGCACGCTGATCTGGTAGTCACCCGCGCTGCTGATGTTCAGCTGGTACACGAAGTCCTCACCACCGCCATAGTTGGCGGCCAGTCCGCACTGTGTGCCCACCACGTTGTTGCCCTTGCCGCAGGTGGTATTGCTCTGCGTGAAGGGGTAGCTGTTGACCGGGAACGGCAGTGCACAGGAAGTACCGGGAGGCGGGCACGCCAGACCGGGCTGGAAGTTGCCGAGGTTCCTGTTGCACGCGCCATCGGTCTCGTGCATCAGCATCACGTTGATGGTGGTGCCGATGGGCCAGGGACCGATGGTCTGTATGCCGCTGTCGGTATCCAGATCAGGTATGGTGATGGGGCTGCCTCCGTTCACGGTGTAAACGAGGTCGGTGGTGGCCGCATCGCCAGTGCCCAGGATCTCCACATCCAGCGTGAAGCTGTAGGTGGCGCAGGTCACGTTCGGTGCCACGGCGCCATCGGGATCGGTGCAGCCGGCCGTGCATTCCACCTCGAAGGTCCACGGGGTGGCGCTACCGTCGAAGCAACTGCCGCTGGCGTCGCTATCGATCTCGATAAAGACGCTCTGGCCGGAGGAGGTGGCCGTTACGCCCGCCAGGCTGGCGAAGTTGCCGCTCACCAGCGTGCTTCCCGTATTGTCCGGCCCGTCCCACACCCGTACGATGTCGTTCGGGGCCATGGTGCCTGCAACGAAGCTCACGGTCACGGTCTCGCCCAGCACCGGGGAACTGAATGTCCAGGTACGCGGGTCGTTGTTCGTGTAGCAGTGGTTCACCGTGACCGTGCTGCCACAGGTGAGGGTCACCGGGCAATTGCTGTAGTAGTTGCCCAGGTTGGCGGTACAGCCAGTGGCCCCATTGGACACCGTGACCGAAACCTCGGCACTGCTGGCGAACGGACCCAGGTTGGTGATACCCGTCAGTACACCGGAGACCGGTGTCTGGGGCACACCGTTCACGCTGTAATTGACGGATGCCGAGGCGGCCCCTCCCAGGTCGGTGATGTTCACCGCAACGCTGAACTGGCTGTTGGCGCAGTTATCGGTGGCAGCCGCAGTGGCCAGTACCGGGCTGTTCGCGCAGGAGAGTGAAAGGTCGAACGCGCCCTCATCGGCGGTACCGAATCCGAGCACATAGATGTAGTAGGTGGTGCTGGCATTGGCGGTCCATGTGGCACTGCTAAGGCCGGTTACCGGAACACAGCCATCATCATCCGTGGTCACACACGTCAGTGTGCCACAGCTGCCGCTGTACACGGCGATCTTCGAGTCCCAAGGCGTAAGTGTGCCGCAGATGGAGGCCGTGGCTTGACCGCAGATTCCCGAGGCCACATACCAAACGCCTCCCGAAGTGTTGTTCAGCAAACCGTTGCATAAGGTGGCCGGCGCACCGGTCGAGGTGGCGTTGATCGTGGTCCCGCTCAGCGTTTGTCCGCACGCGATGGGCGTTGCAGTGCTGCACACATCGTTCGCAGGTGGAGGGGGGCATGCCGCACCGGCGGTCACCGTGATACCATAGGGGCCTGTGGCACCGGCCTGGTTCATCACTGCGATGTAGTAGGTGCCGGCAGGTACGCTGGCATAGGTGATGCTCGCACTGCCGTTGGGGCAGCTCAATGCGGCCGTTGTTTGGGGAATGAACCCTGCGGATTGCGGGCAGCCTACGAACAGGTTGACGAACGCGTTGGTCCGCGGAGGGGTGCTGCCGCAGTAGTCGATCGTCAGCAGGTCCGTGCAGCCTGTCAGCGTGAACGCCTCCCAGGACACCAGTGCACCGAACCCTTCGGTATCCGTGGCACCAGAGCTGTTGCCCGTGAGCAGAATGGAGCTGCCCGGGCTAACACCGGGGAAGGTGGTGATGCTTTGGCACTGGTCAAAGGGCGGTTGCGAGAAGAAGAGGACGCCCTGCGAGTTCGTGCTGTACCCTTCGTTACTGCCCGTGCAGTCCTTGCGCACGAACACGCGGTATTGCGTAGGATGGGTGAGGCCTGGAATGGAGTAGGAGTTGCCTGTAAGGCCGGTGACCACGGTGCTTGTGGCCTCGGGCCCTTGGGTCGCACCCGTGCCTGGCGTTGTGAAGGTCGCGGCGGGTCCGTATTCAACGATGAACGTGCCGGTGCCGCTCCAGGACACGTTAGCAGTGGTCGTACTGGTGCCGATCGCGGCGACGCTGGTCGGCGGCAGGCAGGTCGGTACGGGTTCCAGAACGATGTTGTCGATGTAGACACTGTTGCCGAAGTTGGAACGGCCCCGGAAGCGGACGCGATCGGTGCCGGCGGGTACCGGGAACGCAAGGGTGTTCCATTGTGCTGCCGTTGGAACGAAATTGGCCGTTTGAGGTGCAGCGGTGTTCAACAGGCCTCCCGTGTTATTGGACATGCCTTGGAGCAGCGCCCAAGTGGTGCCACCATTAGAGGAGACCTCGACCGCGATGGAGTCGATCTCTCCACCGGTATAAGTGGTGCCGGCCACATCAAAACGTATCTGCTGGCCAGCACCGATCGGCGCGAGCGTTGGGCTGGTCAGACTGAGGATGGTACCGTTCGGGGCATTGAAGAAGTTCCATTGGGCCGAACCGGTACCTGGTGCTCCGAACGCATTCGAGGCGGCACGAACAAAGTTGGCGTTGGCCGTAGCGCTCCAGCAGTTGGGTGCGAAGGTCAACGGGGTGAAGTTCACCGGGAACGGGGTGGCCATGGGCACGCTGATGGGCGTGCTGGTGGTGGCCGTGGGTGATCCTCCACCCGCTGCGCAGTCCACCGTGCAGCGATAGCTGGTAGCCACGGACTGGTTCACCGTCTGGGTGGGAGCGCTGGTGCCGAAGGGGGTCCAGCCACCGCCGTTGTCGAACTCCCAGGCGTAGGTAACGCCAATTCCGCCGGTGTTCTGCAATCCGACCGAGAAGTTCTGACCTGTGCAGGCACCCGCTACGGTCGCAGTGGTGTTGCCCGGTGCTGGTGTACCGCTGCACACGGGCACGTTCACCAGCTGGATGGCCGTACGGAAGTTGCTGGCAGTAAGGCTGGTCGTACCCGAAACCGGTGCACCCAACCCGTTATATCGTCGACTGGTCGTCAACGCCGCACCGCTCGAATTGCCATTGGCGGTGGCGAATATCGCACCACCATGGGGGGCGTTGTCCGTACGTACGACCAGTAGTTGAAGGTTACCGGAAGCTTGTGTGTATACGAAAGGGGTCGTCAGGAGCACACCAGTGAACCCTGTCGCCGACCACGCCATGGTGCCGTTGTACACCAAGGTGTATCCTGCCGTCGTGTAAGCGCCTGTTGTAAAGGTTGTCGAGGCGGTGTACCGCAGATACAAGGCAACGTTGTTGAAGGTGTTCACCGCAGGCGTACCGCCCAAGGTGGTCATGTTGAAGTTGATCTGGTTGATGGTGAAGTCCTGGCCGATCTCGGAAGCAAGGAAAATATGCTCCCCCACATGGTAGCTGGATGCGCCCAGGGGCACGTTCGCAGATGCACTGGGGTTCGCTGATATGGTCACCGTGACCTGGGCGTTCATCCAGTTGGCCAGGGTCAGAGCCATGATGGAGAGCAGCGTTCTCCATGAGGCCCATCGCCGCCGGCTGCCTGTCGTATTGGTCTTGCTGGTCATTCGAAAGGGGGTTGGTTAGGTTTGTGCTTTGGGGGATGGCAGTTGCGCACCATCAGCGCTGGTAAGGCCATTTTTCGATCGGCCTGAAAACACGTTCGCCACTCAGCAGTAGTGCTGGCGACGATATTCTATGGATAGGGCTGGAGGGAAGTAGTGAACTGGTCAGGCGGGTCGTTGGGAGGAGGGGTTGGTCCAAGGTCGAACGGTGAAACTAAGGTCAACCGAGGGCCGTTGTCAACCTCTGAATGATGAATATTCGTCGATAGGCAACCATTGGCAAAGTCACTCGTCTTGGAAACTTAGTTTCAGGCAACCACTCTGACCACTCTCTATCTTCGACGCTCATGCGCACGCCCCGCGAACCCGGCTTCCTTCAGTCCTTGCTACCCATGGCGGTGCTGGTGGTACTACTGGCGGTGAACGTGTTGGTCTTTGGTGATTCCGGGCTGGATGGTCCCAACCAGCTGGCCTTGTTGTTCGCAGCGGCCGTGGCCTTGGTGGTCGCATTGGTCAACGGCCACCGGTTCGCCGATCTGTTGGATCACATCGTGCGTAGCATCAATACGGCCATGGGGGCGATCCTCATCCTGTTGTTGATCGGTGCCCTGGCCGGTACCTGGATGCTGGCCGGGATCGTGCCCACCATGATCGATCATGGGCTGCAACTGCTTTCCCCCAAGGTGTTCCTGTTGGCAGCCTGCCTGGTGTGCAGCGTGGTCTCCCTGGCCACCGGCAGTTCGTGGAGCACGGCGGCCACCGTGGGCATCGCGCTCATGGGCATTGGCAAGGCCATGGGTCTGCATGATGGCCTGGTGGCCGGCGCGGTGATAAGTGGTGCGTATTTCGGGGACAAGCTGAGCCCGCTGAGCGATACCACCAATCTGGCCCCGGCCGTGGCGGGTACCGATCTCTTCAGCCACATCCGCTACATGTTGAATACCACCGTGCCTACTCTGGTCATCACCCTGGTGCTCTTTCTGGGGGTCGGTCTGTTCATGGACGTGAACGAGGGTGCGGCGGGTGCGGATGATCTGCAGGCCGCCATACGCTCCAAGTTCCACATCGGCTGGGAGCTCTATCTGGTTCCCATGGCCGTTGTTGTCATGATCTGGCGGAAGGTGCCGGCCTTGCCCGCCTTGTTCATGGGTGCCCTTTTGGGTGCATTGTTCGCGGTCCTTTTCCAAGCGCCATTGATCCGGGAGCTGGCCGGCGAGGACGGTTGGCGCGGTGTCTATCGCGTGGTGCTCGGGTCCATGGGCTCCGGGGTCAGCGTGGTCACGGGGAACACTACCGTGGACGACCTGCTGACCTCGAAAGGCATGGCAGGTATGATGAAGACCGTGTGGTTGGTGCTCTGCGCCATGACCTTCGGCGGGGCCATGGAGGGCAGTGGCGCGTTGCAGCGGCTCACCCGGGCGATCATGTCGTTGGTGCGGGGCGATGGTTCGCTGATCGCCACCACGGCCGCATCGTGCGTTTTCGTCAATGCCACGGCCAGTGATCAATACCTGAGCATCGTGGTGCCTGGCCGCATGTTCGCACCGGTGTACCGGGAGCGTGGACTGGATGCCAAAGTGCTGAGCCGCACCCTGGAGGATAGTGGTACGGTAACCAGCGCCCTGGTGCCTTGGAACACCTGTGGGGCGTACATGAGCGGAGTGCTTGGTGTGGCCACCATGACCTATCTCCCCTTCGCGTTCTTCAACCTCATCAGCCCGTTGATGACCGTGTTGCAGGGCGCGATCGGTTGGCGCATCGCCCGGCGGAGCTTGTAACCTCAACTACCGTCGTGTCGTTCAACCGGCACATGAAGGTCTGTTTATTCCTTGGAGCGACGGCCATGTCGCTGGGGTCAGTGATGGCCCAGCCGGATACGGTGCTTTTGGCGTACGATGACCATTACATGATCGGCGATGCGGGCGATGATCCCTCGTCCGACCTCAATGCTTATGAGGCCTTCAATGCGGCACTCGGAGGCGATTCCGTGCGGATGTGCGGTGGCTTTCCATGCATCGGTCGGGTGGAGGACCAATATCCCAACGGGACGCTGAAGCATCGCGGTTCCTATGCGGACGGGCGCCTTGTGGTCTATCGGAATTTCCATCCCAATGGACAGGTGGAGCGTGAGTTCAAGGCCATTGATGCCACGCGCAGTGTCCAGCGTTCATGGCACGCCAATGGTACCATTCGTTCCGAAGTGCATTATGCTGATGGCGCGGTCTATCGCTACGAGGACCACTACCTGAACGGTCAGTTGCGCTATGCCGAGGAGCGTGGCCGCAAGGATCCGTATTTCATCCGGATGGACCTGTACGCGGCCGATGGCAAGCCGATCAGTCTGCTGGCCTTGGTGGATAAGCGCAAGCTCATCTTCGAGCAGAAGGAGTTCTTCCCCGGTGGCGCGCTGAAGGCATCCGGCCGGTCCCAGTACGACACGCAGCGCATGGATTCACGCCGCATAGGTACCTGGAGCTTCTACGACCCCTCAGGCCGGTTGGTGCGCGAAGAGGAGTATGTGGATGGCAAGGTCCACGCGACACGCTAGCCTGATAGCCTGTTCTGAACGCAAGAAACAGCCCCGTTGCATAAGCAACGGGGCTGTCCATTTCAGGTATTCAGGATGTGGACCTTATTTCGTGTCCTTCACTTCCTCGAAGTCCACATCGGTCACATCGGCATCAGCGGTGCTCTTCGTGTTGGATGCACCGCCACCATTGGCCTGGGCTTCCTGGGTGGCCTTGTACATCTCTTCGCTGGCGGCGCTGAAGGCGGTGTTCAGTTCGCCCATCAGCTTTTCACAAGCGTCCACGTCCTGGGCCTTGTGGGCATCCTTCAGGCGGGTCAGGGCATCCTCAATGGGCTGCTTCTTCTCTGCGGGGATCTTGTCGCCGTAATCCTTCAGGCTCTTCTCGGTCTGGAAGATCAGGCTGTCCGCTGCGTTCAGTTTGTCCACGCGTTCGCGTGCGGCCTTGTCGGCGTCGGCATTGGCCTCGGCCTCCTGCTTCATCTTCTCGATGTCCTCCTTGCTGAGGCCGCTGCTGGCCTCGATGCGGATGCTCTGCTCCTTGCCGGTGGCCTTGTCCTTGGCACCTACGTGCAGGATGCCGTTGGCATCGATGTCGAAGGTGACCTCGATCTGGGGCACGCCGCGCGGTGAGGGAGGGATGCCATCGAGGTGGAAGCGACCGATGGTGCGGTTTCCGCTGGCCATGGGGCGTTCGCCCTGCAGCACATGGATCTCCACGCTCGGCTGGTTGTCGCTGGCCGTGCTGAAGGTCTCGCTCTTCTTGGTGGGGATCGTGGTGTTGGCCTCGATCAGTTTGGTCATTACACCGCCCATGGTCTCGATGCCGAGGCTCAGGGGGGTCACGTCGAGTAGGAGCACGTCCTTCACTTCGCCGGTGAGCACGCCACCCTGGATGGCGGCACCCACGGCCACCACTTCGTCCGGGTTCACACCCTTGCTGGGCTCCTTGCCGAAGAACTTCTTCACGGCGTCCTGGATGGCCGGGATGCGGGTGCTGCCACCCACCAGGATCACCTCGTCGATGTCGCTGGTCTTGAGGCCTGCGTTCTTCAGCGCGCTCTCGCAGGGGGCGATGGTGCGCTTGATGAGGCTGTCGGCCAGTTGCTCGAACTTGGCCCGGGTGAGGCTGCGCACCAAGTGCTGGGGCACTCCGTCCACGGGCATGATGTAGGGAAGGTTGATCTCCGAGCTGGTGGTGCTGCTCAGTTCGATCTTGGCTTTTTCGGCCGCGTCCTTCAGGCGTTGCAGGGCCATCGGGTCCTTGCGGAGGTCGATGCTGTACTGGCTCTTGAACTCGTCGGCGAGCCAGTCGATGATCACCTGATCGAAGTCGTCACCGCCGAGGTGGGTGTCGCCGTCCGTGCTCTTCACTTCGAACACGCCGTCGCCCAGCTCGAGCACGCTCACGTCGTGGGTACCTCCACCGCAGTCGAACACCACGATCTTCTGGTCGATGCCCTTCTTGTCCAACCCATAGGCCAGTGCGGCCGCGGTGGGTTCGTTGATGATGCGGCGCACCTTCAGACCGGCGATCTCACCGGCCTCCTTGGTGGCCTGGCGCTGTGCATCGTTGAAGTAGGCCGGTACCGTGATCACGGCCTCGGTGACCGTGGTGCCGAGGTAATCCTCGGCGGTCTTTTTCATCTTCTGCAGCACCATGGCGCTGATCTCCTGGGGCGTGTACTGCCGGTCGCCGATCTGCACGCGGGGCGTGTTGTTCGGGCCACGCTCCACCTTGTACGGCACGCGGGAGGCTTCCTTGGAGCACTCGTCGTACGAGTTGCCCATGAAACGCTTGATGGAGAAGATCGTGTTCGTGGGGTTGGTGATCGCCTGACGCTTGGCCGGGTCGCCCACCTTCCGTTCGCCACCTTCCACAAAGGCCACAACGCTGGGTGTGGTGCGTTTCCCTTCGCTGTTGGAGATCACCACAGGTTCGTTGCCCTCCATAACGGATACGCAACTGTTGGTGGTTCCCAGGTCGATCCCAATGATCTTGCTCATGACTTAAGTTTCTTAGCTGGTTTCAGTTGGCTCGCCTTGGGCAAGGCGCATGCCAGCGGTTGGGGACCCTGCCTAATATGACAGGATCGCCATGTCGGAGCCGATGTCACGGCCGACATGACTGCCAAAAGGACAGATCGTCAGTTACAGCCGTAGGGCGGGCCCGAGTTGAACCCCGAGCAGAACCGCATGGTGGCCGTGTACGTGCCGTTGATCAGCTCGTTCAGCGAGGCTGGGTTCAGCCGCTTGTTCACCACGTTCTTGTAGTACCGGCTGGCCCACAGTCCGAAGGCGCCATCCACGTTGGAATACTGCGGTCGGTCCTCCACGATGCTGGAGATGGGTTCGGTAAGGGTCAAGTAGGTGTGGAAGTCCTCGTTCGCCGCATCCACCCGGAAGTCGATGCCTCGGAAGATGCGCTGGTCGACCGCGGGGTCGTCCGGAATGGAATTGCGCAACCAGCTGTAGAAGGTCTCGCCGGCCAGGGTCACCGCCAGTGGCTGCGATGCGGCACTGGCCACCACCGTACCCAGTTCGCGGCTCTTCACGATGCGCTGGGAGACCCCGTCGCGCACCTCATCGAACTTGAAGTCCAAGTTGACCACGAAGCGTTTGTTGGTCCATGGAATGCCGGAAATGGAAGAGGTCCAGTTGAACTCGTAGATGCCGTAGCCGTTGCCCAGCGGGTTCATGAAGTTGATGGCCGAGGCACTGTTCAATGTGTCCTGGTCATTGGAAGCAATGGTGATGTCGCTGGCAATGTTCGAAGTGGACGTCACGTCCTTGCCTTTGATGCGAAGTTTCAGCTTGTAGATGCCGTTCTGGAAAAGGAACGTGGGGCCGGAGCTGATCTGGGGCGATCCGCTCTGGTTGATAATGCGCTGCGGAGTATTGAAGTAGTAGACCTTTTGCTCGGGATAGTAGAAATCGCCGGGCAGGCGTCCGGTCAGCAATGTGTCACGCAGCAGGAACGAATCGACGGGTGTTCCCGCACTGTTCACGCGATACACCACGGCCTGGGTGATGTCCTCGTCGCGGTATTCGTTGGAATCGCGAATGGCCGCGTAGGTGAAGGCATTGCCTTCGCCCAGGAAGGCCTTGTTGATCTTCACGTAATGCACCGAATCGCGCATGTTCAGAAGGCCGTACACCACCGTCACGTCCTTGTAGGGTGCGTTGATGTCGAGGTCGGTGCTGCAGCCGGCCATGGTGGCAGCGGCGGCGAGGATGAGAAGGGTGCGTTGCATGGTCTGCCTGGTGCAGGGCCGTCAAATATAGCCGGATGCCGCCCATCGTGCGGCACGAACGGGGAACGGTGTGGTGCGCGGCATGACCGGTCGGCGGCGGTGGCATGCCGTCCAAAGGTCAGGACCTTAGCTTTGGACCGACCGATAACAGCCCCCGCCCCCAATGAGCACCAGCCTGAAGGACGTAAAGCGCATAACGACCCACGTGCTGCAGGAGATGAAGCATTCGGGTACGCCCATCGCCATGCTCACCGCCTATGATTATTCGCTGGCCCGCTTGGTGGATGCTGCAGGGGTGGATGTGATCCTGGTGGGTGACAGCGCCAGCAATGTGATGGCCGGGCATGAGACCACCCTTCCGATCACGTTGGACCAGATGATCTACCACGCCAGTGCGGTGGTGCGTGGCTGCCAACGTGCGCTGATCGTGGTGGACCTGCCCTTCGGGACCTACCAGGGCAACAGCAAGGGTGCGCTCAACTCGGCCATCCGGATCATGAAGGAGAGCGGTGCCCACGCCGTGAAGCTGGAAGGCGGACGCGAGGTCCTGGGTTCCATCGAGCGAATACTGACCGCTGGCATCCCGGTGATGGGCCATCTGGGCCTTACCCCTCAAAGCATCTACAAGTTCGGCACCTATGTGGTGCGCGCCAAGGAAGAGGCCGAGGCCCAGCGTTTGCGCGAGGATGCCAAGCTGTTGGAGCAGGCCGGGTGTTTCGCGCTCGTGCTGGAGAAGATCCCCGCCAAACTGGCCGCAGAGGTCGCGCAGATCGTATCGATCCCCGTGATCGGCATTGGAGCGGGGCCAGGTGTTGATGGTCAGGTATTGGTGCTCCACGATATGCTGGGGATCAATACCGAGTTCAGGCCGCGTTTCCTGCGCCGCTACGCCGATCTGCACAGTGTGATCACAGGTGCAGTGTCGTCATACGTGGCCGATGTGCGTGCCAAGGATTTCCCGAATGCCAGCGAGCAATACTGAGGCACCCAAAGGACCGGCACTGGTATATCAAGGGTCGGACTGGCTGGTGGTGGACAAGCCTGCCGGCATGCCCGTGCAGCCGGACCCTTCAGGAAGTGCCGACCTGCTTACATGGGTCCGTGCCACCACTGGCGACAACCGCTTGGAATTGGTGAATCGGCTGGACCGTCCTGTCAGCGGAGCAGTGGTGCTGGCTGCCGGAGATGCGTTGGTGGCCCTCAACCGTTCGTTCCGGGAGCGACAGGTCCGGAAAGTGTATCACGCCATCGTGGAAGGTGGGCTTGAGGCCGATGACCCGGTTGAGCTGACCCATCTTTTGGTGCATGACACACGTGTACATAAGGCACGGCAGGCCAGTGCAGGTGATCAGGATGTTCGGGAGGTGCACTTGTTGGTGCGCGTGGTGCGCCGCTTTGAGCGATTCACCGCACTGGAATTGGAGCCTCGCGAAGGGGCTTTTCATCAGTTGCGTGCCCAGCTTTCGTTCTGGGGGCATCCGATAAAGGGAGATGTGAAGTACGGTGCCCGCCGTGGTGAGCCCGATCGGAGCATCGCGTTGCACGCATTGCGTTTGCACGTGCCGGACCCCGTTACCCAGGAAGAGGTCGTTATCGAGGCGCCTTTAGCCATACAGGGTGTTTGGCGTCTGCTGGCCGCCCAGTGACCTTCGACCGGTGAAGATGACATCGTATCTTGGACGGGATACTTCCCAGCCCATGATCCGCACCTTCATTTCAGCCCTTGCTCTTTGCGTGGTCCCTGCAACATTCGCCCAGGTCCTTTTGGGAGACAGTTTGTTGCTGACCTACACCACCGAGGAGCTCGTGGACTGGGGGGTGGGCAATGCGAGCAACGGCATTGAGATACATCGCATCCTGTATGCCACGGTGGATCCCTTCGGTCAGCCTACTGTCGCGAGCGGTGCGCTTGTATTACCCTTGGTCGATTGTTCATTCCCTTTGGCCGCCTACATGCATGGGACCATCCTTGATAGGGAGGACGTGCCCTCCAGGCTTAGTGATGAGATCGTGGTAGGTTACTTTCTCGGTGGTACCGGTTATGTCACCGTGCTTCCCGATTACCTGGGTTTAGGTGACGGTCCGGGGCCGCATCCTTATATCCATGCTCGTTCGGAGGCCACGGCTTCCATTGACATGTTGCGTGCGGCGCGCGAGTTCTGTGAGGCTCGAAATGTGGACCTGAGCGGACAGCTTTTTCTCCTTGGCTACTCCCAAGGCGGTCACGCTTGCATGGCCACGCATCGCATGATCGAGGCCGAGCTTGGCGATGAGTTCACGGTGACCGCGAGTGCACCATGCAGTGGCCCCTATGATGTGAGCGGTGTGCAGGCCCAAGTGATGGTGGACACCGTTCCATATCCAGCGCCCTATTACCTGCCGTATATCCTGTTCTCATACGGCTATGTCTATCCCGGTCTGTACAACAACATCAGTGACGTGATCGAAGAGCCTTGGGCCACCTTGCTGCCGCCTTTGTTCCAAGGCAACAATGGTTCAGGCGCGGTGGATGCGGTGATGCCCGATGTCCCCAGCGTGATCCTGGTCGACAGCATGCTCCAAGCCTTCACCAATGATCCCGATCACTATTTCCGGGTGGCCCTGCGGGACAATGACGTGTATGACTGGACCCCGCAGGCACCGGTGCGAATGGTCTATTGCGAGAGCGACAGCCACGTATTCTACCAGAACAGCGTTGTGTGCCGCGATGCCATGTTGGCCAACGGTGCGTTCAACGTGCAGACCGTCAGTGCAGGGGCCGCCTTCGATCATGGTGATTGCGCCTTTCCGGCCCTGCTGGGCTCCAAGAATTGGTTCGATACCCTGAGGTGGCCCTGTGCCTTGAGCAGTGTGCCTGAGGTGGAGGAGCCAACATGGAGCCTTGCTCCCAATCCGGCACATGACCATGTGCGTATCACTGTGGACGAACAGGCGGATGGGGTGTTTCCCTGGCGTCTGTACCTCGCTGATGGGCGAGAGGTGGAGCAGGGCGTG
>Ga0315901_10006016_pt1 | contig 14607 bp, 12 predicted proteins | sample LakEriMetagenome_10_FD_203761 | JGI IMG/M metagenome (GOLD analysis project Ga0315901, IMG submission 203761) | Freshwater fungal communities from buoy surface, Lake Erie, Ohio, United States - Buoy 2 MA116 | ecosystem: Environmental > Aquatic > Freshwater > Lake | place: USA: Lake Erie, Ohio... | reverse complement strand
CAAGCTCGCGCATCACAAGCAGACCGCCGTCCGAACTGATCTGCGCGCCAAGGAACTCCAGCCGCACGCGGCGGTCGAAATCGACCCGATCTGCCCGCTGCGAGCCCGCACCCTCTGGGTGATCCATCAAACCCGTCCCCCGTAGCCGTCAACACCATGATTTATATAGAAAATGCAATGGTCAGGACAGCGAAATCAGCGGGTTACTTGGGGAATGCAGGCTGAAATGTCACTATTGCGGGGCGCGGTACGGTGCGAACGGCTCAGACGTTTTTCAACGCCGTTGCCCTGAGTGCGGCGATGGAAGGCCCGGAATTCCAACCGGTTGACGCTTTATCTGTCCGGCTCGGCCTAGCCGCGTTCTACTTCCTTTTGCGCCCTGCTGAGATTTCCGCATCGCCCTTGGACGATATTTCCCAATTATAGCTTAACTGGGATATCACGACAAAATCGTCTTTTGGCTATATTGACGAAATATCGCCGATAGACTATCAGTTTGGCATGGAAAAGCCCCTTACCCATTCCATACGTAGCCTCCGGCAGGCAGCAGCAGCCCTTCGCGCCCGCAGGCGTGCCCAGGGGATGACCCAGAAGCAACTCGCTGAAACGACGGGTACTGCCCAATCCACTATCTCGGATATCGAGACGGGCGTCGTTTCGGTCAGCCTCGACGTCTATCTGCGCCTTCTCGAAGCCCTCGGTGCTGAGTTGACCGTGACCGGGCGCATGCCTGATCAGGATACGAACTGACATGGCACGCTTGGCACGCAGGCGGGCCGGCATCCGGCGTAGCAAGACGGCAGTCTGGTATGAACGGACACGGGTTGGCACGCTGATCAAGGCCACTGATGGCGGCGTTGCCTTTTCCTACGATCCAGCCTGGCTGGCCTCGGACTTGGCTTTCCCCGTCGCCAGTGTCATGCCGCTGACCCAAGAAGACTGGAAAGGCGATCCGGTGATTGCCGCTTTCGACAACCTGCTGCCCGATGCCGAAGGCGAGTTGCGCGAAAAGATCGCGGCGCGAGTGGGCGCCGAAGGCAAAGACGTGTTCTCTCTTCTTTCTGCGCTCGGGCGGGACTGTGTGGGGGCGCTGCAATTCTTGCCCCTGGAGGAAGAACCCGCCGCCCAGGATATGGATTATCGCCAGATTTCCGAAGAGGAGATGGTCGCTGATCTGAAGAACCTTGCTGCCGCGCCATTGGCACTCGGGGATGACGAGGATTTCCGGATCTCCATCGCCGGGGCACAGGAAAAAACTGCTTACCTCAAAATTGGGGGCCTTTGGGCGAAACCACGTGGGATCACGCCAACGAGCCACATCTTCAAGACCCCGATGGGCATCCTGCCCGGCCCTGATGAAATCGACATGAGCGATAGCGTCGAGAACGAGCTGTTCTGCATGACTCTGGCTGGCGAGATCGGCTTGCCAGTTGCCACGGTCAGGAAAATCGTCCTGCCCGGACAGGTCGCTCTCGCGGTCGAACGCTTCGACCGAGTCTGGGATCACGAAGCCCTGAAGCGCTTACCGCAGGAAGACATCTGCCAATCGCTGGGTTTCCCCTCGGCCCGGAAATACCAAAAGGCAGGTGGCCCCGGCATTGGCCAAATCATGGAACTCCTGCGGGAATCCGACGATCCTATCCGGGATCGAGAAACCTTCTTCCGCGCCCAGATCTTCTACTTCCTGATCGGCGCCTCTGACGGCCATGCCAAGAATTTCAGCCTGCAACTCGGCCGTCGCGGCCGCTTCCGTCTCGCCCCGCTCTACGACATCCTGAGTGTAGCACCCGTCGTTCATGCAGGACGCCTTCAGCGCAAACGCTACCGGCTCGCGATGTCCATCGACGGCCATTATGGCATAGACGAAATCGTGCCGCGCCACTTTGAAGCCGAGGGCAAGGCCTGTGGCCTTCCTAGGAACCGTGCGCTGGAGCTTCTTTCAGACATGGCTGACGGCCTCGGTCCGGCGCTGGAACGGACAAAGCTCAGCCTGGGCGATCAAGTACCGGGCAGCGTCATCGATCCGATCATCATGGATTCAATGGAGCGCGCGGAACAGGTCCGAAAGGTCTTGTAAGGCATCGCCAATAGGCTTTTGCCACTTCCGATCTTTCATTGAATGCCGGATTTTCAACAGATGTTGAAAATCTTGTTCGGGTTGAAGCCTTAGCCCCGGTCATTCGACCGGGGCCCTTGCTTTGGCGATCAGTCGCCGCGGCGTGTGTTGGGGCGAGACCAGATGAGGGAATGGCCCTCGCCGTCTTCGTCATCGAAGAGGTTGGCGTAGATCGGGGCGGCAAAGCTCGGATCGTCCAACTTCAGGCCCAGGTATTCGCGGCCCTCGTTCGATTTCTTCGTCCAGGCGGCGCCGATCTCAGCGCGGCCGACCAGAACCCGGTGGGAGGGCGCGTTCTCGCCCGAGGCGCGCAGGTCGGGGACGAGGCGCACACCCTTGGCCTGCAGGCTGAGGGTGAAGATTTCGCCGGTGTATTCGGTGCCGGTCTTCTTGAAGGTGCCGATGGTTGCCATGTTCTTTCTCCGTTTTGCTGTTTCGGGCCCGCGTCCTTGCGGCCTCGATGGCGATCGACAGACCGGAGGCGACCGCTGGCGCACCCCCTTCACGGGGGCTGGACAGCACAGGAGAAACTTTCTTGTCCCGCGAGGAATGGCGGTTCTGCCGACAGGGGAAGAAAGTTGTGACGACGCTGTTGCGCCGAAGCGGTCGAGGCGAAGACGTCCTTCGGGCAGATCAGCCCATCACCAGAGGCCACTGGACGCGGGCTGGGACAGACAATCCACGGAGATCAAGGCGACCCTGAAGGCCAGTCAGGAGAACAGGACATGCAGTACCGGTGATGAGATCACCCCTGGCCACCAGGCAGGCCAGCTTGCGCCCCCTGCTGCCTCGCGGCTCCCGCTACTCCACGTGGTTCAGGTCTGCCAGCGTGATGGCAGGCAAAGGACGATTTTCGAACGAGGGCCGCCACTGGGCCAAGATGCTGGTCGATCCATGCTGAGGCTCTACCCCAACCAGCGCAACTCGAAGATCATCTGACGGCGAGTCCAATGCCCTCACCCCCTGCCCCAATTCCTACCGCTTCAATGGCCGCTTGGCAAAGGTCCGTCGAAACCTGAGCCTTGCCGGGTGTTTGGCAGACTCCTTCTCCGTCCAGCAAGGCCTGAATACCCCGCATACCCTTGCGGGTGTTTTCAGTCTGGCATGCGGGATAAATTGGTCCCGACCACACAACGAGGGAAATATCATGAAAACATGGGTTTCAACGATAGCAGGCGGATTTGCGGGTTGGGATGCACCTTATGCTTTGCATCCGAATGATGAAGCGCGGGCAGCGACAACGCTAAACGCGATGATCGCTGACGGGATTGAATGGCCCGAAGCAGAAAGGGAGTTCCGGCGTTATCTCAGTGAGCGCGGCGTGCGCGGCCAGAAGTTGGAACGCCAGATGGAGCGAGTAGCTGCCTTCATATCCCCACGGCTGAGGGGTTGAGTGCGTTCAACAAAATAGCGAGCTAGTCCTTGCCCGCATGAAAAAACGGGGCGACCGAAGCCGCCCCGTTGACGGTCATTCAGCGGCGATCAGGTGCTGGCGCTCCTCTTCGTCGTCGGCAGCGACCTCGTCGTCTTCGGTCAGGAAGGCGGGAAGTTCGACCGCGGCATCCTCAGTTGCGGCATGATTGCCAAGGTCGGGATCGTCTTGGCGCAGCGGTTCGGGCAGCCAGCCAGAACCGCCGAGGAGCCGTTCCGCCTCCCGTGCCATATCGCCCTTCTTGAGGTGCGCGATCAGTTCGACGGCCTGGGCCCCGGCACCTTCGCCTACGGCCTCCAGGATGCGGCTCTTGGTGACACGGCCGAGGTAGTTGGCCACCGTCGGCTTCCAGCCTGCTTCGACCAGATCCAACTGGGTCGTGCGAGCGAGACGATCCGCCTCACGCAAACGACGGTCGAGGCCGTGCTGGCTGATCCCCATGCCGCTGTAAGGGTTCGGGCGCTCATAGAGCGCGTTTACCCCGAAGCTGAGGCAATGGGCCAGCAACGCCTGGCGGCTGGCCTCGTCCAGGGCGTGGAGCCAGTCCCAGAGGACATCATCCCCTTGCCCCAGCGGCATGTCTGCTCTCCAGCCAGCGTGCCGGGCGTCGATGTTCTGCGCCGGAAGACTGTCAGCCAGATCTGCGGCCTGAATGGGCAGGTGGATATGCCGCACCGCGGTTTCGAGCGCTGCACCAGAAGCGCAGGAGACAAAGCAATCTGTGACCAGTTTATGCAGGAGCGCCGTCATCGCGATGCGCGGATTGTTCGCCACCGCATCCCGCAGTGCCAGCGTGCGATGCGCCGTCAGTTCGATGACGAGCCGTTCGGGCAGCGGCTTGATCGCATCACCCTCGTCCTCGTCATCCTCCTGCCCCCGGTTCTCGCCCGCCATGTTGATCACCGCCACGCGGGTATCGCTGCGGTCACCTTCCATCGGGGCATCATCCTCCACGGCCCCGCTGGACGGTGCACCCGCGGGCACTGCCCGCTGCTCATCCTCCTGTCGCACGAAGCCACGTTCGACCAGCAGGCTGCCATCGCTGTCGATGCTGACAAAGGCCCCTGCCCTGCCAACCTGTTCGGGATCGAAAGTCATCGGGCGGCTGTCGAAGGCACCGAGCATGCGCTCAATCTCACCAAGCCGCTGATCAACGTCCTCAGGCAGGTCGTCGGCCTCAGCATATTCAGCCTCCAGCCGGCCGTATTCGTCGCGCAGCGCCTCCCGCGTGGCCCGCTCCTCGTCGGTAAGATCGACAGTGGTGCCCAGCAGCTCGCGCAGCCCCATGGTGTGACCATAGGGGAAGCCCGCCGCGACCTCGATCCATTTCCAGCCCTCGGCGGCGATGGTCTCAGCCTCCACCTTCAGCTTCTCGCCCACCAACCGCTCCAGCAGCACGGGATCTTGCAGCCAGCCCCCGTCATCCTGCTGGAAGAGGTCACGCAGGACAAAGCCACCGGCGGCCTCGTAGGCCTCAAGCCCGAGGAACCGAGCGCGCTTGTCCGACGCGCGCACGGCAGTCTCGGTGAGCATGCGCCGGATCTGATAGGGTTCCTTCGACCAGGAGTTCTTGACTGCCTCCCAGACCTGCGCCTGCCGTATATGATCACCCGAGATAGTGAAGGCCATCAGTTGTTCCAGGGTCATGCCGTCTTCGGCGTAGACGTCCAAGAGCGCGGGCGCGACGGTCACGAGGCGCAGGCGCTGCTTGACCACCTTCACATCGACGAAGAAGGCCGCCGCGATGGCTTCTTCGGTCATGCCTTTCTCGCGCATAGCTTGGAATGCGCGAAACTGGTCCAGTGGGTGCAGCGGTGCGCGCTCGATGTTCTCGGCCAGCGAGACCTCGTCGATCAGGACGGAATCATTTGCCGCGCTGACAATGCAGGGCACGGGTGCCGACTTGGCCAGGCGCTTCTGCTTGACCAGCAGTTCCAACGCGCGGTAGCGGCGGCCGCCAGCGGGCACTTCGAACTTGCCGGTCTCAGCCCCGTCCTCGCCGATCACGGGGCGCACGTGCAGGCTCTGTATCAGGCCCCGGCGGGCGATGGACTCGGCCAGTTCATCGACCGAAATCCCAGCTTTCACGCGCCGGACGTTGGACTGGCTCAGGACCAGATTGTGGAAGGGGATGTCCCGCGACGAGGCGAGGGTGATTTTCTGCATGTTGGTCATCGGACCAATCTCCGCGACGGGCGCCGAGAGCCTCTCTCTCGGTCTCCAACCCGTCGAAATCCCCCTGCCCTTCTCTTTCTCTCTCGCCACGGCAGGGCATCAGAGATGGCCTGACCCGCGAAGGCTGACCTCCCGGCCCGCGCCCACGATGATGTGGTCGTGCAGGGTCAACCCAAGTACGCCACAGGCCTTCTCCACCTCCTTCGTCATGGCAATATCCGCCTCTGAGGGCTCGGGATCGCCCGACGGATGGTTATGAACCAGGATCAATGCCGAGGCATTTAGGTCCAGGGCGCGGCGAACGACTTCACGTGGATAGACGGGGACGTGATCAACCGTGCCGACGCCAAGCCGCTCATCAGAGATCAGCCTGTTCTTGCGGTCCAAGTACAGCACGTGAAATCGCTCGACCTCGCCACGCACCGACAGGGCGCAATAGTCAATCACCGCTTGCCAGGACGTCAGGACGGGGTTGCGGTTGATGTAGCGGGACAAGATTTCGCGGGCCGCGAAGATGGTGGCCTGCTCCTGCGCGGTCAGTTCGCAGGTGCCAGAGCGCGGAGAGGCGAATGGGGTGGTTGGTTCAGAAAATCGGGACATTTGAGTCTCGTGAGTTGAGCCGATTAACACCCCGGACTGGCAGCAACGCGCTGCCCGGGCGGAGTTGGCCGGGATGGGGAAAGGGGAAGAAAATGGTGCGGGCAGAGGGCCGCCGGGCCCCCTGCCCTGCCGCAAACCTCAACTGACGCGGTCGAGGAGTTTCTTGGCCCGCCCTTCCATGTCGAGGCGTGCATCTTGCTGGGTCTTGTCGCGCGCGAGGCGTGTAATCCCTTGAACAAAATCAAAAATCGACTCCGGTGGGCGACCCTCCTCCATCAGAACCTTTTCGATGATCTTGCCGGATTCCACTTTCGAGAAGCCGCGCTTCCGCAGAAAGTCATCCCGATCCTCATCGGTGCGCGCCACGATCTGCTGCCGCGCAGCCTTGATACCGTTCACGAAGCCCTGCGCCGACGAATTGGCGAAGCGTGTCAGAGCCGGTGCTGCCTCATGAGCAAAGCGGGTCGCGGCGTATTTCGAATGGCGGATGGTGATCTCCTGGAAGTCCTCAACGCCCCAGAGATTGCGGTTTTGGCACACCGCACGGAGATAAAAGCTAGCGATTCCAAGGGTTTTTGCGCCAACCTCGGAATTCCAGCAGTAGAACCCCCGGAAATAGAGATCAGGGGAGCCGTCCGGCAGGCGGCCCGCCTCGATCGGGTTGTGATCATCGACCAGGAACAGGAATACATCGCGGTCAGAGGCATAGAGCGTGGTCGTGTCGCGGCTGATCTCGACATCGGGATTGTAGACCCCGGTCGACCAGTCGAGCACGCCCGGCACCTTCCAGCGCGTGTCGCCCGTGCCATTGCCCGCGATGCGCTGCACCGCCTCGACCAACTCGTGGTCATGAATGCGGCCATTATCCTGACACTGCGTACCTGTCTCACAGCAGTCACTCATGGACGACACACTTGGCCTGATCATTTCCCCCGAAGTTCCTATTGCGCCGGGGCGGGATTTTTGCGGGGACGGGCTCGAGCCCGTCCCCGCAAAAATTTCGCTGCCGACTGGAGGTCCCTTGCCACAGCTTTGTTTCACCGATCTCTCCTCTTTTTCCAGAACCGCAAAACGCGACGGCCTCCCTCTGGCTCTCACCGCTGAGGAACAGGCTGGCGCGGCGTTTCTTGGTCTGGTTGACGGGATGCCGTTCATCCTCGGGGACGACGGCAGCTATGATCATCACCTGAACCGCTTCTTTCGCACCTGCCCGACGCTCGGCGTGCGGTCGATGAACAGCCTGCGCGCCTATGCCCGCGACATCCTCGTCTGGATGCGCTTTTTGCAGGAGCGCTGCGACGGCAAATCCCTCTGGGCGGCGTGCCGGGAAGATATCGCAGCCTTCCATGAAGCCAGACGGCTTTCCGATCCGCCATTCCGCATCTCGGCCGCGTCCTGGAACCGGGCGGTGGCTTCACTGGACAAGCTTTACCGCTGGGCGTTGGACGAAAAGATCATCACATCAGTGCCCTTCGCCTATCGGCAGAGTTGGGCGTATCCGTCAAAGCCTGCACTGAGCCAGCCCGGCACGACGAACTGCGCGAGAGAGAAAGGTGCCCGCAAAGGCGATGTCCGCTTTCTCGATCTGGAAGGGTTCAAGGCTTTCCGCGACGTCGGCCTGCGCGGCAGACTACCCGATGGGACAGAGGACCCCGCATGGCGCGGCCGCAATGGCGAGCGCAATGCGCTCTTCGCGGAACTTCTGATCACGACAGGGCTGCGCTTGCAGGAAGCATCGAGCCTGATGCTGTTCGAACTGCCGGATTTGGCGTCCATGCAAGGCAAAGCCGCCAAGTCTGTCGCCTTCCGTCTGGCGGCAGCGACCGCGAAAGGCGGCCGGGGGCGCGACATCCGCTTGCCTGTCCGCCTGATCGCAGAATTGCGGGCCCTTGTCGCGATCGAACGCGATGTATCGCTTGGTCGCAACACAAGGAAAGGGATGGTTCAGCTGGGCGAGCGCGCGATTGCGGTCGCGGGATACGAACACAGGGCACTGCGGATCGGCCCGCCGGAACGTGCCTCGCGCGTGACGGTCGATCAGCTTTCCGCCGCGGACCGGCACCGGCTCGTCGATGCGGCAACGGGTGCGCCACTGGTCTTGTGGTTGACGGAGGACGGGCGGTCGATGTCGATGGCGGCGTGGGAGGCCATCTTCCTGCGGGCCAGCGCGCGCTGCCGCGACATGGGCCTCAGGGACATGCACGTCACGCCGCATATGCTGCGCCACAGCTTTGCCGTCCACATGCTGAGCCTCCTGTTGCGCGAACAGATCGGCTGGGTGACGGGCGAGGCCGCCCATCCCTTCGGCGCGGCATGGCGCCGGGTGATCGGGGATCCGCTTCTGAAGCTCCAGCGGCTGATGGGGCACGCAAGGATCGAAAGCACCTATATCTACCTTGACCATCTGGCCGAGGCCCAGGAGATCGTCGACGCTGGCGTTGACGCTTTCGACCTTGGGCTTGCGTCGAAGGAGCAGGCCCGATGAGCCGCGGGCGGCGTGCCGAATTCCCGAGCCCGGTGGTGAAGGATGAACCCACTCCCGTCCTGCCGATCGAACCCCGTCGCTTTGCACTGGTGATCGAGGACGGCAGCTCCTTGGTCGTCGATCTGACCGCATGGCCGGGCACGGCCTTCACCACCGAAATAGCACCTCTTGTGCGGGCGCGCATCCTGCGGATGGGCCCAGGCCTGATCCGGCGCTCGGTCCAGCGGCTTCTCCTCAATCTGCGCCGGTTCTGGGGCTTCCTGTCCGAACGCGGCGAGATGCCGGGGAAGCTGATGGATCTGAACGTCGAGGTGATTGACGATTACGAGAACTGGCTGGAGCGGAAGACCGGGGGCAGGATCTATCAACGCCATCTGCTGGCGGCATTGATCGGTGTGCTCCGGGTCGGGTCAGAAGATCATCCAGACCTGCTGCCGCAGGCACTTTTGCCGCGCTTGCGCTTTCTTGGTCATGGTTTTGTCGGGGGCAGCATCCCGCGGGACGCCTATGGCAGCGGGATTGTCGCGGCGCTGAAGGTTGCGGCGCGAGGCCAGATCCTCGACGCACGAAGCCGCATTGCGCTTGCCGAAGACCTTCCCCCACACCCCGTGCAGATCGCGGCCTGTCCAATGCTGAGCGCCCATCGTGATGCTGTCCTCTCCGAAATCGCGGTCCATGGCCGGATCGAGACCCGACATCCGGCCTTCCAACGGTTTGCCAATCTGGCGGGACGGCGCAAGCTCGATATCGGGATCGAGGTCCCGCATCGGGGCTTTCATCTCCTCCCGACCGACCTGGCCGCGTTCCTGATCCTCTTGTCGCTGGAAACCGGCATGGAGGCGGAGAGCCTGATCCGTCTCAAGGCGGACTGCCTTTGCAATCCGACGAAGGGCTATGTCGAAATCGCCTATCACAAGCGGCGGGCACGGGGGTCGGAATGGAAACGGCTCCGGGTCAGGGATGGCTCGAGCGCGACGCCGGGCGGGTTGATCCGGCTGGCCATTGCCCTGACGGAACGGGCGCGGCGGCATCTGGAAACGGATCGGCTTTGGGTCTTGTGGACGGTGACCGGGCTGCGCCATGCTGCCGAGGACGGACCCCACGGCGTTGATGCTTTTGCCGCGCGCCACGGGCTGCGGGATGATGACGGCAAGCCACTTCGCCTCAACCTCTCCCGGTTGCGCAAGACGCATAAGGCGGAGTGGTATCGCCGCACTGGCGGCCAGATGGAGCAGTTCGCTGTCGGCCATAGCGTGGCGGTGGCGGCGCGGCACTATGCCGAAATCCCGGCCCTTGCCCATATCCATGACGCCGCCCTTGCCGATGCTTTCAACGACGCTCTGGACGCGGCACGGATCGTGCCCGGCCCCGAGACAGCAGCGACCGTCGACGCAAGGCCGGAGGAAATGCCCGGATCGGATGGGGCCGCCGCGCGGCCTGATCCGCATCCCCAAGACCTCTGGCTCGCGCGCTGCGGCAACTTCTTTGCCAGCCCCTTTGGCGCGGAAGGCAAGCCCTGCCCGACGCCGTTCTGGGGCTGCCTCGAGTGCCGCAATGCCGTGATCTCCGAGGCGAAACTTCCGGCACTTCTCGCCTTCCAAAGCTTCATGGCCGACCAGCGTTCCGCGCTGCACGCCGAGGATTGGACGGCGAAGTTCGCAAGAGCCTATGCGCGGATCACCCATCAGATCCTGCCATCCTTCCCGCCGCAGGTCGTGGACGCCGCGCGCGCCCTTGGCACGGCGGAAGATGGGATCCTGCTCTATCTGCCCGCCGAGGCGACCGCGCTATGAGACCGGAACCCTCCTCCGGACTGCACACGGCCTCCTCCATCCGGGCCGCCGAAGACATCGTGCTTGCGAGGCTGAAAATCGCCGAAGGCGTGCCGTTCGAGACCCTGTCGCGGTTTGGCGACGATATCTGGGATCTCAGCCCTGCCATTTTCCACGTGCCGCTGCGTCCCGTGCAGGGCAAGGTCGACTTCACGGGGATCGACTGCCCGGTCGAGCGGTTGACGGCCAAGGAATACATCTTCGCCTGGCTCAACGAGCGCATCGATGACCCAGCCGGGCGGCTGCAACCCTTGCAGGCGCGCACTGCCATCACCATGCTCCGCCAGTTCATGGCCTTCATGCGCGGCCGCCAGGGGCGCTTCGCCCCCGCCCTCATCGATCAGCCTTTGCTGGACAACTGGCTGGCCTTCCAGACCAACCGGCCGATCTTGCCAACTCAAGTGGCGGCCAGTCTGCGGCCCGCCTTCCAACTGCACCGCCTGTCCCGGTTCCTGACCCATGGCGGCCTGTCGTTCCTGCCCTGGAACGGCAGGGCCGCCTTCGCCGTTGCAGGCTGCCGCGGGCGCCCTTCGGAGAACCGCACGCCCCGCATTCCTGAACCTGTGATCGGCGCCCTCCTGCGCTGGTCGCTGCGTTATGTCGACGACTTCGCGCCGGATATCCTGGCCGGCCGGGTCGAACTCGACGGGCTCGAAGCTGCTGCTGCGGCCGGCATGCGTGCGCCCCGGGTCCCAAGCCTGGCCGACCGTGTCGCGCTCTGGACCGAGGACAGGCGAAGGGCCGGACGCGGCATTCCCGTCTGGAGCGTCCCGGAACAGATGGGTGGGATTTGCGGAATGAAGGCGCGGGTGCGGAATCCCGATGGGCCTGTCTTGAACATGCAGCTCATCGCCTCCCGGATCTCCGCTCATCCGATCAGCCTCGTCCAGAACAAGGTGGTCTATCGCATGCTACACGACGCGCTGAACGATCTTGGGTCCGAGCCCGGTGGCATGGACACAGCCATCAGCATCCTTCCTGAAACCGGCCTGCCGTGGCGGGGCCGCTTCGACGCCCACACGCTGGCGCATGAAGAGCGGCAGTTGCAGACCGCAGCCTACATCCTCTGCGCCTATCTGACGGGCATGCGCGATGGGGAAGTGCAGGCGATGCGCCCCGGCAGCCTTCAGCGCAGCCGCAGCGCGGACGGGCTGACCGAACGTCTGGCGATCCGGAGTCTGGTTTACAAAGGGCGCAGGCCCGAGGGGGAGCAGGCCGACTGGGTGACGATCGCACCCGCCGCCCGGGCCATCCTCATGGCCGAGCGCCTGGCTGCGAGGCATAGGTCCGGCGAAGATGACGGGGGCGGCATCTGGACCGTTCTCCATCGGGCGACGGCCAAGGATCGGGGCCTGCCGCATGTGGTGCGCCGGATCAACGAATATCGCGATCACCTCGACCGTCAGTTCGGCGCGGCAGACACCCCGGCGATCCCGCAGGTGGACGGCAGGGCCTGGGTCTTCAACACCCGCCAATTCCGCCGGACAGTGGCCTGGCACATCGCCAACCGGCCCTTCGGCGTGATCGCAGGGAAAATCCAATACAAACATGCCTCGGTTGCGATGTTCGACGGCTACGCCGGTGCCTCCGCCAGCGGCTTCCGGCAGGAGGTCGAGGCGGAACGGCACCTGGGTCAGCTCGATGATATCGTCGTCCACTACGAGGCCCGATTGCGGAGCGAGCCACTGGCCGGCCCGGCTGCGGCACGCGTCACGGCGGAATTCGAGCGGGTCGCGCAGCAGATGGGGCCCCTGCCCGGCCTGTTGGCCGACAGCAAGCGGGTGAAGGCCATGCTGGGCCACCTGGCCCGCAGGCTGCATGTCGGCATTCTGAACGACTGCTTCTTCGAACGAAGCACCGCGCTTTGCCTCACCGCATCGAAGGACCCGGCCAATCTGCCAAGGCTGTCGGCCTGCGCCCCTGACCGCTGCCCGAACGCCTGCATCAGCCGGACGCACTTGCCCGCTTGGGAGAGTGCCATCGACCGCGCGGAGGTGATCCTGGGTGACAAGCGCCTGTCGAAGCTGCAATGCGACGTGATCCGGCAGGATCGGGACCGGATGCGCAAACTGATCGCCCCCCTCCTGCAGGACGCCCCTAAATGAAACCCGTCAGCACTCCGACCGAAATGGCACTGCGGGCAGCGCTTGCCCGTCTTGCCGAAGGGCGGGCAGCGTTGACCGATGGCCGCCTGACCGCGGCCAATCTGGCCCGGGAGGCGGGGGTCAGCCGCGCGACCGCCAATCGCGCCCCGGTCGTCCTCGCAGAGATGCGGGATCTGGCAGAGGCCCGGAAGGATCCGCCTCGAGTGGCCGATCGCATCCCTTTGGAAGAAGCCCGGAAGCGTCGTGACGCAGACCATCTGCATGTGCAGCATCTTCAGGTTCGCGCCCTTCTAAGCTGGGCTGAATGCCGCAGAGAGATTGCCACCATGACCAACATCCACCCCTTGCGCCGCGACGACTGAAACCAATCCGTCCGGCGCTGCTGTCGGTTGGCGGGCATGCATCCAGTCCGCCGCCTGCTGCGCCTTGGCCACCGCCGTGAACATGGCGCGCGGGTCATTCTTCAGAACCCCGAGCCAGGACGTGATATAGGTCGCGTGATCCGGTCGGGGATGGTGAGCGATGCCGAGATCGGCCAGGACCAGGCCGCTGAGGATCTCGACGCAGCATTCCTCGGCCGCATAGGCCTCAGACCCGAAACGTCCCGAGAGATCGCGGTCCAACCGGTGGCGCGCGCCGGTGGCATGGCCCATCTCGTGAAGCCACACCCCGTAGAACGACGCGGGATCCCGGAACGATGCGAAGTCCGGCATGACCACCCTGTCTTGCGAGGGCTGATAATAGGCCTCGCCGCCACCGAACTCGGTCGGGATCCCGAGGTTGCCGATGAATGCCTCGGCGTGCTGCCGACGCTGATCCTCGGGCAGATGGACCTGCGCCGGGCAATCATAACCGTCGACCTGCGCCAGATTGAACACGGAGAACGCCCGCGCCATCATGCGGCGGTGGCCCGCATCGTCGTCATCCCCATCGTCGCGATCCGAGGCTTCGATCGGCTTCCAGAACACCACCGTGGTCGACCGTTCGCCCTTGCGCACCTGGGCACCGACCTCCTGCCATTGCCGGTAGGTGCCCCAAAGCCCGGCCTCATAGCCGGAGGACATCGCCCCGACCCAGAGCGCCAGCGTGTTGATCCCGCGATAGCGCTTGCCCGAGGCGACATTGCAAGGGCAAGCCGCGCTGGTCCCATCGTGAAACCACGGAGCCCGCCAGTCACCGGCCCCCTCTTCGATTGCCGTAATAATCTCGGCGGTGATACGCGTGTAGACATCGGCACGCGCGCCGGAATTGGTCATGAAGGACATCTTGGAACTTCCTGTGGGACATGACGATGCCCCCGCTCGCCTTTGAAGGCGTCGGCAAATGGGCACGGCATCAGATGATTGGATCAGTGGGCGAGCGGTGAGACAGCTTGACTGTTCAGATAACGGCCATAGTCCGGGCCGGTCACCGCGCGCAGTTCGGTGCGGCCATCTTCGGTCTCGAAGGTCTTCACCTGCTCGGCGCGGTGGTTGGTCAGGCCGTATTGCAGGTTGATCCCTGCCAGCGGCGCGGGCAGCTGCCGCAGGTAGGAGGCCGGTGCGCCGACGATGCTGGCAAGCTGGCCGAAAGCCCAGTGCGTGGGCGCGACCGGTTCTTGCGCCTTCGGCAACATCAGGTGCAACCGCTCGGGGTTGTCGCGCGCGGCCTCGACCCGGATATCCGCCGTCTGCACCACCCGGCTGCGGCTGCGTTCCGACCGACCTTTCACATTGGCCCAGAGATCGTCGAGCGACAGATACCGCTCGTCATCGGGCCGGTTGAACCATTCGGACGACACCCGCCCGTTCCGCTCACCCCGGCTCACATCCACTTTCCAGCCACCAGCCCGCGCCGGAGCGACCGGATCCAGAACTTCCACA
>Ga0315901_10006013_pt1 | contig 14610 bp, 11 predicted proteins | sample LakEriMetagenome_10_FD_203761 | JGI IMG/M metagenome (GOLD analysis project Ga0315901, IMG submission 203761) | Freshwater fungal communities from buoy surface, Lake Erie, Ohio, United States - Buoy 2 MA116 | ecosystem: Environmental > Aquatic > Freshwater > Lake | place: USA: Lake Erie, Ohio... | reverse complement strand
ACCCAGGCCGATTTCCATCCGCTTGAAATCGAGCGAGCGGAGCGACTGGAAGGCAAAATTGGCCATGGCGCCCATGTCCTTGTAAGTCAGCGCACCGATGTAGGACACGTTCCCGCCCGGCGCGCGCGAGGTGAGCAGGCCGTTCTCGATCCGCCCGCCATTCTCGTCGAACACCAGGGGCAGCTCGCCATCGAATACCCCCTTGGCGGCGATGTTGGACATGTCGAGCTGCTGGACGAACTGTGCGGCATCGGCCCCCACCACCTTGAGCGTGAAGCGCCGCTCGTCGACCACGCCCAGCTTCATGCGGGTCGGCAGCAAGTACAATTCGCCATCGACAAAGGGCCAGTCCGCACCGTTGATCACGAGCACGCCGTCGGGCTCCATCTGGAAGCTGAGCTGGCCGTCGAAGACCTCGATCCCGGGATTGATCGAGGCGATCTTCAGCCGCTGGTCGGGCGCGGTGACCAGGCCAATGAGGTCGGTGAACGCGACTGTGCCGCTGACCCCTTCGACCGGGCCGAACTCGGCCGCGAAATCGAACTTGTCGGTGGTGAAGTTGCCGGTCGAGGTGACCTGGTCCGGCGTCCAGTCGACCCGTCCCCCGCCACGCAACGTCCCTTCCGCATTGGCGATCACACCCAGGGCCAAATAGGTCAGCGTATCGGGCTGCAGCTGCTGGTCGAACCGCAGGTCGCGCACCGGCAGGTCGGCATGGCCGCGCCCGCTGCCAAGATCGTGGACGATACTCGCTTCGGTAATCACCCGGTCGGAGCGCGGTTCACGCAGCGCGGCGAGGGCGGCGATGCGGTTGTCGACCAGGGTCAGCGTGGCATCGCGGGCCACCAGCGGTCGGAACCGGTCATCGAGCTGGCGGTCCTCCAGCCGGAATGCCCCCTCGCCGAGCGCCAGCTGACCATTGGCGAAGCGCCAGGTGCCGCCAGCATTGAGGATGTCGAGCGGCACGGCCGCAAGTTTTGCATCGGCTCCGGTGAACGTACCGACTGCCTCGCGGCCCAGCTTCGCATCCAGCGCGGCAATCGTGAAGCGGTTGGGATCGGTCCGATCGCCCAGCTCTACCGCGATCTGCCGCGCCACCAGACTGCCCGGCCATGCCAGACCCACCGCGCCGCTGGTCAGCCGGATCGGCGTATCACCCAGTCGCCCCGAGAGCGCCAGTGCCGGTACCCCGGCGGCGACACGCAGGCCGCCCCGGTCCGTCGAGACGATTGCCCCGCCGCGCGCCGGGCACAGCCGCAGGCTGCGCGCATCGAGCGAGAGACTGGCCAGGGTCAGCGCCTGGAACCGCGCTTCGGTGCATTGCCGCCACAGCGCGAGGCCGCGCCGCGCCGACCAGGTGCCATCGAGCGGCACGGCCAGATCGCTGACCCGCCCGCCCGGGAATGCGCCCGAGAGCCGGGCCTTGCCGGACAGGCCGATCGCGCCATCGGCGCGGCGTACGATCACCAGCTGCGGCAGGGCCACGGCCGCATCCCGCGCCCGGTATTCGGGCATGAACAGCCGCGCCTCGATCGCCCCGCCGGGACGGCGCTCGACCTGGCCGGACAGGCGTGGCAGCCCCGCCCCGCCAGTGCGGACATTGCCCGAAAGGCGCAGGCCCGCCTGCCCGCCCAGCGCCAGTTGCCCGCGCGAGAGAACCAGCAGGCTCTGCCCGCTGCTGCCGGTCAGTTCGGCGGTGGGCACGATCAGGCTGGTCAACTCGCCGCTGCGGCGCAGGGTGTAGCTGGCTTCAAGTTTGCTGTTCGCGCCTTCGCGCTGCAGCCTGGCGCGCAACTGGGCCAGCAAGGGCGCGCCCAGAGTGTCTGCGGCGGCGCGCTCCAGCCCGGCGAGCGTGCGATCCAGCGCGGCTCCTGGCCGGATGGCCTGCCCGGTAAGCGTCCCTTCGCCTTCCAGCCGGGCGAGGCCCGCGCCGCCGCGCGCCACGCCCTCGATCGTCAGATCGCGCGCGGCGACCTCGCCAGTCAAGCCATTGGCCGTCAGGCGATAGCGCGCGATCAGCCCCGCCTGGCGCCAGGTCAGGTCGAGATCGCCGCCAAGGCGCGCGGCCTTCTGCGCGGAGAAGTCCAGCGGCCCGCCCGCCAGCTTGCCGGTACCGCGCGCGCTGGCGAATGCGGCATCGGCGGTCAGATCGACGGTCAGTGTGCTCGCGCCAAGCGTCAGGCCGGGACAGGCCAGGGCGGCGAGGCGCAAGGGGCCCTTGAAGCTGGGCTTGCCATCGGCCGAGGTCACCGCGCCAAAGGCACTGGCTCCGTCGATCCGGCACTCACCCAGGCGCAGCTGCGGCCCGGCCACTGCCAGTTGCCCGACAAAGCCATCGCGTAGGTTGCCGCGCCCGGTCGCCTTCAGGCCCAGCGGCCCAAGGTCCGTGTCGATCCGCGCGCGCCCGTCATCCAGTCGCAGGTCGAGGTCCGGCAGGCCGGGCGGTGCCGCGCCGGGCGCGAAGATTGCCTTGTCGAGGGTGCCGAAGGTCAGCCTGCCTTCGCGGAACGAGCCATAGAGCCGGGGCCGGACCAACCGGACCGAGCCGATCGTCGGCAGGCCGAAGGTGGGCTTGATCGTGATTTCCACCCGCTCGGCGGTAAGATCGGGCTTGGCCGGATCGCCCAGCACCACGTTGGTCAAGACCTGGGTCAGCGGGCCAACTTGTTCGAGCTTGTAGGTGGCTGGCAGCTGGTATTGCTCCAGCTGGCCGCCAATCACCCGGTGGGCCAGCTTCTCGCGCTGCCACCAGACCAGCGTCAGCGCCATGCCGAGCAGCACCAGCACCACGGCCACGCCCCGCCGCCAGCGCCGCCGCCGCGGTGCCGGGGCAGCTTCCGCCGCGCTTTCGGATGGTTCGACCTCTGCTTCGGCCATGGTTCCTGCCATGGTTCTTGCTTGCGCGCTCGCGCCGCGAAAGGCAATGCAGCATTGGCGAAGGGAGCAAGCGTGGCCGACGAAACGCCTAAAGATCAACATCATGGTACCGGTCACCGCGCGCGGCTGCGCAACCGGTTGCTGGGCGGCGGGACCGAGGCGCTGGCCGATCACGAGGTGATCGAGTACCTGCTGATGACCGCGATCCCGCGCAAGGACGTGAAGCCGCTGGCCAAGAGCCTGCTGGCCCGGTTCGGTGGTCTGGCGGGCGTATTCAACGCCGATTGGCGGGCGCTGGCGCTGCATCCCGGCATGGGCGAAACCAGTGCGGCGGCGCTGAAGATCGTGGCGCTTTCCGCCCGCCGCCTCGCCCGGGCCGAAGTGGCGGAACAGCCGGTCCTGGCCAGCTGGCAGGCGCTGATCGATTACCTGACGATCGACATGGCGCACCTCACTCACGAGCGGGTGCGGGTACTTTATCTCGATACGCGCAACCGGCTGATCCTCGATCACCTGGAAAGCGAAGGCGCGCTGGACGAAGCGGCGATCCATCCCCGCAACGTGGTCAAGCGGGCGCTCGATATCGGGGCGGCGGCGCTGATCCTGGTCCACAACCACCCCTCCGGCTCACCCGAGCCGAGCCGCGCAGATATTCAAATTACCAATCGCATCGCCGAAGCGGGGCGGCTACTTGGCATCGTGGTTCACGACCACGTGATCATCGGCCGTCATGGCCATACCAGTCTGCGCGCCAAGGGACTTGTCTGAGACGATGAGCGAGAACACGCCGGCCCCGCCCATGCTGCAGGGCATCAAGGTGGTGGACCTGACCACCGTGGTCTTCGGCCCCTATTGCACCCAGATTCTCGCCGATCTGGGGGCCGAGGTGATCAAGGTGGAAACGCCGGGCACGGGCGATGCCCTGCGCTGGGCCGCCAAGGCACCGGTCACGCCCGGCATGTCGCCGGCCTTCTTCGGCTTCAACCACGGCAAGCGCTCGATCGCGCTGGACCTGAAGGGTGAAGCCGATGCCGCCGTGATGCGCGCCCTGCTGGCCGAAGCGGACCTGTTCGTGGTCAACGTGCGGGGCAAGGCGCTGGACCGGCTGGGGCTGGATTACGAAGCGGTGCGGGCGATCCGGCCCGACATCGTCTATGTCCATTGCGTCGGGTTCGGGCAGGATGGCCCCTATGCCGATCTGCAGGCCTATGATGACGTGATCCAGGCCGCCAGCGGCGCGGCCAGCCTGTTGCCGCGCGTCGATGGCAACCCGCGCCCGCGCTATCTTCCCTCGCTGATCGCCGACAAGGTCGCGGGGCTCCATGCCGCCTATGCATCGCTGGCGGCCCTGTTCCACCGCCAGCGCACCGGTGAAGGCCAGCGGGTCGAGGTACCGATGCTGGAAGCCTTTTCCAGCTTCATGCTGAACGAGCACCTCGGCGGGCAGACCTTCGATCCGCCGGTCGGCCCGGTCGGCTACCAGCGCCAGCTCGATCCCGATCGCCAGCCCTTTCCCACGGCGGACGGCCACGTCTCGATCGTCGCCTATACCTATGATTCGTGGGACCGGATCTTTGCGCTGCTGGACGATCCCGATTTCCTGAACGACCCGCGCTTCGAAGGCGGGGGAGCGCGCGTGGCTAACATGGCGGCGATGTATCACCGCATCGCCGAACTGACCCCGCAGCTGACCACGGCCGAACTGATCGCACGCTGCCAGGCAGCCCAGATTCCAGCCCAGCCGGTGCGCGATATCGGGGCCATGCTGGACGATCCGCACCTGGCCGCCACCGGCTTTTTCCGCCGCCGTGAGCATCCCAGCGAGGGCACCTATCACGAGATCGGCGCGCCGGTGCGCTTTGGCGCCTTGCCCACGGCCGAGCGCAGCCCCCCGCCGCTGCTCGACCAGGATGGCGCCGCGATCCGGGCCGAACTGGCCGGGAAGCAGGACTAGGTCATGTGCGTTGCGGCCATCGCGTGGAAAGCGCACCCGCGCTGGCGGCTGGTGGTCGTGGCCAACCGCGACGAGTTCCATGAACGACCCACTGCGCCCCTCGCCCGCTGGGACAACGGCACGATCGCTGGGCGCGATCTGGAAGCTGGCGGCACCTGGCTGGGGCTGAACGCGGTGGGCCGATTTGCCCTCGTCACCAATTTCCGCCTGCCGGGCTTTCCGCGCCCGGGCCTGGCCTCACGCGGGGGGCTGGTGGTGGACTGGCTGGCCGGCGCGAAAGATCCGCAAGGCGCTGCGATGAACCCCTTTCACCTGCTGCGCGTCAGCCCGGACGGTGCCAGCCATCTGACCAACCAGCCCGAACCGCTGGTCCAGTCGCTGGCACCCGGTTTCCACGGTGTCTCGAACGGCCATTTCGACCAGCCCTGGCCCAAGACCCAGCGGCTCAGCGCCGCGCTGGCCGCCTGGATCGAAGGGGGCGAACCGAACGATCCGGCAGACTTGTTCGCCGCGTTGGCGGACGAAACCCTGCTACCGGCAGAGCCCGATAGCGAAGGGCCCGACGCGCCGTTCAGCCCCGTGTTCATCCGCAACCCGGCCTATGGCACGCGCTGTTCCACCGTTGTGCTGGTGGATGCCCAAGGCGCAGGCACGATCATCGAACGCCGCTTCGGCCCCGATGGTGAGGCGACCGGGGAAACGGCGATCGGGTTCACCTGGCCCTAGGCGAAGTGCAGGCGGCGGTATTTGCCCCGGAAGTACAGCAGCGGATCGCGGCGCGGTTCGAACTGGGCGCGGACCACTTCTCCCACCAGGATGAAGTGATCCCCGCCATCGTGAACCGCGTGGCGCTTGCATTCGAAAGCGCCCAGCGCCCCGTCGATCAGCGGCATGCCGGTTTCGCCCGGCGTCCAGGCGGTGGCGGCAAAGCGATCCTCGCCCTTGCCGGCAAAGCGGTTGGACGTGGCCTGCTGGCTGACCTGGAGCATGTTGACCGCAAAATGCTCCGCCTCGCGCAGGACCGGGGCGGACCCGGCGCTGTTGGCCACGCAGACCAGCAGCAGCGGCGGATCGAGCGAGAGCGAGGTAAAGCTGTTAGCGGTGAGGCCGATCGGCGTGCCATTGGCATCGCGCGAGGTGATGATGGTGATGCCGGTGGCAAAGCAGCCCATGGCATCACGCAGGGTGCGCGCATCCGACCCGGCGCGGAATTCATGCGCGGCGCGCGGCTGCTTGCGCTCCAGGAAATCGAGCAGGTGGGCCAGGAACGCCTCGGTCCGGTCGGTCACGACCAGGAGGTCGGCATCGGCCACATCGACGCTTTCAACATTGGGCAGCGCGGCATCGAAGGCGGCGCTGGCGGGCGAGCGCTCGATCCATGACAGGCCGCCCCGCACCACCAGGGTCGGGAGGTTGAGCTTCGGGGCGGATTCAGCCAACCGCGCTTCCAGATCATCAAGGTCGATCTGGCCCAGCACGCGTTCGTCCCACAGCTTCTGATCATGGCCGCGCAGCGCGGCAAGGCGCTCGGCAATCGCCTTGGCGAGGCCCGGATCGCGGCGCGCCGGCATGTCGACCAGCACCAGCCCGGCCGCCAGGTTGGCCGCATCGGTCGCCAGCGCAACGGTCGCGATCCAGCCGCTGCTGGTCGAGGTGACGACGACCGGCCGGGTGCCCAGCTGGGCCAGGACGGCGCGCAAGTCCTCGATATGGGCTTCAAGATCATAGCGCCCGCTTTCGGGCCACTCGCTGCCGCCGTGCCCCCGCAGGTCCAGTGAGACCACGCGCCGCCCGGCCTGGACCAGGGCTTCGGCCACGGTCTGCCATTCCCCGCGGGTCTGCCCCGCCCCATGGACCAGCAGGATGGTGGGATCGTGCTCGTCACCCAAAGCCTCGGCCTCAAGGCGGACGCCGCCGAAACCCTTGAAAGTAAGAACGGTCATTACTGGTCCTCATCGGGATTGGAGCGGCCCTGCCAGCGCGGCGGGCGCTTTTCGGCGAAGGCGCGCGGGCCTTCGCTGGCATCGGCGCTGGTGCGCCAGGCGGCAAAGGCGGGGTAATCGGCCTGGGCGGCCATGGCGGCGGCGAGGCCCGGTTCCTCCAGCCCGCGCACGACCGTCTCCTTGGAAGCGCGGATCGCCATGGGCGAGCAGCGCAGGATCTCGGCGCACCAGCGCTGGGTGGTGGCGGCGAGATCGGCATCGGGCACGACCTCGTTGATGAAGCCCAGGCGCAGGCCCTCGGCGGCCGACACACGCTTGCCGGTCAGGATCAGGCCCAGCGCCTCCTTCATGCCGATCTGGCGCGGCAGGCGGTGCAGCCCGCCGCCCAGCGCCACGGCCCCGACCAGGGGTTCGGGCAAGGCAAAGCTGGCGCTCTCCGCGGCGATGATGATGTCGCAGGCGAGCGCCAGCTCGAAGCCGCCGCCCATCGCCACGCCATTGACCGCCGCGATGAACGGCTTGGGGCAATCGAACCGTTCGATCAGGCCGGCATAGCCGTGGGCAGGATAGGGCCGGTGTCCGCCTGCGGCCACGGCCTTGAGGTCAGACCCGGCGCAGAACCCCCGCCCTTCGCCCGTGATGACGCAGATCTCCTGCGCCGGATCGGTGGCAAAGGCGTTGAAGGCGGCCTCCAGCTCGTCATGCATATCGGGCGTGATGGCGTTGAGCGAAGCCGGGCGCGCCAGGGTGACCGTGGTCACGCCGCCCGCAATGTCGATCCGAATGTTTTCCATATCCGCTCCGATGCCGCACCAGCGCCCGACGGGCAAGGCGATGCGTCTCATTATCGTCTGTCCAGCGTTGGACATATGCCCGCAATGATCGACAAGAGCAATCGCCTGTGGCTATCCCTGCGGCAACAAGAGGAGCTTCAGCAATGACCGCAGTCCCCCAGTTCGACCTGACCGGCCGCGTCGCCCTGGTAACCGGAGCCTCATCGGGCTTTGGCGCGCATTTCTCGCGCCTGCTGGCCGCCGCCGGGGCTGCCGTGGTGATGGGCGCGCGCCGCGCCGACCGGCTCGCCGCGCTGGAAGCCGAGATCCGGGCCGCGGGCGGCAAGGCGCTGGCCGTCTCGCTCGACGTGGCCGACGAGGCGGCGACGATCGCGGCTTATGATGCGGCCGAGGCAGCCTTTGGCACGGTCGATACGATCGTGGCCAATGCCGGGATCGCCGATGACCAGCTGGCCATCAAGGTGGACATGGATTCGTTCGACCGGGTGATCGCCACAAACCTGCGCGGGCCCTTCCTGACCGTGCGCGAAGGGGCCCGGCGGCTGATGGCGGCGGGCAGCGCGGAACGGGAGAATGGCCGGGTGGTGATCATCGGCTCGATCACCTCGAAAAAGGCCTTCACGGGTTCCACCCCCTATTCGGCGACCAAGGCCGGGGTCACGCACATGGCCCGGCTGATGGCCCGCGAATGGGCGCGCAAGGGGATCAACGTAAACGTGATCGAACCGGGTTACTTCCCGACCGAGATCACCGGCGAGCTGATCGAGAGCGACATGGGCGATGCATTGCTGCGCACCTTCCCCCGCCGCCGCTGGTGCGAGATTCCGGCGATGGACGTGCCGCTGCTGTACCTGTGCAGCGATCATTCGCGCTATGTGACGGGCAGCACGATCACCGTCGACGACGGCCAGCTGCTCTAGATTTTCGCCAGAGCCGCGAAGACCGGCTGGGCCCATTCCTGCCGACAAATCAGCAGGTCGGGCAGATAGGGATCAGCCCGGTTATAGACCAGCGGGCTGCCATCCAGCCGCGAGACGTGCAGGCCATGCGCGGCGGCGACGGCGGCGGGGGCGCAATTGTCCCACTCATACTGCCCGCCGCTGTGCAGATAGATTTCGGCCTGACCCAGCACCACGGCCATGGCCTTGGCCCCGGCGCTGCCCATCGGCACCAGTTCGGCGCCCAGCATCTCGGCTACTTTCACGGCTTCGTGGGCTGGCCGCGTGCGGCTGACCAGCAGGCGCGGCGGGTTGCGCCCTTCGGCCAGGGCGATCGGCGCGCCGCTGGACAGGGTAACGCACTGCCCCGGCAGCGCCACTGCGCCAACGCTGGCCACGCCATCGATGGAGAGGCCGACATGGACCGCCCAGTCGCCCCGGTTCTCGCCAAATTCGCGGGTGCCATCGAGCGGATCGACGATCCAGACGCGCGAATGGGCCAGCCGCTCGGCGTTGTCCTTTTCCTCCTCGGACAGCAGGGCATCGTCTGGCCGCTCGCGCCGCAGCGCCTCGACCAGCAGGGTATTGGCCAGCCGGTCCCCCTCGGCCCCGATCTTCAGGCCCAGCTCGGCCCGGTCGAGGCCCAGCAGTAGCTGCCCGGCCTGGGTCGCAAGCAGGGTGGCAAGTTCGGCATCGGTCATGGTCGGGCTGGTCATTTCAGGGGCAGGATCGCGCGGATGATCGCATCGGCCGCCTCATCGACGGTCATTTCCACCGTGTTCACGCGGATCTCCGGATGTTCGGGCGCCTCATAGGGGCTGTCGACCCCGGTGAAGTTCTTGAGTGCCCCGCTGCGGGCCTTCTTGTATAGCCCCTTCACGTCGCGCGCCTCGGCCACTTCGAGCGGCGTGTCGACGAAGATCTCGATGAACTCGCCCTCCGGCAGCATGGCGCGGACCATGTCGCGTTCGGCGCGGAACGGGCTGATGAAGGCGGTCAGCACGATCAGCCCGGCATCGGCCATCAGCCTGGCCACTTCACCCACGCGACGGATGTTCTCGATCCGGTCGGCCTCGGTAAAGCCGAGGTCCTTGTTGAGGCCATGGCGAACGTTGTCACCATCCAGCAGGAAGGTGTGGCGGTTCATCAGGTTGAGCCGCTTTTCGACCGCGTTGGCGATGGTCGACTTGCCCGAACCCGACAGGCCGGTGAACCACAGCACGCGCGGCTTCTGGTTCTTCAGCGCGGCATGATCCTCACGCGTGATGTCGGTCGGCTGCCAATGAACGTTCTGCGCTCGGCGCAGGCTGAAATTGAGCATCCCCGCCGCAACCGTGCGGTTGGTCAGCTTGTCGATCAGGATGAACCCGCCCAGCGCCTTGCTCTGGGCATAGGGTTCGAACACAATCGGCTTGTCGGTCGACAGTTCGGCCACGCCGATGGCGTTGAGGTCGAGCGTCTTGGCCGCCAGCCGATCGAGCGTGTTGACATTGATCGCATATTTGGGCGGCTGGACCGTGGCCGAAACACTCTGCGTCCCCAGCTTCAGCCAGTAACCGCGCCCCGGGATCAGCGGCTGGTCATCCATCCAGACCAGCGTCGCCTCGAACTGGTCGGCCACTTCGGGCGGCGCATCGGCCGCCGCGATCACGTCGCCGCGCGAACAGTCGATCTCGTCGGCAAAGGTCAGAGTGACGGATTCGCCCGCCACGGCCTGTTCGAGATCGCCGCCCAGCGTCACCACTCGGCTGACCGTGGTGGTGCGGCCCGAAGGCAGCACCCGCACTGCATCGCCCGGCTTGACCGTGCCACTGGCGATCTGCCCGGCGAAACCCCGGAAATCGAGGTTCGGGCGGTTGACCCATTGCACCGGCAACCGCAGCGGCGCGGCCTGTTGCTCCGCCCGGTCAAGCGAGACGGTTTCAAGGTGATCGATCAGGACCGGCCCCGCGTACCACGGCGTATTGGCCGAGAGCGCGGTGATATTGTCGCCCTTGAAGCCCGAAATCGGGATCGCGGTGAAGTCGGCAATGCCGATCGAGCGGGCAAACTCGGCATAGTCGGCCACGATCTCGTCAAACCGGTCCTGGCTGTAATCGACCAGGTCCAGCTTGTTCACCGCCAGCACGAAGTGGCGGATGCCGAGCAGGTGGCAGAGGTAGGAGTGGCGCCGGGTCTGGACCAGCACGCCCTTGCGCGCATCGATCAGGATCACGGCCAGGTCCGCCGTGCTTGCGCCGGTCACCATGTTGCGGGTGTACTGCTCATGCCCGGGGCAATCGGCGACGATGAACTTGCGCTTCTCGGTGGTGAAAAAGCGATAGGCAACATCGATGGTGATGCCCTGCTCGCGCTCGGCGGCCAGGCCATCGACCAGCAGGGCAAAGTCGATCTCCTGCCCCTGCGTGCCGACCCGCTTGGAATCCGCTTCGAGCGCGGAAAGCTGGTCGTCGAAGATCATCTTCGAATCGTAGAGCAGCCGGCCGATCAGGGTGGACTTGCCATCATCGACCGAACCGCAGGTGATGAACCGCAGGAGGTCCTTGTCGCGGTGGCTGGCGAGATAGCCTTCGATATCCTCGGCGATCTGGGCTTCGGGGGTATAGGCCGGACGGGTCATCAGAAATACCCCTCCTGCTTCTTCTTCTCCATCGAAGCATCGCCCGCGTCCTTGTCGATCACCCGGCCCTGCCGTTCGGAGGTGGTGGTGAGCAGCGTTTCGCGGATCACGTCGGTCAGGGTGGCCGCTTCGCTTTCGACCGCCCCGGTCAGCGGGAAGCAGCCAAGCGTGCGGAAGCGGATCGAGCGCTTCGTGGTTTCGAGTTTGCGGCCCAGCACGCGTTCCAGCCGCTCAAGGTCATCGGCCATGAACAGCTGCCCGTCCCATACATAGGTCGGGCGCGGTGCGGCGAAATAGAGCGGGACGATCTCGATCTCCTCCTGCTGGATGTATTGCCAGATATCGAGCTCGGTCCAGTTGGAGATCGGAAAGACGCGAATCCCTTCACCCTTATGCTTGCGGGCGTTGTAGAGGTTCCACAGCTCGGGCCGCTGGTTCTTGGGGTCCCAGCCGTGGCTGGCGCTGCGGAAGGAGAAGATCCGTTCCTTGGCCCGGCTCTTTTCCTCGTCGCGCCGCGCCCCACCAAAGGCCGCGTCGAAGCCATAGTGATCGAGCGCCTGCTTCAGGCCCTCGGTCTTCCACATGTCGGTGTGCAGCGGGCCATGGTCGAAGGGGTTGATCCCGCGCTCTTTCGCCTCTGGATTCTGCCAGACGTGCAGTTCCATACCGGCTTCGTCGGCCGCCTTCTGGCGCAGCGCGTACATGTCCTGGAACTTCCAGGTGGTATCGACATGGAGCAGCGGGAACGGCGGCGGCGCGGGATAGAAGGCCTTCTTCGCGAGATGGAGCATCACCGCGGAATCCTTGCCGATCGAATAGAGCATCACCGGTCGCTCGGCCTCGGCCACGACTTCGCGCATGATGTGGATCGCCTCGGCCTCAAGCCGGTCGAGGTGGGTCAGGGTCCTGGTCATGCCTGCTCCCCTGTCAGAGCCGCTGGCGGCGGGCAACGAAGTTCGTCTTTGCCCCCGCCTAACGCCATTTGCCAGCCTGGTTGCATGGCGCTCCACAACCGGGCAGGCTGCGGCCAAACAGACCAATCGGGGGAGAGCGATGGATCCGCTGTTCGATTTCACGGGCAAGGTGGTGCTGGTCACCGGGGGCAGCCGGGGCCTGGGCTACCGCATGGTCAAGGCCTTTGCGGAGCGCGGGGCCGATGTCATCGTGGCCAGCCGCAAGCTGGAAAACTGTGAGGCGGTCGCCGCCGAATGCCGCGCGCTGGGCCGCCGGGCCCTGCCCTTTGCCATGCACGCCGGGCGCTGGGCCGATTGCGATGCGCTGGTCGAAGCCGCCTATGCCGAGTTCGGGCGGATCGACGTGCTGATCAACAATGCCGGGATGAGCCCGCCCTGCCCCAGCCACGAAATGCCCGAAAGCCTGTTCGATTCGGTGCTCAACCTCAATTTCAAGGGACCATTCCGGCTGGCCAGCCAGGTCGCACACCGGATGAGCCAGGGCGAAGGCGGCTGCATCATCAATGTCAGCTCGACCGCCTCGCTCCACCCCGCACCGGCGGTCGTGCCCTACAGCGGGGCCAAGGCGGCGATCAACGCGATGACCGTTTCGATGGCCCGCGAATATGCGCCCAGGGTGCGGATCAACACGATCGTTCCCGGCCCCTTCCTGACCGACATTGCCGAGGCCTGGGCGCCCGAAAAGCGCGAAAAGCAGCCCGTCGCCATGGGGCGGCCCGGCTATCCGGAGGAAATCGTCACCGCGGCGCTGATGCTGGCCAGCCCGGCCAGTTCCTATACCACCGGGGCCATGATCCGCGTCGACGGGGGGCAATGAGGTCATGACCGAAGCTACCCTGCCCAAGCACCACGCCGCCACCGGCAGCGAGAGGAAGGTGATCCTCGCCTCGTCGCTCGGCACCGTATTCGAATGGTACGATTTCTACCTTTACGGCCTGCTGGCAACGGTGATCTCGGCCCAGTTCTTCTCCGGCGTGAACGAAACCACCGGGTTCATCTTCGCGCTGGGGGCCTTCGCTGCGGGCTTTGCCGTCAGACCCTTCGGCGCGCTGGTTTTCGGGCGGCTGGGTGACCTGGTCGGGCGCAAGTACACCTTCCTCGTCACCATGGGGCTGATGGGCTTTGCCACTTTCACGGTGGGGATCCTGCCGACCTATGCCAGCATCGGTGTGGCCGCGCCGATCATGCTGGTGATCCTGCGACTGCTGCAGGGCCTGGCGCTAGGCGGCGAATATGGTGGCGCCGCGACTTACGTGGCCGAGCATGCCCCCAACAACAAGCGCGGGCTCTACACCAGTTTCATCCAGACCACGGCCACGCTGGGGCTGTTTGCCGCCCTGCTGGTGGTGATCGGCACCCGCATGGCCGTGGGCGAGGAAGCCTTCAAGGACTGGGGCTGGCGCGTGCCTTTCCTGATTTCCGTGGTGCTGCTGGGCGTTTCGCTGTGGATCCGAATGCAGCTGCAGGAAAGCCCGGTCTTTCAGAAGATGAAGGAGGAAGGGACCAATTCGAAGGCCCCGATCGCCGAAGCCTTCGGCCAATGGAAGAACGCCCGCTTTGCGCTGATTGCCCTGCTGGGCGCAGTCGCGGGACAGGCGGTGGTCTGGTACACGGGCCAGTTCTACGCGCTGTTCTTCCTTGAAAAGACCCTGATGGTCGATGGCGCGACCACCAATATCCTGATCGCGATTGCCCTGGCCATCGGGACGCCATTCTTCATCGTGTTCGGCTGGCTGTCTGACCGGATCGGGCGCAAGCCGATCATCCTGGCGGGCTGCGCGCTGGCAGTGTTCACCTATTTCCCGGCCTTCCATGCCCTGACCGAAGCCGCCAACCCGGCGCTGGCCCGCGCCCAGGCCATGGCCCCGGTTACCGTCATCGCCAACGATGGCGATTGCTCGTTCCAGTTCGATCCCGTCGGCAAGAACAGGTTCGACAGCAAGAGCTGCGATATCGCCAAGTCGTTCCTGGCCAAGGGTGGGATCAGCTATGCCCAGGTCGATGCTCCGGCCGGGATGGTGGCCCAGGTCACCGTGGGCGGCACCACCTTCACCGCGCCCGATCCGGCCAAGGTGACCGGGGACGAGCGCAAGGCGGCGATCGCGGCCTTCCAGCAGGAGGTAAAGGCGGCGCTGGCCGCAGCGGGCTATCCCGCCAAGGCCGATCCCGACCAGATCAACAAGCCGCTGGTGATCGCGATACTGACCTACCTGGTCCTGCTGGTAACCGCGGTCTACGGCCCGATCGCGGCCTTGCTGGTGGAACTGTTCCCCACCCGCATCCGCTATACGGCGATGAGCCTGCCCTATCACATCGGCAACGGCTGGTTCGGCGGCTTCCTGCCCACCACCGCCTTCGCCATGGTCGCGGCCACGGGCGACATCTATTACGGCCTGTGGTACCCGATCGTGGTGGCGGGGCTAACCGTGGTGATCGGCCTGCTGTTCCTGCCGGAAACGTTCAGGCGGAATATCGACGATTGAGGGATATGTGGCGGTGCTGTCAGTCTA
>Ga0315901_10006007_pt1 | contig 14618 bp, 1 predicted proteins | sample LakEriMetagenome_10_FD_203761 | JGI IMG/M metagenome (GOLD analysis project Ga0315901, IMG submission 203761) | Freshwater fungal communities from buoy surface, Lake Erie, Ohio, United States - Buoy 2 MA116 | ecosystem: Environmental > Aquatic > Freshwater > Lake | place: USA: Lake Erie, Ohio... | reverse complement strand
TACTGGGATCCAGGAAATGAATCAGCAAGACAAATGTTTAATAGCATTCTTGGAACTAACTGGAACAATGATAGAAATAAATATAGAATTACTACTGGAGGAAATGTTCTTCCTGGTTCTGATGAAGAATGGGAAGATACAGGTATTTCTCAAAATGAAGCAACAGCAATTGTAAGAGAACTACAAGCACAGTTAAATACTAACAAAGAACTTAAACCTTTTGCAATTGGTGCAAGTACTATTTCTATGGAGAATGCTGATCTAGGTTCTATGAAATTGATGGCACCAAGAGAAGTTATTGAAAAAGTTATTAAAAGTATGGCAGGTGAAGATGTTTCTGAAAATGATATAAAAACTAAAATAGATAACATCTACCAAAACGGTATTACATTCATTGCTCCTAAACCTGTATTCTCAAGCAATAAGTTATTTGGAAATCAGTTTGAAACACCAACGGAAGTTCTCCTAAGTCAGGGACCAATTAAGTTTAGTGATCCTAACGGCAATGGTGGATATGTAATTGAAAAAATACCAGGTAGTTCTGGATATAGAGGGGCAGGTACTTTCTATGAAATGCGTCCGGATGGTTCTAAGATTCAACATGAAAGATATTTTGATCTTGATTCAAGAAGTGGAAAACTAATTGGAGATAGAGAATTACAATTGAATCAGTTGATTTATCAATCTGCTCAAATGAATCTTGAAATGTTTAGAAGAATACATCAATCTGGAAATCAAGAAGCATTACAAAAAGCACAACAGAATTTTGGAGCATCCGTAAATAATCCTTTTTGGAATTATAATAAGTAATTAAAATGGCTGAAGAAACAATTAATCAAGCAGATAATATAGGGGGACAACAATCAGCATTTGATCAGTTATTGTCACAGAGTGATTTTTTAAATCCTGCAACAATTGAGCAACCACTTGCTCCAAAATTAAATTGGTCAGATAATTTTGTAAATCCTACTAACTACATTAAGGATAATAGTTCAGGTATATCTCCTGATTATCCTCCTTCTGCTGTTAAGTCTTCAAGAACAAATGGTGCTTCTGTAGGAGGATTTGGTGCTATGTTAGACCAAGGTATGGCTAAGATTAATAATACCACGGATCTTGGTAACTATGCTGCACCTTATGCTTATGATGCATCTCCTAAAGGAACATTTAGAGCAAGATACAAAGCTTATGGTCAGGAAACTTTTAATAAGATAGGATTTCATCCTCTTATAGATAATGAGACTTTCTTTAATCAAAATACAACATTTGGTGATGATTTAAAAAGATGGGCAACTCATTCTGCATGGCCAATGATAACTAAAGGATTCATGGATCCTATTAGCTCATACACAAGTATTATGGAAGGTAATGGTCTCTTTGATGCAGATGCACAAAGTGCAAGAGACTATGAATACTATAATGCAATTGGAGCATCAACTAAAGGAGGTCTTGGTGGATTTACAGTTAACTTATTTAACTCTGCAGCTTATTCTATGGGTATTCTTATGGAAGGTGCTGTTGAAGGTGCTCTTATTGGAGGACTTTTTGGAGGAGGTAATGTTGCAACTGGTGCTGCAGAAGGAAGTACTACTTTTCTAAGAAGACTAGCAACTCTTCCAAAAGCATTAGTAGAAACTACTCAAGCAACTAGTAAATTGTTATCTAGTGTAAAGAACTATTCTAACCTAAGTAAAGCAAAAGAGTTGTTTGCTTCGGCCGGGAAGAATTTTGGAAACTTTGCTAATCCATTAACAAATACCCTTACTGCATACAAAGAACTAAAGAATACAGATAACCTTACAAACCTTGCTAGATCAGCAACCACTGCCGGTGCATTATGGCATGATATGATGGCAATGAACTTAGCATTGTCAGAAGGTAAACTTGAAGGAGGCTTTACAAGATATCAGACATATGATAAATTGTATAATGAACATTATGCAAAGACAGGTAAGACTCCAACTCTAGAAGAACAAGAGTCAATGATGAGACAAGCTAGTAAAGGGTCATTTCTAAATACTCTTAGTAATACAGCTTTAATTTTTTATAGTAACAAAATTGTTTTTCCATCTATTACAAATGCAAGTTTCCTTAAAGGGATACCTAAGTTTGGATTTGGAAAAGTAGTTACTAATGTAGGAAAGGAATTTCAAATTGTATTTGAACCAGGTAAAAAAGCTTTAGAAGGTTCTTTTGCAAAACAAAAAATCAATCTTGTCAATGCTGTTAAGTCTTTAGCTAAACCAGCAACATATGGTAGAGTTGGTCTTAATTACTTTAAGGCTAATATAGTAGAAGGTGGTCAAGAAATTCTTCAAGATGTTCTTCAAGATGCTACACAAAACTATTATGTAGAAACTTATAAGAACAAAGATGCAAGAACTTATAGATATGCAGCCGGTTTACTTAGTGATGCTATATCTAAACAATGGAGTACTCAAGGTCTTGAAACATTTTTATCTGGTTTCTTAATGGGATCTATACTACAGGCTCCTGGAACAATGAAGAAATATGCTACTATTGGTTTTAATAATTACTTGAAGAAAGATGGTAACTATGAACAGCACATTAAAGACCGTGAAAAACTTGCTGACGATGTAGTCAATGAGTTAAATACTATGTATAAGAATGGTCAATACTTTTTTGATCCTAGGATTAACAACTTTGCTAACCAAGCATTGGCTGCTCAGGTGGTAGATAATCCTGATGAACACACTACAAAAGAAATAAAGGATACTGAATTTACAGCATTCCAATCTGCAGTTTTATCTTCATTACAGTCTGGAACATTTGACATGTTCATAAAACATTATGAAGGATACAAACAAGCATCTGCTGAAGATATTGAACAAGCTTGGAATTTAAAACCAGGAGAGGGTCAGAAAGCCTTAGAAAGATTTGATAAAGCAATTGAAAATGCTAAGAAGATTTCTAGCAGATGGTCTTCAGCAAAAGAGAAAATGAAATTCATGGCTAATCTTGATGACTATGAAAAAGATAGTGAAGAATACAAGATGGCCGAAATTTATAATAAAGCATATAATCAGTCTTTGTTTAACTATGTATTCTTGCATGAATCGTTTGATGATAATACTAGAAGGATAGAAAAGTTGTATAGCCGGTTGTCTTCACTTTCATCTATTAAAGAATCTACATTTGGTGACATAACTACTTTTACAGATCCTAATAGATTAACATCTCAAATAGAGATGTTGAAAGTAGAGATTGAAAGTCTAGAAAGTTTTGGTAGTGCAGAGTCATTAGCACAAGCTTCTAGAAAGAGAGAACAATTAGAGTTACTTAATAGGTTTGATGAAAGACAGGATAAGATTGTAGAGTTATTTGCTAACAAAACTCTTTTAGAAAATTTTAAACAAGAAATTCTTAGAGAAGATCCATCCCTTTCAGAAGATGAAGTTACTATCCAAACTATTGACAAAGTAATTAAACAGTTTGAGAATGGTGAGTCTAATGAATTCTTAGACTACAAACAAGCATTCAATGATTTATTAATGGGTCTTGCAGAAACTCAGCAAGATAAAATGATGCTTGAACAAGAGATTCAAAATCTTGGTGGTATTGATGTTCTTTTTGATGATCTATTAGATACACACATCTTAAGAAATGAGAACTTCAAACTTAATCAATATGTAAATCTCTTATCTAACCCAAGAGATTTCTATGAGCACTTGATGAGAAATTTCAAGTTTATGAAAGATCTCTATAACAATAGAGAAGAAATAGTAAAAGAGATTGTAAATCAAGAGATTTCTGCCATAGAAAGGAATACTCTACTTAATACACTTGCTGATCAAGGTATATATGTTGATCTTGATGAGTTTGCTAAATGGGTAGAAAATCTAGGTAATTATCCGGACTACTTTATTGATGTTACTAATAACAGAATAATCAATAAAGGTTCTGTACTATATGGAGAATACATTGATGTATTTGTTAAAGCAGCTGCATTAGATGCAAAGAAACCGGCCGGGGATCCTTTGACTCAAAAACAATTACTTGATAAAAGGATTGAGAATCTTAATAATGATAGATCAGAGGCATTACAAAAAGAAAAAGATAAGTATGATGAAAAGTTTAGAGCCAAGTATGGTTTTACTCAGGAAGAATACGAAATCAAAGAACAACAACGCATTGCTAGTGAAGAACTATCTGATGAAGATAGACAAGCTTTAGAAAAAGAAAAAGATCTTCTTGCTAAAGCTGCAGAAGGTTTATCTTCTGATGACTATGTTAGAGTTCAAGCTTCAGCTGAAATTGCTGCAGAAGAAATGTTTACCAATAATGAGCAAAGTGCTCAAGACTTTTTTGATGAACAAACTGAATTACTAAAGGCTGACGAGGCAAGTAGAAAACAAATCTTTGAATTAGCTCAAAAATATGATGTTTCAGATATTGAGGATGCTCAAGAGCAAATTAATACTAAAATAGATGCTGCATTAAAAGCAACAATCTATGGGCAAGCTATTGCTGCAAGACTTGATGAAATTAATGCTGAGTTAGAAAAGAAACCAGCTGGTCCTACTATAGATGTAGTAAATACAATTGAGTATAAAGCATACCAAGAAGCAGTAGATGCAATCAATCAAAAGTATGATGACTTAATCTCTGCAGTTAAAGAAGAGTTTAGAGAAAAAGGTGTTGATGAAAATACTCCAGATGAGTATACAACCAAAACTGACTTTGAAGATTTTGACCAAGAGTTCCAAGATCAAATCACAGAAGAGTTTGATACATACTTAGTAGATGTATTAGGAGAACCTCTTGATTTAAAATCAAGAAATCCGGAGGAGTATGAAAGATTAAGAGCTAACTGGTTAGAAAGACAAAGCAGTCTTATTGAACAGTTTAATGAAGTAGCAAAACAAAAAGCTGCAGAAAAAGCAAGAAGACTTGCTGAACCCCCAAAGCTTAAGTTTATTAATACTGTAATCAATGCTCAGACAACTACTTATACCATATCAAGTATAATTAAAAGATTCCAAAAGTTTTTAGAAGACGGGGAATACCCAGATCCTAAAAACTCTGAGAAAAAAATACAATTAACTCCAGAAGATATCCAGAATATTAAAGATGATATAGAAGGTTTAAATGGATATCTTAATGCAAGAGTAGCTGCAGCAGCCCCAAGAAATATAGCTGAAGAAACTTATCAAATTATCTTAGATAATATCATCAATAGGCAAGATGAAGTAGTAGAAGTATTTGATGAGAACGGTAACATGATTGGCAGAAACTTTAGAGACAGAGGTCCTGAAGACCCTATGCCTGATCGTACTACTAAAGTAGCTGAAGAAGTAGAAAATTCTGTAAAGGGTAAAGACTCATTTGAGTATAGACCTATTAAACCAGTAGTGGATAAAGAAGGAAATACTTTACCTTCTCCGGTTGAGAGACTATATGAACAGTTCTTTAATGATCCTGAAATTGTTCCAGAAGATCGTATTAGACTTTTCATGGATGCTTTCAAAAGAGAAGCATTCCGAGGTTGGAAAGAATTTAGATATCAAGAAAAACTTGATGCTGTAGAAAATTCATTGAAGACTGTAGGTACATATGAAGATCTTAGAAATACTATTGAAAAGTATGCCTTTAAAGAATCTGCAGATGCAGGAGATTATATTGATGGATTAATTAGAATATTCTTAACTCCTAATGCAGCTACGGCATCTAAGTTTAGTGAGTTTACTTATGAGTCAACAGTTCAGTTAAAGGGTCGTGACATTAAGATATCAGATATAATGTCAAGAAAAACTTTTGATAAACTGTTTGCACCGGTAACTCCAACAAATCCTGGTGGATATGTTACTAAGTTTAGACTTGGTATTATTGATGGAACTTACAGAATTCTTTCTGAGAACGTAAAAGTATTTGATAAAAATTTAAGAGACGGTAGAGGGATCACAGGAGAGGTTGACTTATTACTTTTAAGAGAAGATGGCTCAGTAGCTATTGTGGATATCAAAACTAAAACCATGAAAGAAAGAGATGGAAATCTTGTAAGTGGTTGGAAAAATTTTGGTGATCCTAAAGCTAAGTATGAAAGTTCAACTTACTTTAGAGCACAGCAATCTATCTATGGTTATCAGTTCTATAACAGTACAGCAATAACTCCGGATCTTAAATTGATGCCGTTTGACATGGTTCTTAGTAAAGATAAGATTGGATACATTGAAGATATTGATATTGCCGAAATAGTTCCTGACGGAAAAGATACAATAGATCTTGAATATTTACCAGAGATTGAAAACTTTGGTGTTGTTAAGATTAAACCAGAAATAAAAGCACCAGTTAGAACTCGACAAACTCAAACTGAAGAAAAACAAGATGGTATTCCTGAATCAGATCCTACAATGAATAAGTTGCAGGATAACTTGGATAAGCCTGTAATGTTTGGAAGAAGACTTGGTAAGTTAGTAAAGATGCCTGATGGAGGATTTGGTGTTGAAGTTGTTGTAAATAATAACATCACGGGTCTTCAGTTAACTCTAGATGCATTAGAAGCAAACTTACTTGTTGAAAAACAGTATGGTACAGAAGAAACTATTGCTGAATTAGAAAGAGATATCAAAAGGATAGCTGGTGCTATTGAATCTGCAGAAGGTTTAACAGAAGTATTTCCTTTACAAAAAGATGGTAAGAATGTACTCAATGGTCAATTTACATTGGCTGATGTAGGTCTTCAGTTAATTGTACCAATAGAAAAAATTGGACAAGTATCTACAGTAAAAGGAGAAGTAGTTAATGCATCATTCTCCAACAAAGAAGAAACTATTGCTTCTATAAATGGAGTACGATATGATGTACTACGTGATAGTAGTGGAAACATTACAGCACTAAGTTACATGTCTAATGATGTAGAGATTAGTAAGATTGATAATGAACTCGGAGAGATATCTGAAAAAATAAACAGACTCCGGAACAATCTACCTATTGAAGAAGAAGGAGCTACAACTTGGACTATTAACCAAGACTCTATTCTTACTAGAATTGCAGAACTTCAAGAAAGATCTCGTCAGTTAAGAAGCAGAAGAACTTCTTTGTATCAGAACAATAAGAAGATGTATCTCTATGGAGAGAATGCAAACAACTATATCTTTGCATTGAACAGACTGCCTAATAACTTCCAAAGATTAACTGCCAATGCAACAAAAGCAAATGAAGCACAAGATCTAAAATCTATTGACAACTTATCTTTGTCAAGTTCTGTTTCAGCGGCAATTACAGAAATACTTGCAGAACAGTATCCTGATGCATTAGACAGACTTCTTGATGGAGATAGTATGTCTATAGACTCAAAAGATCTTCTAAACATTAAATTATGGATAGAAGACTCTATTGCAAGGTTGAATCAACTTGGTTATAGTATTATCAATCGTGGAGATATTGTTGATGATATTACTAATCAGATAAATGCATTAAATGAATTAAGTAGTGATTTAGAACTTATAAAATTGACTAAAAATGGAAAAATCTACAACTACAAACAAGTCTCAAGATTCTTTGGAGAAGAAAGAGTACAGGAAAGGACTAGTGTACCTCAGAATGAAAGGACTACCAGAAGACCGGCAGAGGGAGTTTCTAGACCAGCTACAACAGAGGAATTTGCAGACCTTATCAAAAGAGCAAAAGAAGAACAACTAGGTGAAACTTTTGAAGAACCGGTAGTATTTGAAGAAGTAGTTGAAGGAGTTTCTGCCATTGAAAATGCAACTTTAGAAACTATTGATTTAGTGTATCAAAAAGCATTCTTAGAAGCTGTTCAAGATGGTAAAGATGGTTCTGAACTTACAGCAGCATATAAGAAAAGACTTCAAGAATTAAAAACAATAGTTTCTGTTTCAAATGTAGAAGTAGGGGAATATCTTGAAAGTAAAATTCCTATCTTTACTGACATTTCCGGTGAAATTGTAGAAGTAATCAAAGTGGGTGAATCAACAGTTACATTAAAGAATATTGTAACAGAAGAGAGTAGAGAATTTACAGAAGAAGATCTTATGAATAATTTTGAAAAAACAACCGAGGAAGCTAGACTTCCTGAACCACCAGTAGAACTTACACCAGTGGATATTGAAGATTCTAATGAATCAAAAGATACTATTAAAGATCTTCAGATAAATGGTCAAGCAGAACTTAATCAAGCTAAAGAGCAATCAAAAGCATCTGATAAACAATCAAGATTAAAGAAATTAGGAGACAACTCAAAACTTTGTTAAAATGGCATGTAGTTTAAATAGAGATCAAGTACTAGACCTTTATGAAGTACTTTACGGTGAAGTAATTGATAGAATTAATGATTCTAATCTTCCCTCTATTGATATTCAGCAACTTATAAGAGAAACCTATACTGTTGTAAAAGATGTTTCTGGAGATCAAGTAAAAGCTATGTTATATGCTCAAGCTATTCCTGATGTCTTTACCATGGTTATACAAGATACAGAAGTAAATGATTATCTTGTGGAATCTGAATTTGATTTTACCGGTCTTGCTAAAATGAGAAAAAGATATGCTGATCTTACTGAAGTAGGAAAAGATATTGCAACACCAAAAAAAACTAAGCAAGAAATTGATTCTACAATCAAAAATGTAAATAAAGGTAAGAAAGACTTTGTTCCAGATACTGACACAAATAAAGATGTTCTTTGGTCGTACAATCAAAACAACGGTGCAAAAGTAAGTACAGCTTTAGCAACTTCATTACAGTTTGCTTATTCAATGAATCCTGAAGAAGTATCTGATGAGGACAGAAATAAAATTGATCCAGAAAAGAAACTATTTTCAATTGTAATTAAAGGTATTGTTGATCAAGCACAACAAAGAGTTGGTACTGAAGATGTTACATACAATGGTCAAAGAGTTTCTTTAACAGCACAGTTAAGTAGTAATGTACCCTTTGAATTTTTGACTCAAGATGATCAAGAATTTTTTAAGAAGAATCCTAATTATAAAGGTATTATTGCAGTAGTTACAGATCCTCAAGGTAATCCTATATTCTTTAAGGAAGATGGTACAATTGCTGAAAATCCAGCAGAAGGGAGACCGGTTTATCAATATCTACGAAGAGTAAATCTTGTAAATGGTAAACTCCTTCTTTCCAATAGAAGTAACAGACACTACAACTTAGTGGAGCCAGAAATTCTTGCAGAAAGAGAAAAAGCAAGAATTGAACAAGAAAGTAATGGTAAAGTAAAAGTTACCAAAAAGCAATTTGAAGATATAGTTAAGGCCATTAGAGAGAAACAAGATAAAGAGATGAATGATCTTTATCAGTTAAGAAAACTAATAGAAGAATCAGAACAACCTTTGCAAATTGTATTACCTATTCTAAATGGCTCCTTTGGTATCCCAACTGAAGCTGTTAAAACAATGACTTTAGAGGAGGCTAAAATATCTGAAAAAGATGTTAAGAATTATACTCCAATTACTACTGGGAGTAAAGAGATTGTAGGTAAGCAGTTTATTATTGTAAGAAAGACTAGACCAAATGGTCTTACAGTTGATCAACAAATATTTTTACAAAGAGGGGATATTAATAAAGAACTTGCTGAAAAAATTGCTGATGTATTGACTACAACAGCAAGCTTTAAAGGAAGACAATTAACTCCAGATGAAAGAAAAGCATACTTTGAAGTATTTATTAATAATGCTTTAGAAAAGTTAGCTAATGGTAAAAGATCTAATACAACAAGAGATGGTATTAGAGTAGAGGTACGTATTGTCAATAATCAAAAAGTACTTAAGGTACAGATTGATGGTGTAGCAATTAAAGATGATGTTCTTAATACACCAGAAGGTAAAGAAATGATTCTTAACAAACTTCTAAATGCTAGAGCTAAGAAAGTTAAGAAAGGAGCTGAAGAAGGATCTAATGGTTACTGGCCGGCTGATGTACAGTTTAACAACAGTTACCGAAACAAAACATTTACTGATTACACAGTTGAAGATGGTAAAGTTGTTGAGACTCAGAAAAATTACTTTGATACAATTAAACCTTTTATTAAGGTTACATTTACTGAAGAAGATAATGCATATGAGAATGGTTTAAATGCATATCTTATATATGCAATACCGGAAGGTATTGTTGAGTATGAAGGTCAGATTGCTGTTGGTAGAGAGAAACCTAAAGCTGATACTAAAACTCAACCAAAACCAAAACAAGATAAGGAAGCACCAAAACCTGCACCTAAAACAGAGGCACGTACTAAACCTGTTACTACATCTACACCAAAACAGGATACACCTTATACAATTTCTATGAGACAGCAGATTAAAGATGCTGGTGGGAAATTTGAAAAATATAAATCTGGTTTAAAAGCAGCTGAATTAGCAAAAGAAGTTGGTTTAACTGAAGCACAGATAATAGAGTTTAGAAAGAATGCATTAGATGCAAGTCCTGATATTAAAACAGATATAAAATCTGAACCATTAACTGAGGCTGAAGTTAAAGAAACAAATACTCAAAACAATCCTTCTACAAGAGTAAGTTTATTGGATGATATCATCAATGGTTCATCTAACTCTGCACTCTACAAGAAGAAGGGATTAGATAGAAACAAGCTTAGAAATAAGTACTTTGACAAAGTATTTACATCTAAATCAGATAGACAAAGAGCTGAGACATGGTGGAATAATTCACCTTTAAGTAAATTCATTTCTCTTGAGAGGATTACTGAGGTAGTAAATTCTGATGCATTTGCAACTTGGGCTGGGTATGGTATTACATTATATGAGGCTGATGGTGGTACAATGGTAGATGTTTATCATGAAGCATGGCATGGTTTCTCTCAATTACTTTTAACTCAAGATGAGAAAATTAAACTATACCAGGAAGTGCAAAACTTACCTAAGTATAAAAACAAAAGTTTCTTTGAGATAGAAGAAGACCTTGCAGAAGAGTTTAGATCATATGCTAAATCCAAAGGTAAAAAAGCTACTAAAGGTTTCTTAGGAAAGATCTTTGATAAAATTTATCAGTTCTTACAGAAACTTTTTGGCCGCACTACAAAGAAAGAGGTTGCTACTAATCTTCAGGATATTGACTCTGTAAAAGAAATGTTTGATAAACTTTACAGAGCTTCAGAAAATCCGGAAATACTTTCTAATCTAAAACCGTCAATGGACAATGTAATGTTTGGGAAACTAAACAGAAGCAAAGTCATCAATGATAACTTTACATTAGAAGAGTCAAAACAAATAGCAGATGCTATGGATAGTATGATGGCTGTTATATTCCAAAACTATAACAGAGACTTCAATACTACTGCAGCTGCATTGAAACTTCTTAAGGATCCTGAGAATAAAAAAGATCTTTACAGAGATATCTATGATAGATTTGAAAGATTACGAATTGTTTATGCTGAGCAATTAGAAAATGATATGGATCTTATTTTAGATCCAGAGTTTACTAAAGAATATGATTTACTTGATAAGATAACTACAAACTTTGGTAATTTGACCGGTACACTTGAAGGTAATGATAAAAATAATGTCATTGCTTATCATATGGAAAAATCTAGGTTCCGTGTATTAAGAGACCAGTATATTGAGATTGAAGATCCAACTAATATTGAAAAGAGTAATCTCTTCAAATTAAATGATGGGAATACAGTGTCTTCTAAAGAACTTGCCAGTGAAGATACTATGATGTTGTTAGCAAGTATCTTTAAAGTAACTCGTGAGAATGGAGAAATAGTACAAAATAGAGAGGGTCTTTTCGGATTACCTGAGCTTCAAGATATTGACATTACATGGAATAGACTTGCTAAAATATTAGAAGGTTCATTTGATGAGATGGATATGTACTCAAGAATATTCAACAACTCCGAGAACTATCCAGAATTGCAACAATTGCAGACTTTGCTGCCCAATCCTTTTTTCAATGAAGCAACTGCTAGAGGAGAATACACTTCTATGGAGTTTGATTCTGAAACAAACTTCTGGCAAGACTTTAAAAAACCAAGAGTTCCTTATATACAATTGAACTTAAATAAGGAAGAAGTACGTACTGAAGAAGCAACTTTAAGATCTTATGAAGCAAGAGTTGCTAGAGCAAACTTTGATGTATACCAGGTAATCCAGGATTGGAAATCTAATTTTATTACTGCAGATACTACAATCAATCCTTATATAACAAAGGATACTAGAGGTAATAATCTTTTAAATACTTCTAAAATTGTAAAAGACTTTGGTGTAAATGGAGTATTTAATTACAGAAAAGCAAATGAGTTCTTACAAGCAATAGGAATTGTACTTGATCAGTCTAGTACAGCAATTGCATCTATTGTAAATAACACAGTTGAACCATTCAGTAATACTTTTGGTGTTGACAGAATGTATGAGGTAATCAAAAAAGTAGATAAGAGTAGTTCTTCTGATGCATTCATGTTTAAGAAAGATCCACTTACATATCTTATTAATGGTTTACCGTCTTCATTAAGAGAGAATGAAGAAGAAAGTGAAGAGGTACATGGAAGAATCCGTGCTCTTGCTGAAATCCAAAATGCATTCTCAGATAGTTACTCAAACTTCAGTGTTCAAACTCCGGAAGGTAACAGAGTTTGGGAGCACATGGTTGATAGTACTATTACAAGATTGGTTACTGCAATAAATTATGCAGATAGTTGGCAACAATTAACTACTGATGCTGCTGATCCTGCTGGTCAGTTTAAGCACATGAGATGGTTAAATGAAGCTAACAATACATTTAGTCCTTTCTCCAAAATACTTAGATCAATATTTGATCTTGATCAAATGTCTCCTACTTATGGACAAAAGATTACCGATACTAAGATTACACTTCAAAACGTAGCTGGTACTCAAATGGTATCCCGTAGAAATGAAGGAGGTACTTCAACTGCATCAATGGATGCTACAAGTAAATTCCTTCAGGAGTTCCATACTATGCTACTGCAGGGGGTAGAAGAGTTTATGAGACATGCTTCTAAGAACACTGCAATGGGTATGAGTGTAGATGGTGAAATCAAAACATACAATGGTAAGAAAGCAGGAAAACTGTACATAGATGTAGAATCTTTCTTAGAGTATGCTGATGGAGACATCAAGGGTTATGACATTATGGAAGGTTATCTTGCTGGAGAGGCTGAAAGAATTTTCAGATTCCAACAGGATAAAACAAAGTATGAAAACTATGCTGGTTATAACAGAAAGGTAAAAAGAAAAGATCTTAAAAAGACTCCGGTAATGGCCGGTCAAGCATTTACTATTTTTGATGATATCTTATCTAAAGAAGTACAACAAGAACTCTATGATATCATTGATGAAATTTCAGATAACCCAATAGCTTACTTTGATTTTATGGAGGAGATGGAAAACAATCCAGATCTAAGAAATAGAATCAGAAAAGATGTTGCAACATACTTTAATTTAGTTACAGAAGAGAATTTACAAAGACTTCAGAAAGCTAAGTATGTAGACCGAGGATTAATTGATAGAATTAAAAATACTAATGATCAATTAACAGATGCTGAAATAGAAAAAGCTCTGATGAAGGCTTATTCATATAACTCTATGATTCATAAAATAGAGACCATGATCCTTGCCTATGGAGATTCTGTACAGTACAACCATGCTAAAGAAGAGTTCCATAAAAGAAATGCTGGTCTTGCATCTGGTGGTAGAGGATTTAGAGCAGACAAAAGAGCTCAGATCTATTTGAGTTCACTTAAGAATTACTATGCTGAGAAACAAGGGTACGAGGTAAGAAATTATGATGGCACACTTAGAACAGCAATAATTAAAGAGATGCAATTCAATTCAGTTATGTACAAAGAGTACAGAGATGAAATTGAAGAAGTAATTTATGCAAGAACTAAAAATAGAAAATTAGCAAAAGAAAATGCTGACAAAGCAGCATCAGAATATTTCTCAGCTGACAAACCACAAATGAAAATTGCCGATGGTCAAGGTATCATTGGTTTTGAGTGGTATAGAATTCTTAAGAAAGCTGAAGGTAACTGGAGTGATCAACAAGAATTGCTATATAGAAAAGTTTCTTTAGGAGAAAACATTACTGTAGAAGATGTAGTAGAGTTTTTCCCACCTTATAAATTACAGTACTTTGGAAATATTGAATCTACAGGTCTTCCTGTAAACTCATTCCACAAGTTTTCTCTTGCTCCTATTATTCCAGGAGTAGCAAAGAAGGGTACACCAATGTATGACTTACATGAGAAGATGATGAAAGATCAAGTAGACTATGTTCTATTTGAATCTGGATCTAAAGTATCTCACATTGGTACCGGGGATAATATTTTAAATCCTGATGGATCAGTTAATAAAGACTCTAAGTTTACAGTAAATACTATCTATGCTGAGTATTTAAAGAACCAAACAGAGGTTAACTCAAGTTATAAAGGGAAATCAATATTCTCTACTCAGTTAAGAAAACTTATTCTTGAGGGTCTTTATGCACAAGGTAAAATTAAATCTACCAAGTATGAAGATATTACCAATGATAGAGTAAGAAAGTATATCGACCATGTTGAGGAGTACACCAACCTATTGAAGTTGGAACTTCTTGAAGAAATGGGTTATGAAGAGACTTCTCCGGGAGAATACAAAGCAAAAGATAAGTCAAGTAC
>Ga0315901_10006005_pt1 | contig 14625 bp, 23 predicted proteins | sample LakEriMetagenome_10_FD_203761 | JGI IMG/M metagenome (GOLD analysis project Ga0315901, IMG submission 203761) | Freshwater fungal communities from buoy surface, Lake Erie, Ohio, United States - Buoy 2 MA116 | ecosystem: Environmental > Aquatic > Freshwater > Lake | place: USA: Lake Erie, Ohio... | reverse complement strand
CACTGCATGGAAGCCTTTTTATCACCTACTATAGATTGGGAAAAAATAAATAATTAAAATATGAGTATAAGTCTACTTATCCCTACATACAGAAATCCAAAATATCTAGATGTTTGTTTGAAATCAGCAATTGAGAATCAAGTAAATAAAAATGAAATTATTGTTACCATTGATGGTTACATTGAAGAAAGTCAACATGTTTTAGATAAATATAAAAATGATATTGTGGTTTTAGATTTAGAAGAAAACCATGGGTTTCAACTATCTCATAATTTATCAGTTATAAATGCTAGCAATGAAACTGTTTGCATTGTAAATGACGATAATGTTTTATGTAAAGAATGGGATAGGATTATAGAACAAGACTTTGATCCAAATAAAGTTATGACCGTGGAACAGATTGAACCTGTGGGACCTAGTATATTTAATTTTCATATTAAAGATTTTGGCAAAACACCAGATGAATTTAGATATAATGATTTTATAGATTATGAATTAACTATTAGAGAAAATAAACTTACTAAAGATGGTGGTGTTTTTCCGTTTGTTATTTCTAAGAAAAACTATATGATAGTAAATGGATTCGATACTTTCTATCCATCTCCATATGTATGTGATTGGGATTTCTTTTTAAGACTAGAGTTGAATAATGTTGAATCATATAAAACACATAATCTTCATTTCTATCATTTTGGAAGTTCAGTATTAAAAAAAGGAATTGATGGAGAAAAATTTGCAGCATCTCACCAACCAGCAGCAGAAACTTATTACTATAAATGGGGAATGCCTCACCAATTGTTTGAAAATAATAGTCATAAACCAAAAAATACAACAATTAAAGGAATTAAATTCTAAACAATATGGATAAATATAAAGCATTAATACCATGTGCTGGTTTTGGAACTAGAATGAAGATGCTTCCTCATGAAGCAAAAGAATTATTACCTGATGAAAATGGTAATCCAATTATTGACTGGTCATTAAATTTATGTAATAAATACAATATTGAACCTATAATTGTAACTAGACCAGAAAAAATAGAATTTAATAATTATTTAGATAATAAAAATATTAAATATGTTTATGATGAAGGAAAATCAATAGGAACATCATTATTAAAAACAAAAGATTATTGGGGTGATTATAATATAATGTTACTACCTGATACTAGATTTGACTATTCTGAAAATACATTTATAGATATGTTTAGGTGTATGGAATTAGGTAACGACTGTATGTTTGCTTTATTTGAAGTTGAAGATTATTCAAATTGGGGAATAATATGTAATAATACATTTTATGAGAAACCAAAACGTATATTTACTAAAGAGGATAAGGCATTAGCTTGGGGTATAATTGGATTTAAAAAAAGTTATGGCGAGACATTATTTAATAGCTATAATTTAACTTCTGAACCGCTTCGATTATCTAATCCTGGCTATTTATTTATTAAAAACTTTAAAGATATTAGTAGAAAATATATTTAAGATATTTATAAGAAACTTAGTTTATGCCTCGTCAACGTCGTTCCAAATTAGACCCATTAAGTCGAATCATGACTCTCGGTGATATAGAAACTGAGGTAGTAAACGACATTATTCATAGTATATATGAGATAAATGAGGAGGATATTAAAAAACAAACAGCAGAACCAATAAAACTAATAATTAACTCAGCTGGTGGGGAAATATATAGTGGACTTGCTTTAATTGATGTAATTAATACTTCATTGACTCCAATCCATACAATTTGCCATGGCTCAGCCATGTCTATGGGTTTAATAGTATTCGTAGCTGGTCATAATAGAATAGCGAGTCCTAATGCTACATTTATGTATCATGAAGCTATGTATGGTCTTGAAGGTAAAACAATGTATCATAAACAAGAAATGAAAGAAGCAAATCGTGTTGATAAGATATGTGATGATTATTTATTATCTAAAACAAAATTAACACAAAAGATACTAGATAATGTTAAAAACACACAAGCAGAGTGGTATTTCGATGCGAAAATTGCGTTGAAACATGGTGTGGTAAATGAAATTTTGTAATATTTATATATAGTAATACTATAAAAATGGCTAATCCGAAACTAAGAGTAGATGTAAATCATAACCCAACTAAAAAGGGTATTAAGGTTCAATTTGTAATGCCTCAAACTATTGAGGGTGATGCTAAAGCTGAAATGACTCAAAAGTTACAAGCTAAATTGAATCAAGGATTAGACCAATATGGTTTAACAGTTAGCCAAGATACAGATGTACCTTACGCTAATGTAATTGGATTCTTAATTCCAATTGCTGATGTTAAATTAATGATTAAGAAGGCTATTACTGGTGGGGGTGCTACTCCTGAGCCACCTGCTATTTAATTAATCAAAAATAGGTTATGGTTAAAAGAAAAATGAAAAGGAAAATCCCTGTACTCCGTGTAAGTATTGAGCCAGGTGCTAGCTATTCTCAGCTAAAAGAAGTTCCAGAAATACAAAAAGTAGTTTTAGAAGAGGCAGTATATGCAATTAAAGAAGGTATTGAAAAAAATAAACCTTCAATCTCTCTATTTGAGGTGGCATACTCAGATTATTATATTGAGTTAAAGAAAGACAAGTGGAAATCAACACTTGAAAAAGCACTTGAATATTATATCGAAAGAGAAGAATATGACAAGTGTGCTGAAGCTAGGGACTTAATAAATAAACTATGAACGAAGGAGAAAAACACGCTGAGGGTATCAAAAAAGAAATTGATGATATCCTTGGTACAGATACATTTTTAAAGCCAAAGAAAAAAACTGAGGATGATGCTCAACGTGAACGATTTGAAAAAATCATTCAAATGATGCAGGAAATAGAAATACGTGGAATACTACTTGCAACTGATTTAAGATTAGATTTTACAACGTATGATGAAAAATTCTATAAAGTTATAGATAATCTTATTGAAATGCAGTTTGGAAAAGAGGTAGCTGAACTAATATTCTTCTACCTATACGAAAGAGAAAATCCAGATGGCACTATTAATGAATTAATAGATGATAGCAACAATATCGTACCGTTGCATACCCCATCTGATCTTTGGCATCTTATAAAAGCAACTCAAGCAAAAGTTGGAAGGCAAAGAAAAAAATAATATATTTACTCTTAACCAAAAATAGATATCATGAAAAAGATGATCGCAATCGTGGCAATTTCAATGTTCGCTGTAGCTTGTAATGGTTCAGCTGAAACTCCTGCCACAACAACTGATTCAACTACTCAAGTTGACAGTACTGTAGTAGCTGCTGATTCTACAGCAACCGTAGACAGCACTGCCGCTGCAAAATAATTTAGAGGGGCTTCGGCCCCCTAATTTTATTTTTCGTTATGCCGTTACCAAAACCACTTTCTAAAGAAGATATTTTAAGAGCAATGCGATTCACAAAATCGAATCGTGCTGCTGCTCGCTACTTAGGCTGCTCATACCAGCACTACAAACCGTTTGCTAAGTTATTTAGAGTAGATGAGGCTGATCCTAATTCTCCTACCTTATTCGATGCACATAAAAATCAAAGCGGTAAAGGTATTCCTAAATTTTTACCTGATAGAAAACGAACACCAAACGTTAAACTTATAGTTGAAACAGGTACTGGTTGGGAATCCTTCACACCTGAAAAGATAAAAACAAGATTAATAGCTGAAGGTTATTTAAAGGAAGAGTGTTATGCTTGTGGATTCTGTGAACGTAGAGTAACTGATTATAAGATACCACTATTGTTAAATTTTAAGGATGGTAATAAATTTAATTATCTACTTAATAATTTAGAATTATTATGTTATAATCATTATTTCCTACTTGTAGCTGACCCATTAACACCAGATCAAGTACGCCATATTGAAGACAATACTGAGGTTAAAGCAGTATCTCATACTTGGGATTTAGATGAAGCTGCTTTAGAAAATATGAAGGCATTAGGATTATTGGATTAGGCAAAATAAAATCGTATATTTAATTAAATGATTAAAGCATTTAAAAAACGTAAATTACATTATATAGATGAAGATGGTAACAAACACACTTATAATGTATACGTATACGAACAAAGAGGTAAATTTAATAGAGAATTGAAACCATTAAAAATAAAAAAATCAAAATGAACGGTTTACACAATCAATTTGCTGGGTTTGATCTACCTGAAGAAATGAAACAAATGTATAGAGCAGGTTTCCAACCATTTGGGCCTAAAAACATTGCTAAATTAGCTCTATTCCTTCAAGAAAATAAAATTGAAAACTTTAATGAGGTTTATGATTATTATGTTTCTCTTAAACCACAACGTTTAGAGAACGAATCAGATGCTGAATTTAAAAATCGTTCTAGTTTTACTAAAACACTTCAAAAGAATAAACAATATTTCTATAATTATTCAGTTTACGAAAATTAATAACATGGCACAATTCTTTCAAGTTAAAGTACAGTTTACTGTAGAAGACAGTAAAGGTAAAGTTAAAAAACAAAATGTATTGTATTTGGTAGATGCTCAGTCAGTGACTGAAGCTGAAGCCCGTACCGTTCAATTCTTGAATGCTAATGGCGAACAAGAATTTGAAGTGAAAGCAGCTTCGGAATCTCCTATTGTACAGGTAGTTACTGCAGAGTAACTGCTGATCGGGATGTAGTACAGTCCGGTAGTATGCTTGGTTTGGGACCAAGAGGTCGTTGGTTCGAATCCAGCCATCCCGACATGCTCGGTTCGTCTAACGGTTAGGACATCACCCTTTCACGGTGGTGATACGAGTTCGATTCTCGTACCGAGTACAGTGAAATAGCTCAATTGGTTAGAGCAGCCGTCTGATACGCGGCAGGTTGATAGTTCGAGTCTATCTTTCACTACCTGAAGACGGTGCTAATAAGCATTGACGCCACCGAGGTTAATTGGAATTTAGGTAAGTACCTATACCGGTTAGAAAAGCCAATTATAAAAGCAGTTGTCCACGCACCCATCTACTGCTTCCCTCACCTGACCCTTAGCTCAGTAGGTTAGAGCAAGCTTCAGTACTTCGCGAATCCAAAACGCAAGGAAAAAAGCCGTGCCACTGGTTCGATTCCAGTAGGGTCAGCAAATTTGGAGACTTGGCAGAGCGGTTGAATGCGTCAGTCTTGAAAACTGAATTACGGGAAACTGTAACTGGGGTTCGAATCCCTGAGTCTCCGCTTATTGACCCTTAGCTCAGATGGTTAGAGCGGATGACTCATAATCATTAGGTCACAGGTTCAAATCCTGTAGGGTCAACTGACTTAGGTCCTGTAGTTCAACGGATAGAACAGCTGCCTTCTAAGCAGCGGATACAAGTTCGATTCTTGTCGGGACTACAAATTTGGTTTAGGCAAAATAAAATTGTATATTTGATGCAAATAAAATTTATGTTTTGGACTTATTATTTAGTTTGTTTAGCTTATTGCTTAATTATGTCTATTAAAAGATGGAATAGAGATGTTATGGCTGGTGGATTAGGTATTAATCCAGGATTAGACACTTTAGGTATACTTATAATGTGTTGGATATTAGCACCCGTTGATATTACTTTAACTTGGATTCGTATCTATAAAGATGCTGAAGAAGCTAGACGAAACCAAACACGATTATAAAATTATACCTGAGTGTTGAAATAGGTAGACAAGAGAGACTTAAAATCTCTTGGGCAGTAATGCCCGTGCCGGTTCGACTCCGGCCTCAGGTACATAGTTATTTACATGGCATGTCATTGTTTACATTTAAAAGATTCACGTGAGTTCTTCGGATTACTGAAGCGCCGTGACCCTGATCTAATATCAAAAATGGTTAGGTGTGTAATCAGTGCTGCTAAACGAGGTAAAGATAAAATAGATATATTTGAAATTACCTTTAGAAATATGGAAGAATTAACATTTAGTATTGATAAATCTCAATATAAAGAAATGTTAGGTAATTGTATGGATGATCTAATAACCATGGAGGAATATGAATTATGTGCTGAGATTAAAAAAATATTAGAGAAAAAAACTCGCAAAACGAGAAAGCCAAAAGCTGAAGTTCTTTAAAATATGGGGGAGTCCAGGTATTGCTCCGTAATGTGAAGGTACCACTACATGCAGACGTTTGGATATGTCGTCTTTAAACAAATTTTCAACAAGTAAATGACGAAATGTCAACAATGACCTTCGACGACTTAATGGCGTTCGTAGGTGCCGATTACGCTGTAGCAGCCTAATCCGCGAGGGGCAGCTGATAGCCTTGCAACAGAACAGCACTTCGTTTTCCTAGTTATGTCAAAACTAGGTGGTGGAAGCGACGTTAACCAAAATCAACGTCCCCAATTACTGATCAGCTTGCAGATCTAAGCATGTGATACGCTGGTGTTATTGTTCCTTATGGATACACGGGTTCGATTCCCGTCTCCTCCACTAAATTAAGCCTCTAATAAAGGCTTATGTCCAACATATATGAAAAAACTATTACTTATTGCTCTATTGGCGATTACGTCTTTAGGGGCAAATGCACAACCTCCAAGACCAATACAACATCCATTACCTAATCAATTTAGGGACTTCGTTGACCATCAACAAAGATGGGAACGTCCACAAATTGAACATAAAGATGGTAAGGTAATTATTACTATGTCTGAACAACAGTTTAAAGCAAGACAATTAAGACTTCAACGTGCCATAATAATGCGTAATGAACGTTCATGTGTTTGCGAAAGAAGGCAAGTTCCTATGAGAAGATATCACAAAAGGTAACATATACCCTATTAATTTCTAAGGGTGGTTCGTTCGCGAACCGCCCTTTTTTTATATTTATATCTGAACCTAATTAAAAGTATGAGAACCATTTTTACAGCTATACTGATATCATTATATAGCTTTTTATCTGCACAACCAACTACAGTGTATGTTGGTAAGGTAACTAATAAAGTGCAGATAGGTCCTCTCACTGGAAATAAAAACCTTGCATTTGGTGTTAAAAATGTAGCTGAAGAAGTTATTTTAGATAAAGGTCATGATTTAACTAATAACAGTACAGCATTTAGATTAGATCTAGAAATTATCTACTTTGACATCCAGCAAACATCAACTGGTGTAAGTGTATTTCATAAAACAGAAAACGAAACAATAATTCGTATTAAAGGTATTCTTTATACAAATGATAAAAAACCTAAAGAATACATTGCAACAGGTAAAAGTTCCGAAATATCTACCTCAACTATGATTGTCGATGAAGGTGGTGGTTTTAACCAAGCGTCAGCCCGTTCTGCTCTTAAAAAAACCATTATTAACGTAATCGAAAAACTACTATGAAAAAACTATTATTAGCACTTGCGCTTTTAATTAGTTTCGCCTCTTATTCTCAAACACCTCAAATTGGACACTTCCAGACTTTAGCTACTGTTCGCCGTGGCGATACATTAGATGTTGCTTGGTATTATAGACCAGGTACTCCTGATGTTCGTACATTCCAGGTTGACTGGCAATATAAGAAAACATTATTAACTTATATCTCAACTACAGTTGATGCTTCAGTGAATGGAATGACTCCAGCTGTAAGTTATAAAACTTGGGATAACTATAAGTATAATAACTATTCAAATGGTACTTATACTTACACTTCAAATAATGATTGGACTGTAGGTCGTAACTACTTAGTGTTATCAAGTGGTTCAACTATTGGATCTAATGGGTATATTATCCATAACAAGTATAAAATTAATGCTGTAGCTCCAAACTATGTATCTGATACTATCACTGTTAACTGGGCTCGTATGTTTAAAGTTGATGGTACTACTATTGGTGATAATGTAGCTCAATTAACCAATCAAAAATTAGCTATTAAGTTATTAGGTAACTTAACATTATCAGGTAAAGTATGGTTAGGCCCTCAAATGACATTAAGACCAGTAGTATGGTGTTATCAAGCTAACAATAATGCTTTTATTGATTCTATAACAGTAAATGCTGATGGTACTTATACTTTAGATAATATTGATGAAAATACAAGGTATAAATTAGAGGTTAAATTCCCATCTCCACTTGCTACTATTAGAGATAATGCTGTAACAATAGCTGATGCTGTTAAAACATATGATGAATATACTATTACTGATGTTAACCAAACATTTAGCCGTCAGTATTTAAGAAATGGATTAGCATATTTAATTGCTGATATTAATAAAACAGGTACATTAGATGGTGGTGACCCATATTCAATATATGCCTCAGTATCAGGTTTAAAACCAATTGATACAGCTCAATTGATTAATGTATTTACTAAAAATACTTATGATTCATTAGTATTAGGAGTAAACCAATGGAATGATTGGTCTAGCCATATTAATGGTGTAACTCATATCTTCGATAGTGTAGGTACAGTTAACTTAACAGGTGTAGATATTAAATACTTCATCTTAGGTGACGTTGATAGAACACATTCATCCCCAGTATATGACGCTGGTGGTGCTTTAGTAGCTAGACCAAATTATATTGGTAATTTAGATATTAATATTCCAAATGTAACTGCTCCTACTGGTCAAGCAATGTATGCCAACTTTAATATCAACACAAATGGTTTAAAGAATGATGGCTTACAGTTTGAAATGAGATATGATCCAACTAAAGTAAAGTTTGAAGAAATTATTTCAAACATCAAAGGACCATGGTTACAGTATTTAACACACGATGAATCAAATGGTATTATTCGCTTTGGTGGAATGAATAACCAAATATTAGGTTCATTAGTTGGTAATGCTACTCCATTTAGATTAAAATTCTCTCCAATTGGTACTAACGATATTATGACTAACGTATATGTTAGAAGTTTAATGGATGCCGCTGATAGAAATGGAGATCATTTTAATATTAATTTACAATCTGATTATGTAGTATTATCTACAAGACAAGCAGTTATACCAACACCTGAAGGTGAAATTACAGCTACAATCCGTCCAAATCCAACAAGTGGAATGTTTGAATTAGTAGTAATATTTCCTAAAGAAAACATGACTTCATTAGCTACAGTTTACGATATCCAAGGTCGCAAAATAAAAGATATAGGTAAATTAGTAAGTGATCAATACATAACAACAGTAGTTAAACAAGTTGATTTAACATCAGCTGCTAATGGTCGCTATTTATTAGTATTAGATAATGAAAACCAAAAACGCTTAGCAAAACAATTCGTTAAAATATAAAAATTAAATTTATGTCAGAAGAACTAGAACAATCAAATGATGGCACTTGGTCAGGTTTAAAAAAGACCATTATTGGTGTTGCCACAACAGCCGTTATGGGCTTAGGTACTTGGGGTATTACTAAAATTACAGGTGGTGGTGATGAACCAGCTCCTGCTCCAGCTGCAGCTCCTGCTCCAGTAATTAACATTACTACAAACAACACTCAGCAACAATCTGCTGGTGGTACTAAAGTAATTGAGCGTGTAGTTGAAAAACCAGCTGCTAAACCAGCTGAACCAGCTCCAAAGAAAAAAGAATTTACTGAAGAACCAAAATGGTAATAAAATGAGTCAACAGCCCACAGGTTTTAGAGACCTATTAAATAGTATGATGAAACGCAGGTGGTATATCACTGCGATGGTATTAGGTGGTTTTATGTTAATAATGGGAGGTATATTTGCTTCTATTATAGGTAATACTGTTATTGCTGGTGAATGGAAAGAATTATTATTACTATTATTAGGAGCCTTTATTGGTTCATATGGTAAAATCATTGATTACTGGTTCTCTGATACTGATAAAGATAAAATGTTAGTTCAGAAAATGGATGAAGAAGACGGTACTAGTATGGGTAGTGTAAATGATATAAAAGAATCTAATAAACCAGTTGCACCATTAATCCCAGATGCATTCGTTACAGCTGCTGCTCATGCACATCAAACTAACATGGTTGAACTTGATATGAAAAAAGATCAACAGGAACATGATCAAATGATGGCTAAAGATCAACAGGAACATGAGCAAGAAATGGAAAAATTAGAATTTGAATATCAAATGCACCGTCAATGTGATCATGAATGGGGTGATAGTGATTATGATGGTGAATTAGAGTGTCAAAAGTGTGGTAAAATAAAAGACTAACAATTTAAAATTAAAAGTATGAAACAGTTCTTTAAAAATTTATTTGATGATTCAAATACAGTTAATGAAAAATCAGTAGTTGGATTTACAGCTTTCTTAATGATGGTAATCACCTTAATTGCTGATATCGTAACTGGTATAATGGGTAAAAACATGCCTATTCACGAATTCGTATTTGATGGCTTTATGGTAATTGTATTGGGTGCATTTGGAATTGCCTCAGTAGATAAGTTTATCAACAAGAGAAAAGGTAACGAATAATGCAAGAGAAAAAATCTAATATAATTAAGGCCATTGTCTTTGTTGTATTATACGTTGTATTATCTTATACTTTAGCTATTAAATGTACTGCCCAAGTTGTAGGTAAGACAGTAACTGAAGACTATAAAGCATCATTTGAAAAGAAATCAAACATTGATAGCTTACTTGAATATGATGGTCCTAAAATCCCAATTCAAATACTTAGCTTAGGTATTAGTGAAGAGGTATATGCGATGTACCCTGAATTAAAGGATAAGCGTGTTGGATTAGGTGTAACTAATATCGTAGTTGAATTTCTAGAGGAAACAAACCACTTTACCTTTACTGAAGATAAAACTGAAATCAAAAACAGAATGGTGAAGCAATTCCAAGCATCACAATCTGGAATTACTGAAGATAAATTAGACGGTAGAGGCAAAATACGTTTAGCTCACTACTTCGCTTATATTGAATGTTATGATTTCTCAGTTTCAGAAGATGAAACAGTAAATATGAAAGATGGTGTTAAAAACACAGTAGTAACTCGTTTAGGTTTACAAGTTAAATTCGTTAATGCTGAAACAGGAGAATATTTTACTGGTTCAGGTTTAGGTGAAGCTAAAACCGTTAGAGAATTAACTATAATGAATGATGATAATTTCTCTGAAGTTAAATTCAATCAATCAACAATAGGTACCTCAACTAAAAAAGCATTGGAAATAGCTGCTGGTAAGATATTACTCCGTATGCATAAGAAAGGTATCTTTAAAATGCAATAACATGGCACGTTCTAAAAAAGTACATTACAATCAACGTAGTATAAAAGCTGGTCGTAAGACAGCTAAACGTATAAAGGCAAATAACATTGTTTTGAAGTCATTAAAGTAAAATCTAATGATTGAGAAAACTAAGAACATACTTAAGTATATTGCTTATTATATGTCTCAGCTGGAGAGTTGAGGCACAGACACTTACTCACCAATTTACAGATCCTTGTACAGGACAAGTAACTTACTTCTCAGTACCTGCTACTGGTACTGTAGTATTCTTCCTAGGTCAATCAAGACAATTTACATCAGCAGATGTAACATCAGGTGTATTTGCTGCTTGGATTAATCAAGTTTATGCTGATTATCGTAGAGTAGCTCCTTGTGGACAACAACAAGGACAAGTAACCCAAAATCAAATTACAGCTCAAATTGTAGGCAGTACTGTACAAAGTGTAGTTAGTAGTATTATGAGTCAGGCTCAATCTGCTGCTACAAGTACAGTTACAAGCGTTGCTACCTCAGCCTCAACATCAAATGCTTCATCTGCTGGGGGAAGTGATGCTGCAAGTAAAAATAACAAAGATGGAGATAATAAGAAAAATGACAACAACACAACGACTTCAAGTAGCGGTTCTAACACTACAGGAAATGGTGGGAACAGCACTGGTAGTAGTACTACTGGGGGGAGCAGCAACAGTGGAGGTAGTGAAACAACTAAGCAAACCGATACTAAAACTGAAGCTAAAAGTGAAGAGGTAGCAGCCACTACTACAATGAATGTAGACCAACAAAACCAAAATAGCTCTAAAGATGATAATAGCAGTAGTGGAGGAGGGGAAGGTGGTAAAGGTGGTAAAAATGGAAGTAAAAGTAGTTCAACTAACCCATTAATAGTATCATCTGATTTCACTACAGCTCAAAATCTAGACAAATCATTTACTCCAATACTTAATTTAAGTATGTCTCAATCATCAATGACAGGAATGTCAAGTTGGGGATTAACAAGTATGATATGGTTTAATTTTAAACAATTTGCCCTATCAGGTAAATACACTAAAATTAATTTTAGTAAAGATGGTAAGTTAAAATGGATAAATAACTTTAATTTAACTGGTGTTTATTCATATGGTAATATAATTGGGTTTATTGGTTATAGTGGAATATTAAATGCTGGTAAATGGGGTGTAACTGGATTCAATACTAGTGCTGCTATAACTAAAATAAATGGTGAAGAGAAAAATACATTTGTATCTCCATCATTAACGGCATTCTATACTAAACCATTTAAATCAGGTAAACGTTTAACTATATCTCCTGAGTTGTATATTATATCTACTCCATTACTATATTCAACTGTAAATAAAGTAACAACAACAGATAGAACATTTAGTGCATTTATAGGTAGTGGGTTTGATTATCAATTGACAAGGCGCTTTAAATTTAATATGAATTATAAAGCAAACTTGTCTACTAATCCTGATTTTCCTATCTTATCATTCTTTCTAATTGGTAGTAAGATTAATCTATGAGATTATTACTTATCATATTGTTTATATTATTTTCATTTTCGTCATTTGCTCAAATAACAAATGGTGGATTTGAAGTTAATATGGCAGGATGGACTACAGTAGCAGGTAATGTTACTAGATCAACTCAAGTAACAGTAGGAAACTGGACTATAGTACCATCAGGGGCAGGTATGGCTAGAATTGAACCTAATGGACCAAATAACGCAGCTGCAGTTCAAACAACATTAGGATTAACAGGTAATCAATTATCATCAGTTCCAAGTATTACTAATGTTGGAGCAATGTATCAAGATATTGTTTTAACAGCAGGACAAAGCTTTACTATATATTGGAACTATGTTTCTCAAGACTATGCTCCTTATGATGACGGTACCTTTATGTCAGTAACAGGACCATCAACACAACAACTTACAATGCTTGCTCGTACTCAATCTAATGCTCAAGTACCAGCAGTACAGAGTTATGGTAGTACAGGATGGAAAAGTATTACATATACAGCAACAACATCAGGTACATTTAGATTAGGCTTTGGCTCATTTAACTGGGGAGATGGAGGTGTGCACCCTATCTTATTTCTAGATAATGCTATGGGTGGTACAGTAGCACCAGGTATGGCTGTTGTAACTGCTACTACTGCTGCTTCAAACATAACAGGCAATTCAGCTACAACAGGAGGTACTATTAGTGGAGATGGTGGTAGTGCCATTACAGAAAGAGGAGTAGTATATAACACATCAGCTACTCCAACTACATCAAATTCTAAAGTAACATCAGCAGGTACTACAGGAACATTTAGTGTTAATTTAACTGGTTTAACTGTGGGAACTACTTATTACGTTAGAGCATATGCTATAAATGCTGCTGGAACAGTTTATGGTCCTGAAATAACATTTACTACAACTCAAAATTCAACTACACTAACTGGCACTGTTTCTAAACCAGCAGGAGTAACTCCTAGTTTATCATTATATAAAGTAGTGGGTGGTGTAGAAACACTAATTGAAACTAAAAATACTAATGCAGACGGTACTTATAGCTTTAATGTTGATTTAAATTCAACTTATAAACTAGTACCTTCATTAACAATGCAAGGTGTAACATCAGCTGATTTTGATCTAGTGTGGCTTGAAAATCAAAATGAGAGTACACCACCTGTAACAGCTCAAGGTCTAGTAATGACAGGTACTAAACAATGGAAAGCAGCTGATGTAAATAAAAACGGAGTACTTGATTTAGGTGATGCTTATTTAATTGCTGCTCATAATAGTGGATATAGATTGATAAATGAAATATTATGGTTTACAGCTACTAATTACGATTCAATAACTAGATTAAATTTTGGCTCTATTAATTCAGTAACATCATTTATAATTAATATTGTATCATCTCCTGTTGTTCAAAACATTAAATATTGTATATTAGGTGATGTTAATCTATCTCACTCAAGCAATTAGGTTTAGGCAAAATAGTTTCGTATATTTAAGTTATGTCGTATGTTAGAGATAAAATAGCTACATTTACACCAGTTAAGTATAATCAGTTTTATTGGTGGCGTCGTTTTAAAACGCGTGAAACACTTCATCCATTAAAACCATTATATTATAAAATTAAAAATGGTGATTATGAAATGAGTGATTACTTCTATCAGGCTAAATATGAATTAGAGTTGATGGAAGAAAAATTATCTACTATCAAACATTCTGATGAACGATTTGAGGCAACTAAATTATGTATGGAACGTTATAGACGCCTTATGAATGATTATGAGAAAGATGAAGAAAAAATAATGCAACAACTTAAAAAAGATTTCAAAACAGTATTTCAAGTATCAGAGGAAGAACTAGAGCGTTATATGGAAGAGTGTGATGGTGATTTGATGTGTTTATATAATACTGTTAAGCAAGATTATGTTCGTAAGAGACCAGATAAGGAATATTTATTTAAAGATCAACAATAATGTGGCGTATAAGACGAATCATAAGACG
>Ga0315901_10006004_pt1 | contig 14626 bp, 12 predicted proteins | sample LakEriMetagenome_10_FD_203761 | JGI IMG/M metagenome (GOLD analysis project Ga0315901, IMG submission 203761) | Freshwater fungal communities from buoy surface, Lake Erie, Ohio, United States - Buoy 2 MA116 | ecosystem: Environmental > Aquatic > Freshwater > Lake | place: USA: Lake Erie, Ohio... | reverse complement strand
TAAAACTCTTTAAGGCAGCAGCTGTGGTTCCATTAGGGCTAGTTACATTTTCTCGAAGCGTCTTCAAGTCTTTCCCACTCTTTTCAACCATTAGAGCTGCGCCAATAAGGGTCTGGCTTGCCAGGGTCACAGCGTCCTCTGGGCTTAACCCTAAACGCCTTGCAGCGCCCACTACAGCCTCTGTAAAGGCAAAGTAATAGGCAGGACCTGACCCACTGGTTGCTGTGACAGCATCTTGGAGGCTCTCATCGACAACAATTACCTCTCCAGCTTTTGAAAGAAATCCTCTAACCCATTCTTGATCATCAGAGAACGCAGCACTTCCAAGGCTCATTGCTGACATTCCTCGGCCCATCACCATTGGAGTGTTGGGCATTACTCTAATTACTCGAGAGCCCTTACCAAGTTTTTCCTCTATTGATTTAATTTTGATTCCAGCAGCAAAAGAGACGATTAATGGTGAATTGCTCAAAGAACTAGAGATTGTCTCCAATGTTGCCATAAAGTCTTGGGGTTTGACTGCAAGAAGAATTGCATCAAGTGAGCTGTAATCCTTAATCTCACTAACATCATACTTATTGATAATTTCATCTTTTCGCTCTTGACGCTTCTCGGCAACAAATAGTGACTCTCTTGAAAATCCAGCGCGAAGCAAAACTTCAATTAGCGCCTCACCAATGATTCCTGTCCCCACAATGCCAACCCTTGAAAAGCTCATATGACAAGGCTACACGCGAGCCCTACTATGGCCGCTGATGAGCGAGATTGAAAGCAATTTTGCCCGAGAATGGGTTGAATTTGTAAACTCTGAAAACCCTAATGAGATGTTCAAATGCGATCTCACCTGGCTCACTTCTTATTGGAACTGCATATTTGGCCAGGGCTGCCAAGGTATTGATAAAGATCTATCTGATCATGGCTGCTGCAGCGATGGCGCTTATTACTATGACAAGGAAGATGAAGTGCGTGTTACTACCGCTGCTAAGCGCCTTTCAAAAAATATGTGGCAGAACTTTGAGGTAGCAAGAAAAAATGGCAAATTCAACATTACAGAGCTAGGTCTAGATAAGGACCGAAAAACTAAGAAGGTAAATAAGACCTGTATCTTCTTTAATGAATCTAGTTTTAATAAAGATTACTTTGGTTGCGCTCTTCATCACTTAGCTCTAGCTGAAGATAAACACTTTACTGAGACTAAGCCTGATATCTGCTGGCAGCTCCCACTTCGCAGATCCTGGGAGAGTAGAGAGGTTGGTGATAAAAAGTATGACGTGATTGTCATTGGTGAATACACCCGGGAGGCTTGGGGCGAGGGTGGAGCTGAGATGGATTGGTACTGCTCTTCAAATAGTGAAGCCCATAATGGCGCTGAGCCGGTTTATCTTTCCCATAAAACTGAATTAATTAAGCTTATGAATGAATCTGCTTATGAAAAACTAGCCGAGTTATGCAAAGTTAGAATTGAGGCACAAAAAAATAGAAAGGTTAAACATTTACCTCTATTTGTGATTCACCCAGCAACAAAAGCTGCAAAGAGGTAGTTCTTTTACCTTCGTTTCTTTGATGTTGGCGGCAAGAGACGATCTAGGAGTTCTTGAGCAACTAGAGTTACATCGCCCTTAGTTCTAGATAGATTGGCTTCAAATCCCTTAAATATTTCAATAAGTGTTGGCTCACTCAATGATCCGACAAGGGGCCCATATCTGTCTTGAAAGAGGTTATGCAAGATTCTGCTTATTGATCCGGCTAATTCAGCCCTTGCTTCATCAAGGCTGACCTCGCCTCTTAGCCCAGTATTGATCCCAAGGGCTGGACGCTCTCTTGCTGCGCGCAGATAGGCATCCTTAAGGTTTACTGAGTCCATAATCCCCCATCCTTCCAGACCACTAGCATTTGTGCTTATGAAGCAGAGAGCCTTGGTATTTCGCATCCTTGCTTTGATTTTCTCTCTTGCCTTCTCGCTTTTAACTCCAGTTTCAGCCCCTGCTCTTGGCTTTAAGACAATCCCCGCAACCAAATGGGGTCACCTATATGGCTCAGGAAAAAGTGTAAACTTAAATCCCCAGCCAAGAGCTGAGAGTGTTGAGGTTGGAGCCCCTCGCTCTAAATGGAATATCGAATACATAGGAGTACCAGAGGATGCAAAAGCGGCATTTAAATATGCGGTTGATATCTGGGCTTCATATTTTGAATCAACAGTTCCTATTGAAGTTCAAGCGTATTGGGAGCCTTCAACCATAAATGGCGTTCTAGGTTCGGCTCGTCCTGGTGATTACTTCAACGCCTTTGATGGAGCCCCAGATATAGATCTTTGGTATCCATCCATTTTGGCTGATCGCTTAGCAAAAAAAGATCTTGCTCCAGGAAAGCCGGATATTGTGCTTCGTTTTAATTCAAATGCGCTCTGGTATACCTCAATTGATGGCAAGCCAGGGCGATTTAGTTATGACCTTTCAAGCACCGTTTTACATGAAATTGGCCATGGTCTGGGATTTCTATCAAATGCGGAATATGACAAGTTTTTTGGGACTGGATATTTAGTCCAGCCAACTCCATATGATGCATATGTTCAACTTAGTGATGGCCGTCTATTTACTGATTTTTGTGCTCGCTCAGTTGATTTAGGTAAAGCTATGACATCCCCGCTTTATTGGGCTGGCTCGCTAGCTATAGCCGCCAATAACGGTGTTAAGCCCAAGCTCTATTCACCCCAAAAATATGAAGATGGCTCGTCAATTACTCACCTTGATGAAGCAACGTTTTCAACTACTGGGACAAATTCTGTAATGACTCCTGTGCTTGACACTGGAGAGGTCTTTAGAGCTCCAGGAAGTATTGCGTTAGCGATGATTGAAGATATGTTGTCAAAGCCTCCAGTAAATAAAGCGCAAAGCCTTCCTGCAAAACCAATTGATGTTAGAGCTTTAGTTGGCGATAAATACGCGCTGTTAACATTTGATTCCCCTGATTGTCGCCGAATCGATCGAGTTACTGGATACACAGTCACCATCAACCCTGGAGGACAGGAGCGAAGCTTTACTCAAAGCCCTGTCAAGATAACTGGGCTAAGCAATGGAAGTAGCTACTCATTTACCATTAAAGCTAAGAACGATAATGGGGAATCTGATGCTGTGACCAGTAATGAGGTAACCCCTCGCTCCACAGCAAAGGTTAAAACTATTGATAAGAGAGCTGATGTTAAATACCTTGCATCTGGAGTATTTAAAAAGAGCCAAGTTATTGCCTACTCCGATGCCATTTCTGGGAATCTAAAACTAGCAACACTTGTTAGAAATTCCTGGAAGACATCAGTTATTGATGGAATTTCAACTTCAGGTGGAAGGTCAGATAGAAACTTAGCCGGTCCAGTATCGCTCTGTGTTTCAAGGTCAAAGACGGGTGAGAAGCTCCATATTTTCTATACTGATATTGAGAATAAAGATCTTCGTCATGCCTCATACGATGGCAAGGAGTGGCGCTATGAAACCGTAGATGGCGATGGCGATGATGTTCAGAATTATCAAGAAAGCACCAGGCGAAAAACTGCCAGTGATGTCAGCGTCTCCAACGCTTGCGCTGTTACCCCTGCTGGAGTTCAAGTTTTCTATCGCGATGAGTCACAAGGAATAATTCTTGGCGCAGCCCTCACTAAAAGTGGCTGGATATATGAAATTGTTGATGGGGACCGGCAGAGCGAAGGTCGAACTACTGGAGATGTTGGATTTTCTCTAAGCGCAGTTGCAAATGGGAAAAGTGTTTATCTAATTTATGATTCAGTACTAACACTCTCCTCAAGTAACGTTGCTACTCAAGGTGAAGTAAGGCTTGCTAAGCGCAACTCTATATTTCCTGAAGATTGGAGTTACAGCACCCTTGATGGTCCAGATAACGATGTTGCAGTTGCTGGTTATGATGTTTCAATTACTAATTCCGGGAATAGAATTGCAGCAGCATGGCTTGCTGCCAGCGGTATACGTCTACCTAATGCTGATGGAGTTCGCTTCCTTATAGTCGATGAGGATGGCTCGCCTAGTCAGCTGTCTCCTGAAAAATATGGCACCCCTGGTTCTCCCCTTCTTATTGATAGCAAGGGATTAGTTTTTGGATGCCAAGAGCGCCTTTGTTCGGTTAATTCATATAGCTCAACACCTAAATTAAGTAATGGCGCCACTCTCAATAATGTTAAGGATGGCGCCATAATCACAATCAATAAGGTCCGTTATGCGGTGACCTCCGTTTCCAAGAAGTTAGTTCTGGTAAAGCTTTAAACCTACTTCTTGTTTCTGCGCTGAATTCGAGTCTTCTTTAAAAGTTTTTTATGCTTCTTTTTCGCCATTCGTTTGCGGCGTTTTTTTACAACTGATCCCATTACTCCTCCTAACTGAAATATTCTTTATTGTAAATTAGAATTATTGGGAGAAATTAAACTGTACTCTTGATCCAATTTAACAGCTCTCCTCTTATAGTATCTCCTTTTGCCCAATCCATAAGAAGCTCAACACCGCTTTCTAGGTCAGTAAATTTAGACTCTCCAATTATTGATTTCAGGTAAGTGTTATCTGCCATGGTAATGAGTGAGTCAGACTTATTCTCGGTAGTTTGATTGATTTGAAGACGGTTATCGCCTCTTTTTGAGATTAACTCAATAAGGTAGCTCATATCTAAAGGTCTACTCCCTCCAACATTTACCACGTCATTAAACCCCTCACTTCTACGAGCTAGATCCATGAGTAGGGTAATGGTTTTATCAACAACATCATCAATGTAAGTGAAGTCTCTACGTACAGAACCATCCCCAAACAAGGTGAAGCTTCCTTGCCCTAATGACGCAGCTGCTATCCTGAAGTAAGCCATGTCTGGTCTACCCCATGGTCCGTAAACCGTAAAGTAACGTAAACCGCGGAATCGTAATTTACTTGATTTTGATTGAATCTCAGCAAAGAGTTCATTGCTGAGTTTAGTAACTCCGTAGATGCTCTTCGGTCTTAATGAAACCGCAGACTCTTTATAAGGCGTTGGTGTCGCATCTCCGTAAACACTCGAGGAAGACGCGTAGAGAACGCCTTTGACATCACTATTCATTGCAGCTCTAACTACATTATGAAAGCCAATTATATTTGATGAGATATATGAGTCAGAGTCTGCAAGCTTTATCCTTACACCTGCCTGTGCAGCTAAGTGAACCACATAATCTGGCTTCACTCGTAAAATAATTGATTCAATTTGTTGGAAATCTGAAATATCACATTCGATAAACTTTTTAGTTTTGCTCAAACCTAAATGGGCAAGTCTATTTACTTTATAGTCTACTGAATAATAGTCAGATAGGTTATCAATCCCTATAACATCTTCGCCCAAATCAAGTGTGGCTTTGAATAAGTGACTTCCTATGAAGCCAGCTGCGCCAGTTATTAGAATTTTCACTAAAGGCCCATCAACTCTGCCTGGGCTAAAAACTCTGGAAGTTTCTGCTTTAGTTCAGAGAAGTTCCCGACTCCTCTGACAACTCCCTTTTCAAGGAAGTAGATTTTATCTGCTTCAACAACCGTCGAGAGTCTATGAGCTATAACGAGTAGTGTGATTTTTCCTTTAAAACTTCGTAGTGACTGAGAAATCTCAGACTCGGTTAGAGCATCTAATGAGCTGGTAGCTTCATCCAAAATCAAAAGTTTTGGATTTGTAAGTAAAGCGCGTGCAATTCCTAACCTTTGTCTCTGCCCCCCGCTGAGTCGCGTTCCTCTATCGCCTACATATGTGTCTAGTTTATTTGGGAGAGTCGCGACAAATTCATCAAGGCGTGCAATTTTTAGGCTTTCCCAGCAGTGAAGATCTTCGACATCGCTTAATGGATAACCCAAGCCGAGGTTTTCTCGGATAGTTCCATTAATAACGGGAGAATCTTGGGGTACATAAGCAACCGCCCCTGGCCAAGTAGAGAAGGTTGACTTTGGAGATTTTCCTGAAATCTCGACCGAGCCACTTTTCTGCTCTAACGCTCCGATTATGACGTCAACTAAAGTAGTTTTGCCTGCACCAGATCCACCTACAATCGCTATAAAGTCTCCAGGATCTGCAGTAAGGGATACATTATTCAATACTTCAATATTCGTTTTATACTCGAAACAAACTTCCGAAACTTTTACGCTTCCTTTAAAATCTTTGTGATCTCTTGAAATAGGTTTTATTTCAAAGTTTTCCGTAGTCACTGAGGCAAATTCTTCGATTAGATCTACAGTTGGCTTAGCCTGTGCTAGTGACACTTTTATCCCTAAAAATCCTTGCTGTAGCCTAAGTATTGCTGGCAGAATCCTGGTGCTTGCTGCAACAAAAACTGTAAGAGTTGCGATGGCGCGGAAAGCTGTCGTAGTGGAAAATTGGTATGAAGCTAGCAACAAAGCGGTAACAACTAGTGCAATTTCCAAAATATACTTGCTTAATCCGCTCAAAAAACTCATTTTTGCTTGGCCATTAGCTAATTCCAGTCTTATTCCGCCAATTTTGCTTGCATAGTAACCCCTTCGATTGCGAACCAGTAGCTCTCTATATGAAGTTACTGCCTCATAAATTCTCTGGTTACTTTCAATACCCAGAGTTGTTTGATGTTCTCCTAGTCTCTTCATGTCATTGTGCATATTCCGATAGAGGATATAGGCTAACGAGCCGAAAATCACAGCTGTACTTATCGCAGTTACTGGATCAACGAAAAATAATCCTGCCCCCATCACTATCAAGAGTGCGACATCAGCGATTAAGGTAACTAAGGCTCCAATAACGCCAACCATAATTGTTGTAACACCATCGGTAAGAGTGTAAATAGAGTGTTGTGCAGATCGTTGGTTGATTTCAGATACTGGGATCGTAAAATACTTAGAAATTAACACGCGGGACATTAAAGCTGAGCGCCTAGCGAGAAAGAATAAAGTTCTTCGGATAATAATGAGGGAAAGTAATGTCTTGCCGATAAGAGCTAAGGCTGACAAAAGACCTATATACACTACTTGCGTTTCAAGACTGAAACCGTCGAGACCTAAGAAAGTCAGAATAGAATTAACTCGATTTCCTGTTTGCGCCGAACTAAGTCCTGTGATTGAAAGGGAGCTCATAACTCCAATTAGAAGCACTCCTATCAAATCCAAGAAAGCAAGAAAAAGGGTTAGGCAAATCACCAAAACCAGACGCTTGTGATCTCGCCTGGAGAGAAGTCTAAAAGGCGTAGCAATGGACTTTTCTTTAAGTCGAGAAGTTAGTTGGAATACCTTCAAGTTAGCACTCTATCTCGCAACCTATCAGTAGAAGTAATCTCATCTTATCTCGTTTCTTGCCAGTGTTGTAGGGTTCTTGGTTGTGGACCTAATAATAGTCAACTATTCCATGGACCCTAATTCGATGGTTTTTTCTCATCAGGGTGAAATAGCATTTGAGCTTGCCAAGGTGTTTGATTCTGTGACGGTTTTCACGACTGAATCAAATACAGGACCACTCCCAAGAAATGTACGAGTTGTGGAAATCCCATGGAGAAAAAGTTCAAATTTTGGTAACGCAGTTAGAATAATTAGAAGCATTCTGCCTCACTTAATAAAGAATCGTCACTCAGTAGTCTTTACACACATGACTGACATTCATGCAGCGCTTATTTCGCCTTTTACCTGGCTTCTTAAGATGCATCATGTTCTCTGGTACGCCCATGCTCACAACTCAGCCTATTTGATTTGGGCTTCATTCTTCGTCAATAGAATAGCTTCGTCTACCCCTGGATCTTGCAATCTTAGGATTAATAAAGAAAAAATAAGATTTATTAATCAAGGTGTTAACGTAAGACATTTTCCATTTATTTTAAGGGATAAATATTCAATTGGGAAAATGCTCAACTATGGAAGACTTGACCCATCCAAAAATGTCAATCGCTTGATTGAATTGATTGAATCACTAAATGGAAATGATAATTCATTTAAGCTAGATATTTATGGCGCTGCAATGAGTTCGTCTTCAAAAGAATATTTGGAGTTTTGTAAGGCTTCTGCCCAAAAATCAATTCAGAGAGGAAACGTTAACTTTTTAAATCCGATTGAGCGCAGAAACTTGCCTAAGCAGACAAGTCATTATGGATTATTCCTTAATTTCTTTGTTGGCTCACTAGACAAGACTTTGGTTGAAGCAACTCTTATGGGTTTACCTGTGGTTACTTGGAACCAAGAGTATTGTCGTGAGTTTGGTACTTGGAGTAAAGCAAACGCTTCGGAATCTATCAGCTTTATCATTGATGAGATAAATGCTTTGCAACATATCCCAGATGACGAATATGTGAGAGAGGTTTACAGACGTTATGAACTTGCTAAGCAAAATCATTCACTAAATTCTTGGAAAATTCGACTACTAGCAATTCTAAAGAGGGAAAACTAGGTATGAGTTTTAATATTTGTCATATTATCACGACGATTGACTTAGGAGGGGCTGAAAAGCAACTATTAACTTTAGCGTCCTTCCAAAGGCAGTCAGGCGACCACATTGAAGTAATTTTTCTCAAGGACAACCCACGGCTCTTGAAAGAGTTCTTGGATGCTGGAGTTGAGATAAACACATCTTTTTCATCCTTAAGCTTCTTCCAACAAATTCTTCGGCTTAGAAAAAAGACTAAGGATCATAAAACTGTTTTTCACGCACACCTACCGCGTGCAGAGTTGCTGTGCGCCTTTGCTCTTCCAAAAAAGTCCTTCATAGCCACAAGGCACAACGCAGAAGCTTTTTTCCCAAAAGGTCCAAGATTGGCTTCGATACTCTTATCGAGGTATGTGCTTCATCGAGCTAGCGCATCTATTTCAATTTCAAGGGCCGTAACTGAATACCTCATTTCATCTCACGAACTGAGCCCAGCACAGATCAACTATGTAATCCATTATGGACTTCAACGCACGAAGGTAACTACCAGGGGGTCTTCTAAAGAAGTGAAAAAAGTGGTGCAGCTTGGCACTGTGTCCCGGTTAGTTCCCCAAAAAAACTTAGTTTTGCTCCTTGAGTCCTTGCAGATTTTGCGCAAGAGTGGTTCTTTCGACTTCAGATTGTCAATCGTTGGAATTGGTCCTGATAAAGATGAACTTTCAACTGTTGCAAAAAAATTGAGTATTGATGACGCAGTTGAATGGGTTGGGCAACTAACTGAAACCGAAACCTTCTATCAAGGATTAGACATTTTTATACTGAGTTCAAACTATGAGGGTTTTGGTTTAGTACTCTTGGAGGCTATGTTGCAAGGAGTGCCTATAGTTGCAAGGCGAGTCTCTGCAATCCCTGAAGTTCTAGGAATGAAGCACCCAGGGCTGCTAGACACTAGTACTCCTCAGGAGATGGCAGGACGGGTGAAAGAGATCATCACTAACCCAAATCTACTGAGTGAAGTGCTAATTCATCAACGTAAACAGCTGGCTGAGTTCTCGATTGAAAAAACCTACAGACTTCACTCAGTTATTTACGCTAAAATGATTAACTCCGCACCCAACCAATAGCAAATGTTGAACTTTAATTCACTATTACCCCCCCTACGAATTCATTCGTGGGGGGGGTTCGGTTCCCAACTAAATGCGCTCGCATTTACCCTCGATTTTTTAACAATAAGCTCAGGCAGACGAGTCCATTTGGTCATCCATACTGGTGGTGTTACACGCCGTTCGATGGAGATAGCTGAACTATTACCCTCGTATATTTCTTGGAGTGAAGTTAATGACTTTAGTCATAAAACTAACACACGGAAACGTAAGTTCAAATTACGATACTTCGTTTCCCTGTTATCTAAGAAATTAGGATTTGTTGTTTTTCCTGAAAGAAATAGTGATTTCACAAAAATAAAATTTTGGACTATTTCTAGTCGAGGCCATTATTCTTACATTAGCTTTAGTGAAAATACAATAAATATGATTTTTAAAATCATAACAAAATCAGGCCCTAAAAGTAAGAATTATGAAAACATAGTTCACTATCGCCTTGGAGACTTACTATCTGTGGGGAAAGGATTTGTAGAACCTTACAATCTTCTCCAACTCACGGATTCTATAGGTGTTAAAAAATGGCATGTTTTGACGGATTCGCCAGACATGGCTCAGAAAATGTTCAATGACTTATCACGTAGAATTCTGATAAATGAAATACTTAAACTTCCTCCAGTTCTCCTAATTAAAGCAGGAGTACAAAGTCGAATATTTGTAGGAACAACGTCAAAATTATCGATCTGGATATGCGTTTTTAGAATTTATCTAGATTCTGGAGTAACTTTCATGCCCAAATCTTTAAGAGTAAACCTAGTGCAACTTTTTGAGGGTCAAACCCCAAAAAACCTTGACTTCTATTAAGTTACCCTTGTTGAAGGTTTATAAGCGTCAATAAACATAGTGTGCTGAAAGCTTAATCATCGATTCTTCATATACTCCTACCGAAACTCCGGTTTTCTTTTGTATCTGATACCAAGGTACTGGAACAATCATGCTTCCTCCAGCTCTTTTGCAAAGCATTCCACCCCACCAAGCAAATGAGCTGTTCGAGACTCCCACGACTTTTGCGCCTGCCATTAGTTGGAATGTTGCAATCTCGTTCAATCCTTCAAGTTTGATCAACTCAATTCCTCTGATATTCTTCAACCGTGCTTCTGCAGTTGTCCAGTCATCAGTAACAATGAATACTTTTTTGACTCCTAATTTTTCTACCGCAACAATTACTTTTAAGTAGTATTCATTGCTCAAAACACCCAGTGATTCTCTGTGCCGCTCTTGGTAGTAATCACCCCCCCGTAGGTGAATTACTGCGTACTCTCCTTTAATATTCAGCTCCTTGCCTGTATCGCAGAGATTAAGTAAACTTTGCAATTCAGTTAAAACAATTGAAACCTCATGTGCTAGAAATTCTAAACTTTGAAAAAAACCTAGATGAATGAATGGATGCGATATATCTATGCCATCAAAGTCCTGAATTTTTAAGTTTCTACTATCTAAAAACTTTCGCCTTCCGAATTTTGACCACTTAGACTCTGGAACAAATTTCCTTCGATAATAAGGGCTACTAAAGTTGTGACTATTAAATTCCAGATTATGGCTGCACTCTTTTGTGAGCATGGAAATTATATTTGCTCCATCAAATAAGTGGGTATGAGAATTTTTCTCATTGTGAATGTGAACGACTTTAGTGAGCCTTGAGTCTGCTAGCTTATGAGCAAAAGATAACTGCCAAAGCTGATTCCCTAGGCCTCCATTCAGGAGCACGTAGTTATTGCGCACGTATCGGAGGCTATTCAATCTTTAGTTTTAGGAATCTCAGAAGTCTTACTATCTGATATGGAGCCTCAAAGAACCAAATGCGTAATCTTCCCATTTTCCCTATCCTAACGAATAACTGATCATAATACTCCCCTGAGAAAGACTTCCTGCTGATAGATTTCTTAAAACCGATTGGAGTTAAAATCCTCTCTATCTCCTCATGTGTCACTGAAAAAGTAGAAATAGAGGACTCATCGGTAATCTCGCAAACAATAAAATCTATTCTAGAGAGTAGTTTCCTTGCACCTTGGAGGACCTTTGATTCAGCACCTTGTACATCTAAGACTAACAAAGTTGGTTTCCTAACCGTTAAATTCTGAAATTCATGGTCCAAAGTGGTGGTTTTGACCTTCATTATGTGGACCTCCTCTACTGGTAGTTTAGGCTCAAACAAACTGTTATGAGCTCGATTTGGCATAATCCAAAAATCTAATGACGTGTTTACCTCTGACCAAAATACTCCCTCGATAACATAACTTTTTGGATAGCGTAATCGAATCTGTGACGCACAGAACGGATCTGCTTCACACCAGTATATTTCCTGTATGCCTAGTAATTCGTATTGATTATTATCCTGTCCATAGTGAGAACCCACATGTACTACGGCACTTGGAACAATACCCATTAATTTCATTAATATATGATTACGAATCATAAATTTCAATTCTTATGTAGCTCATAATAAAAATGATTTCCAAGCCGCCGTTGAAAAGTCATGGTAATACTCATTGCTGTTGCTAAGAGGCTTACTGTCAACATAAACTAGAAACTCACTTAGGTTTTCCTCATAATCTTCAATTGCGTAGAAATCTCCAAATTCCTCTAACTCCGCAAAAAAGGAGTTACTTTTCGACGTAATGATGGGAACATTATTAGCTAAAAAATATCCTGCATAACCTGATGATTGCTTTACGTAATTCTTATGCATTAGTAATGCTATCTTTATTTGTGATAGATACAAACGAAATTCAGAGTCAGTTGTGCCATGTGGTATAAAGGTTATATTTGGGTAAGCCACCCGATATTCATCGATCTCTACACTTGCCGGCAGTTTAACAATTGGATTAAAAAATCTTGATTTACGCAGAATTATCTCGATATCACTAAGGGTAAAGCTGCGTCCGACTGGCCAAAAAATCCCAATTCTGTTGCGAGCAGCATTTATAGATGGTGTCTCTCTTTGAAGTCCATAATGGGAAGGCACATGTATTACCTCTCCTAAATACTTAATTGATTCGATAGCCGAAGACTTTACTTCCATTGCTATAATTGGCTCAATAGCAGCTTGATTTACAAACCTCGTAAAATATTCCCACTCCCGTGAAGTCTTTGGTGCATCAAGAATTCTCATTCGTGGTTTATATTGGCCAACAAGTAACTTATCTAGTCTAATTAAATGGTTAAGTCGAGAGGATGTGATTACAACCGTTGATGAAGGGGATTGAACTTGCGTTATTGCTTTTCTAACACACCTAGACAAATCTCTAAAAATCTGTCGATCAACTAGTGGCTTGAAAAGCCTTGAGTGATCCAGCTTCATTTGATGTAGCGTCACTCCAAGTGAAGTGATCCTTATGTCGCCGAATTCTGAATCGAGACTTGCAATTTGAGCTTCTACTGAAAACTTCTTTAAAAAGTTCTTTATTGTATTCAGCTCATCCTGCGCGTGACCTACCTTAGCATGAGACCATGTGTTCGTAATGGTGTAAGAATTTGACATACTAGGTCGTAGCTTTCATGCTCAAAATCCGAGCGTTTCGCATATTCAGATAGTACTAGTTTGGATTTGATATATGTATTTTTGGGCCATCGAATAGGGGAGTAATTTCTAAGAACCAGAGATTGATTGAATTGAATAGCCTTCCTCTCTAAGAAGTGAGCAGAGAAATCGAAATGTTGATTAAAAACCAACAGAAATAGCCTAGGATAGGAATGTCTCTATCAAGATATTGAGAGTGCTAGTGCTTTTAAGAATTAATCTAAAGCATATACACATCAAGATATGGAAGAGGAGTTACCTTGACTGTGCTGCCAATTCTTGTGACTTGTTTTGCACGGCCGGATCTATTGGAGCGTAGTCTCTCCAGTCTTATGGAGGCAGGTATACCTGTTCAATTTTTTTTTCATATTGATGGGCCAAGATTGGATAATGCTGAAGACGTTGTCGCAATTGAACGTTGTAAAGGTGTTATTGAAAACTTTTGTGGAGAGAAAAATCCAATAATTAAATGCTCTTCGAAAAATCTTGGAGTAAGAGAGGCCATGCTTTCCGCCATTTCATGGTTTTTTAATCAAGTTGAATTTGGTCTAATTTTAGAAGAGGACATTTTGCTTCATCCAGAAGCTTTGAGAATCGCATTAGATTGTCTAATTAAGTTTGAAGAGGACTTAACAATTGGGGCCATATCCCTGCACAATAATGTTCCAAAAAAGCTCATCAGGCATCATTATGATCTCTATTTAAGCAATATAACATTTCTTTGGGGATGGGCTACTTGGAGAAATCGTTGGGTAGCGACCTCTGGTGGTATTGAAAATCCATTCCAACGTCTACGTTATTGCAAGCTTTACAAAAAAATTGGCTTTATGGGCTTTCTCTATTTCCTAAAGTTCTTGAATTACAAGGCAAAATTTAGCTGGGATGGAGATGTATTGCTTAATTACTGGGAACATGGTTATAGAACTATTTTGTTTCGGGAGAATCTTGCTTGGAATATCGGTTTTGACTCGAGGGCAACGCATACTAAAAAACAGATACTGCAACGTCCAATTTACGCAGGAACATTAGAGAATTTAACCGAAATGAAATGTTTTATGGATACAGACCGAGATTTTGAGAAGTTGATTGTTAAAGAGGTTTTCGAATTAAAGAGTTTGAAGTTGAGATTTCAGTATATTAAGTGGTTCATAAAAAATATTCGAAATTTCATCAATGCTTAGGCAGTGAGAGAATTCAAGGTGTTGAATTTTTTTAATCCTCTTTACGGACAAAATGAGAAATGGTGCTCGCAGGGTAATCTGGCACAAATTAAATCATCTTCGGATACTAATGTGTATAAGTGGATTCGGTAAGTCTTGATTCCGCTACATTCTTGAGCCGCCCATGAGAATCGAACTCATGACCTTCGCTTTACGAGAGCGACGCTCTACCGACTGAGCTAGGGCGGCGATGCTTTAAAGCTTCAAGCTTTGTAAGAATTAATCCAAGCGTACAACGCCATTAGGCGTTGCTAGGTGAACTGCTACAAGTCCGGTTTCTCCATCATTTACCGCTGGGTCAACCCACTGAATTTCAACACCATCGAAAGCTTTTGATAGGTCTGAGCCAA
>Ga0315901_10006002_pt1 | contig 14631 bp, 13 predicted proteins | sample LakEriMetagenome_10_FD_203761 | JGI IMG/M metagenome (GOLD analysis project Ga0315901, IMG submission 203761) | Freshwater fungal communities from buoy surface, Lake Erie, Ohio, United States - Buoy 2 MA116 | ecosystem: Environmental > Aquatic > Freshwater > Lake | place: USA: Lake Erie, Ohio... | reverse complement strand
GCCATGTCTCCTCCTTTTCGGTATCACCTTACTTTATTGTATCACCCTTTGTCAAGCCGCGCTCGGGAAGGCAGCACAAGTGGTACTTCTGGTTTCCGCGCTTGACTATAGGGCCAAGTCCCATGGCGACAATGCTTGCCCGCTTGGACGGACACATCTTGCTTGAGCAAGGCTGGTTACGGAAGGTATTGTTCTCTGTCATATTGAAACGCCTCCAAATACTCATACAGAACCTCACGCCACTTTCTTGACGATTCAGTCTTCATTCGATGATGCCAGCCACAAAGCGTGACGAGATTCCACATTTCTGACGGGCCGCGTTTTCCCATTCCAGAATTGAATACGTGATCGAGCTCCAGTACGATTTGGCCACCTGGTCCAAATTGGCTTCCGCACTGATCGTGCATCCCAATCCTTGGCCCAACGCATCCTCGGTCTCGATCCAAGATAGCCTTCCTTAGCGCCGGCGTCACCGGATCTTTGTGTGCCATCAGACCTTCTTTGCGCCACGTGCCTTCTTCGGCTTCTTCTCTGGCGCTGGGTTGTTGATTTTGATCGGGAGTCGCTCGCCCTTATCCTGCTTTAGCACTTTGCAGGGGAGGCAAAAGCAAGGCTGCACATGGAAGTATTTATCTGCCATGGAGTTTTACCCGTTTCTCTCTCTGGCTTCGACTGAACGCATAACCTTGTTGGACCAAGCCTTGCCAGCGTCGCCACCCCAGAGAGCCCAAGCAATTCTTCCAGCCGAAGGGAAGCCCTTCTGGCCAGGAGCCCAGCCTTCACCGCGCTTGTCAACTTCGTGCCGGGCAAGATACGAGCGCATCTTTCGCACTCGTGCAATCGTCATCTTGTTGCCGATCAGCATTCTCGCCGTCTGCTGCCCGGGGCCAATGCCGCCGCGACCAAACTCTCTTCTCCAATCAAGACCCTTCTTTGCCTCCGCCCTCACGCCAGCAGGGACATTCAAGTTAATCCCGTCTGCCTTCTCGGCATCAAAGACCGAAAGGTCCTGCGCTAGAGGATGGGAGGACTTGTAGGCATCGGCGATTTGCTGGTCGCCATCATAGTAGGCGACGACTTCTGCACCGAGGCGGCTAATCCTTTGTGATTCGTAGCGCTTGAATTGCAGGACGGTATCATCTGGGAATGTGTTGCACAGGACGTCAATCACGTTGATGCCACACTCCTCAAGCTCGGCGCGGATTTCTTCCTTGTTGGACTTAGATCTAGAGATTGCAATAACCTCTGCGCCGTTCTCAATGTAGTTGTCAATTGCGTCAATGACTTCTGACGGGCAATGCTCGGACAGAATGCTTTCTGGCTCTATGACGACAATTGACTTCTTGCCAGACTGCTGATTTGCGCCCATCTGCGGATTGGGTTTATTGTCAAGCTGCTCCTTACCCTGCTCGGGCTTCTTTGGCTGGTTGTCGGAGTCTGTATTGCCGCCGTTTGGGTTTTGTGGTCCCTCTGGAGCGTCTGGGACGGTAGGCGGCGCTGGCTGATCTGGGTCGCCAACCTTATTCTTAAGGTACAGCTCATAGAAGCGCAATGGCATATACCCAAGCGGGCTTGGCATCCAGATTTCGTTGCCCATGTCGCCGACTGCCTCTTGACCGCGCTCCTTGAGCGCATCGTTGAGCCTCAGCCACGGGAGGCCGGCAAGTGCCGCCTTGTAGTAATCGGCAACAGCCTGAGCGGACTCTCTGCCCACATCTGTGTACACGAAGCGAAGGTTCTTGTCATACAACCAGACGATCTCGCGGGTAATGTAATCCGCGATTAGCTCGCATAGCGGTGCGATGCCGTTGTCGGCAGTGAATGCCGCCCCATACTCAGACGTGCTCTTATTCACGTCAAAGTTCAAACCGATATCTTGTGGCTGCACGCCGAAGACCGCGCAGATCTTTCTGGCCAGATAAATCTGCCATTCCATAAACTGCATGTCTCTGTTGGATTGGGCCATTGGAATCCACTTGACCCCCTTGCCGCCGCCGGTGATGGCGGTTTGGCTCTTGCCAGCGATCTCGCCTTCCCAATATGTCTTGAATGCGTCGACCTGGTCTGGGCGGACGCCCTCACCAAGGTCAATGATGCCCGGAGGTGTTGCCTGTTCAACAATATTGTTGTTGTACTTTGCTGCGCGCAGGTCAGCCTCAATGGTTTCGGCAAGAACTTCTAGCGGGGAAAGCCCAAGCGGAGAGTAGGTAACCTTGTTAGCAACGATGACAACCATCTCATCGTTCTTGTATTCCGCAATAACCTTACCCGTGTCGTCGTATTCAAAATATCGCGGCTTCTTTAGGTTGCTGCCATCCCAAGTTGGGTCAAAAGCAATTCTTGAAGCATCTTTTGGCCAAAGATTCTTAATGGGGTCTGTCGTTCTGCCGGCTCTGGCGCCAACAGTCAGCTCTTTTTCAATTGCCCCCTGGTCAAGAACAAGAATGTCCTCAACAATTGGCTCGATAAACGAACGCCAAGAGTCCATTCGAGTGTTTGGGTCGCGTAGGAGGTGCTTAATCTTGTGCACAACTTCCACGCTTGCCTGGCTCTCGCCGTCAATAGTTACAATGTCCCATCGCGCTCGGCTAATCTGCTGACGTCGAAGGTTGATGGCAGCGCGAATCCATGGATTGTTACGGGACCACTTGCGAAGCATGTTGACCGATCGCTTCTGCACAGTGCTCTGACCCGCCCCGCGAGCATACGGCTGCGAGTCGTAGTTGGGGATAAGGATCGCGTCCTTAATCGCATCAACCGTTGCCTGAGCTTCTGACGTAACTTCGGAGCGCTTTAGTCGCTCCCACGGCATCATTACCACGGATTTTCCTCTTTCGGCTTTCTTGTTCTCCAAGATCTAATTGCGCTAGTAATCGCGGTCTGGTCCAAATCCTTGTTTACGATTGCTCTGGCTTCCGTATACTTGAACGGAACCATTCTAACCCCATCGACCATTCCAATGCCACGAAAGGACGGTAGTCGAGCCCACCATTTTGGCACGACGTATCGTCCGTCCTCAAAATGAATCTCAACGCTTTCGCTGAATTCCAATTTATTCCTCGTCCCCCTCTTCGGTCTCAGCGTCGGGGTTGTCCCCGCTAAGCCCAAGAATGGCGTCGGTATCTACAATATTCTGGTCTCGGAACTTTTTCCAGAAGCCATCATACTCAATTTTATCATCTTCGTCCAGCCTAGCCAATTCTTCCTCAACGTGGCGAGAATACTTAATCTGCTGGGGGACGCTTCTTTTGACAGACTTAAGCGTATCGTAACAGTCTGGGCAAACAGAGTAGCGCTTCTGCCCCTTGGCCCTCGGCACCATTGGCTCCGGCACCAGCCTGGTCTCAAGGTGCTCCGGCCCAACCATAATGGTGCACAGGGCGCATCTTGGGTGGGCTCGATGAATCTCCTCATAGCGCTTCATGATGGGGGAAAGGGTCTTTTGCAGCCGCCTCATAGTAAGTACAATGTCAATAAGGGCGGTCTCGGACGCGTTCAATTCCCGGCACAAATGGCAGTTAACTGCCCCTCTCTCACACATGCCTGTCAGTATACACTTTTCCTAACAATCTGTGCAAAAATCATGTATATTAGCAGCATGTGTAGGAATGAACATCCTTGCGAAAAGGTCCTTATTGATGGATCATCTACGGGTGATCATACGGGACTATCTACTGACACAGCCGTCTATCAGGTTGATGGCGGCAGCGCCCCGTGCGCCTTTGAAGCATAGTAGCCGGAGGAAATGAACTTGGACTTCAAGATTTATACAAATGCCCTAAAGGCATATGAGAACGAGAGCGGCGAGAAGTTTGTCGCTGGAACCACATCTTCCTCAATCAGGGACCTCCATGGCGACGAGATGTCCCTCGGGGCGCTTAAGTCAATGGCGGACACTGCCCGCCAGAATATGACTGTCTTTTTGAATCATAATTACAACGTCCCAGAGGACCTTTTTGGCTCGGCTACTGACGCTGAGATTGTAAAGAGATGGGACGCAGAGACCAATCAGGAAGTTTATGACCTTGACGTTAACATCCGTGTCGTAAACGAGGACGAAAATCCAGAGGCGCTTCGTGCATATCGCGCAATCAAGCGCGGTGTCAAGCTTGGTCTTTCTATTGGCGCAAGGGTCGAAAAGGCCAGCCGCAAGGCCGCGCAGGGTGACCAGCCAGAGTCAATTGTGATCGAAAAGGTCAGACTCCTTGAGGCAAGCGTGGTGGGCATCCCTGCCAATCAGAGGTCATACCTGCACAATGCCATCAAGAGCATCAAGTCGGCTGGTGTCGATCTTGACCTCCTCGACAACGAAGAGCCAGCCGAAAAGGCTGCCCCAGACGCCCTTGAGACGGGCGACTTTGTTACCTGGAATTCAAGCGGCGGAGCCGCCAGAGGAAGAATTACCAGAGTTGTCAAGAGCGGGAAGGTGAGCATCCCTGATTCTGATTTCACTGTTCAGGGAACCCCAGAAGACCCGGCTGCCCTCATTAGAGTCTACCAGAAGAGCGGCGAGGGCTGGGCGGCCACTGAAACCATTGTTGGCCACAAGTTCTCTACCCTCAGAAAGATTCAGCCGCTTAAGGCTGGGGTTGACCTAATCGATACCTCCAAGGCCGTTGAGGTTGAAGGGCAGCAGGGCGCAGACAAGGCGCCACTCGTTGGGGCCCTCTACACGCTTCTTTCGGAGGCGACAGCCTTCTACCTCAAGGCACATGGTGCCCATTGGAACGTGGTTGGAGAGGGCTTCTCTCAGTACCACGATTTGTTTGAAGAGATTTATGAGGACGCCCATGCGTCACTCGATCCAATCGCCGAGAGCCTGCGAAAGCTAAACTCCCCGGCGCCAGCAGAATTGAAAGATCTTGCTGGAATGGTCAACAGCGCCCCGCGCGCAGAAGACTATGAGGCGGAATCTCTTGCGGCAGATCTGTATGCCGCAAACGAAAAGCTTTTGGAAAACATCATGGTCGCTTTCAAGGTGGCCAGCGATGCCAACCAGCAGGGTATTGCGAATTTCTTGGCAGAGCGCCAAGACATGCACCAGAAGTGGTCATGGCAGCTTCGTGCCTCGCTTGCCCCAGAGGAGGAAGAGTCAATGGAAGACGAAAAGCCGGAAATGCCGGGCGATGCTCCGGAATCAGAAGAAAGCAGTGTGGAGAATACTATGGATAGCGAACTTGAGAAGAAGACCCGTGTGACCGTTACGGTCAGCACGGACAACGAAGATAAGCAGCCAGTAGCGGCTCCAGCAGTTTCGGAAGACGAGACTGTTGCCCCTGAGGATAAGGAAGAGGTTAAGGCCTCTGCTACCCCAGACGGCGAGGAAGACGCTCCGGTCGAGGAGCCTGAGGAGGCCGAAGAGCCTGCTAAGGACCCAGCCGTTGCTGCACTTGAGGCGCTTGGCGCCAAGCTTGTCGAGGAGGAGAAGTCCCTCGACGGCGATGAATCATCCGTACAGCCGGAAGCGGCCGAGGCGGAAGTTGTTGTTGAGGCCCCCGTTGAGGAGGCCCCAGCAGCGGAGGTTGTCGAGGCTGACGTGGCTCCCCTTGAGGAAGTCAAGTCAATCGCAAAGTCCGCTCTCGATGCAGCCAATGCTGCTCACGAGGAGGTCGCTGCCCTTGCGGCAAAGGTGACCGAACTCGCCGAGTCAAAGGCCAAGGTCGAAGAGGATCTGTCGAAGGCTCTTGATCTCATCGAGCGCATTAGCGCTCTTGGGGTTGGGCGAAAGTCCGTTGACGTCCCGCAAGGAATTCAGGTTAAGGCCGCGGAGACCGCTCCGTGGTTGAGCCCATATGTACAGCGCGTCCTTGAGGCGCAGAAGGATTAATAGATCATGAGTGAGATTCGTGAGAAGCTCCAGGACGTCGAGCGAGGCCTTGCCTCGTTGAACGACGGCCATGTTGGTCGCGAGATCGACGTTGAGAAGAAGAGCACGTTTGACCCAGCAGAGGCCTATGCCGTTCAGCGCGAACTTCGCAAGAAGTTCTCGAAGATGTCGGCCACCGAGCTCAATGAGATGCTCGATGTTCAGGCTTCGGCTCAGGTTGGCAAGCAGGCCGATTCGGCAGTGCTTAACCAGCTTGCGATGTCGAACCCAGCAATCGCTAAGGCCCTTGATAGCTCGGCCGGTACGGCGCTTATTCGCCAGGACCTCGAGCCTATTCTTTACAGCCTTTTCGTAAAGAAGTTCCCATTCTTTGAGCGCATCCGCAAGGAGCCGGCAAACGGCCTCGTGCACGCGTTCAACCAGCAGACCGCCTACGGCGATGCAGTCTTCCAGACGGAGACCGGCACCGTGACGGATGACACCGCGACCTACGCGCGCCAGACGACTAACGTCGCCGTGCTCGCCACCCGCCGTGGTATCACGCTGAAGAATCAGTTCGCGCTTGGTCAGGGCGGCTCGCCGTTCAATGGCCTTTCGCAGGAGCTTGGCAGCGGCGTCACCGCCATTGCGCACAAGCTTCAGAAGACCCTGTTCCAGGGCAACGCAACCGTTACCACGGGTGCGGGCGCAGCGACCGAGCTTGGTGCCTATGATGCCAACTCGTTCGACGGCCTCCGCAAGCTCCTTGGCACGGCCGCTGCTGCCGGCAACGAGATCGTTGGCAAGGGTACGGCTTCGTACCTCTCCACGATCAACACTGCTGTCGCTGGCGTCCTTGACAACGGTGGAAACCCATCAGCGATCGTTTGCACCCCGACGGACTACGCCGGTCTTGTAAACGAGCTTACGAACCTTGTTCGCTACAACGCCCCTTCGCAGGTTGACCAGCTCGCTGGCGCAACCTTCGGCTCGGTCGTGACGGCGGCTGGCTCCCTGCCGATCCTTGCGGTCCCAGGCGACGCCATTGGCGCGTATGCAATCTCCGGAACCGACTACCGCGATATGTACGTGGTTGACGAGTCCGGCTGGTCGATGCCGTACCTCGGTTCGGACTCGATCACGACGCTCGAGATTCCAATTGGCGTGAACGGCGCCCTGACGCGACTCTACATCATGTATGTGATGCAGGGCTTCGCGAACAAGGCTCCTCAGTTCCAGGCCAAGATTCGCGTAACCGTCTAATCTAGTCAATTTGCTGAAGGGACCCCGGAGCAATCCGGGGTCCCGGAAGCGTTAGGAGCGGAAAATGTTTGATGAGAAGAAGGAAGCTCCTGCGGTGGATTCCGCAGCAGTAGCCAAGAAGGCCGTTGCGGCTGCAAAGGTTGCTGTTGCCGACGACCAGATTGTCAAGATTCGCAATCACAGCGGCCTTTCATCCCTGGTACTCGGCGACGGCACCGTCGTTCGTTTCCACCTTGGAGTTGGCAGCATTAAGGCTAAGTACCTTGTAGAAGCAGTTGCACAGGGTTGCACCGTAGAGGCGGAACCAGCTGTTGCCCCTGCAAAGAAGGAACTCACCGATGCCCAAAAGGCTGAGCTGGAGAAGGTTTTCGGCAAGGCCGAGTAATTAACTCCGTAGTTTGCGGTGGGGCTCGCAGGACACTTAATAGGTGCCATGCGGGCCCCATTGCTTTAGGATGGACAAATGATAAGAGTCACCGTAAACATCGATAACCCAGCAACAGCGGCGTCTTCCTATACCCACATCCAAATCGGGCGAGCATCGACTGAGGCTTACGCTAACGCCCAGAACGGAACGTTTACTAACCTGGGTTCCGTCTTGGCCCTGGACTCAAAGGTTGGCGTATATAACTACACGGATTCAGGGTACCCAACTAACTACTGGTACTCTTATCGCCTATTCAACTCGGGAACGTCAGCTGCCAGCTCGTGGGCTACCGCGTTTCAGGGCAAGGAGCTCGGCTATATCACCGTATCTGAGTTTAGGGAATACGAACTTGGCGCTATTAGCATGCCAGACGGAACGGAGTCAACGGACAATCGTCTTGAGCGCCTAATCTCTGTAGCCTCCTCAATGGTTGATGCATATTGCGGGTTCTCTTTCCAGTACCTTGCGGCAACCGAGCAGCACGTCTGGAACCAAGAAACCAGACGGGTATTCCCGTATAACGCACCAATTATTGATGTTGAGTCCCTGGAGGTGTTCGTTAGCAACACCCAGAAGGCAACCTTCAGCAACACCGACCTTTTCCTGAATAACACACAAAATTACGTGGAGGTCACCAGCCTCGCAAATGTCACATACTCGCTGTTCCCGGCAATTGTTGCCCTCGGGCTAATTAACCCAGTTGCAAAGATTGTGTACACACATGGCTACAAGGTCCCACCGCATGAAATTAAAGATGCAACTGCGCTAATCGCCATTGACCTTGCAGCAAGAGACTCGCTATACCAGAGCGGCATGGGTCTCCTGACAAGGCTGACAGTTGGCGATACCACGATGGAGCGCCTGCCACAAGTTGTTGGCGGTCGCTATTCAGCGCTCTCTATCCCGCCAACAGCTGCGGCCATCCTTGACCAATACGTATCGGTGTCTCTGAGATGATTCCAGGGGCAATGGCCACAGTCACCCTCAAAAGAAAGGGGATGTCAAGCCAGGCGGCTGACGGAACCCCAATCACAACAGACGAGACCATATGGGTCAAGAAGTGCCACTACCAATCCCTGAGGGAGGATGGCAGCCGCGACTACGCAACGCAGACTGGTATGGCAGCTCGACAGGTGTATCGCTTCTGGACCCCATACCTTGAGGGGCGAGATAGGCCAAGGCTAAATGATCGGCTAGAAACCGATGGCCTCGAGTTCCGCGTCATCGCGCTAGACTTCGAGGCCATCCGTCACCATCTGCTGCTTAGGGCAGAGCGAGTCGATCGCTAGTCAATCCTGCACGGCATGACCTTCAGGTCATCCCAGCCGTTCTCATTGACCGCCAGTGTCAAGATGCCTGAAGGGGCGTCAACCCCCGCGACCTCTCGGTACCACTGGGAGCCACCGTCAAGCGACGGGGCCTGAATGTGGGTCCTTGCGCCATGCTGAGCAAGGGCAAGGTGATGGTAATGCCCCGTGAGGAGCAGCGTGGCGTCAGAGACTGGGGCCATTCCCAGCGCCTGTCGAGCCCACCAGTTTTCAATCTTACCGATGGCATTTCCGCCGCCGCGTCGGGCCTGGTGCCCGTGAGCAAGGGCGACGATCGTCCCGTAGACGTCAATGGTCACGGTTAGGTCGTTCTTTGGGATCACAAACTTAACGTGCCCATACGCCTCTTCGTTTGCGGCAAGAATCTCTGCAACCTGCTCAAATACGGCAACGTCGTCGTTGTCGCCAAAGGTAGTGAATGCCTTACCGCCCTTTCGGTTTTCACCGTGGTTTCCAGGGATACAGGCAACCAGCATTTCCGGCGCAAACTTAGACCACTGTGTGAGCGCCTTGGTAATGAGTCGGCGAGCAACGGTTACCTGCTCTCGGCGGTCAAGGTCTGTCTGGAATGCTTGCATGTCGTAGTGACCGTCGCAGGACTCAATGATGTCCCCAAGGCCAACAACTACAAGCTTAGATAGCGGCCTACCAGCCTTTCGAAGCTCTTTCCAGCGGCTCTCAACCTCGTTGATCCCCGCAAGGAAGCGCTCAACGATCTTGGCGCTGCCGCCATTCTCACCCTTGCCCAGCTGAAGGTCTGAGATGGCGACAACCATTGCCGTGCCATTGTCAGTAACCTCAGGTCGAACAAAACGATGCTTCTTAATCTCGTCAATAATTTCCTGAACGTCCGACCCCATGGAGGCCGCCTTGCGCACAACCTTGCCCTTCCACTGCCTGTTCAGCACGCCGAGCGTGTCGCCCCAGACGTTGAAAAGAACTGGCTCTACAACGTCAAAATGCTCTGGGTCAAGACCCCAGACCTTGAGAACAGTAGCCCAATCTGGGGCGTTCTCTGCGGGCATTCCCGTCGTGGTGATGGTTCCCTCATTGCCGTTCCAAGACACACCGGGCTCCCAACCCTCTGGGTGCTGGCGCTTTGGCCGTCTCTCAGCCTGCATTTCTGTCTGGATTGCCTTGATTTCGTCTAATGGGTTTCCCACTATTCGCACCTACACTCTCTTCGGCGATGTCGGGCAAGCGTATGCGGCTTGGCGTCATGGCCATTCTTTAGCAACCATCTAGAGATGGCGCTAGAGTCAATAGAAAGATCACCCAGAGCTGCGACCATCGCGTCCCGCTTCTCTCCGTCAACGGAGGACAGGATGGCCTTAATGCTGCACTGTGGACCCTTCTTTGTGGATGTTCCACGGATCTCTTCCAGAATGTTCTCTACAGACATACGTGCTCCTTCTTTGACGGTAGGACATTCACCTACCGAGACAGCATAACAGGTATACGGATACTTTTCCACATGTGCACACAAATGTGTACGGGAAAGAGGAAGCCCCGGTGGGGCGTCACCGGGGCTTCCTGGAAGGAGGGGTTCGGGACCCCTCGCTGTTACTTGCCGAGAAGGCGGCCTAGCAGGCTCTTCTTCTTAGGAGCCGCACTCTTTTTCGCGGGGCTCTTCTTGGCTACCGGCTTTGCTGCCGGCTTGCCTGCCTTCTTGGCTGGGGCTGGCTTTGGAGCGACCTTCTTCTTGTCTGCCATTTCTATATTTTCTCCCACTATATGACTTACGGCTAACTGCCGCAGTGTCACTATAGCACATTACTTGGCAGGCTCTTCGTCGTCCCAGCCCTCGCCAGCAAGGCTGCCAGCAAGCTGGTCGGCAACTCCGTCGCCGTCCGTGTCGATTGCCGAGCCGGCAATGTGGGAAGTATCCGCAAGGGCGGCTTTCTCCTCAGCCTTTACGGCCTTTGCCTTGCCAACGCCAAACTTCGTGTCCTCTGGGTTGAGGGCGCGAACGATGACCTGGAGGGTTGCCGCAATGGCGCCAGAAGCCACAGTCCGGAAGTCGTCATTGCTCATGTCCAGGATTGGAGCCCCGGTTGCCAGCATGACGGCGATACCGGTCGCAAGTCCAACGCGGAACGCCTCAAGAAGCGCCTCGTCAACGCCAGTATTGTCCAAAATCCACTTAATCTTTGTCCACAATGCCATGATATTCTCCTGCTTACTTCTTAACGCCTGTACCGCCGCACGCTGGGCACGGGGTTGGCTTTACCGGGGCCGCCGGCACGGGCGCTGGGGCAGGCTGCACAGCCGCCTTCTTTGCCTCAACGATGATGATGTGCTTAAAGGCCGGGGCCACGTGCTTCTTAGAGAGGCGCTTTGAGTCTGCCAGGGTAAGAAGGATCTTCTCGTCAATCTTTACTCCGAACTGCTCATTTCCCTTGCCAGAACGCGTTGGGCAGACCCACTGCCAGCCGTCCTCTGGGTCATAGACCGCGGAGGTCATATGCCCATAGGTGCGGTTAGGCTGCTTCTGCTTCACCCACCACCAACGCTTCCACCGGGCGTGCCACTCAGAGACCTCTAGGTCTGCCGGGTAGCCAAATGGCTGCTCGACCCAGACCCCAAGGGCTGCGCCGGCTTTTGCGCTGGCAATGACATCGTTCCAGTCCTTTGCCCAGCGGGCATTGGCGCCAAGCTGTCGTGCCGTCAGGATGAGGTCGCCAAGCGTTGATCCGTTGTCGCTTACGCCCTGCTTGTCGATCTTTCCGGTTGCCTTGGTCTTTGCTGCGATCCCGTCTGCGGCGCTAAAATCGCCACCGGGAGCATACTTGTTAACCCAGGAAACCATTGCGGCGACTGAGGATGGACCGCAGTCGTCCAGAATTCCACCCTTTTCCTCGTGGTCGAGCTGAGACTTAACCCTATACTTCATAGCCTACTCCTAACTTAGCCCCTAGTTGAGGCTTAGTCATTATAAGCTATATAAGACCCTCAAACTACCCCTCGAGTTCTGCTATTCTCTGCTCAAGCTCAACGATCCTTGATCGCAGCAAGCGCATTGCCGAGGCCAGGGCTGGGGCAAGCATCTCATACTGAACCGCCTCAGCGCTTCCGTCTTGGTTGTAGTTTACAAATTTGCTCCCAATCGGATTTTCTGCCATCTCTTCAGCAATGTAACCAAACTGCAACGGAGCACCGGCACCAAGAGTTTCAACGTCTTTCTTCGTCTGATAAGAAACTGGAACAACATCTAGTATTGAATCAGAGTCTTCAATTGCCAGAATGTTTGTCTTATATTTTCTGCTTGATGTGTGAGCATAAATTTGCAAAACGCCGAGTCCGCTTGGGGCGGCACCCTGGTACACCCACCTCAGCGCGTAGGTATTGCTGCTACTTGCGTTTGTTTCAAAAGTTCCAGAAATAACATCTGTTGTTGAGTTTCCAAGGGTGACGTTTGCAGACATTGTAACGTTCCCAGTAAAAGATCCAGTTGTTGCAGAAATCCCGCCCTGGAGGTTAAGGTCATTATTCATATTGAATCGGCTATTTGCGCTGTCAAACGACAGTGTTGCGCCAGCGGTCGTTGATGCTCCTCCGTATATCCTTACCGCCCCATCAACTCCAGCTCTACCGTATACCCGCAAGTCTCCCGCAACGCTTGATCCATTACCAACCTGCATCAACATTGTTGGCCCAGCGTTCTGGCTGGCCAAAAGATAATCTGTTCCAATAGGACCGACGGCAAAATACCCATCAAATACCCTGACGTTACCATTTACGTCCATTCTTATTCTTTCGTCAAAGGAGGCCGGACTTTGCGTAAAGTGACCGATGCTTAAAACTTCGTTATTTAGAACCGCAAGGTCACCAATGTTTGAAGCCTTGCTAATCAGAACCCCAGGCTTCGAGCTTGATCCAGATGCTGTTACGGTTGAAAGGAATGCATTAGTAGCCTCTACGTTGCCACTTTGTCCAACTTTAAAGTTTGTAGAAGTAATTGAGTAGTAGTCGGTTACCTCGTTCCCTGTTCCGTATGGAGAAAGGGTTGTGGTATTTACAGTCCCGGTGACTGTTGATATGTATTTTAACGTTGATCCAGTTGTTCCGGATATCGCCGTCCAAACGCCGTCAAATCCTGTATTTGACCCATCTACATTAAGAATTTTGACTCGCTCGTCTACTGCAACACCGTGTGAAACCAAGTTTCCGTTAATGTCAGAAGTTGTCAGCGTTACGGTGTATGCCGTTCTTTGCTTTGTTTTAATGTAAAAAGTTGGTCCATCTGTTCCGAATCTGTCGTCAAGGGTGATCTGGCCGCTCCTAATGACTCCTGCGTCTATCCCAACGGCGCTAATAAGACCAGTTGTTATTGACCCGGTAACGATGTCATTAGTTCCGACGGCGTTTTCCCAAGCTGCCCCGCCTGGGGCAACTCTCCTAAGCCCAGCAGGTGTTCCACCAAGGTGATAAACAATAGTCCCCTCTGGGTAGCTTGAAGATGGGACGGTTGGCAGCGTTGCGGAATCAATGATCTCTATTGCCTTAAGGCTTGAAACAAGCTTATTGGCAGTAATGGCATTGTTGCTCAGGTCTTCGCCCTTAATCTGAATCGGGCTGACAACCTCTGAGTCATCGCTCATCTCGCTTGCGGTGTTGTCCGTGCTCATTGCCCGAACCTGATACCTATAGTTCAGGGCGTATGAAAGGCCGTTGTCATTGATGTAGTTAGCCTTAGTGTTCTGTATTGTCCTAAACTCAGTAAAGTTGTAGATTGCCCACCCAGTTGCGGCAACAGAGGTGATTGTTCCGCTCTCAACTGACGTGTAGCTAAAAGTGGTTGTTGTAGTTGCGGTGACGATCCACTCACCCTCGATCTTGTTTGATGCCTGACCGTAGATGTCGTTGTCCATCTCAATTCTTACCTTGTCGCCATTAACTATCCCGTGGGCGGAAGAGGTGGTTATTGTTACGGTCGTTGCGGCTCGTGCTACGTTCGTAATGGCCTTAAAAATTCCGTCTTGACGCTGTACCTCAAACGAAGAGATATTCTTGTTTCTCTCAAGGTCCTCATTGAAATCCCAGCTGACAGTAGCGGACTGAATGCTTGCGACTGCGTGAATTTCCGACGGTGGCGCAGGGGTTGGCGGCACTGGGTTTACCTTGTCAAGCTCTCTTAGCCGCTCGCTAACAAGGATAAATGAGTTACGCTGAAGGCGAACATCACCACCAACCGTAATACTATAAACAACGTCCATGCCAAGCATCTTTGCCTTGACGGACTTGACAATTAGCGGCTTTGCAATCTCCATTGTGTTCCAGATAAACGGAACAATGTCTCCAACTTCGGGGACTGGATAGATCGCGTCGTAGGCGTCTCTTGGTCGAATGTCAAACTCATAGGACTCAATGGGTAAGCCGTTTTCCTTCCAGAATCCCTGCGCGGCCAGGCGCGCATCCTCAAGCGTCTCAACCTTGTCGTCAGTTTTTGCTGTTTCAATAATCTTGCCGTTAGTTGCCCAAATCCCCGGGATAAAGTCATAGTCCACATACTGAACTGGGTTTCCGCTTTCATCGGTAAGGGCAACCTTATTTCCATCTGCGTCCCTGGTGCGGAATACGGCGTACAGGTGTAGCCTGTTGGCGGAGTTTCCCGACTCCACAGGGCTGCTGGGAACTTCCATCTCGTAAATCGGCACAGAGTATTCAGAGGGGTCCTCAAAATCGCCGTATCCCATGGCGCCGGTAATCTCCACTGCGCTCCAGTCAGTAAATGATGCCGATCCACCATCGTGTGGCTGGCATTGACCCCTAAGACCAAAATATGCCGCGCTTGCCGGAGCCTGCGA
>Ga0315901_10005997_pt1 | contig 14634 bp, 21 predicted proteins | sample LakEriMetagenome_10_FD_203761 | JGI IMG/M metagenome (GOLD analysis project Ga0315901, IMG submission 203761) | Freshwater fungal communities from buoy surface, Lake Erie, Ohio, United States - Buoy 2 MA116 | ecosystem: Environmental > Aquatic > Freshwater > Lake | place: USA: Lake Erie, Ohio... | reverse complement strand
CACCGACCGCTCCAGCTTCCGCTGAATCGACGCTACCCCGCTCCACCCACCCAGCTCACTCGGACCCCTCGTCGCCATCTCTTACCCCTCAAAACGGAATGTCATCATCACCACCAGACCTCTGATACCCGTTCGACTTCTCAACCTCATGCCGACTCACCGCACCAGGTCCAACCTCCCTCCCGATCCTCAACGATAACCACCGACCCTTCGCACCAACACGCTCCTTCACATCAACCCAATGCACCACACCTCCAGGCAACATCACCTTCCCACGAAACTCAGGATGCCACTCCTCACTCTTCCGATCATTCGCAAACAACGATCCCTGACCCTCTCTCATCTCATACGACATCACTCACTCCTTTAAGAAAAAACACAGGAAAATTTTTGGGAGTCCCCCACACGCTACCGGGCGACCGGGGGGGCAAGGGGTCGCCTTCCTCGCCGCCGCCCTCTCGCCGCCTGGCCCCCGCCTCTCGAGCGCATCGCAGCTTCGCTGCTGCCTGGTGCTGGACACGCTGCACCCCCCCTGTCCAAAACCAAACGTCCGATTGGGTTTTGACACGGATCGATTAGAGGCTCTACAACGCGCTGGAAGCACATCAGGCTATGTCGCCCTTACCCGGCACCTGATCGTGCGCTGTAGGCGATTCTGACGCGATCTCGGGGCATTGCCGCATCAGGTCGGCGACCGATTCAGCGATCAGCGCCTCAGATGGTTGCGGCAACCCTTCGGCAGCGTATCGCTCGATCACCGCCGTTCGCAGCCTTTCGTCGATCGTCGAACTTTCTTTCTTTTTATTTATTTTTCTTTCTTTCTCTCTTTCTTTTCTTTTATCTACGTTCATATTCGTTACCTTCCCTGTGATGCGTTGAGCGAGGTGTTGCCGGTACTCTGCTGCTGCGTCCTGGTCGTAGACGATGCGCCAGGTGATGCCGCGCTTGCCTCGCTTGGGGTCGGCGAGTCTGGCGATGTAGAGGTGTTCGGCGAGTGTCTTGATCTGTCTGCTGACTGCTGGTCGCTGGACTCCGAGTGCGTTGGCGATGCGCTGCTGACTGACCTTTGTGATGCCGTTGACGCTCGAGTGATGCGCCATTGCGATGAGGACTCGGATCGCTGCTGGCCTGATTGCCGGGTCGTAGGCGACCGCAGCCGGGATGACCGCGAATGCTTCCCGCGGGTTTGTCTGCGCTGCCCGGATGCTTCGCTTTGCTGGTCGCTTGGCAAGCCTGATCTTTGGCGGTCCATCGGTCACAACGGTCCTCGAGGCATCGCCGCCCAGCACCGCACCAGTCCTGGCCTGTAGGGTTGCATCCCGCAGGCATCACGGTACTGCTGGCCATCCCAGACTGCAACCCAGCACCAGCGCTGCCGGTCATCGTCCAGAGTCACCAGCACCGTCTCATCGCGCTCGGGGTGATCGCCTGCCGGGTGCCAGATGATCAGTTCCGTGTGCTTCATTCATCGCCCTCCATGCCTTGATCAGATCCATCCTGAGCCTGTCAGCAGCTGCATCGCCGCGCTTGGCCCGGACCTCGTTGATGTACATCGCCTTCGTCCATCGCTTGCTGCGCGGCCCGACTCGATCCGGCAGACGCAGCGCCCATTGCACCTCGCAGTGATGCCGCCATGCTTCACTCTGCAACCCCACCAGCGTCCCGTCTGGCAGCTGCATCAGCTTCGCGTTGCTGTGTTGCTGCCCGCAGGCGTGACATGCAAGACCCACACTGCCATCGTCTGTTCCGTCCATGATTGCTGATCTTCCAGTCGCCACCCTCGACCCTGCTGCGCTGCTGGCAGTGGCTGCAATGTCTCGTCCCATCCATCAGTCATTCACCTCGTGCATGTGTACTTCAATCCCCGGCGCTGCCCCGTAGCGCTTGCTGACAGTCAGCTTGATCACCTGCTTGTCGTCGACATACGCGACCCCGTTGCAAGCGTCCAGCACCGCCTTGGCGACGTTGTCCAGATCAGGCTTGCCCGGTATCTCCACACCCTGCAGCGCTGCTTCCCGGCGCTTCCTGGGCCAGCTGGCAGGCACCCGGCAACTGATGTCGATCCGCACCGCCCAGGCGCTCTCAGTCGGGGCCAGCGAACCCATAGCACCCTGACACGCATCAGCGACCTGGCGCTCCCATGCCGCGGTCTTGGCTGGGGTGTACAGGCGCGGCCTGCCGCCAATCGTTGACACTCGCGGCCTGCCCTTGCCGACAGCATCGCCGTCGAGCCACCAGTAGAGCGACAGGCTCATTCGCGCCACGCTGCCCGCTGCAGCACCCGGACATGACAGCTGTGGTGCAGCGTCGTCAGCTTTGCTTGGCCCTGCTTGCGAACCCAATGGCGAGTCCCGCCAGGCGTCTCCAGATCGCGGTGGTGGTACTCGTAGACCTCGCCGGTGCGCGACAGCTCGAACCAGTCGCCGACCTGCATGTTGCGGACTCTCACGATATCGCTCATCGCCGCGGCCCCAGCAAGCGCTGCAGCCTGACCTGCACATCCCCGGTCTGCACCAGGTGAGCGTGGATCAGCCCCTCGATGATGCTGGCCCTGCTTTGCCGCTGCTGATCTGCAGCACGGTCGAGCAGCGCCCTGGCATCCGGTCGCAGCCGGATCAGTATTGGCTTCAATGGTGTCTTCATGCGATCATGATATCGGCGCGGTATCAGATGTCCAGCACACCACCAGCACCTGCTGCTCAGAGGAGGATTAGATTTTGCCTATCGGGTCAGCGTTGACGATAAAAAAATATTCCAACACAGACCTTCGATTCGCTGGCATAGTTCAGTCCATGCGATGTCACAACGATATCGCAACACACAACAGGAGCAGACGACATGACCTTCATCGCGTACTACCGCGTCAGCACCGACCGCCAGGGAAAGTCTGGCCTTGGCCTCGAAGCCCAGCGTTCAGCAGTTCTGTCGCACATCGCCGGAGCGCCGCTGCTGGCCGAGTACACCGAGGTCGAGTCCGGTCGCAAGACCGACCGCCCTCAGCTGATCGCTGCACTCGCTGCAGCGCGTAAGGCGAAGGCCACGCTGATCATCGCCAAGCTCGACCGCTTGGCTCGCAATGTGCACTTCATCTCCGGCCTGCTGGAGTCCGGTGTGGCGTTCCGCTGCGCCGACATGCCCGAGGCTGATCGGACATGGCTGCAGATGAGCGCCGTATTCGGCGAGTGGGAAGCCCGCAAGATCGGGGAGCGCACCAGCGCGGCCCTACAAGCCGCCAAAGCCCGCGGTGTGGTGTTGGGGTCGCCCAGCCCCGAGAAAGGCGCTGCAGCCGTTTCTGACGCCGCCCAGCGCTATGCTGCTACGCTGGCCCCGGTCATCGCCGAGATCCGCGCAGCCGGTGCTGTCACCCTGCGTGACATCGCAGCCCAGTTGCAGGCCCGCAGCGTCAAGACCGCCCGCGGTGGCCTGGCATGGTCAGCGCAGCAGGTCAGCAACCTGATCAACCGTCTCAACCAAGAGGAGATCGCAGCATGAACGACAAACCGCTCTGCAAGGTCGCCATCGGGTCGGCCTACCAGCGCCCGCTTCGGCGGGACTTCACCTCCGAGGAGATTTTCTGGCAAGCGAAGCTGCTGGACAAACGACAGAGGCTGACCGCATCGCAAGTCATCGGCAGCGTCATCCAGCTGCTGTTGTGGGTTGGAACGATTGGAGTCATGTTATGGATCGCGTGATGCTTGACGATGCCTTTCAGACAAGGCAATGCCAGAAGCTGCTTGCCTCGGTCGTGGCGACCGCACTGCGCGATTTAGCTGCAGGAAGGGACCAGCGCTGGGACCGCAGCCGGAAACCTGGCGAACGTGAGATGACCATCAGCGGTCATTCGTTCACCGCTGCGCGCTTTTTGTTTGACGAAGAATCGACCGGCGTCGATGTTTACCTCGAATGGCTCGACATCGATGTTGGGAATTTCCGCAAGCGCTTGCTCGAAACGATCTACGATCCCAGTGCGAGGGGCGTAGGTGGCTGGGACTCAAGCCAGCGCCGAGCAATGCGGATCAATTACGAACTCTGGCGCAAGCTGCGCCACAGCCACACCAGTGAATTCGAGGAGGACGAAGATGACAACTGAAGCACAGGAACTGAAAGAGCAGGCGCTTGACGCGCATGAGGAGCGGCATCGGGAATGGGTGCTGCAGGCCCGCGATGTCGCCGTGAAGGTCGCGCTGGACTTCGGCAGCGTGTCGATCAATGACATTCGGCCCCGCTGCCCGCTGCCAGAGGGAGCGCACCCCTCGCTCTACGGTGCGGTGTTTCGCACCCGAGTCCTGCGGCCTGCCGGTTATGTGGTCGCCTTTCACCGCGAGTCGCACGGCAGGGTTGTGCGTTCGTACAAAGTCACAGGAGAACAGTAATGGTCGGAAAGGTAACACCCAACACGATGATGTCAGCGTCACGCATCCCGGCGCTGCTTGGGATGAGCAAGTACGCCAGCCGCAACGACACCCTGCAGGCGGTGATTGCCGCCCACCAGGGCATCGAAGAACCCTGGAAGGGATCGGAGGCTGCAGACTGGGGCAACACCCTCGAGCCGACGATTCTCGCTGAAGCTGCCCGCCGCCTGCAGCTGCGTGATCTGCAGCTCGATCACCCCGAGGCCCGGTTCCACCCTGATCTGCCGCTGGCCTGCAGCCTGGACGGGACCGCAGACGGTGGTGGACAGCGCCTGGTGTCTGATCCGGCGAGCGGCATCATCGTCGTCGGTCAGGACAGCATCGCCCTCGACGGCATCGGTGTCCTCGAGGCCAAGCTCACCAGCTCATGGCCAGAGGATGTCCCGGCGCTCGACCGCGGCCCTCTCCAGCTGCAGGCGCAGATGGACATCATCGGTGCGAAATGGGGGGCGGTGTGCGTTCTCTATCAGGGAATCGAATTGCGGATCTTTCTGTTCGCGCCGCACCCCGAGTCGCTGGCTGCGATCAGCAATGCGGTCTATGACTTCGACCGCCGCATCCAGTTCTGGCGGGACACCGGAGCGATTGATTGGTACCCGGCTGACCAGGCTGGCGACACGGAGCGCATCTTCCCGGTCGCGGAAGACACGCAGATCGACCTGCCTGCTCACGCTGCCGTGCTGATCGACGACATGCAGAAAGCCGCCGCAGACATCGAGGATGCGCAGGCTCGCAAGACCAAGGCAGAGACGGACCTGAAGCTGCTGCTTGGCACGGCAACAGAAGGCAGGCTCGGATCGACAATCGTGCGCTGGCCGATGCGTCACTACAAGGCGCAGCCCGAGAAGATCACCCCGGCGAAAGCCGCCTACAGCATCCGGCAGTCAACGCTCGCCTTGAAAGAGGCAAAATGAGAGTCAGCGCACACACTCTGGCAATCGCCCTGCGAGCAATCGAGGAGTCGCTCGCGGTGCTGCCGCCCAAATCATCGAGACGCACTCAGCTGATTCTTGCAATGACCGAGCTGCGGTTCGCACTCGAAAACCTGAAGATCCAGATCAAGGAGGAAAGCAATGGAAGATGACCCGATTCTGTTTGCCTATGACCGAGCGGTGCTGGCCCTGCAGTCGGCCATCCCCGGCCTGGAGGAAGAGCGAGCGTATGAGGTGGTCGCCGCGATCAGCCTGGCCGTTATTGAAAACATTAAAGAACACCTTCAGGAGCAACCGAAATGACAGCACTCACCACCCACCGCGGGTTTGCGCCCGCCACCATGAGCGAGGCTATCGAGTTCAGCCGTATGCTCGCCGAATCGAGCATGGTCCCCAAGGCGTATCAGAACAAGCCGCAGGACATCATGGTCTGTGTGCAATGGGGATATGAGATCGGCCTGGCCCCGATGCAGGCGCTCCAGAACATCGCCGTGATCAACGGCAAGCCCAGCGTCTACGGTGACGCGGCAATGGCGCTGGTGCAGGCCAGCCCCGTCTGCGAGGATGTGCAGGAGTTCTTCGAGGGTGAAGGCACTGCAAACCCGGTCGCCGTTTGTGTGGCCAAGCGCCGCGGTCGCAACCCTGTCACCGCACGGTTCAGCGTCGAGGATGCGAAACGCGCTGGTCTGTGGGGCAAAGCCGGTCCCTGGCAAGCGTATCCCAAGCGCATGATGCAGATGAGAGCGCGAGGCTTCGCGCTGCGCGATGCGTTCCCCGATGTATTGAAAGGACTCATCACGGCAGAGGAAGCGCAGGATTATCCGGCAGAGGCAGCGCCGCGGGAGCGCGACATCACCCCGCGCAACCCGCTGGATCGGATCGCCGCCCCGGTCGGTGTGCCGATCACCGCCCCGGCAGTCATCGAACAGCAGCTGGCCGACACGGTCGAGCCTAGCGAGGCAGCGACATTCGAGCAGATCACCGCCGAGTTCGCAGCTGCAGGCGTCGAGGTGATCGAGATCCCCGAGGTGGTTGAGGCAATTGAGGAACGTGCCGCGATCATCGAGGAGTCAGGTGTGCCGCCCGATCAGGCGCTGCAACAGGCAGTCGAGCAGGAAGGATACCCGCTGCGAGTACCCGGCAAGACCGAGCCGCACTCGATGCACATCAGTCTGGAGGATTGGCTCGTTGCCTACAACCAACTGGCAGACAAGACTGCTACCGCTGGCCGAGCAGAGCCGCGCACCCGCATGACCAAGCTGCGCGAACTGAAGGAGGCCAATGAGAAGGTCACCGACAGGCTGGCCCCGGTGCTGCAGGCAGTTCTGAATGCTGCTCACCAGCGCCGCCTGAAGATTCTCGGTGCGAGCCTGGACCCTAGCCAGAAGTAATCATCGCAAGCGCGGTGCGCCTGACATCCAAGACGCGCCGCGCCCAGCCCCGCCCGAATGTCTCCCAGGTCTTAAGCTCCTGCAGGAACGCGAGCCGCTTGTCGCAGTAAGCGTTGATGAGTTCCTGCTGGTCCATCTCATTGACCGCGGCCAGGGTCCGAGGCCCGATTGCTCCGTCTTGCGTGGCACCGACCACAGCCTGCAGGAACTTCGCCGCCCTACCTGGCCCACTGTTGATCGCCGTATCGAAGACGCAATAGGCAACACCCGCAGGCATCGCGTCTGCCGCCACCGCATCCCAGTATTTCTTGCGGTAGAGCGGTGCGACATCATCGGGAGTCAAATCTTTGATCGCTTGCACATCGACCGGGTGACCGCACCATTCTTCCCACACCGCCTTCGTGCAGCCGAGATTCGTTGCCCCACCGGGATCAGCCGGGTGATCGACGAATCCACCCTCGTGCGCCAGGACATGCTTCAGGCATTCTTCAAAGCTCATTTGTTACCCTTCCGCAAATTGTCAATCGCTGGGATTACTTGAAGGTTATCAACACAATGCAGCCCACCCTTGCTCAACGGAACAATGTGATCGACATGAAATTGCTCACCTAAAGACATCTCACAATAAAAATCTCGCAAACAATAGATCGCTAATATTTCGTTTGAAATTTCTCCACGAATCATTGCTCGACGATTTGCGTTGTCGGCCAGTATTCTTGCTTTGTTATTTGTTCGATCAGCTCTTTTCCAAAGAAATACTTTCTCAGGGTTTTCTGATCTGTACTTGCGATTGCGTTCTAATTTTGCATCGTAATGTTTGACCGTGCTTTTCTTAACGGCTTCGCGATGTCGCTCCGGATTTTGAGAACGCCTATCGCGCATTATTTCAGCGTAGCAACTTTTGCATCTGCTTTGCAAACCAGATGCGATCCGTTTGTCTGGACTAAACATTGACAATGATTTTTCAATCATACATACCGTGCATCGCTTCACTTCTTCATCAAATCCTTTTGTTGAGAACTATTGGAAGAACCTAGCCAAAAGTTGTAAACACTTGCCGTTTCCCTTGCAAGAACACCAAGAAGAAGCATCATCACATCAGATCCAGTAAGCGTCATATAACCAAGCGCGCTGCCGACAAGCAAACCAAAAAACCCAAGAACTGTAACGATACTAAGCATCGCAGGAATGTGGCTGCGTGTAGCAATCTGCATCTGTCGAGCTGAGTCAGTATTTTTGACATTCAATTCAAACAGCTTTGTTTCGTTTGCCATCTTCGCCAGCTCGCCATTTTGCTCCAGTTGAGCAAGCTCAGCTTTTGCTTTTGCTGCGGCTTCGGGATCAGGCAAGACCCGCTCGAGGATCTTGCCGCCGACCTCAAGTAGTGGACCGAGAGGGATCATTCCGTTTCTCCAGCGCAGTTGATAGGGACTTGCGACCGACGACACCACCGATGGCCCCGATGCAGAGCAGCATGATGTCCTTCAGGATCGCCAAGAAAGCCTCGTCGATCGGACTCATGCGATCCATGTCGTGTTCAACAAACAAAACACCACCAAGAATTGTCAGCACCGACACAACTAGAATGCCGGTCAGCGACAGCGTGATAATTGCCCACACCCGCACCTCAATCTCGTCGTTGCTCATGATGCTTGCTCGATGATGAATGCGATGATGTGCCAGAGGATCAGCCCTCCGGTGAACACGATCATTGCAATGAAAGCGTAATCGGTCACCATCCTGATCAGCTTCTTGCGCCTGCGGATCTGCTCATAGACCTGCTTCTCACGCTTCTCTTTGATCGAGCGACGCATCAGGATGAACTCGTTATATCCCTCTTTGCCCAGCCACCAGAGTTCGCCCAGCGTGAACATGTGCCGGATCTCTTCCTCCATCTGCTGGATCTTGATCTTCGCAGCATACGCATCGAATGCTTCAGCAGTCGCTGATTTAGCGAACACCAGTTTCTTAAACAATGGAGGAGGCTTGTTTGCGTTCTCTTCTTCGGTGCTCATCCACTCCTGCAGATCAGCGACCGCGCCAGCCCACTTGCCCAGCTGCGAGAACACATCCTCGGCCTCGCGCCCGACCTCGACCGCGGCCTTCAGACCGTTGAAGACCGCCGTGGCGGTGGCGAGCAGCGAGACGGGATCAAGCATGGCTAGACTTTTGCAACCAAGCCGATGAGAAGCACGATGATCGTGCCAGCGCTCGCCATCAGTATCTGCTCGAGCCTCTTCAATCGTGCGTTGATGCCAGCGTAACGCTCGGCACACACTGCTTCATGCGTCATCAGCTTTGCCTCGAACTCGTTGATGTTGCCCATGTCTATCACGCCCACGGCAACGCCTGGTCAACGACAGGCGGGTTGATCTGTTCGTCAAACTGTCGCTGGATGTTCGCCTCGACCAACGCCTTGTCAACGCCACTCGCCCACACCCAGCCAAGCACTTGATCCTGCGTTAGATTCGCATAGGGCGTGAACGGATCACCGGGAGCGGAGAATCCGCAAGTGCCGTAAGCGGTAGCGTACCAAGTCTTGCCGTCTTGGACTTGAGTGCCATTGACCAGCCAGCCTACGGTGACCACGCACTCGGGAGGATTCGCCGAGGTCGGGGTGGTTTTCATCCACTCGATTTGCCAAACGATTGATGCCATGATTAAGCTCCTTTGCTTTCAAGAGCAGCGATTCGCTGCGTCAGTCTTTCGATGATGGCTTGCTGTTCTTGAATGGCTTTCACAAGCCTCGCTTCTGTTTTACTCCATGCGGTAATTGTTTTCATACCATCTGCCCGTTCTCCAACAACGTCCGGGTAAATCTGCTCCATCTCTTGAGCAATGAATCCAATCTGGTGCCCGCCGCCTTCGGATTGAATGTAATCAAACTCAACAGGACGAAGCGCCAATATGTTGGCTAATTGGGACGGCAGATCGATAACGCGTTCTTTTAACCGAGCGTCTGAGTATGTGCCAAAAGCAGCAGTATTAGCTCCATTGGCGTTAATTTGTCCACAATTTGAGCTGTCTTGATTAACCGCAAACTGAACAAAAACTTGTGATGTTGTTGTGTTGTTGTCATATTTAACAACACGCACTCCTGCGATTGCTGTGCTAGACGCAAAATTAACACTGGCTACAACTGGGAACCCAGACCCGCCACTGGTTGAAAAATGCCCTCCCTGACCGGAGGATGTTGTAACAGTTAACTTGCCTGAGGAAGTCGTCGTCCCAATCCCGAGGTTGCCGGAGGAGTCGAGGCGCATGCGTTCGGTGTCGCTTCCGACGTTAAACGTCATGTAGTCATCACCGTAAACAGCCGCGTTTATAGACGCCTTAATGGCACCGTTACTATCAAAACCAAGTTTTACAAGCTGCGTAGAAACAGTGTTGTTATTCCGCAAAATCAACGGTGTTGTGGATCCTGACCCATCAACTTTGAAAACACCCGAGCCAACCACATCTAACTTTGCCCCCGGCGAACTCGTACCAATCCCGAGGTTGCCGGAACCATCGATACGCATCCGTTCGGTGTTGTTGGTTAGTAATTTAACAGCGGCCGCAGCGTTGTTACCAATAACAACTTCACCAGATTCAGACCATAACTCTATGGTGTTTTGCGCACTAAACAGATAACCTTTATTTGTGCCTCCTTGCATGAACGCTAATATCGCGCCCTCTCCTGCGCCAGAGCCGCCGTTCAATGCTAATACTTTCCTATTTGTTGCCGAATAACCCGGAGAAGCCGTACCAATCCCGAGGTTGCCGGAGGAGTTGAGGCGCATGCGTTCGGCTTGATTGGTTCCAAATGCAATAGCATCGAAACCGGAAACAGTAAGCGCAGGATTAGTTTGACCCGTTAAGACGCCGTAAGCAATACCGTAGTTTGGAGACGTAATCCCAGTAAGCGTATAGGTGCCAACTTCTCCAGCCGCGAAAATGCTGGTTCCGGAACCTGTAGAAGCAACAATACCGACAACTTGTAGCTTTGCACCCGGCGAACTCGTACCAATCCCCACATTCCCCGACGTATCCACCCGAACGCGCTCTGAGCCGCCGGTGTAGAAGGTCAGCGGGAGGTAGGTGCCGGTGCCGACTTTATCTGCAGATATACGCACATCAGTTGGGTTAATTCCTAAAATACCAACTGAAGCGTTGGCTGGATCATTTGTGTTGAATACAGCAAAATTAGTTTGATTTATGGCTGTACCATTTGGCATTGCGCCAACAGATGTACCGTCGTTCGATGTTGTGGTTTGAAAAATCACCCGGCTGGCAAGCGTCGCATTGCTGAAGTCGCCAGTGATTCTGCGCCCTGTGCCGGTGATCGTGATGTTGCCTGCGACTGTCGCACCACTTAGCGTCGGGTTGGTTGCGAACACCAACGCACCCGTGCCAGTTTCGTCCGTGACAGCAGCCGCTAGGTTCGCTGATGAAGGCGTCGCCAGCCATGTTGCAACTCCAGCGGTAGCATTAGCCACAACAGCCAGGCCCGCAACCGGATTGCCGTTCGCGTCAAAGTTCAGCGTCTTGTTCGCCCGGTCAGATGCCCGCGGCAGCGTCATGTTGATCGATGTCGGATCAGTCTGCGGTGCTTGCATTGCCCTACCCAGCCCCTCGGCATTCTGCTGCGCGAAGATCGTCTGCTGGTCGAGTTCGTCGTTCAGGGTGTTGGCGAAAAAATCACCGCCGGTCACGAAGTCAGACAGTCGCTGGATCGTGCGGTTGCCGACGATGGCGATCTGCGTTGCCCCGGTCGGTGTCGCTGTCAGCGTGACCGAGCCGGTGCCGTTCGCGTTGATCGTCACCGTGTAGTCGGTTGTCAGCGTCAGCAGCGTGTCGTCACGGTAAACCGCAATGTCGGTCGCCGCCAGAATCTCAAACGTGAAAGCATACGGACCCGTGCCGCTCGCCGCGTAGACGACACGCCGTGTGACGTTGTTAATTGGGATTGCCATCGTTCACCTCATTTGATGTAGTTGCCGACCCTGGCTCGACGCCGCTGCGCCGCTTCAGCCCGAGCCTCGATGCGTGGTCCGAATGTCGGATGCGCGAACAACTCCCCTCGCGCCATCTCCGTGAACTGCGAATACACCGCCCGGATGTTGTTCTGCTGGACATCCTTTGGGTCATCGTAGAAACCAGGTGTTTTCGCCGCCTCAACGATTGCATCCTGAATGTTCAACGCCTTCGGCTTCCCGCCGCTCATCGTCGTGATCGACACACGCCCGAGCTGCTTCATCAGGTAATCGTACTCGTCCACCTCGAGCTTGACGTTGACCCCGCCAACCGTCACATCCATGCCAGGCTTCTGAATCGACATGCCCAGCTGGATCATAATCTTGTCGGCCATCCGCTGCTTGGTGGCGCTGTACCGAATGCCGCTCATCCCGGCCAGCCAGGGATTCGCTGGATCGATGTCAGTGATGATCTCGCCGAGATAGTCGCGCTGGGCTGGCAGCGTCTCACTCAGCACCGGAGTCCGAGAGATCGAGCGATTGAGCGCCTCATAGAATCCTTTGAGTCCAGTCGGGACCAGCGGTGACTCGGCAGTCATGCGCCTGACCGGATCGTAAACTCGCTCGATGGTTGCCCTCGCGCTGCTGAAGATCCCGACCGGCGAACCCTCGACCGCGTAAGACGTTGCGCTGCCAGCGACTTGATTGAGCGCGTTCTTGAATGCCTGCTTCGGATTCGGGATCGTCGCGCTAAATGCACCAGCAATGCTGCTGACACCCTGCAGGAACGGTGACTGCCCGACATAACCGTACAGACCCCACACCGCACCGAGCAGCACCTCGCCTGCCAGATCCTGATCGTCCTCATACCGAGCATATTCGACCGCATCTGCGATCATTGCCATCGGCCCCGCAACCGGATCGATCCCGCGGAACGGGACGTACAGTTTGCCGTCCTTGCTGATGCTGGGATCAATCCCCATCGTCTTCAGGTATTCGACGAACTCTCCGTCCCACTCCTCTTTTTGGAAGACGAACGAATACGGTCGCCATCCGCTGTCAAGATAGACGCGCCGCAGGTTCTGGTCGCCTGGCCCGCCGCCGGTCATGCGACCGTCAGCAACAAGCGATCCAGCGCCCATCATGATCATCGTCCCCATGCCCCACTTCGCCATTGCCAGCTCGCGCTTTGCGCCGCCTGCAGCGAAGTCCTGTCGCCATTGCTTCGACATCGGAGCGAATGCCGAATGTTGCATCCCCTCAGACGCAACCCACACCGGAGTCTTGACGAACGGGAGGGTGATGCGACCGAGCAGGTTGTCCTGCGCCAACTCTTGAATCTTCGCCGCGCTGCCGGTCAGCTGCCGCGAGAACGTGACCATGTGGCCAAAGTCCTTCGCCAGCTCATCGATCTCAGCAGGTGGATCAGAGATTATCTCTGCCATCTTCTGAAGGCCCAGCATCTCTGCCTGATCCCGCGGCACACCGGCATCCTCAGCGCTGCGAATCACTTGCCGCTGCGTCCGGTACGCTTGGGCATATAGCTCTGCACGGTAAGCCATCGTTTTGAACAACTCGTCCATTGCCATGATCGGGCGACCGCCGAGCAGCGTCACAAAGTTGGCGTAAGCGTTGATACCCTTGACCAGACCCTCAGTTTCGATGCCGTAGTTCCGAGCGTCGAAGATGTGGTACTGGCCCTCGAGCTTCTGGCCCGCATCCGACAACACGCCAGCGCCCTCGCGCATCTCGCGGGTCGTCCCGGTTCGCAGCGCGGTGCCAGCCAGCGACATCCCCTCGCGGAATGAATGAACCATCCCGGCGACCAGCGCACCAGCTTCACCTAGCTCGACCTCGCCCTGCATTCCGACCGAGCGTTTCGCCGTTCCGATCGCCCCAGCCAGCGCCCTCGTTGCGACCGTGCTGGCCAGGAAGGTCGTCGAACTGGTGAGGTTCACGACATGCGTTCCGATGCCTGATAGCAGACCGTTCTTCCAGGTGCGATCCCACAGGTCAGCGATCAGCCCGACCTTGCCGACCTTGTTGATCAGCCCCTCTCGCGCTGCCTCGGTTTCCAGCTGCACGAACTTCTCGACGAACACCTTCAGGTTCTGCGAGACATTCGGATCGGCCAGCATCTGCTGGATCTCGGCGCTGTTGGGTGCCGGGATCTTCACATCGCCGACCTGGTCGAGGAACCCCGCCGCCCGCGCCTCGGTCAGTTGAATGCGCCCCGCTGCGGTGGCCTGCGCTGCCCGCGTTCGCGCAGACAGATACGCATCGTTGACCGCGTTCTGCAGGTTGAGCTTGTAGAGCAGCTGCGCCTGCAGGTCCACATCGTCAGGGTTCAGGTACGCTCGCCGCGCCAGGCTGTAGAACTCGCGGGTGTTCTGGTAGCTCGCCAGCCGCAGCCGCACGACATCGACCGGCAGCTCACCGTATTGCTTCTTCAGCGCCTGCAGCTCGCCGATGATGTTGCCATCGACACCCTTCTTGACCGCCTTGCCGACCATCTCCTCGAACGTCATGCGCTCGAGTTCGATGCCGCTGGTTCTGGCCAATGACTCGACCGTCTGCTTGAAGTCAGCAGGACCATCGATGCGGTTCAGGTTCATCAGCGTGTCAGGTGGTGCGCCTGCCGCTGGTGTCTCGGTGATGGTCAGCTCGATGTTCTCAAGCTGCTTCTGCGCTGCTTGCGGTGGCGCAGCGGTGGTGCCTGGCGGTGTCGGTGTCGGAAGCACATCGGCAGCTTCCTGCGCCGCCTTCCTCGCAGCCACGCCTTCCTGATAGACCTTCGCCCCACCAATCGCCAGCTTACGAAGACCGGCAACCTGCACCACATTGTCGTCAGCGGTGTGCGCTGGCTCGTACTGAGGGATCGGCTCGTCAGGCTCGGCGCTGCTGACGCGCTCCGGCAGAGCGCCATCAGTCTTCGCGCCCTCCG
>Ga0315901_10005996_pt1 | contig 14635 bp, 10 predicted proteins | sample LakEriMetagenome_10_FD_203761 | JGI IMG/M metagenome (GOLD analysis project Ga0315901, IMG submission 203761) | Freshwater fungal communities from buoy surface, Lake Erie, Ohio, United States - Buoy 2 MA116 | ecosystem: Environmental > Aquatic > Freshwater > Lake | place: USA: Lake Erie, Ohio... | reverse complement strand
TAACTCCTGTGCAGTGAGTCGAGCCATAGAACTCGATCCACCAGCACCGGGCAAACTCAACACAAAGACATCCTGGCCATACGCGGCTCGACCAACCATGGTTTGGCCGCTGAATGCCGTCCATGCTAATTCTGCGCAAGGCACAATGGAAATCCCTATCGCGATCGCGACGGCGATAAGCGAAGATACAGCCGTACGACAGATTTTCAACCACGAATCTCGTCGGTTCATGTTACGCTCCCGGTAATCGTTCGCCCCGTCTTTGCCACAGTTGAATTGTTGGCAACGCCCGGACTCAAGTCCGATAACTTCAACAGGAACGCTTCAAGGGCTAATCGGGCGCGATCCTCGCCGCTGTGACTCCCCTTGAGCTGCAGTTCCAACTCCACCAACCATGATAATAGCTCCTTGGCTCGAATCCTTCCGATCCTGCGCAAGCGAGCTTCTGCTTTTCCAACTTCAAATGGACGGAAACCTGCCTTTTCGAGGATTTGGGAAAAGATAACCCGTTGTCCCAATCGCTCCGTCTGCTCGACTTGTTGCGCCGCAAATCCATAACGCCTCAGGGACCAAGAGATTTGCGCGGCGATGCCAAAGGCGGACTGGCCCGCCATGAAGAGTTTATCGATCGCCTCCATGGCTTCTTCTATTTTGCCGTCAGCGACGGCGTCCGCGAGAACCCACACTGTCTGAGTCCTCCAGCCACCGACGAGTTCATCGACGCGCGCGTCCGACACCGCACCCTTGTCATCGGCAAAGAGGGCCAGCTTTGCGAGCTCACAGTCGATAAGCCCGGCAACCGAACCGATCCGCTGCACCAAGATGTCGGCCTGGGTCTTGCTCAACGAAATACGATGATGCATCTTGCCCCATCGCAATACCCACGCTTGCAACTCTGCATCGTTGGATTCGGCGCAGGAGACCAGCCAACCATGCTTTTTGGCAAGCTTGTACAGGATGGTGTTGGCCGGCAATGTCTGCACGTCGATTAGAAGCGTACTCCCCGAAGCTGCTTTCTCAATCCACCGCTCGAGGACATCCCGATTTCGAGTAACAAATTTGTCACCGTTCCGAAGGCGGGCTCCCTTGTGCCCCCCTAAATCGAACAGGCTTTGGGTCGCCAATTCATCGTGAACATCACGCCACTCCGCTTCGTCACCGTCGAAACTGCGCAACGTCGATTCGTCGAGTTGCCCAAGCTCAATAGCTTTTTGGATCGCCTTGCGGCGCAGAAACTCGTCGGGGCCGAAACAGGCCACAACGGTGGGGAGGGTTTCGTGACCGGTCCGTTCGAGAAACTCGAATGCGTGCGGCACTCCTTCGGCTTTTGATTTCGTTGTTTTTGTCGCCATGGGTTGTTTGGACTGCGATTGCCAGGTCGTCCGATCCGATGATTTGGCAAAATCGGCAACGAGTGAAAAAACTACACAGGTTAAAAAGCCACACAGGAAAATCCGCTTCCGTCAGCTTATCTTATCCCGATTCGATGCGGGGAAATTTTTTTCCAAGTCCCCCTTGCCGCACGTCTATACTTCCCGCGAGAAGGTTTGCAGACGGGTCGCACCCTTTGTTTGTTAGGGTTTTGCCTCGAATCAATTCCTTTTCCCTGGCCTCGCTCAATACCAATTCTCCAAGGATCTAGTATCTCAGGGAGTGCGAGCAGGTGCCAGTTTCCGGCAGAAATGAACGAGGAAGCCAACCGCTGATGCGGTCTGGAGTTCCGAACTGAAGATTGTAAGAAGTGTTCCTCAAGCTGCCAGAAGCTTGAGTAGCGTGTGGGGGGGCTCGAAGACACCTGTTCTTCGGGCCCTTTTTTCGTTTATCTATTGGATAACGATCTTTAGCAGCGCACCGGCGCAACCCATCCAGAAATTCACAACAGCACTCCACATCGAGGAAAACATGCATCCGACAGCCCATCGCCCGAGCGACCAAATGACGCCTCACGGGAACGCCGAAGCGTGGCTAGGTGCATTGCGATGGCGGTATGCCGTCAAGCGTTTCGACGCCACTCGCACAATCCCGCCAGCAACGTGGAAGGCGATCGAGACGAGTATGCTCCTGACTCCGAGTAGTTTTGGACTTCAGCCCTGGAAGTTCATCGTGGTGGAGTCGGAGGGGGTTAAGTCGCAATTGCCTGCCATCTCGTGGGGCCAGACACAACCGAAAGACTGTTCGCATTTCGTGGTGTTCGCAAGTTTGCGCTCGGTCGATGCAACCTATGTCGATCGATTCTTGCAGGACGTAGCGACGACTCGATCGGTCAGTCACGAGAGTCTCGCTGGTTACCGCAAGGTCGTCCTCGGGTTCATCGAAGCGACCCAAGGCCGACACGACGTGTGGTCCGCCCATCAAGCCTACATCGCGTTGGGGCAATTGATGGCTACGGCAGCCCATCTTGGAGTGGATGCGTGCCCGATGGAAGGGATTGAGCCAGCCAAGTACGATGCGGTCCTGGGACTCAGCGATACGCCCTACGCAACGCGCGTTGCCTGCGCGCTCGGCTACCGCCACGCTGAGGACGGCTACGCGCACAACCAAAAAGTCCGCTTCAACTCCGAAGAATTGATCGTGCGGCTCTAGTTTCGTTCTGAAAATAGATTGCTGACAACCTGTTAGGTAACTTGCCAACCGACATAGCGCATTTAGGACTCATCAAATCACTGATTTGCGGGTGGGGGTTTCATGCGTCTTGCCGTAGTGTGGGCTCCAAAAAGGCGCGCTGTCGTATTGATATTTTTACAAAACGGAAGTGTCTTTTTTAGTTTTGCAGCCTCTTCATCACTCAATCCACAAAAGGAAACGTGGAGACTTTCGAGGAAATGCAAGTTTGCCAACTTGCACAGTGCTCCAAACGTCACTTGAGTACTTTCGAGCCCGAGGGCCTGTAGGCTGCGCAATTTCAGCAACTTCTCAACCCCCTCATCCGTGATGTTGCACACATCGAGATTCAATGCATACAAAGACTTCATGCCAAACAAACTATCGAGACATTTGTCGGTAACGTCAGTCTCACTAAGACGAAGAATGTAAAGATCCAGTCCCTGCAGGTATTCAACTCCTCTGTCGGATATAGCGTTGTTGGTCAGGCATAAATCCCTCAACGATTTCATTTTCGCAAGGGGTCTGACACTTTCATCAGAGATTAGCGTTGTATTGAGATCGAGTAGAAAAACTGAGTCTAAGCGTGAGACCGCTTCAGCCATTTCGGAGGTGAAACGGGTTCCCCCAAGAAATAGGGTTGTCAGTTCGGGTAACTCAGCAAGGTGCACGAGACCCGTCTCGTCTATTTGAAGATTTCCGCCCAACCCAACTCTTTTCAACGATCTACAGCCTGCAAGGTACTTAAGTTGATCATTGGCTAGTCCAGGGATTGCTTCGATCATGAGGGATCGCAACCCGCGGAGTGAACGAAGCTGTCTCATGACTCGATCTTCAATAGCAGGAGATCCGCTAAGTATGATCTCGACGATTTCATAGATTTTATCCGGAAGATTCTGGCCTGGACTGATCGTTTTTTCTTGATTGGATTCATCAATGATCCCGACCACGCCTCCAACCTCTAAGATGGATTCCGCGAAAGCACGATAGTCCGCGTTGGGTTTGTTGATCTCCGCCCAGCGATCGTCCTTACGGATCGGTTCGTAATCAACTCCTTGCCTTAAGTTTAGCAAACTCAGTGCCCCATTAGCTAATGCTTCCTCCGCCGCCTGAATTGCTTTCTCCTGATACCGCTCAAACAACTTTTGTGATTCAGCGGTCGCCTCATCAGAGCCAACACCACCTCCATCGACATCCAAACTGGACGCAATTTGGGCGATCGTCAAGTAGCCCTTGACGAGAGAGCGGTAGTCGCCCTGCCTGAGTTGTGCCGCTTGTTCAAGCGGTTCCAAGAGATTGATGGCGGACGCCAAATCCTTAGATTCCAGGTAAGACTTCCAACGCGCGTCGAATGCTAATTCTCGACGTCTGAAATCGAAATCCATCAATTCCGATGCCGGTTTTCCGACAGCGCTCATCGCTTCTAAATCGAGCGTCTTCATCCGATTGAAGCTCTGCATTTGCGCAAATCGCGGCGCGATGGATGGTCCGAGTTCAATTCGCTCCACCTGATCGAGGATAGCACCTGCTCGATAAAGACAATCAAGGCTTTCGGAGATCTTTCCCTGTTTTTGATACACCTCGGACAGATTCCAATACAATGAAGTCAAATTACGAGCAACAGAAAACTCTTCCGGGTACATTTGGAAAAGAGGCTCGAGGATATCTTTTTGTTTGTCATAAAAAGGAATAGCTTTGCTTACTTCCCCAAATTGTTCCTCGATATCACCGAAGTGACTATAGGTGATCGCTAGTTCCAATTGCGCTTGCAAATCGTCCTTGTTTTCAGCGAGCTCTTTCTTCATTTCGAGCATTTTTTCGAATTCAATCTTCGCAGATTCTCGATCCTCGCTCGATGGAGATGGCGGCTTATTGAAGTACGCGAGTCCAATTCGTTCGTGAGCCGTCGATAAATCCCTTTTAGTTCTTCGTGACTTGGGGTCTTTTTGAGCATTGGTCGCGAGCAATTCGAACGCCTTTTTATAATGCTGCAATCGAGTATCCCACGACTCAGGCTTCTCCCATAAATCATCTCCTCGATCGATCCAAATCCATGCCTCCTGACTTCGCTCTTTGATTTCTTCAGGATTGACCCGCTTCATGGAACCACGATCGAGGATCTCCTCGGCCCGTTTCCGATACTCCTCAGACTTGGAAGAATTGATGCCAGCGTACAATCCCCCCAATTCACTGAGATTGTTTGCTTGGATGCTTCTCAGTTGACTACTTAGCTCACCCGATTGAATCGATGAAATCGCTGCATCCGATTTTTCAAAATACTCCGCTATTTGCGTTGCTGACAAAAACCGAGCGCCTATCGCTCCAACTCCGTGACACGCCTCAGCTAACAATGCCAGCGATTCCTCGAGTACTTCTTTGTCGAGGGGCTCGTTGGCTGGGACGACCTCCTCGCCAATCCTCATCGCCTGCTGATACAACCCCATCGCCTGCTTGTACTGACGTCGACGGCTAGCTACTTGAGCTAATCGCATTAATGAATTGATCCGAGAATTCTGCGCGACTGCGACTTCAGTTGCGTTCAGTTTAGGGTCACTGATCAATTTCTCAATACTTGCGACTACGTCGCGGTGCACTTTCTCTGCATCGTCAAGTCGCCCCAACTCCTGATAGACTTCGGCCAATAGTCCTTCGGTACGGAGCATCTCCTTCCAGATGGATTTCATGTTTCCGGCGGATTTACTTTTGGTGTACGCGATGACTTTTTCAGCCTTGACTGCGATCTCCTGTGCACGCTTTGCAACGTCTTCACCACCTTTTGCAATCAAATCCTGGTCGACGTCTTTCCCGTCAGCGTTTGAATCGCTATCTGCATCCCCTTTGGGATTTTCACTTAGCGAACCCTTTCCACTAGTATCGAGCCGAACCAAAGACCGTGCGAAACCTAATTCAGCAGCCGCCATGGACAAATTCCCGAAATCCGATGTCTCATCGGACACTCTCAGTTCGCCGACTTTGCCACCTAAATACTTCAGCAATCGCTGCCTCATCGCTTCTGGGTCGGATCCGGAATCGATGCGATCGATAAGCTCATCGATAAACCGATTGGTTGTATCGATAGCCAATTTAGATTGCTTTTCGGCGATCTCTTTGTTTCTCGTTGCGGTCTGATTGGAGGCGACAGCCTCGTTTGACTTTAACTCCAACAGTTCCGACGTACGCTTTTGGGACTGGAAAAGCTCCTGAGCTCGACGATAGGATACAAAAGAAACGACTCCCGAGACCAAGGCAGCGATCGTCAATCCAGCCATAACAACATTCGCGATTCGGGAGCGTTTTACCGAGGCAATCGACTCATCGGCCCGTCTTTTTTCGAGTTCGGCCAGCGCGCGTGCCTGTTGCAATTCCCGCTCGCGGGCTGCTTCTCTCTCGTAACTCTCCCTCTGCTGTTCCGATTGGCTGCGCTCTAAGAATTCGAGTGCCAGTTGGTAGGCTTCGTGGTAACGAGATCCCCACGCTTCATTGGTGGGATTTTGGTCTCTCCATGTTGTTGCAATTTGCAGATCTGGATCGCGATACAGTCCCGATTTATTTTCGGAATAGAGTACCGCCGTTTCCGCCAGACGCTTGTAGATGCGTGCCGATTGGTATTCTTGCTGAACCCACTCTATCAATCGATCCCAAACTCGCATCAAACTTTCGTGCGAGATATCGATCACAGTGTCCGGATAGATCGTCATTCCTTGGGTAGGGGTAAGGAATGCGCACCCTTTGTCTCGGAATGCTTCGATCACTCGCAGAAGATCCTCTTCGCTGCAACCTACGATTTTTTGGAGTTGATCGAACCGTGTTGGGCGCCGAATTTCGCGTCGATCGCTTCCCAACTCGGTCAACGCCATAAACATTTTTTCAGCGATCGCTTGGTTCGCCGGGGAGAGGGATGCCATGATTTCGCCAGCATGCTTAGAGATTGCATATTCAATCTCTCCTGCAGATTCAAAATGGGCGAGGTCCACGGGCTCGCTTGCCGCGTGACTTCTCTCCCAAAAACTCCACGTTCGCATCAAGGCGTGCTGCAAAATCGGCAGTTGGTCTTGATTGTCCGAGACCTTGTTGAGAAGCTTTTGAACCAACCGGTTTGCGATACGTCCTCCGGCAACTTGGATAGGTCGTACGATGGTCGACTGCAATTCTTCTCGATTCAATCGAGGAATGAGATACTCGCCTCGGTTCACTGCTTCTGCGAGTCCAGGAAAGAGCGCGCAATCGCCGAGATAGTCGGACCGCATGGTCAGCATCACATAGAAATTGATATCGCTCTGTTCAGTCGCTTCGAGCAAACTCGCGATGAAATGGGCTGAGGCGATCAAGCTCTCTTCGTCACGGTTCCGAAAACGAAAGATCTCCTCGAACTGATCGACGATCAGTAGAAAGTTCGCCCCAGGTTCCAAGCCCGCTTGTTTCACAGCGTCGACGAGTCCGACGCGACTTCGGTTGATGCATGTCAGGAGTCGTGGAAGCAAATCCGCATCGGGCTCATACAAATCCGACTGTTCCAACGATCTCGCGAGGTTTTCCAATGGCGCGCCGCCAGGTCGTGTGAAGACGACCTCCCAGTTGGCACCTGCTCCGACCATCGCCCCTCGATGGAGCGCCGGTACTAGTCCTGCTCGGATAAGGGACGATTTCCCACTCCCCGATGTTCCCACCACGGCGAGGAATTTGCTTTCTCGCAGCCGCTTTATGAGCTCCGCAATCTGGCCCTCGCGGCCGAAAAACAGATAGTCTTCGTCCTCCTGAAAAGGTCTTAGCCCAGGGAAGGGATTACCGGTAATTTCTGACGAAATACGACTCATGAGCGTCCTCCCATGACCGAGACTCCGCTCTTCCGGTTCGACTTGAGCCGCTCAATAAAACTTCGTAGCTCCGCGAAATCCCCCGAATCGCCTTGCTTGACGACGTCTGTTGTCAAGCTTTTGTAGCGTTCTTTCCGTTTATCAGGAGGATCTGCCAAGAAAATAACACGCGAGGCGATCGGCTCGCAGTTTCTATACCCCGTCGCTTTGATCAATTCCCTCGCGTTGGAATCCACCCAATGCCGCGACCCGTTTCCGAAATAGATCAAGGCGCCATCGCATAACTGTAGATTATTGAGGTGAACCTGCTGACGCTCTTCTTCGTCTCCATCCAGCGCTGGTAGCAGGACTTCGATCCCTTCGTTGTAAAAGAAATCCTCGATTGCCTCGGTCTGCTCTTCATCGCGAGGATCGATCATCAAATAAACAGTGGGAGGTATCTCCGATGCAGACCGGAGACTTTCGGACGCTTCGCGACGACGCGAAATTTTGTGCAACACAATTTCTTTGACCGCAGTTATTCGGTCCTCGATGATTTCAAGGTCATCCGAATGATTTGGATCTGAGGTGATTTCACGAATCCAGTTTTCCTGACGCAAATCCTTGATGACCCGATCCCTCGGTAGCCAGATGATCTGGGAGCAATTGGTATTTGCGGCCAACCTATATTGGATTGCAACCACCGATTCCTGCGCACCCTCCGGGATCAGTCCATACACGGATCCGATTGGATGGATACACATACATGCCTTCGACAACCCGGATTTGATCTCGCCTTCAACTTCTTCCAGCGTTCTCGGCAGCGGGTTTTCAGGGAGTACGATGCATCCCTTCGCTGTCAGTTCTCTCCTCAAAACCTCCCGATCCGACGTCAGGTCCGATGTCGTCTCAGCGAGGTACACGACCAGCGGATGAGTGTTCGATTCGCTATCGGAAGAGTCGGTGTTCACCGAATCGCTAGCGCGTTTCGATTGCTTCAAAGTCCTGTAGATGGCGTCCGCAACATCATAGATACGGTCAAAGTACTTCAGCCGAGACTCTTCGCCAAATCGCTCGTCCAACTCTCGCACCTTACCGGTCGTCGGTTCTTCCTCAAAGAATGCGAACTCCTCGACGTTGGCAAAAATCGCGTTTAGTTCGCGGGGAATGTCCGCGGGATCCACAGGTGTTTTGATCACTTTGATCAGCCGCGAAGGCTGATTGGACTTTTCGATCGCATCGGCGAAACGCTGCACGATTTTCTGGCAGTCTTTCGCCCTGGTAAATGTCGGGCTGAGAACCGACACCAGTGTCTTGGCCGACCCTATCGAATCCACCAATGTGTCTTGGGCACTGGCATCGCGATTGCCTGGGAACGGTGTGACTTTGACCGACTCCCCCATCAATTGCTCCACACGCAGCGCCACGTTTTTTTGGAAGCTAGAAATCCAGCCGATACGATCTTTTGGCAACGGCTGATCGTCAACCTGCGCGAAGCTGATCACAATATCACTGTCTAGCAAGTCCGACTCAGTGATTTCGTTCCGCTCACTATCAACATCAAAACTCTTGGATTGATTCCGTTCTAGAAAAGCTCGAAGCTCCCGAGCAAAGTCCAACGCGGTCAAATAGCGATCCGCAATTCGCGTCGATAATGCCTTCAATACAATTCTTTCCAAATCGACAGGAATGGTCGCATCGATTTGACGGGGAGTATTCAATTTGCCCGTAGTGATTTTTGCAATGATTTCCTCTCGATTGTCGCCGACGAAAGGTCGATGCTTCGTCAGCATTTCATAGAGCACAGCGCCTAGGCTGAAAATATCACTGCGCCCATCCATGCGATAAATCTCACCGCTCGCTTGTTCCGGGCTCATGTAGGGAACCGTCCCGGCAAAACCCTCATCCGCCGAGCTACTGTCTTCCTGAAGGGCTAAACCAAAGTCGGTCAAATAGGCATGGCCATCGTTGTCCACCAGGATATTCCCTGGTTTAACATCGCGATGGATGACCCCATTTTTGTGAGCGTGATACAACGCGTCTGCAATGCATGCCGCTAGACGAATTTGGTCATTCCTCGGAATGGTCTGATCGGCGATGTGCTTGGATAGATCTCCGCTTGAGACCAACTTCATCACGACAAATGCGTCGCCGTTATCGGTGACACCAACATCGTAAATAGGAAGGATGTGCCGATGCTCGAGGGCGGCGATAATTCGTGCCTCGTGAAGAAAGCTTCGGAGCACCTCACGATTCGCAAAGACCCGTTTCGTCGTCTTGAAGGCGACCTCGCGCCTCAATTGCCGATCATAGGCAGCATAGACTTCGGAAAAACCGCCTGTTCCAAGCAGTCGTTCGACACGGTATCGGGAAAGTCCCGTGCGGTTGATCTTGGACTCAATCCGAGACACCTGTTCTTTGGGTTTCCCAGACTGAAAAGCGATCGTATCCAGTTCATCAGACGCCCCAAACTCGTTCTCGGGCGAATTGCTTTTATCGTCATCCGAACGGGAACCATTGCTCATAGGTATAACGCGGCATGAATCGAGGAAATCAGGGATTTGGGCCTTGGACGACGCCAGAGTCTACTTAATCGCTATCGAGCCCACAACAAACCCAGGGCCTCAAAATTCTATTAAAACAGTAAGCTCGCTCCAAGCAAAAGCGGAATCCCAGCAAGTACCTCGTTCCACAGCGGCCCCCTAATCCGCCGTCTCAGATCCATGCACCAACTCTAGCTAGGGTGCAGCAACGAGCGGCATTGCTGTGCCGACCTCTGAAACCGGACTCTCATTGGCCGCGGAACCATGTGCACGTCGAGACCAACAGTCACACATGTAATGCTTGTCCATGCGAATCAAGGAACTTGTCCAAGTTTTTCCGTCCGACACATCCCTTTGATCAACCGTAAGCCAGACGCAAATCCAGCAAATGCAGATGATCAGCAACAGAGGCGTCCAAACCGGAGCCAAAAGTACCATCAGGAAGAGCCTTCCCAAATCCCTCAAGGGGTTTTTGATCCTCAAAAATCGATTCCACATGATTTCATCCTCGCTTTACTTCCAGCACTTTGAACTTACTTCGCACCTTGATCATTCCACGGTAACACTCACTCAACTCCGTATCTCAGACTTCGCGGAACCGGCGGCTTAGCGTTGAAAACCAAGGCAGGTTCGATCTGTCGGGACCCGTAGCGGAACCGGATCTGCGACGGCCTGTTCTTCGATCCATTCCAAGCCTTCATGGATTTTCACCACGGTGGCTGGCAACCGGTCCGCCGAACCTCCGACCATTTGGTACGCTACCAATGAGCATGGAACCATCGTGAGAAGGAGAACCATCGCAAACACTCGGGGTGGGATCTGCCAGTAGCTTCCGCTCATTTCCTTGGGCTCTTTCGGTCAAATGGTTTCATTTCCTATGGCTTCCCAGACCATTAGTGACTCTTGGGAAAGCTGACTGTCGCCATCATGGAATGCGAGTTTCTTGAGCGTGTCGGAAGCGACTGGAGAAAAAACAGGAAATTCGGGGAGCAATAGCCTTGCAAATTGCAGGTTCTAATCCGCAGCGTTACCATGGAGATTCAGGTACAACCAGTAAAACAACTGCCGTTGATCGAACCGTACTACCAAGCATTCGATGACATAGGAAATCCGATGGGTGTTGATGATCTGTTGAACCGTTGCCAGACGGGGGATCGGCACGCTGAGAATGAGTTGATTTCGCACTACTTCGGCCGACTGGCGGATCAAGCACAACGAAAGATCGGCGATCAATTCCAGGGCAAATTCGACGGTGAAGATATCGCCATCAGCGTTCTGAAATCTGTCGCGCTACGAATGCGATCCGGCAAAGTCGAGATCGAGGACGAAAAACGATTTTGGGCGCTACTCATGGCGGTGATGAAGAACAAGGTCCACCGTCAGATCGAGTATTGGACGGCCCTCGGACGTGATGTTCATCGCGAAAAAAATGGGGATCGAGAAGGGGAGGAGGACTCGTTGCCACTGGTTGTTCTGGAAGGCATGAGCCGGGAACCAACCCCCGAAGAAGCCGTAGCAACTAGCGAATTGATCGAAGGCTTGCTCGCCAAGCTCGACGAACTCACACTCGACAGGTATTCGGAACCGAGCTGCAAAGAAGTCTTATTGGCGAGGCTCGAGGGAAAAGAATACGCGGAAATCTGCGACGATGCTGAGCGCAAGTACGGCAGGAAACTTTCCACGAAGTCCATCTATCATCGAATGAAGGCCACCGAAGAAGCGCTCGGCTGCTTTATTCAGGGGGATTCTTAGACCGAGAGATTGCAAAGCGACTGCTTGATTTGGTTCCTTATCTATGGAATTAGCTGACTGCCTGATGGTCCCACCATCAAACGCCTCTACGCTATCACCTTCACCTAAGCGATTCTCACAAGGCTCCCCCAATAGTATTCGCTTGGTAGGATTGATAACCCAAAATCGATTTCGCAAAAAAGCTCGCGGCACGTGGAGATCGATTGAATCGAAGGCGTACTGGCGGGCATTAACAGACGTGTTCCGCCGGGAGAACTTCAATACGAACTTTGTTAATACGTATCGTAATATCCGAGAGAGCTAGCGTACTTTCTCCGGGTGATAATGATTTGAAACCGCGAAAGCTCGATGTTTCAATCGGAAAATGCTCGCTCATGTTTTTCATGTACAGAACCTGCGGAGTGAGCCTCGCGATGAGTAACTGCTCTCGACTGGCGACCTGGACATCGGTCTCGTCTGCAATCACCAAACGATGCCGCTGTTTCCCATAAACCATATTGAAGGCACCAGGCTCTTTCGATCGCTGCCTGCCGATGGAGACTCGCTGGCACAATGGAAATCGCTTCATAGCCCCCCGTGTCGATTCGTCATCGGAAAAAAAGCTCGAACCTCCACTTCCGAAAATCGTAGAGGGTCGCCCGATGAAGTCTCGGACGATCTGGCTTTCGGTCTGAGGCACGATCACCAGATTCGCTTCCGGAACTTGGAACTTGCAACCAAATTGCTCGTAGTAATCCTCCCCGCGACCACCATCTGCATAGGCATGCCGCGCAACTAGCTCCTCTTTTGCCAACGTGGGATACTTGCCTACGATGGAATGATCCAATCCGAGAGCCGCCAAAAAAGAGGTAATTCGAGGGAGCTGATCGAATTGCGATAACAGCGATTCAGGATTGCTCGACTCCCAGTGGCTTTTAACATAATCCCTCCAGTAACTGAGGCACAAGCAATTGCAGGAGCAAATCAAATCGGCGAGGAACCCCGGCCGATAGCCCTCCGGCAATTTGTTCACAAGTTCCGCAAACCTTCGCGGATACTCAGCCACAACACGGGGGAAATCACTCTTCGTCGAAAGCTCTTTACTGAACTTTTCCTCCAACTCCTCGAAAAACTTCTCCTCACGACGATTGTCCCAAACGGACCATTCTGATTCCTGTGAAGTCACAATACCACGAGCTCCTAATGGATCCTATTATGCGATTCTCCATCCATCGGTTGCGATGCGTTAGCGACCGGTTGCGATGCGTCAGCGACGCCTCCTCGAGCAATGTAATCTAGATATTGAACATCTCCAAGATTCCAGATTCCAAGGCACCGACCAAGAACGGAGCGATTGCAATGATCATGCACGCAATCGTGATCACCATGGTCGGCAATGGCATCTTCGCCTCCGCTTTTCCAACCGCGATTTCCATGGCTCTCAGTTGCTTGGTACGCAGTTGCTTAGCTCCACGACGGAAGAAGTCAGCTGCCGGAGCACCATGCTCATGGGAGATGCTCATCGTTCGAAGAATATCGTCAAATTCTTCAATTTGGATTCGGTGCGCAATGTTTTTGAGTGCGTCATACATTCCGATCCCCCGCTGAAGATCTTTGATCATGCGCTCAAACTCGTTTGCTAATGGATGACCAGGGAAATCGCGAATCACATCTTCGACGCCAGCTTGAAACGTTCCGCCAGCACTCATGGTCATCGAGAGTATTTCCATCGAATGCGGCAAGAGTTTCCGAATCTGCGACTGACGCATCCGGATTTTGCGGTCCAAGTGGAGCAGTTGCAGTCGATACACGGCCATCGCCACAACTCCCATGCAGAGGGCGAACTGCAACGACAGATTGCTGCCGACGATGAAGAACGATACTCCAACACCGACCAATACAGACATAAGACCCATCGTGGCAATATACTCGCTCGCGGTCCAAGCACCTTCGATCACACCGGCACGAAGTGCTATCACGATGCTGGTGCGAGACCCAAAGACGGCCTTGGCTAACCGTTGTCTCGGTGTTTTTTGGTGATTCGATTTATCATCGTTAGTCGGCATCGGATAGTGATGTTCCATGCCTGTAGCGAGCCCTACGACCCATGGCTCGAGCTTCTTGAACACCTTAGACTGGCGTCGCAAAAGCTTGCGTCGATTATCGTCCAAATCCCACTGGATCAACTCGTGCTCTACGATAGGCCGTAACCACCAGACCAATGGCAGACGGATCAGCATGAAAACCGAACCCGCCAGCAGTAAACAGGCTCCCAGAAGCAGCGGTTCCTTGAAGAGAATCTGAATCATGATTTTCGCCTAATACCTTGTCCGTAGGTGATTTTATATCGCTAGGATTTAAAGCTTTGGAGTCAAGAGATTCTTCGCCCATGCACAGCCGGCGTAGGTAAGTAGCAGTACGATCGCCAAGGCCTTCTGCCCCAGTTCCGAGTGGGTCAAGTGCCTAAAATTTTCCGGCGAACCCATATACGCCATCCCCATGAACAGCAATGGCATCGCACTGAGGATGACCACTGTGGTCTTGCCCGCAGAAGTCTTCGCGGAAAGGAGTTGCTCGATTTCTGTCGCGTTGGTTAATGTCTCGGTAACACCAACCAACGAACCCGTCAGTGAACATCCGCGACTCATGACGTTGTTCATCGCAGTGACAAGTAAGGAAAACGCGTCAAGCTGCATCCCCGAACGAATACTGTCGATCGCTTCTCGCAACGGCCTACCTCGTCGATGCTCCACCACAATCCGACGAACGAATGGGCCTAGGGGCTTGGCGGTCCTGCTCGCCGCATCGGCCAATGCATCTGTCAGCGACAAACCTCCATGCGCGAGATGGCTTAAATCACCAGCAAAGTGGTGCACTTGCTGCCGCAACCGCCTTTCTCGAATTTGAATAATCGCATCGAGCACCATCGAGCGGGCATGAAAGAATATCAATAAGCATGCACCTCCA